>Ga0302326_10000564_pt1 | contig 102049 bp, 88 predicted proteins | sample Palsa_T0_3_FD_202264 | JGI IMG/M metagenome (GOLD analysis project Ga0302326, IMG submission 202264) | Peat permafrost microbial communities from Stordalen Mire near Abisko, Sweden - Palsa_T0_3 | ecosystem: Environmental > Terrestrial > Soil > Palsa > Peat permafrost | place: Sweden: Abisko... | reverse complement strand
AGCCAGGTGTGCCGCGAATTGCGGGAGAGTTAGTGCGTGAACGCCTTGGCAGCCCGACGGGAAAGCGCGGGCGGCGAGTTCATTTGCAGCGGCTCGCGTAGGAGCGATGATCAGGATCTCCGCGTGTTCGTCTTTGTCCACCAGGAACGCAGCCGCACGCTGGAGGAGTGTGGCGTTGGAGCGGGAATGAAGGAGCGAGCGAGGGACCACAGACAATTATATTGGGTTCCAGCAACGCTTACTTGCGTGCGCTGTTCAGTCCGAGCGGAGGGCGGTCATGGGATCGGTCCGTGCGGCGGCAAGCGAAGGCGCGAGGGCTGCGGCGATGCCACAGCACACCAAGATTGCGGCGGTGATCGCGATGGTCAGCGGGTCGCGCGAAGGAGTCTGGTAAAGCATCGATTCGAGCCAGCGGCTCACCACCAGCGCGCTCGCGATGCCGAGAGCTGCTCCGGCCAAGGTGAAGCGGAGGGCCGAGCGTACCACCAGGGCAGCGATGCCGGCGGGCGATGCGCCTAGGGCCATACGAACTCCGATCTCCTGGGTGCGGCGGGCGACCAGGAATCGGACCAATCCATAGAGTCCGCTGACGGCCAAAAGCAGGGTGATGGCCGCAAAGAGGCTGAACAATATGGCATGAAAACGTTGCGGGAGCGCGAAGTCGCGAATCCGGTCCTGCATGCTCATCACATCCACGGGAACTGAGGGTTCCAGAGCGTGGATCTCATCGCGCAACCAGGATTCCAGGAACTGTGTGCGTAGGTCGCTGCGGATGGCGACAGCAACATGACGGCTGGTAATGCCACGCAGCGAGATCTCGGGGGATTGATCGCGATCGAGATAGAACTCGGGATAAGCCGCGCCCACCAGCCCGTTATTACGGACATCGGCCGCCACGCCAACGACGTTGAATGTCCCTGAGTCGCTCAGTGTAACGCGCTGGCCAACGGAATGCTCCCCAGGGAAGAGTTTGCCGGCGAGCGATTGGCTGAGGATCATCGCAGGGGTGCTGTGCGTACTCAAATCGGAAGCATCAAATGCGCGGCCCTGCGGCAGGCGCAGATGGAACGTTCGGAAATAATCGGAAGAGACGGCGCGCCATGGCACCATACCGCCCACGCCTTGCTCGAAGGGCGCGCGGCCGGGGACGCGAAGAGCGAAAAATGGTATGGATCGCGTGGGCCCTCCAGGGGGAATGGTGTCGCCGAAAGCAACGCTACTCACACCCGGCTGGCTGCGCAATCGCTGCTCGAGCGTTTGGGAAAAGGCGATCAGACGCGTGGCGTTGTAAGCTGATCCGAGTGTGAATTGGGCAGTGACCAGGTGCTCGGCGTCGACGCCGAGCGGTACGCTCTCGAGTTTCCACAGCGTACGAAGCATCAGGCCCGCGGCCGTCAGCATGATGAGTGATCCCCCGATCTGCAAGATGACCAGAGCGTCGCGAATGGAGGCTTTGGATCGTGAAGTGGCGCGCCATCTGTTGAAGATTTCGACAGTGGGTTGTCGAAGAGCCGGCAGTACTCCGAAGACCAGCCCGCTTGTCAGAGAAAGCAGCGCGGCGAAGATGAACGTGCGCATGGAGAAGTGGATTTCGGTAAGTCCAAGGATAGTGTTGGGAGCTGTGCTGAGCAGGATCTTGAGCAGGAACAACGAGAGGGCGCAGCCCAGCGTTCCGCCCATGATGCCGAGGAGAAGGCTTTCCGTAATGGCGTGACGGGCGAGTCGCGAGCGGCTGGCGCCAAGGGCTTGTCGCATGGCGAGTTCACCCTGTCGGCTGGTGGCGCGCGCCAACAGAAGGCTCGCAACGTTCATACACGCTAGCAGTAAGACAGCGAGAACCGCGAGCAGCAACACCCAGGACGCTGGACGACGGTCGCCGGATTGCCAATCGCGGATGGTGCGCACTCCGATGTGGATTTCCTTGCGATAGGCCATGGGCGCTCCCGCGAGGTCTCGTTGCAGCAGCGGATCAAGCGCGGCGACAGCCTGCGCGGGAGTCCAACCGGGGCGGAGGCGTGCGAAGGTTCGGAGCGTCGTGCCGTTGTTGGGGAAAACCTGCGCGGCTTCGTTGAGTTGCTGGGGGAACAGGATGTCGAACGGGCGGAGCGTCGGCATTTCGAACTCTTTGGGAAGAACCCCGACGATCCTGACCGGCGTGTCGTCCAGGGAGATGAGAAGGCCGATCACGCGTGCTTTGCCGCCGTAGCGCGTCCGCCAGAAGTTATACGAGAGCAAAGCCACGCGAGGTGCTTGCGAGCGATCTTCGTCGCGCGCAAAATTGCGTCCGATGACGGGCCGAACGCCGAAGAAGGGAAGGTAAGACGATTCGACGTAGGCGCATGTGAGGCGGGCGGGATTAGTTTCGGTGAGGTCGCAGTCCTGATCGCCCGGCAACATCGATGTGACGGCTTCGAAAGCGGGGATTTTGCCGCGCCAATAAAGGTAATCGAAGCCGAACAGGAACTCGCGAGTTTCGATAGGCGCTGTGATGCCATACGCGACGATGCGGTCGGCGTCGGCGTAAGGGGCGGGGCGAAAGAGCACGCCGTCCACAACCGTGAAGACGGCTGTGGACGCGCCGATGCCGAGAGCCAGGATGAAGAGGACCGTAATGGAGAAAGCGGGGTTGCGAATTAGCTGGCGCGCAGCGTGGCGGAGATCCTGCAGCGCGCCTTCGAGGAACGGGACGAGATGGAACTGACGGGCATCTTCGAGGATCAGCGCAGGGTTGCCGAACTGTCTGCGGGCCCAAGCTTGAGCTTCGCTGGCGCTGAGGCCGGCCTGGCGTCCGAGATGGGCGCGCATGGCGAGATGCGATTGGATCTCTTCCGCTATTTCGGCGTTCACGCGCGAGCGCCGGAACAAAGTGCGCCAGACGCGTTTCATACAAACCTCAGGACGCGTGTTACGCCCTTAGAGACGCTGTCCCAGTTGGATTCGGCCTCCTCTAAACGCTGACGGCCCGAACCGGTGAGCTTGTAGATACGGGCGCGGCGGCCGTTCTCGGTTTGAATCCAGGAAGCTTTGACGAACTTGTCGCGCTCCAGACGATGCAGGGCAGGGTAGAGCGAACCTTCCTCCACGCGCAACAGGCCTTCGGAGACCGTCTGAATGTGCTGGGCGATGCCGAAACCGTGGTTGGGAGCGCGGGCCAGAGTTTTCAGGATGAGCAGATCGAGTGCTCCGAGGAGCGTGTCGGATGATCGGGCCATAGACGACTCACTAAGACAACTAGGGTAAGTATGACACAAGTTCCAGGGGCGCGATAAACTGGTTGGAAGGTGGTCCCCCGAGTCCCAAGTTTAATCGTTTTGAGCGCGGCGATGCTGTGCGCCGGACCGCTCGACGAGACGCTGCTGACGGGACGCAAGGCCCTGGCGAACGACGGAGTGGCGACAGCTTGGAGGCTGGCGCAGAAGGCGTTGAGCGACGCACCCCAGTCCGCTGCGGCGCATGAGTTCGCGGGGGAAGTCCGGTTTCGGCGGGGGGAAGTTTCGGAAGCTGACGCTGAGTTCAAGGCCGCCGTGGAGTGGGACCCGCGCTTCGCCCTGGCTTGGTGGGGGCTGGGGCGAGTGGCGCAGTGCACCTCCATGAACAAGACCTCGGTGGACGATTTCAAGCGCGCCTACGAATTGAACCCGAACGATCCCCGGATTCTTGGGGCCTGGATTCCGCGGCTGAACGGTCAGGAACGCGCCGATGCGCTGAATCGTTATGAGGCCATGATTCAGGCGGCTGGCGCCGGCTGGATCGGCGATCCGAAGGAACTTGAGATCTTGCGGCAGCGCGCGGAGCTTGCCAAGGCCCTCAACGGGCGCGAAGTAATGGCGCTGGCGAGCCCCTATAAGGCGGCCGAAGTACCATTACATGCGTTCGTGAGCGGCGCAACGCGAATGCGCACTTATGGTTTAGAGGTAATGGTGAACGGCAATCCGGCGCGGCTGGTGTTGGATACGGGGGCGGCCGGAATTGTTCTATCGCGTCCGGCGGCGGCGCGCGTTGGCCTGGTGCGAGTGACAGGTACCACGGTGCGCGGTATCGGAGACAACGCGAAGCTGACGGGCGGGTATCGAGCGATCGCGGATCGGTTCAGGATTGGAGAAGTGGAATACCGCGATGCGGTGATCAGCGTGGCGGATCAAAGTTTCGTAGGGATCGAGGACGGCCTGATCGGATCGAATGTGCTCGGCGAATTCCTGATCACGCTGGATTTCGCGGCCGGCAAGTTGCGCCTAAATCCGCTGCCGGGTTTTCACCCGGGCGATGAGTTTCCGGATCGCACGGTGAGTGCGGAGATGGAGAGCGCGACGCGCGTGTTTCGATTCGGACATTTGCTCCTGGTACCAGTCGGGGTGGGTAAGGCAACCAACAGATTATTCGTGCTGGACACTGGCTCCGCAAGCACGCTCATATCCTACGGCCTTGCAGCGGAGGTGAGCGATCTGAATCGGGATGACAAAACCGGGTTGCGGGGATTGAACGGACGAGTTGGCGACGTGTACAAGACGGGTAATTTGACGATCGAGTTCGCCGGATTTGAGCAGAAGAATCTCGGGATGACGGCGTTCGATACGTGGGAGCTGAGTCATCAACTGGGCACGGAGATCTCGGGATTTCTGGGGCTGCCGGTGCTGAACCTGTTCACGCTGACCATCGATTATCGCGATGGGCTAGTGAAATTCGAGCGGAGACAATAGCCGTCTTCAGCTGCGTCCGCGCATGCGGGAGATTTCGCGGCGGTCGCGCTTGGACGGCTTGGTTTTGGGCGCTGTTTCGAAACGCGGCATCGCCTTACGTTCGGCGGCCAGTTTCAGACGCAGTTCGCGGCTGGCATCGGTCTCCTGGTAGAGCTTCTGCGCAACCGGCGCAGGTCCGCGCATTTCGCTCAGGCCGAGGATTTCGATTTGAAATTCGCCGCTGTCGTTTTTGATTTTGAGCAGGTCGCCGACGTGAACGTCGCGCGAGGGCTTCACCGGCTGCCCGTTGGCGTGCACTCGGCCGAGTTCACACGCGCGTGAAGCGAGCGAGCGGGTTTTGAAAAATCGGGCCGCCCAGAGCCATTTGTCGATTCGAAGGCTGGTCATCGATCCAGCCCTTTTAACGTGAGCGTTTCCAGAAAAAGTAGCCCAGCATGGTCTTCGCGTCCAGAATTTCGCCGGCGTCGATGGCGGATTCGATTTCCTTGGCGGTAAACCAGCGGGTTTCGATGCGCTCGTCGCCCATGGGAGTGGCAACGCCAGGGGTGAGGCCGGTGGCGAGATAAATGGTCATCTTCTCGGTGAGGAAGCCGGGGCTGGGGAAAAATGACACCAGCTTTTTCCAATTCTTGGCGCGGTAGCCGGTCTCTTCTTTCAGCTCGCGCTTGGCGGTTTGGAGCGGCTTTTCGCCGGGATCGATGGAACCTGCGGGTAATTCCCACAGCATGCGCCCGGCGGGCAGACGATACTGGCGAACCAGCAAGACGCGCTTACCATCGTCCACGGGCATCATCACGGCGGACCCGCGATGGTGCACGATGTAGCGTTTGATTTCGAAGCCGCTGGGATCGACGGCATGATCGTCCGACACGGTGAAGAGCCGGTTGCTGAGTTTTTCGACCGAAGAGATGATTTTCATGATTTGTGGATGGTCTTCTCGAATTCCGCGAGCGGCAGCGTGTTCAGGACATCGCGCGCTTCAAGCCACCCGCGGCGGGCCATCAACACGCCGAACGGCATGTTGGTCCCGAGATGCTTGGTCTGGTGCGCGTCGGTGGAGATGGCGAACTTCGCGCCGAGTGCTTTCGCGGTGCGGACCATCGCGCCACCCAGGTCCAGCCGCTCGGGGCTACCGTTGATTTCCAGATACACGTTGCGGCGCGCAGCCTGCGACGCCACGCGGTCAAAGTCGAAAGGAAACGGATCGCGATTTAGCAGAATGCGGCCCGTGGGATGGCCCATCACCCGCATCGAGGGAGATTCCAGCGCCCGCATCAACCGGTCGGTCATCTCCGCGGCTTCCAGATTCATGTGGCTGTGGACGCTGCCGACCACGATGTCGAGCTCGGCGAGCGCGTCCTCGGCAAGATCCATTTCACCGTCACGCTTGATGTCACATTCGAGGCCCGAAAAGATGCGGAGCGGCAGGCCGCTCTTGTTCAGATCGCGCACCTGCTTCGCAAACGCGACGGCACGCTTTTCATCCAGGCCATTGGCCATGGCGAGCGCCTTGGAGTGATCGGTAATGGCGATGTATTCATAGCCCAGCGCGTGGGCCGCCTCAGCCATTTCCTGGAGCGTGGCGCGGCCATCCGTTTCCGTGGTGTGCATGTGCAAATCGCCGCGGATGTCGGACAACTCGATTAGCTTGGGTAAGCGGCCCTCCAGAGCAGCTTCGATCTCGCCCGAGTTTTCGCGAAGCTCAGGGGGAATCCAGGGAAGGCCCAGCGCGGCGTAAACCTCTTCTTCGGTCTCGCCGGCCACGCGATCTTCGCCTTCCAGCTTGAACAATCCGTATTCATTGAGCGTCAGGCCCAGCTTGAGCGCGCGGCTCCGAATCAGAATGTTGTGTTCCTTGCTGCCGGTGAAATATTGCATCGCCGCGCCGTAACTTTCATGAGCCAATGCGCGCAGATCCACCTGAAGGCCTTCGAGACCATATTGGATGCTGGCTTTGTTCGCGCCTTTGCCGAGGACGCTGTGCGCCTTGGGATGCTGGACGAATCGCTCGAGAGCTTGGGCCGCGCCAGGGCCAGTGACGAGAAGATCGAGATCGCCGATCGTGTCCTTTCCACGGCGCAAGCTGCCGGCCGCGGCGATTTTCTCGATGCCACCGGTTTCGGAAAGATAAGGGATCAGTTCGCCGGCCACCTTCTGTCCGAAGTTGAGCAGGAAGCGGCCGGTGCGCTGGCGATACTGCGCGATGGATTTGAGAACCTTTTCTTCGAGCTTGGCGCCCATGCGAGGCAACTCGCGTAGCTTTTGCTCTTTGCAGACGCGCTCCAGTTCGTCGATCGTGGCCACCTTGTAGTGTTGATAAACGAGCGCGATGCCCTTGGGGCCGAGACCTTGAATCTTGAGCAGCTCGAGCAGCGTTGGCGGGAATTGGGCCAGCAGACTGTCGCGCTTTTCAAACGAGCCATGCTGGGAGAGCTCTTCCAGCACACTGGCCAGGCCTTTGCCTACGCCGGGAATTTCGGTGACTTTGCGTTCGGGATTCGTGAGGATGTCGTCGACACGTTCCGGATAACCTTCGATGGCCGAAGCGGCGTTGCGATAAGAGCGGATGCGAAAGCCGTCCTCGCCGGCAATCTCCATCAGGTCCGCGGTTTCGGCGAGCACCCGCGCGAATTCACGATTTTCCATGCGATGTATTTGAAATTGCAGCCAGCATGTGCGGCTCCACATGAACCAGCACGTCGGCCACCCAGTCCACTTCGGAGCGGATTTTGTCCTTCACCCGCGTGGCGATTTCGTGGGATTCGTAAACGCTCATCGCGGGATCCACTTCCAGGTGCATGTCTACGTGCCATTTCAGGCCGGTTTTACGCGCGAAACACTTTTCGATGCCCAGGACGCCCGGTACCGTGAGGCCGGCCTGGCGGATGCGATCCATGGCTGCGGAGTCCGGCATGGTGTCCATGAGCTGCAGCATGGTGTCGCGCACCACGCGGATACCAAGCAGAACGATGATGACGCCGATGGCGGAACCGGCGATGTGATCGGCGCTGGAAAATCTCACCGGATCGACCAACGTGATGCCCAGGCCAAGTAACGCGGTGCATCCGGAAAGAATGTCGACAGTGTCATGCCAACCATCGGCCGCGAGCCCTGAGCTGCCGATCTTACGGGCATAGCGCAATTTGGCGGTGCTCATTACCGACTTGATCAAGATGGATGCCAGCAGCGGCCATACCGCGTAGGCGGCCGGTGCGGACGCGGGGCCATGGGCCAGATGTAGCGACTCGAAAGCGATGAGGACGCCGCTGGCTGCCAGAATCATTCCGACCACCAATGCGCTCAGGGTTTCCAGGCGGCCGTGGCCGTAAGGATGCTCTGCGTCGGGCGGTTTGGCGGCGATTACCAGGCCAAGCAAAACCAGACACGACGTGAGCACGTCGCCCGCCGATTCGATTCCGTCGGAGACCGTGGCTGTAGAGGAAGCGTGCAGACCGATGGCGATTTTTGCGGCTGCTAGCCCGGCGCCGATCAGAACACTGGCGACCGCTATGCGGCGGCTGGCGAGATCGGGTGTCACGTCATCGCCGCCTCTTCTTGATATGTACCAACTGATAGCTTCCTTCCACCAGATCTCGGATCTCAGTCCAGTTCAGTTTGGTGTTGGCGCGCAGGGAAACCCAACCGTGCTGTCCTACGTAAGGCGTGCGGTAAAAACGGTCGTCTTCGAGGAACACGGGCTGCATCTTCTTGCCCACCTTCACGCAAATAGACAGAATGCCTTTGTAGGTTTCCAAGACCGTAAACGTCTTGGTGCCTACTTGAAAGGTGGGGTGGCCGAAGGTGGTGGTTTCGCTGGTTTTCGGCAAAGCTAAACAGATTTCGCGCAGTTTTTCCAGTATCTTCTTATCGTCCATCAGGCAGTCATATACCAGCGTACTAGAAGGGAGCGGGTATTGGCTGTTGGCTGGTTAGCTTCCTCGCGATGCGATGTCGTTGGCGGCTTGGCGCTTGTCACGCGAAGGGAGACTGGGTTGGGAACTCCGCGAGCTCAGCCTCGCTCCTCAAGGTGCTTCAGCCTCGCGTCGATGACCTGTTCCACACGATAGAGCTCGGACCGCCACAGGTCGCGCATTTCGTCGAAACGGCGATCGACGTCGTTGAACCGCGAGTCCATGTGTCCGCGCAATTCGCCGATACGCGTGTTCGTGTCACTGAGGCGGGCATTGTTGATCAGGATGCCCGCCAATACTGCGAGCATACTCGGCACGGCGCCCAAAGCGATGGTGAGGATCTGGCTATTGTCCATCTGCTCTTCTATTTTACGCCATCGAACAGAGCCAGAGACGCTGGAACGAGCTGCCTACGAATCCTCTTCGACACGTTAAGGTTTTGATATTCTGGTGAAGCTCGCAATAACCCATCCAGGAGCGGACCATGACTGTTCGAATCTTTCTTGCGCTTTCGGCACTTTCCGCCGCGTCTACGGCTTGGGCTCAGCAGTCCTGTGAGAACCTTCGAAACACGGCCATGCCCGGCATCGCGATTACCTCCGCCGTATCCATTCCAGCCGGCTCCTTCACCCTACCCACGGGCGGTGCGCCGGGTGGGCCCGCGCCAACCGTTCAAGCGCCCGCATTCTGCCGCGTGGCGGCGACGGTAGGCAAGGAAGTACGCATAGAGCTGTGGATGCCGCAGCAGTGGAATCATAAACTGCTGGGCGTGGGGAACGGTGGCATGGCGGGCTCCATCAGCTACACGGCCATGGTGAAGCCTCTGCAACAGGGCTACGCCACCAGCAGCACCGATACTGGCCATCAAGGTAGCGGCACAGACGGCACGTGGGCGCTCGGGAATTACGAACGCATCGTGAATTTTGCCGACCGCAGCACCCACCTGATGGCGGAAGCCGACAAAGTGATTCTCAAGGCGTTTTATAGCGCGCAACCGGCCCACGCTTATTTCAATGGATGCTCCCAGGGCGGCCATGAGGCCATGATCGAAGCACAGCGATATCCGGCGGATTTCGACGGCATCATCGCCGGCGACCCCGCCAACAACTGGACGCATCACTATATCGGCGGTCATCTGTCGACGGCTCTGGCGATGGAGGGCGATGGTTACATCCCGGCCGGCAAGATTCACATCCTGGCGGACGCCGTGAACAACCAGTGCGACGCGCTGGATGGCATCAAGGATGGAGTGTTGAATGATCCACGCCGCTGTCATTTCGATCCCGACATTCTGCTCTGCAAAGGCTCCGATAGCTCGGAATGCTTCACTCGCGAACAGGTGGCGGCCGTGCGAAAGATCTGGACCGGTCTTCGAACGCCGGAGGGTCAGGTGATTTATCCGGGCCTGGTGCCGGGCGGGGAAGCGGGTCCGGGAGGGTGGGCCGGCTACGTCACCGGAAATGCGCCGGGCCAGGGCCGCCATGCCCTTCTCGGTGTTCCATTTTTCAAGTTCATGGTTTTCGAAGACCCGAACTGGGACTATAAGACTTTCAAGTTCACTGCCTCCGATGGTTTCGATAGCGACATCGACTATACGGACTCGAAACTGGGAGCGTTGTTCAACGCCGTCAATCCTGATCTGAGCCAGTTCAAAGCCCGTGGCGGCAAGCTGATTCACTATCACGGCTGGAGCGACCCGGACATTACGCCGCTCAACAGCATTAATTACTACCAGAGCGTCACCAGAGCGCAGGGCGGCGATGCGCACGGCCTCGAGAGCACAGTGCAGTTTTACCGGCTCTTCATGGTGCCGGGGATGCAGCATTGCGGGGGCGGCCCGGGAGCCACGGCTTTCGACATGATCGAACCACTGGACAATTGGGCCGATAAGGGCGTGGCCCCGTCCAAAGTGATCGCGTCGCACCTCACCAACGGCCTGGTCGACCGGACCCGGCCATTGTGTCCCTACCCGCAGGAAGCGCAATGGAACGGAACGGGGAGTACCGACGACGCAGCGAATTTCGTCTGCGCTTTGCCGAAGCAGTAGACTTTCTTAAGGAACGCGAAAAAATGCTGGGAGGCCGAAGCTGGAGCGAGTGGATCCGCGAGTATTCAGCCGGCCATCAGCATCCGGTCAACCGAGCCTGTCATAGCGTCGGAATCCCGATGATAGCGGTTGCCGTCCTTCTAAGCCCCCTCGCCGTGTGGCGCCCACAGACGTGGAAGCTGACCGGCAGCCTCTTCCTAGTGGGATGGATTCTTCAATTCGTCGGACACGCGTTCGAAGGAAAGCCACCCGAATTCTTTAAGGATTGGCGATTCCTATTTGTCGGCTTGCGCTGGTGGTTCGCAAAAGTGAGTGCGGCTTTTGCGCGCCACAACGAAGATCCCGGCTAGCATCGCAAATCCCAACGGAAGCGCGCTGGCGGGCTCTGGGACCGCGCTGTTCGGCGTAGAGACCACCACGTTATCCAGCAGATTGCCGACATTGCCCCCTTGATCGGAAGTGAACAAAAGAAAGCCAGGGGAACTGAGCGTTACCAATTGATTGACAACAATTCCGCTGCTGTCGTCCCCGCTCGCCAGCGTAAACTCCTGATCGTAATTTCCGAAAGTGACCGTAGTTGAGTCCGTAGGTCCACGCTGGCTGCCGATCAGGTCGAAACTGAGCAGGTAAGTCCCGGCCTCGAACTCCATATTGGATTCGAGTTGCCCCGCCGGATCACCGTTGGTTCCATTCAAGTCGATGCAGATGTCGCTCTCGGGTGCAGCGCAAAGCCCGAAACTGGCGCCTACGATATCCACATTGGTCCCGTTGATCGTACTGAAAGCGCCGACCGACGTCGCGGAGAGTTGCTGCGTCAGCTCATCGAAATTCTCACTGAGAATCACGCCTCCGTAAAGGGAGCCGGACAGGCCGCACAAAGTGATGATGGCAACGCCAAAAGGCAATCGTCGCATAAGCCTTCCTTGGGGACCTATTTTAGCATTGCGGTCGCTCGGGCTTTGCCAGGCGCGGGACGGTCTTTCAGCTTGCACCTGAATTCGTGCGATCATCGAGAGCAATGCGCGCGTGGTTTCGCCCCTCAGCCATGGCATTTGCCGCTCTGGCGCTCGCTGTACAAGCCGCGAGTCCGGACGCCCGGCTCGGTTTTTCCAGCCGCACCATCGTTCAGGAACGCCAGGCAGAGTCGAAGTACACAGCCCAGCTATCTATCGAATCCATTTCCGAGTTCCACCGGGTGATCACCAAGCGCCCTCACATCGCGGGCTCTCCCGCATCCATGGCCGTCGCCGAGACCATTCGTCAAGGGTTGGAAAAGGCCGGCCTCGAGACCCAGGTTCACGAGTTCCAGGTGTATCTCTCGACGCCGCGCTCCATCAGCGCTGAGCTGGTGCAGCCGGTCATGGAACCGTTGCGTGTGCGGGAACCTGCCAATGCGCTGGACCCCGATTCAAACAATCCAGAGCTGGTGCCGGCCTTCGTCGCGTATTCGGCTTCAGCGCAAGTGCAAGCGCCGGTGGTCTATGTGAACTACGGATTGCCGCCCGACTACGCCAAAGTGGAAGCCGCCGGAGTCGACGTGCGTGGCAAGATCGTGATGGCTCGCTATGCCAGGAGCCATCGAGCCGTAAAGATCCACACCGCCGAGGAGCACGGCGCCGCGGCCATCATCATTTACAGCGATCCCTCCGACGATGGTTACGCCAAAGGATTGACTTGGCCCGAGGGCCCCTGGCGCGCCGATTTTCAATCCCAGGACGGCAACGGGAAATACAGTTGGTTCTGGCATGGCGATCCGCTGTCGCCCGGCGTGGGTGCGCGCGCGGATTCGAAGGTGCTGGATCCCGCCACTGCGCCGACCCTTCCCAAAATTCCCGCGATGGTTCTTTCTTACCAGGAGGCGGCCAAGATCCTCGCGCAGTTGCGCGGCCCCGTCGCGCCCGCTGGATTTCAGGGCGGTCTGCCGTTTCCGTATCGTCTCGGCGCTGGCCCCGCGGTGGTCAAGCTGAACGTGCAAATGGACGCGAGCCGGCGTCCCATCCGCGACATCGTTGCGCGCTTGCCAGGAAAGAATCCGGATCGCTGGGTGGTCCTCGCCACGCATCATGATGCCTGGACCTTCGGCGGCATGGACCCGGGAAGCGGGACCTCGGCGGTCTTCGAAACAGCGCGCTCGCTGGCGGCATTAGCGAAACAGGGCTGGAAACCCGACCGTTCCATCGTCTTCGCCTTTTGGGATGCCGAAGAGCCCGGACTGGTTGGTTCCACCGAGTATGCCGAAGCGTTCGAGCACGAACTGCGCCAGAAGGCCGTCGCCTACATCAACACGGACTTGTTCATGCAGGGCCACTTCTACGGCGGTGGAACACCCTCCCTGCGCGACTTCATGGTTCAAGTGACGGAAGACGTACCGGCGCTCAACGGGAAAGGCAGTGTATATTCCGAATGGCGCGCCGACTCCTGGCAGAAGCAGCCGGCCGAGCGCAAGCGCCAGGGCGCCCAGGATTTCGAAGTCGAATTGGGAGCGCTCGGCAGCGGCGCCGATTTTGTGGCTTTTCAGGACTATTTGGGTCTGCCGACATTATCGGTGCAATATGATTTTGACGGAAGCTACGGGACGTATCACTCCAACTACGATTCGCGATATTACGTGGAGCACTTCAGCGACCCTGGCTTTCATGTAGCGCGGACTCTCGCGCAAGTCTTCGGCGTTATCGTGATGCGTCTGGCGGACTCGGCGGTGTTGCCTTACCGCTACTCGCATTACGCTCACAAAATCTCCGATTTTCTCAATGACGCCGGCGCCTGGGCGGTGGATGACGAAGGGCGTCAGATTGTGAAACTGAATTTGGACGCGTCGAAAGCGCTGGCTGCGGAGATCGCCACCAGGTCCACGGCTCTCGAGCAACGCGTCGATGAAAACGTGGAAAGCGGACATTGGCCGGATTCATCCACGTCATCTTTGAACGATCATTTGCAGCACCTGGAGCAAGATTTGCTCGATGAAAGCGCAAGTCCCGCCGAGCACTGGTATCGCCATGTAATCTACGGCTGGAACATCTACTCGCTGTATGACGGCCAGCCATTGCCCGGATTGTCGGAGGCGATTCGTTTGAAGGATCCAGCGCGAGTGGCCCAGGAAACGGCGCGCATCGAAAACGCTCTGCGCCGCATGCTGGCGGAGCTTCGCCAGGCGGGAGGTTGATTGCTAGCGCATAAAGTTTCGTTGGCGAAATACCGCGAGCCAGGGGCAATATCGCGTGAGCTCTATGAGCGTGCATCGCGAGTAATGCCCGGCGGCAACACGCGGCACTCCGTCGCGCTGGCTCCTTATCCGATATACGCGCGTAGCGGCAGCGGGTGCCGCATCACAGACGTGGAAGGCCAAGAGCGGGTCGATTTCCTCAACAACTACACCTCGCTGATTCTGGGACACGCTCATCCCACGGTTACCGAAGCGGTCCAACGCCGCGCGGCCCTCGGAACTGCCTTCACCATGCCCACTCCCGAGGAAGTGGAGCTGGCCGAGTTGCTCGCGGCGCGCGTCGCCTGCATCGAACAGATCCGCTTCTGCAATTCCGGGACCGAGGCCGTGATGCTGGCGGTCAAAGCGGCCAGAGCCTTCACCGGAAGGCGCAAAATTGCGAAGTTTGAAGGCGCTTATCACGGGCTGTATGACTACGCCGAAGTGAGCGAAGGTCCCACGCCCGAAGCCTGGGGCGAAGCCGATGCGCCCGTATCGATCATCGAGCCCGGAACTCCAGAGAGCGTGGCCCGCGATGTGGTTGTGTTGCCATGGAACCGGCCGGAGGCCTGCCAAAAATTAATCGAGCGCCATAGGAACGATCTGGCTGCCGTTCTCGTCGACCCGATGCCGCTCGGAATCGGGATGATTGCGCCTCGCCCCGGATTCCTACCCTGGCTACGCGAAGAGACCGCCCGTCACGGAATTGTTCTCATCGCCGACGAGGTACTGAATTTCCGTCTCCACTATCATGGCGCTTGCCACGCTCACGGCATTACGCCGGATTTGGCGACTTTCGGAAAGATCATCGGTGGGGGATTTCCGGTTGGCGCAGTGGCGGGATCGCGACGCGTGATGTCGGTCTTCGATCATACCGGCGCACTCAAGGTGCATCATGGTGGAACCTTCAATGCGAATCCGGTGACCATCGTCGCGGGTCTCGAAACCATGCGGCTGATGACGCCCGAAGCGTTCGACAGGCTGAATGGTCTGGGCGAGTACGTTCGCGATGGCCTGCGGCGGCTCTTTCGCGATACCGGGCGGCCGGCTCAAGTGATGGGCGCCGGCTCCATGTTTCTCGCGCATCTCACGTCCGACGAACTCGTCGACTTCCGGTCCTTGCGCGGTTTCTCCCGAACCAATCCCATCTATGGCGATCTGTGCCACAAGCTGCTGGAGTACGGCTTCATCCTTTCTCCGCGCGGGATTTTTGGTTGCCTGTCGACGCCCATGACGGAAGCCGAATTAGATGGATTGGTGGAAGCGCTCGGTCGCGCGTTACGCGAATTGGCATGACTCAGCCTTCCGCCGTGCCCCAAACAGAGAGCGCGCCCAGCGGCCTGCAGCAGAGCCTGGGCCTCTTCGACTCAACCATGATCGTGGCCGGTTCCATGATTGGCGCCGGCATATTCATCGTCTCGGCCGACATGGCGCGCGCCGTGGGCAGCGCCGGATGGTTGCTCGGTTCCTGGGTCATCACCGGATTGTTGACTATCGCCGCGGCATTAGCCTATGGCGAGCTGGCCGCGATGATGCCGCGCGCCGGCGGCCAGTACGTCTATTTGCGCGAAGCTTGGTCGCCGTTGTGCGGGTTCCTTTACGGCTGGACATTTTTCATGGTGATCCAGACCGGAACCATCGCCGCGGTAGGCGTGGGATTTGCCCGCTATATGGGCACTTTGTGGCCGCGTATTTCAGAGAGCGCGTACCTCATTCCTCCCATCCATGTCACCAGCACTTACGCGGTTTCGCTTTCGACGGCTCAATTGATCGGTGTCATCATCGTCGCGCTGCTCACTTGGAGTAACGCGCGCGGCATCAACTACGGCAAGATCGTTCAAAACACATTTACCACTGCTAAAATCGCCGGCCTGCTGGGAGTAATCGTGCTCGGGATCGTGGGGTGGAACGCCGCGGCGAAATCGAATTTCACCAATTTCTGGAAGCCCCAAGGGTTTACTCCAGTGGCGCCAGGGCTCACGCCCGAGACCATGTTCGGGCTAGTCGCGGCCCTCTGCATCGCCCAGGTCGGTTCGCTGTTTTCGTCCGACGGCTGGAACAACATCACATTTACCGCGGGCGAGGTGAAGAACCCGCGCCGCAACGTTCCATTCTCGCTAGCTCTGGGCGTATTTATTGTGATCGCCCTGTATGTCGGTGCGAACTTGGCCTACGTTGCTGTGCTGCCGCTGGACCAGATTCAGCACGCGCCTTCCGATCGCGTGGGCGGCGCGATGCTCGCGGCGATCTTCCCGTCCATCGGTGCGGCTCTCATGGCGGTTGCCATCATGATCTCTGCGTTCGGTTGCATGAACGGCTTAATCCTGGCTGGAGCGCGGGCTTACTTCGCCATGGCGCGCGACGGTCTGTTCTTCCGGCGTGCCGGCGCTGTCAACAGAGCCCGCGTACCTGGCGCGTCGCTCGTGATGCAAGGAGTGTGGGCCGCTTTTCTGGTTCTGGTGCGCACCTACAATCCTTCCACTGGTGTTTTCGGCAGTCTCTACAGCAATCTGTTGGACTACGTGGTCTCGGCCGACCTGCTGTTCTACATCCTGACCATCGCCGCGGTGTTTCGCCTGCGGCAGCTTCGTCCGGAAGCCGAGCGGCCCTATCGCGCGTGGGGTTATCCCTGGGTACCCGCGCTTTATATCTTGGCCGCTGCCGTGATCCTGGCGGTGCTTTTTGTGTATCGGCCAGCCACTACGTTTCCCGGCCTGGTCATCGTGCTGATCGGCGTGCCAATTTATTTTGGGTTCCGCAGGCGAAACGCTCAAATTTACTGAACGGTCAGCACTGGTTGTTCCGTCGCGCGAGCCATCTGCCGCTTGAGCCTGAGGCTGTTTTTATTGGCGTACATTCGCCGGTCCGCTTCCGCCAGCAACTCGTCGCAGGTGACGCCATCCTCCGGCCACGACGCCACTCCGACACTGGCCGAAATGAACGCCTCGCCGCAGACCGCGTGTCCGACTTCAGCAGCCAGCGCCGACAATGCGGATATTTTATCGCCCACCCCATCCGCCTTCATGCCGGGCAGCACCAGCACAAATTCATCGCCGCCGAAGCGCGCGGTTATATCATAGCCGCGGTTGATTTTCGCCAGGCCTTCCGCAAACGCCTGCAACACTTTGTTTCCGGTGTTGTGACCAAATCGGTCATTCACCTCTTTGAACCGGTCCAGGTCGCACACCATCACGGTGAGCGGTGATCGCTGGCTTTGACAGCGTGAGAGCTCATGATTCAGGCGCTCGAACAACGCCCGTGTATTGTTCAGGCCGGTCAGATAATCGGTGGTAGCAGACGCTTCCAAAGCCCGGTATTTCATGGCGTTCTCGAACGAAAGACCAATCTTGGAACTGAGCCCGGAGAGAATCCGCAAATGATCGGGCGCAAAGGAATCCGCGTCGGCGCGATAGAGGGAGAGCACGCCGATGGTCCCTTCCTGGCTGTTGAGCGGAACCGACAGCGCGGATCGCAGCAAGCTGAATTTCTTCGGATCGTTCAAATAGCCGGGTTCCACCGAAGGGTTTCCGTTGAGAATCGGCTTATTGTGCTTGGCAACCCAACCCGACAAGCCTTCTCCCAGGGGGATTTGGAGCGACGAAAACAACATGCGATCCCGGCCGTCCACATACACCGGGCCCAACACATCGTCTTTGCGTTCGTAGACCGCGATGGAATCGCAAGGGATGAGTTGCGTCAGCCGCGAGCTCAATACCGAGAGCATTTCCGCCATGCCGAGTGAATTTCCCAGTTCCGATACCAGCTCCAAAGTGTACTGCGCCTCCCGACCCGCGGCAGCAATCTGCGAGCGGAAATCGTTCTGTGGATCTTCGCCCGGCGCGTCCGCGAATCCTGCCGCCGGAGCTTTGCCGCGTTCGATTCTGGCGTCCACGGAGAGCTTCGCCGCAGGCTTGTTCAGCCGGATGGCTTCTTCTTCCAATTGGCGATAACGCTTCGCGAGAATCGCCACCACCTTCGGATCGTAACTCTTGCCGGACTCATTCAACACTACCGCCATCGCTTGATCGAGCGGCAGGGCGCGCCGGTACTGCCGGTCCGATGCCAAGGCATCCAGGCAGTCGACGGCCGAGAGTATGCGGGCTCCCAGTGGTATTTCATCGCCCACCAACCCGTCCGGATAGCCGTTCCCATCCCATCTTTCGTGGTGAGCTCTTACGATGGGCGCCACCGAATACGGAAAATTCACCTGCTCCAGAATTTCGGCGCCCACCACTGGATGAATTTTCATCTTCTCGAATTCCTGCGGCGTTAGCTTGCCCGGCTTGGTGATGATGTGCTCCGGCACCGCCAGCTTGCCAATGTCATGCAGTAATGAGGCGGCTCGCAAGGCATTCAGCTCCTCATCGTTAAGGCCCATCTCTTTCCCGATGTCGAGCGCGTAGTGCTGCACCCGGCGCAGATGTTCGCGCGTGGTCTGGTCTTTCGCTTCGATCGCGAGCGCGAGCGTTTCGATAGTCCGCAGGTGCAGAGCGTTCATCTCTTCGACGTGCTCTTTCTCCTGCTCAACCCGCTCTTTCTCCGTTTCCAAACGCCCGATGTAGAGACGATAGGAACGATAAACCACCCAGGCCACCGGCATCGCCAGCAGCGAAAATTCCCAACCCAGATTCTGGTTTACCCAGTGCACCACGCACACCAGCGTTGCGCCCAACAGGTAATAAGGCAGCGCCCAAAAATAGCATTCCTTCCAGACTCTGAACAGGCTGCGCTTTTCAGTGATCGAAATCGCGCCGGAAATCGCGAACGTGTTGGCGATGAAGTAACCGACCGTAGCCAGAAAGAGCCGGAACGGCAGGCTGAGACCCACCCCTTCGGCGAAGTGCAGTGTCGCCTCGGCGAACCGGATCGCGAGGGAAATGGTCGCGAGATTGAACAGCACCTGGTGGAACGGCGGGTGCTTCTTAGCGCTCCAGTAGATTTGCACCAGCGCCGAGCCGATGCCGATCACCATGGTTTGAAGCCCGCCCAGCTCCGCCATTCCCGCCAGGATGAACAGGAAGCTCACCGACAAGGTGCCGGTTACGCCCGGCAGCGTCACTTTCAGCCCCGACGAAAGCAGCGCCAGCAGGAGATAACAGACGAAACGCGTAGAGAACCCCTCGCTGGTGCCGGGCAGCGGTTGCAGCAAGGCCAAGAAGCCGGCGATGATGACCAGGCCTACGAACGTGCTTGCAAGACGCTGCGAGGGCTTCACCCAAGTTCTCCGCGGATCAATTGATTAGCTGTAGCGCGGGCAAAGGCTTCCGCACCTGTTGCGGTGGCGTCGAAAACCCGCGCGTGCCCCAAATGGCGTTGCAAATTTGCGTCGAGCTGTTCCAGACTGGCGATGTTCCCCAAATGATCGCGCTCCCTAAATGAGCCATGCCAGTGCTCCCGCTGAATGGCAGCATCGTATTTATATCGGATGCCTCTAAGGTTTTCATGAGCTTCCCCCTGTTTTTCATGATTTTGACCTTTCTATTGCTCGCCGTAAATCCCAATAGTCCCGCCAGCTAAATCAGCCAGCCCGCTAGTACCCCAAATCACATTAGTGCCCCAGATCACGTTTAAGCTGCTGGGTGCGCTGGTGCCCCAGATCACGTTCGTGCCCCAAATCACATTCGATCCCGAGATCACCGATGTGCCCCAGATCACGTTCGTGCCCCAGATTACATTGGTGCCCCAAATCACATTCGCCCCCGAGATGTTATGAATGGTCACCGTCCCGTTCACCGAGTTGTAGGAGGCAATAGGCGAAGCCGCGGATCCACTCGCCAGAGCCGCCGAGCTGTTGAGCGCGTCCCAAACATTGATATAGCCGGCGCCGACCGTGAAGATGTCGTAGTAGTCGGTGTACTGGATGCCGGTCACCGGATCGGTAGCCGTGCTCGACACCGGAAAATTCTTCGTCGATGTCTGCATCAGCAGCGCTTTCAGTTGGTCTGGCGTCAGGTTCGGATTCTGCTGCATCAGCAGGGCCGCCGCGCCGCTCACCACGCCCGTCGCCATGCTGGTTCCGCTCAGTATGAAGTAATTCGTATCCGTGATGTTTCGCGGATACAGCTGGGGTAAAGTCCCGTCGCCGAGTACGGAAACAACCAGGTTGCCTGGCGCCACCAGATCGGGTTTTACCACTTGGTCCAGCAGGCTGGGTCCCTTGGAACTGTAGCTGGCAATCCTATCGTCGGAAGTAGTCAAGGTGTTTTCGGTCTTCATGGCTCCCACCGTGATCACGTAGGGGTCGTTTCCCGGAGCGGTGATGGTCGCGTAACCATCGGTGCCGAACGAATTATCCCGGCCATCGTTTCCAGCGGCCACCACTACGGCGATACCAGCCCTCCAAGCCGCTTCCACCGCCTGGCACAACGGATCCACTGTGTAGCTTTCGAAAATCGGACGCCCCAGCGAGAGGTTAATTACTTGAATGTTGTATTGCGATGACAACTGAATGGCTCGCTCGATTCCCGCAATAACGATGCTGTCGGTGCTGGCGCCTGCGCCGTTGAGAACCACCAGGTTGATGAGATTCACCGCGGGAGCAACTCCGGCATAAACTCCCCAGGATTGGCTGCCGTTTCCTCCCACGAGTCCAGCTACGTGGGTTCCGTGACCATACTCGTCGTCCGTCGAACCGCCGTTGATGATGTTCTCGGCGTGGACCACGCGGAATCCACTGCCGCCTCCAAAGCTGCTCGTGGTCATCGATGAATAGCCGCCGTTGTAGCTGGTGTGAAGGTCTAGCCTGTTGCTGATACCGCTGTCGATGATCGCTACGCCCACACCCGATCCGTTGTATCCGTTCTGCTGGGCGACATCCGCGCCGATGGCCTGAAGCTTATAGTCGGGCGACAATTGACTGGCTGACAATTCACTCGACGATGCATTCACAGCGCGGTCCGGAGAAACGTATTTGACGTCCGGATCGTTAGCCAGGTCGGCCAGCGTTTTCGCCGCGACGGAGTATACAGCTCCATTCACCACGTGCAGCGTTCTTAATTGGCGCCCACCTCTGCGCACCACCGGATCGGCCTCCAGCGTTTGCGGCGTGTTCTTATATTGGACGATTACGTTCACCAGCGCCTCCGGATCTCGGCCCTGGAGATCACGCGAAAGCTTGGCTTGTTGCCCATAGCATAGGCTTGCAACTCCCAGTAAGGGCTGCAAGATTACGACTAGTTGTCGTTTGGTCATGATCCCCTTCAAGGCACGCCGTGGCCCACTGCCAAGTTACTGCAAACGCTCATCTTGCTCCCAAAATGGCCGGGACATCCTGTCTTGTAACCGAGCTCGACCAAGTCCTATGAGAATCGCCGTCTGGTTCCTATTTCGCCTACGCCCAATGGCGTATGCGGAGCGTTGGGTGAGCTGGAAAAGGGTTCTTATAGATCGAACGCGCTAAGGAAACCACCCGAATGTACTGGCCGATTCGATTCCATGACAGATCATTCTAACGAATGTGACAACTTGTCCACGTGGCGGCCGATTGAGACTTCCTTTCCCGCCGACCCCGCTCGCCCGTTCTCCTCCTCCCAAATACGGCCCGGCATCGTCCGCCTTAACTAAGGTTTGTACACTACACGGGTCGGGAGAGATAGTGCCGATGAAGATAGGTAATGCACCCTGAAGCGGTCCGTCCGGCACCGGTCAGCAATCGCCAGGACGTCGCACTCGGCTGCTATCTCAGCGCCATGCTGGCGATGGCCAAGTCGATGCGGGCGGTTTGTTCTCGAGTGGGTCTCATTTATGGCGACCGGCTGACCCGGTTACCCCGCAGGCTGGGCTTCGATGCCACCACCGAGGCGCTCGAACAGAGCCACGAGGTGCTGGAGGCCGATCTGGCCGAATACACCGAAGCTACCACTGAGTGGCTGGACGAAGGTTCCAGACTGGCCAGGGAGATCGTGGCTGGCATCGCCGCGCTACATCCGGCGAGCGGCGAGGAGAGCCCCAATCTGCATGCCGCGATGCTGGAGGATTTAGCGGATCACATGGCCGTGTCGGCGGAAGTGGACGCAGCTTCCGACCTCCGCGCCGCGCTGAAGCGCTATGCCGTCGGTCTGCGCGCTTATTTGCAGCAGCGGCATGTGGAGAGCGGACCGTCTTTGGGGGACCTCAGGTGCCGGGCCGAGCGCCTGGCCGAATGGCTTACCCGTGCCGATCCATCGCACAGCATCGACTTGCTGACCGGTTTGCCGAACCGTGCCGAAATTGAGCGGCAGCTCGAAGCCAGCTGGTACACGCCCAAACCGGTTTCAGCTCTCTTATTCGAGTGGAAGGACGAGGATCCGTCAATCGCAGCCGGCGTTGCACACGCGCTGGCCAAACAACTCGCGGATCGCCTGGCGGATTTGGTGCGGCCGCGGGATATTATCGGCCGCTGGGGACCGAATCAGTTCGCGGTCATCTTTGAATGCTCCGCCGAGGATGCCATGCCGCGAGCCGGAAGCATCGCTGAGTGGCTCACGGGTGATTATCCGGCCGTGGTTGACGGTTCAGTTTCGAACATTCACACGCGCGTGACGGTGTCGGTGATTGAGCGGCTGCCGGAGGAGACGCTCGCGCATCTGGTCCAGAGGATCGATCGGCTACACCCTGGAGAACTCGCCACCGGCGGGAACGCTTAAGCGGTGCGGCGGAAATAGCCGCGCGCCAGTTCCGGCTTCACTTCCAAAGCCTGCACCCAACACGCCCGCGCTTCATCCTTTTTGCCGAGCGATTCGAGCGCGTGTCCGAGATTCAATTTGGCTTCCGCGAAATCCGGGCGAGCCTCCAGCGCCAGGCGGTAGAACCGCGCAGCATCCTCCGGGTTGTTGAGTTGCTGCGACAAGAGCCCGGTATTGTACAGCACCTCCGAGGTAGCCACACCAGCATCAATCAAGCGTCGATGGTATTTCAGCCCCTTCTCGCGATCGTCGCGCTTCAGCGCGATAGCGGCCAGACCTTTCAATGCCTCCACCGAGTCCGGATGCCGCGCCAACAGCTTGCGAAGAACGGCGTCAGCCTGTTCGAAATCGCCGGCGTTGGAATGGGCCATGCTGAGATTGATTTCGGCTTCCGGCCAATCCGCTTGTTTTACCAGACAGGCCTCGAAGGCTGCAATACTTCCTGTGTTGTTGCCGCGCTGCAATTGCAGGTATCCCAGGCGGAACCAGGCGTTTTCGAGTGTTGCATTTTTCGCCACCAGCTTGGCGTACAGCGCTTCGGCCTGTTCCAGTTGTCCTTGGCGCTCTGCCATCCAAGCCACTTGAAAGCACAGGTCATCCCGATCCGGTGCAATCTGGATGGCTCGCTCAAAGCAGGCCCGCGCCTGGCTCAGGTCTTCCAGTTCCTGATAGGCCACGCCCAGATTCACGTGCGCATAGATGGCTTCCTCGCGGATATCGCGCGCCTTTTGGTAAGCCTCAATCGCCTCCGGCAGGCGTCCCAGCCTTTGATAGGCGACGCCCAGGTTGAACCAGTCGTTATAAACCGATCGCGACAGTTCCGCCAGCCGCGCGGCATGCTGCGCGGCAGCTTCAAAGTCATCGCGCGCGAACGCAGCGACGGTCAGGCCTTCGAGCGCAGCGGGCGCATCCGGACGAATCACCAGCAAGCGCTCCGCGTAGCTGCGGACCATATCGTAATCCTTGCGCTGCAGGGACAGGCTGATCATGTTGACCAGCGAGTCTTCCGCCTTGGGATTGCGCTCGAGAATCCGCTGGTAAAGCTGTGCCGCTTCTTCGAACTCCCAACCCATTTGCAGCGCCACGGCTTTGCCGAACATCGCGGCTTCACTGTCGGGAACGCGCGACAATGCGGCGTCGAAGGCTTCGCGCGCTTCCTGTGGCTCGTTGAGATGCAGCAGGCAGGCGCCGATGGCCAATTGCATTTCGAGCGCCTTGGCGCCCAGCGCCAGTGCTTGCCGGAAGCTTTCCACGGCTTCCGCGTAGCGTCCCAGGTTCTGCAGGCAGAGACCGAGACTGGAGCGAACGTCCGAATCCTTCGGGCTGAGCGCGGCCAGGCGAGTGTAGCTGGCGGCGGCATCTTCGTAATGCTGTAGCTCGAACTGCAGGTGCGCCTTGGCGGCGGTGATCTCCGTCAAGCTGCTTTCGTTGCTCCCGGCCTCGGCACCAGCCAGCGCTTCCAGCGCGTGTTCGCTGTCGCCCTGGATGTACAGAGAGACGGCGCGCGCCAGATTGCGGGAGGAAAGGTCTGCCTGAAAAGGCGCGGGGCCTACGCTCGGAACTTCCACCGGAGCGGGCGTGCTGTGATTTGTCTTCACTATTTGTTCCATTCAATCCACCTCGTGTGCTCGGACCTTGAACGATATCGCCTGAACTATGGTCTATTGAGTACTTAAGTTGTTTGATCGGCCTTCTAAGGCGTTCTCTTTATACCTGCCGTACCTTTCTTGGGTACAAAATCATGTTGGACCTTAGCAGCGGCAGACGTTTATAAGTTCCGCCAGGTTGGGGACAGCCGTTGACCAAGTGTCAGCTCCATGGCGTCCACTTCGGGCAAGCGGGCGGTCACCGCCCGGGCCGAACGCTGGAGGGATAAGTAGGGCTGTATGTTGCCGACCGACGGCACTCCAGGAATCGGATCGCACCAGATCCGGCTGCTTGAGGACGCGACAGCGACCACCGGCTTCTGTCGCTCGGCTGAAAATGACGGCAACAGAGTCCCGGACACTGGGGGAAGCTCCCCGACTCTCATCGCCGTGCCACAGGCCATGTCGATCGAAACCAGCTTCGTGGTGTCTTCTGAGCAAAGGCCCCGAGCCACCAGGCCAGTCACGGATTCGCCAGTCACGGATTCAATGACGAAAGGCGATGAAGCCGCCGGTAGCATGGGCATAGCAGCGGCCGCTACTCGTACGCCAGCCAAACGAGGCGGCGCCGTTCCTTGGCTGCCTGGGAGAATTGGCTTCAGAGTCGGTGGCCGCAAGGGGGTTTGGAGCGGCGCAACCGGAACCCAACTCACTCCGCCGGGTTGTGGCAGCAACGGGATGAGCCGGTGCCCGCGCCGGCTGGGAGCCCAGGGGCGAAGCGCATGAACGCGGCCCGGATCGGCGGCCAACTCGATCGGCGCCGGTTTGCTCAAAGTGGACGGGCTGCAGGCCGGAATGGAGATAGCCAGTGACTGCGACCACGTAACCAGCGACAAGGGGCTGGGGAGCGTAGGGTGTAAGTGCGCCGCGCTGAAGGTAGACCAGGGTCCGTTTTCGGGAGCCGGCTGCCGATACACCTGGCACGACACCGGGCGCATGCCGGACCACAGCAGCATGGCCGGCTCCGCACCGTGCAACGGGCTCGACAGAAGCAGGAGTGAAACGGTGCCGGGGACTGCCGGGACGATCTCGACATTCGGCGGGAAGTTGGGAGCGCCCGCGCGTCCCAGTGGAAGCGCTTCCGTGGCCAGGGTCAGCCCAAAGGAACCCAACGGCCGGGCAGTGGCGATGGGCGGAAGCTGGCTGTCCACGACAATCGGCTGCCAACCGCTAGCCACATCGCCGGACGAAGGCTCCGAGCGCATTGTCGTGGTGAAGTCTTCCGCAAGCTGGCTCGGGACCTCTGCCATCGGCAGCGTACGAGCGATCAATGGCGCCTGCGCGGTCCAAAGTTTGTGACGAGGAATAATGCTGGTGGGAAGAGGTGTGGCGGAAGCCATCTGGCGTTCCGTCTTCGAGACGGGCATGTCCGCAATCTCAGCCAGGAACGAGAAGCTGGGCAACGATCCCTGATTTTGATGCCGGGCAGGTTCCACCATTTTCAGGAGACTCCGCTCGGAAGCTAATGCGCCCGTGATGGCCGGCAGCGCAGAGCCTGATCCCAAGCGCGGTTCCCAAGCACGCACATAAGGAGCCTGCGGCGGCCGGGCCAATAAGACCGGTACGTCAGACGTCGGACGAAGACTCTCTTGCTGCGACGGCAGCCGTGGATGCATCGCTGGGGGTTCGATCGCCGATGTGTGTGGAACCAGCGCAACTGGCCCCTTGCCCCGGCACGGCTCACCCAGCGGCAGCGCGATGAGCTCAGCTTGGTTTGAGTCGAGCACTAACGTGGCAAAAGCCGAGACCACCACCGGTGGATAACCTTCCGGTACCGGGCGCCAGGTAGGTTGGCTCACCGCACGCGGCAATTCAACTGGAGGTTGCGCCGGCGTGACATCCAGCGTCATCGATGATGCCGACGAGGATGATGATGCCGACGAGGATGATGATGGCGACGAGGATGATGATGGCGACGAGAATGATGATGGCGACGAGAATGTGGACGACGACGAGGACGAAGACGACGACCGCAGCTTACGTTCCTGCATCGAACTGACAGGCAACGAGACGGAAGCGGTGACCAGCTCCTCGGCGTAGCTTGCCAGCCGGGTGTCAGCCCGATCCTGACGCACAGGCAGTTCATGAAGAAAGGGAGCTTGGGGCAGATCGTTGCCGGTGGCGCTCCCGACCGCGTCAATCAGGCTTGCGATTTCGAGCGTCGGCGCTGCTTCCTCAACGGCCTTCCGCGCCTGAGCCTCTACCAGCGGGCTGACTCGAAGGGGACTCGCTTCGACAGGTTCTGCTCGAACCGAGTCTGCTCGAAAAGAGCCGGACGGGGTGGGTTCCGGCTTCGCTTCAGACCGCTCCGGCAACGGCTCCTTAGGGAGCGGATCGTTGAAAGACGCACGCAGGCGCTCATAAGACGCCGCAGCCTGAGCGTCCAGGTGCAACTCCCGATGCTCCGCCGAGCAAAAGGTCTCCCCCTTCAATAACTTAGTTACGCCTAAGCGCTTCTGGCAATATTGGCAGCGCATTTGTCGCTATCTACCCACCCTATTAATACGGCAGAATGAGGCTTGATCAGTAGGGCCGAGACACTTAGTTGATTGCCGGTTAGACGCCTGGGTCTAGAGCAATGCTAGGAGAAATCACTGAGGGCTGGGCGCCGGCGAAGGGGCAGGCGGAGGCGCAGCCTGGGGTACGATTCGCATGAAGGTGATCTTGATCAGCTTGGTGGGTACTATCGGCCGGTCCTTTTTGTCGCGGATCACGTGCGAGATCTTGGTTACTACCCGTTGACCATCCACCACCTGCCCAAAGATCGCGTAGTGGCCGTTACCGTCGGGATATTTGTCCTCGGTGATGAAAAACTGGCAGGCGGCCGTTCCAGGTCCCGCATTGGCCATCGCCAAACGGCCCGGACGGTCGAATTTGAGAGTGGATACAAACTCATCGGGAAGCTTGAATCCGCACTCATGCGCGCCGGTCTCGGTGGGATCTCCGGTCTGAATCATAAAGTCCGGGATCACGCGGTGGAAGATCAGATTCTCGTATAAAGGACGATTGACCGGCTTCCTGGTCTTAGGGTCTAGCCACGGCTGCGTGCCACGAGCCAGGCCCATGAAGACGCGAACCGTTACCGGCGTCTCTTTTTCGAACAACTGCGCGGTGATGTCACCAGAGGAAGTGTTGATGATGGCATAAAGTCCTGGAGGATATTTGGGCGGTTCGCTCGGGGGTGATTGAGCCATCGCCGCCGCCGCGGTCCCCAGGACGCAGAGGATTTTGAACCGGACCATCCTCTTCAGCTTACTCGTTCGGCAACCAACCATTGAGTTCGCCAAACACTTCAACAAGTCACTCGATCAGCTCGGCCCGGATTGGGATCAGCTCGTGGCAGTGGTTCCCGGTCAACGAAAAGCAGGTTAAGCTCTCAACTTACATTGACGCCGTCTGCGCACTCCGCTTCTTTTACGAGAACACACTACACCAGAGAATCGAGACAGACCGAATCGCTTTGCCACGCTACAAGAAGAGGCTGCCTGTCATTCTGAGCAAGGCAGGGGTGAAGGTGTTGCTGGAGGCGCCGAAGAGCCTCAAACACCGGGCCTCGCTGGCGACGATGTATGGCGCGGGACTCCGTGTATCGGAGGTGACCAGTCTGAAGCTGCACGACCTCGATCGAGAACGACGCGTAATCTGTGTTCGCGGTGGTAAAGGGCACGATGACAGACAAGTGATGCTGGCCGAGCCGCTCCGCGAGGTGCTGGCCGCTACCGTGTTTCAGGCTCTATTGCTTGCAATAAGCTCCATACGGGAATTCGGGTGTAATGGCGAAGAGCAAGTCAAGATCGCAGCACAAGGGGCTGGTCGGGGAATTGTTATTAATTTGCGTCGGGTCCATGAGGGTAAGGGTTGCTGTGCAAGTATAGGTATGAGGAGGGAAAAGACAGTCGGCAAAGAGATAAGTGTGACCGATTTCATGTGCCACCAACGGACGAATTCCGCTCGACCCGACGGACGTGTTGACGTTGATAACTGAGTAGGTGGAGTATCCGGTCGATGAGTTGTAGTTGTACATCGTACATGCCAACGCTGTATAGCCGTTGTCGCATCTGCTGGTGGGGCCAAATTGGACCAAGATATACGTCGCCGGATAAGGCGGAGAGGAACAAGTTCCGGCGCTCAGACAATCGGCAGCACTTGTGATGACGCTGTTAGTTATTTTTAGCTTGGAGCCCGATGTCGAGTTCCAATTACCGAAAGCTGTTTCAATGTCGGTTATTTGCCCGGAGGTGAATTCCCCCGTAGTGGGCGACAAGATATACATGGTTACCGACGCCCCCCTTTGCCAGCCAGCCGCCCCCTGCCAAACCCAGCCAGGGCATGTATACTGGGCCTCCGGGCAGGTTCTGAGTTCCAGGAACAATACACGTCGGGCTGCGCTGAGCCACTGCCACGCTTACGGCGAAGCCCACGAGAAGCAACGGGGCAATGATGAATCTCATTTGGTTCTCCTATTGAATTCCGAACTGAGCGTTCAACGATGCGATCAGCTGTTGCACGCTCATGCCGACTAGCGTGGATGGGTTTTGCGCTGAGACAGGGGAGTTCGACTGTACGGTACCCCCGCTTAGATCCCAACTTTTTCCTACGCGGTAGAAACCACCTCTTGAGTAAAACGAAAGAGCGAAGAGATAGGTCCTTCCGGGCTTGATGGAAAATTGACTGGGGTTTGTCAAGAAAGACAAGACGCCCCCTGATTGGGTAATGACGGTTCCACCGTTGAGTATAAGCGTTAGAGCGGAGCTAGACCCCAGACTACCGGCAGCGTCCTGAAATAAATTACTGACGGAGAGTGTTACTTCCGTGTAGATCGCCCTGCCAGATTTGCTCAACACGGGCTGGTACGACAGGAACGTGCCAATGACGACCGTCCGGTTTGGCAGTTGAGGGATTTCTGGTTGGTTGGGCGAGGGCACGCCCTCGGAAAAGGCCCTGCTCTTCGCACTTGAGGGTGTGAGCGGAACACCCATGCCTATGAAGTCATCGAAGAACTCGTCCCGCTGTTGCCGGATCGAAGCTGCAACCGTATCGGCCGCAGGTGTCCAACTCACAGGGTACGTCATCCAGAGATTCGCAGGTGGAGGGCCAGTTGTTTGGGAATTCTGTGCCTCCGCTTGTACGGACGCCAACATCAGCACAATGCAAGTAGACAGAAAGGAAATGCTTTTCATCTCATTAACCTCTGCTCTCCTGGCCGAATTGATCAGGTTCTTTGCACCTGAAGCATACTCTAAATTGGTTGGGGGCACGAGCGGGAATATCGCAAGCGTGAACAGTTGTGTACAGATAAACAGGATATAGCCCCTAGGTTAGGCAACGATTCCGTCACGAACGAGATTTTTTCCTTGATCCCCCGTAACGCGAAAGCAGCTACGTTGTACACTGGATGCTTCCCGGAAACGAAGAATGGAACCTGTTTCTCATACCGGTCTCGGTCTTACGGAGAAAGGCACATTCCTACGAGTTTTAATCGTTCTTATAGGCGCGCTTGCTATCGCGCAGGCGCAGACGGTTACCGTGTGGCATTCCTTCGGCAATGGAACGAGAGATTGTGAATAGACATCGTTGTTTCTGACGCCCACGACCCGCGTGTTAGACTTTTGGCTGGGATCAATAAGAAGAAATGGTGAATAAGAAGTGCCAGCTATTTGGAATGTTATTAGCCGGCCTTTTTCTTCTTCTCCAGACCCAACCTTCTGGCGCCGAAGCGATTTGCGGCAAGGTGCGCCCCCTTAAGCCAGTTCGGTGCCTGTGCGGAAGGCTTATTGATCCGATCGGCGACCCTATTTCCGGTGCGACGATAGAGGTTACCAAGGATGGAATCGGCCTCGCCACTGTGAAAACCGACGGTAAAGGAAACTTTATCTTTGATGAACTGAAGCCCGGTAGTTATGAACTTGACGCGCATTCAGACGGTTTCCGGCCATTCCGGTCTCCAATCGTGGTGGCAAAACCCGCGAAGCAGTGCAGGCGTGGCTTAGTTATCCAACTAGTGCTGTCCTACCCGGATAATTGCGGGAGCCTTGTGGTCGGGACGACAACCGGAATCTTCGTGTCCAGAAATTCGAACTGACGCACTGCTGGAACGGCTGGGCAAGCTACAATTATGCCTTGGACGGAATGCTGCTCCTTGCTTATGCCTTCATTGTGTTCGGATCGTTCTGCGGTGATCGCCAGCCTCGAACGAATCCTCGAGGGATTATAGACCTTACAATTTCTGCTGTGGGCGTCAGCGGTGTTATCGGATGGATCATCTTTGCCTTCACATTGATAACAACCTCGGGATTCCGTTTGATCGGCCGCCTCTTTCCAAACTGACGTACTGGCGACCACGGCTCTGTGGCAGGTTGGTCTTTTATTACTTCGGCGGCGCGTTGCGCCATCGTCTCTAGATTCTGCCCGCCGCGCGCTCGCATTGTGCAGCTTGCAGAATGCCGCTGCGCTCCCAATCTCGAAACGTCCGAGCGATGGCGTGGTGCCTGGCGACAACCTTCCGGCAATCCTCACAGGTTTCCAGATGCTGCGCCACCACCCTCCTGCGCCGGGTACCCATCTCGTTGGCGGCGAAGCGGGAGAGAGCGCGCTCCGTCGGATGGCACGCCGTGCGATCTGCCTCCCAGGCATCTAGTACTGTCGGCGATTTGAGTTCTATGGGAACGTTCATGCCAATCTCAAGAGCATTCCGAGCGCCATAGGAAAGCCCTTTAGATACAACGGAAACCGTCTGGTGATGAGGGAAAATCCGCGCCCGGCGCCGGGCTGCCTGCGGAATTTCGCGGCAATTACGGAACTGCTACCGCCGTGACCTTAAGATCCACACTGGCCGTTTCACTGGCCTTCACTTCCACTGTGACCGCCCGATTCATCAGGGCCGGTAAACTGGAGACGAATTCTGCCCGATTCATTTCGAATTGGTCGAAAGCAAATGCGTAGTATCGTCCCGGACGCAGATTATGGATCTCGAACCGATTATCCGAGGTGCAGTGCGCGATGGGAGTAGAAGCCATGTCGGCGCGTTGCAGCGCCGGGTCCTCGGGCGCGATGGCAATGGTAGCGTTGCCACAGTCTTCTACTGTTCCACGGATTGTTCCACCGTCTGATCGATAAAACAATTTCACCGGGACGGAACCCGAGTTAATTTCAACCATCTGGCCCAATACATCGCGGTCGCCCAAGGTGATGGATGCGAGATAATACGCCTTACCGGCGAGCGGAAGGGCTTTCACCAGATAAGGGCCGGGATAAACATTCCCGACGTGGGAATCGCCGTTCACGTCCGTCACGCTGGAGGGTGACGGGCCACCCGGCTCGGGCGCTAGAAGAACGTTGCCTCCAGAAATCCGGCTGGTAGAATCGGAGGTTTGGAGGATAAACTCGACGGGTACCGCGAACGGCGCTCGGAGCCGAATCTCGAAGCCCTCCACATCCTGGCCGTTCATTGTGATGTTCGCAGATGCCTGGGAAACGACCTCGGCGTCGCTTCTCGCCGAGAGACGCCAATCTCCGTCGTAAACATCGCCAAATTCAAAGCTGCCGTCCTTTGCCGAGAGCGCGGTTCGCTGGAGCGCCTGCGAATCGTCGGAACGAGTGAGCGTGATCGCCAGTTGCGGCGCGGGGTCGCCGTTCGAATCGCGTAAATAGCCGCGAATCGCATAGGCTTTTTCGGCGATCAGTTTGATGTCCTGATCAACCAGCTCCGCGCCAGGACGAATCAGGATTTTCTGCGCGGCTGTCAAATCGGTCACGCCTGGAAACCAGGTCTTCGCCCAGGCGTAGTGCTGGTCGCCAACCGGCGCCGGCGGGGTCAGTTTGAGCGGAGCCCGCGCGCTAAGAAAATAGGCCCCGGGGCGGACGTCAAAAGAATAGCCGCCCTCCGTATCGGAAGAGGTGCCCGAGCTGATTGCTCCACCTCCTTGCTTGAGCAAAATGCCGGCGCCGGCAACCGGCCGGCCGTTCCCATCGAGAACGTGACCCGACAGCCGGCTTCGCGGAGTGAGGGTTATTTTTAATTGCACCGGATCCAGCCCGCCGACCACATGGAAGGGCTTGCGAGCGGCTTCGTCCCGCACTGTCAGGAATCCATCCTTGAAGGCCAAGGCAGTGTAGGTTCCATCCGCCACGCCTTCGATGCGGAAGGCCCCCTGCGCGTTGGAAGTGGCTTGATAAGGAGCTTTCCCCGCATTTTCGATTTCGACCGAGGCTCCGCTGATGGCTGTGCCGGTGACTGAATCCACAACCGTTCCCTCGATCACTTGCGCCGATAGCGCGGAGCAGAAGATCAGTAGTGCGCCGAAGAGCTTCACACCAGAATTTCAGCGTGCTTTGCGCGCTGCGTCAAGCCATGAAAGCCAAGAAACGAAAGTACCAACAAAAGAAAGTACACTCGATCCATGGACGGCCTTTCGCTTTGGGACTTTAATTGGGTCATGACGCGATGCAATGAATGCAACGGCATTATCGCAAAGACCGATTCTGAGTGCTACATCTGCGGAGAGCCGGTACCGGGCCTGAAGAAGCGTGCTTTTTTGCGCAAGAAGAAGGAACAAAAGGAAGCTCCGCCCGTGACGCCGCTGAGCAATTTGCTCTTCATGGCCTCGCTGATACTGACGGCGGTTTCGTTTCTTTCCGACCAGAAAATGTCCATCGGGTTGAGCGCCTCGCTTTCCGCCGCGCTGTTCATCGCGAGAATCTTCTCGGATCGCTTCGCCATCAGGCAACAGCTAGCGCTGCGCCCAATAACGGTCCCGCGCCTGGACAACTAGATCCTTGCGCTTGGCCGTCAATTGCAGCGTGCGAAATTCCGAGATGCGAACCGGCTGATCGGAAACAAATCCCAAGTTATATTGGCTGCGCAGTTCCTGCTCGATAATCCCGTAGATTTCCCCGATGCCGTGCTTTTTTGACACCTCGAAAAAGCTGCCGCCGGTTTCCTTCGCCAGCCGCTCCATCCAGGATCGGCCCTCGCCACCGCCGCCGCCGTAGGCCGGATCGGCAAACAGGATCGAGTAGATCAGTGTGTCGGCACGTTGCGCGGCTTCAATCGCTGAAGTCAGCGTCTCGTCACTGCCGTTGTCTCCGCCGTCCGACAAAATAATCATGGCCTTCCGATTCGGCAGGGTGCTCATGATCTCGCGCGAGGCCTTCACCACCGCGTCAAACAGCAGCGTTCCCCCGCCGCGCTGCGCTTGCAATTCATTTTTACTGGGCGTGTCGACGTAGGGCAACGATTGTTCCAAGTCGCGCCGCGACGACGTGGGCTGCTGGCGTGTCATGACTGCCATGTCGAATTGCGTGACAAAGACCTTGTCTTTGCCTTCGCGTAATACTTGATCCACGAATTGAAAGCTCGCGCTGCGTTCTTTTTCGAGCACGCGCGCCTGGCTCATGCTGGTGTCTACCATCAGTCCGATGGTCAGCGGCAGATCCGATTCACGCGAAAAATAGCGTATATCCTCCGGGCGCTTGTTTTCCAGGAGCGCAAAATCGTCCTTGGTCAGATCATTCACCAATTGGCCCGACTTGGTTCGAACCGTAGCCAGAATATTGACCACCTTCACCGTCGTAGAGAACGTGGGGTCGTCCTGGGCCGAAAGCGGTAGCAGAAGGGCAAGAACGATGCATGCCCGGCGTCCGTAGTGCTTCATATTCAGTCCGATTATCTCAGGTACCCGTCCCGACTACTGTGCTCTCACGCCCGTCCCATCCTAACCGTTACCGTGAGCGGTCCAACTCTTTCGACACCGCTCTGCGTAGCTCCGAACTGAGGGTGGAGCTCCAAACTGAGGTCGGCAGTACTTTGAGCCGCCAAGTACCTGCTTAGTACCAGCCCCCTGAAGTACAGGTGTTCTATCGACGGCACCTAGGGTGAGAGCCTTAAATGTACTCATGGGCCGATGCATATATTGCCACAGCGTTGTCACGAAGCATGAAGACTTTTGTTACGTTTGCGGCGACAGCGTGCCACAACAAAAGAAGGCAGTAGCGGTCAACCGGCCAGTGTCCACGCTGACCAACATCGTGTTTCTGGCTTCGCTTAGCTTCACCGGTTACTGCTTCTTCGCCGAACACAAGCTGTCCTTGCCAACCACCCTGGCCATCGCCTCCACGCTCTTGCTGATCAGAATCTTGGCCGAACACCTCGCTAACAGAAAATCGTAACTGACTCGGGACCTGCCGCGATACAATGCGTGTTCGGTCCTATGAGTCGACGATGACAAACCGTTTTCGCGCCGAACAGGTCGGCAGTCTGCTGCGTCCCCCCGAATTGCTCGCGGCTCGATCCGCGCGTGCCGCCGGGGAAATTTCGTTGGAACAGCTGCGCGCCGCTGAAGACCAGGCGATCCTGGACGCCCTCGAGAAGCAGCGGGCCATCGGCCTGGATGTCCTTTCCGATGGTGAGATGCGCCGCGGCTCCTGGCTGACCGACATGGCGGATGCCGTGGAGGGATTCGTCCCCGAAAAGGTGACGCTCGATTGGAAAGGCCCGGGCGGGGGAGCCGAGGGCAGCACCGCGCAAGCGGCGGGCGCCAAGCTGAAGAAGGTCCGCAAGCTCACCGGACATGAGCTTCCTTTGTTGAAGCGGGCAGCGCAGGGTGCGTTCAAGGTCACCCTCCCGGCGCCATCCAATTTTGTGCTCGCGAGCTACAAGACCGGCGTGACCGATGCCTTCTATCCAACGCATGCCGATCTGCTGCGGGACCTGGTGAACATCGTGCGCGATGAAGTGCGCTGGCTGGTCTCCGAGGGCGTGCGCTACATCCAATTCGACGCGCCGTATTATTCGCACTATCTGGACCCGCACCAACGCGAGCGATTGCGGGTGGCCGGCTTTGATCCCGATCAGGAGCTGGAGCGTGCCATTGCCGGTGACAAGGCCGCGCTGCATGAAGTCCCGCGCGGCAAGGTCACCGTGGCCTTGCACGTCTGCCGGGGTAACAGCCGCAGCCGCTGGTACACCGAGGGTGGCTACGATGCGATTGCCGAGAAACTATTCGGCTTGATCGACGTGGATGCGTTCCTGCTCGAATACGATTCGGAACGCTCCGGCAGCTTTGAACCGCTGCGTCTGGTGCCGCGCAACAAAACCGTGGTGCTGGGTCTGGTGACCACCAAGGAAGCCAAGCTCGAATCGCAGGACGAATTGCGGCGTCGCATCGATGAAGCGGCCAAGTATGTACCCATCGAAAATCTGGCTCTGAGCCCGCAGTGCGGCTTCGCCTCGGTGGCGGCGGGCAATCTGCTTTCGATGGACGATCAGTGGCGCAAGCTGGAGCTGGTGGTGGAGACGGCGCGCAAGGTCTGGGGAAGGCCCTAAAGCGATAGCTGGGGCTGGGGAATCACAGCGCCATCGGCTTGTGTGACAACGCGACAAATGCGAAAGCTGCTTCCGCCCAAGTCCCCCCATATGCGTGGTGGAAAACCTGGTCACTTTTGGGGTGCGAGTTTGTCATTCCGTCACACGCGGCGGTGACCGGCAGAGGCCACCCAGGTGGCTCTGTGAAGCGCCAATCTAAGGCGCGGCTAGGTATCGCTAGAGCGTGGAGACAACGGGACTTCGCTAATTCCAAGGGCACTGCACCGCGCCGCCCAACCAGCTTTCGTGATAGCGCCCGATCTCATTTGGTTGACAATCTCCGTCGGAGAGATTCTTTGCTCATCGAGTTCAAGATAAAACTGGCCAGGACTGGTGTGAAGATGCCAGCCTGCCTCACAAAGAGCAACTGTAAACGCTACTCGCAGCAGATGTGCGGCGCGTTCAATGCGTTGCTCCCGTGTCAGTAGCATCCCCGGCGGATCTCGAAGCTGTTGCGCGCTCGCGGAAAGGCTATTCGCCAGTTCGGGGAGACCAACGATAGTGCTATTCCCGAGTAACGAGGCACCGTCTCGCACAACTTGCCGCCATTGCGGCAAATAAGCATCTGGGCCAATCCGGTCCCAAGAAACCAACTTTAAAGCCGCTATTTGACGACCCGGAACAATCATTCTCAGAAGTTCCAGCTCAATTTCGTCGACGGATTCCAGCAGCCCGATCGCAGGCCCACTGTCTGTCGATTGAGGGCCGAGCACATGAGACTGGAGCGCGGCCACCCGGTCTTTTAGCGGAGGATGTGTGTCGTAGGGATCTGTTGCGCCCTGGCTGAGTTGCTTTTTCACGTGATCCGCCACAGCGGCCGCGATGTTTGGAACGGCGATGAATTGCCCGAATCCGTCCGCGAGTGATGGCCGATACCCCGCGTCCATTGCTGGAAGCATCTCCGAACGCCAGAACAAAGGCAACGCAGCCGAAGCTCCGTTTATGGCAGAAAGACCGTCGATGAGCGCCTGGGGGCCTGCTATATTGCTCGCCAATTCGTCTGCCCTGTACTCATGCAAGCGCGATATGGCTTGCGTGATTCGCATAAAAACCTTCCAATAGGCCACGAGGACCGTCACGGCCAAGAAGTGGACCAACCGCGCGAGATTGACTCTGGCGAGCGCCCGGCCGAGAGAGTCCGATCCCAAGTTTCCCAGCGTTCGCGCCATTGCCGCTCTAGTCTTGTGGACAAAAGGCCAAAGGCGGGTATCTCCGCCGTAGTAATGGCCGAACTCATGAGCGAGGACCGCACGGAATTGTGAGATCGTCAAGACGCGAAGCAGCGGCAATCCCAAACCCATGACACGGCGGCTGCCAAAGCCCATTGTGCCCCCGCGCTCGGCAACCCAGGCGTTCACGTCCGGGATTATGTACACTTCGAGCGGCACAGATTCGTTGAGCGCCACCGCAATACCTGTCAATTCGGCGCGCAGACGCGGGTGCCGTTCCAGCTCAAGGCGAGGGCCCGGCGCCGAGAACTTGTCCCTGCGTGGCAAGAGTGACCAGAGAATAACGACGCTCACGATCAGGCCGCTGAGAAAAAGAATCAAGGTATTTAAGTTTGGTGACGTGGATAACAACCAGGATGGAAGGAGCACGCAGGCGGCTGCGAGCAAAAGCGTAAATACGTAGGAGAACACAACGAGGACTATCGCCAGGGCTGCCCACAGCGCGAGTGATCGGCGCACAGGCAGCGTTACTGCTTTATCGTGAATCACGCAGGGTCAGATCATAGCACGGGACGACGCGTCGCCGCCGCGTCCCTTTTGTGAGTAAATCCGTGATTCGGAAGCAATCCACTCGGGAATCGCCTAAATCAACTCGAGTTTCCAGCGAGGCGATTAGTCCTACTGTTTTAGAAACCAAGTTGAGGATGCATTTAGATGTCTACCATCGACGTACCGCAACCGGAAAACGGGAAGAGGTTGCGAAAAAGCCCGCTCGCATTCGCAGACCGCTGGCGTGAGCGCCTGCGCCGCACGGGATCAATAACCTGGATGCATTCGTAGGGCGAGCTTCATTCTGCCTGGGTTTTTCAGCAACCTGCTAAACGCCGGCGGTCTTCAGACACTCGGCGATTTCCTTTTCCGAAATCGCGCCTTCGCGGATCACTTTCCAGTAAGGCTCGGTAATATCCACTGTAGTGGCGCCGAGACCGGCCAGCGGCCCCGCGTCCAGCACCAGGTCCACGTTGCCATCCATGACCCCAAAGACATCGATCCCGCTGCGGCAAGTGGGCTGCCCGGAAATATTGGCGCTGGTCGCCACCAGCGGCTGATCCAGCCAGTCTAGCAACGCCTGCGCCACTCGCGAGCGGGATTGCCGCAGCGCCAGGCGGCCGCTGTTACCAGTCACCTTGAGCGGAACCTTGGCCGACGACGGCACGATCATGGTCAGCGGTCCCGGCCAGAAGTGGCGCGCTAAAACATGGAAGCGGGTGGAAAGATCCTTCGCCAGTTCTTCCGCCATGAACGTGCCGCTCACCAGCATCGGCAGAGATCGATGGATCTCGCGTCCCTTGGCTGCGAACACGCGCCCCACCGCGTGCAGGTTCAGCGGATCGGCCACCAGCACGTAGAGCGCTTCGGTTGGAATCGCGACGATGTCTCCGCGCCGCAGGTGCGCCGCCGCGCGCTCAATCGCCTCCGGCAGCGGATGGTCTTGATCGATTTGTATTAAGTCAGTCGCCAAGGTTTATTCTCGTGAGCCGTTTTAGGCCGAGTAACTCCCTCGAATTGGAATCGTTGGCGGAGGGCGGCGTTGCGATCACCGGGGAAGAAAAGACTTACATCGGTTAGTGTACCGCATCGGGTTCGGCTGGGCCAAAAGTTTTGATTGCTCTACCATGGGAGTGATGGGTGTTGAGAGCAGCCGCATGCCTCGTCAAACCTTGTTCTTCGCGATCTTACTCAGCACGGCACTCATTCCGTCTTACGCGCAGCCTGCGGCCGATATCGCGGCCGACATCGCGACCATTGGTCCTGACAAAGCGTACGATCTTTCGGCCAACTGGATACTCGAGCAGGACCCCAGGCTTCGGGCCTGGGCGGAGGAGCTGATTGCCAAATATGAATTTACCGGTCTCTATCCGCGCCTCCTCACCGCCCTCGACCAACTCGAAGCCAATGCCTCCGAGAAATTTGCAGGGACGCCGGACGAATTTGCGCTCGAAGCCGTGGCCGACGCTCTCATCAAAGCGGATGTCGCGGTGCCGTCTTACGAGGCTCGCCAGCTTTACCCGAAGTTTCCCGCGCTGGCGATGATTTTGCTGGCCCGGTCGCCCGACGACAATCACGCGGCGCTGCTCTCGATTCTCAACGAGGCCAAAGCGGGTGAGGTTTGGCTCGCATCCGCCAATCTACTGGCAAAGAATCCATCCCCTGAGTTTGTGCGTCAGCTTTTGGATGACTTTCAGATTTTTGTCAGAATATTGGTCTTCAGGCCTGGAACGGGTGGCGGGATGTCGTACGGAGACTGCTACACCACGCCCGACCCAACCGCCGGCGTCAGAATTCCAGAAGGCTGGCCTCCGATTTCCATTTACTCGCTCCAGCTTTTGAAGAACGCCGGCGGCACGGTGATCGCAAGCGGGATCAATTCAGTCAGCTTCACCAGCCGCGTCACGAATGACCCGAATCCGTGGCACGGCTACACTAGCTGCGGAGGTTCTGACTTTCAGCCGTTGAGGCGCGATCTGATTCTCCAATTGGCCGGAATCGATCCCGCGGGAACGGCTCTTCGCACACCAGTGCTCACCAATATCACGCGGGAGACGGATGATCAGTATCGCAAAGACGCGACGGCAATCCTAGCAGAACAAGCACAGTCCTTTGCCGGGGTCCTGAAACAGCTTCAATTGAGGGGCCTGATCACACCGGCCGAGGCAGCCGAGCGGCTCTTGCACATGCGGGTGATTATCGTTCAAAACGGCCTGACGCTTCCCGCGCTGGCGGACCTGCGGTCTTTGGGGATCGACGGCCAATACCAGCTGTCTCAGTATTAGCCTTTCCAATTTCTAATCGGCGCCTCGGCCAAACCTAACGGAATCATCCGTTTCTGCCGATTAGTATCTCGAGAGGGAAGCGGTTCATGTCCCAGGCTCGCTCAGACCACGCCCCGCCGGATTACAATCACACGCTCGACCCGCAGCTTGACTCACAGCTTGATCCACGGCTTGACCCAAATGACTGGCCCGCGTTTCGCGACCAGGGTCACCGCATGTTGGACGACATGTTCGATTACCTGGAGACCATCCGGGAGCGTCCCGTATGGCAACCGATGCCCGCTGCTGTGCGCGCCCGCTTTCGCGGCCGGCTTCCGATGGCGCCCACTGAGCTGAGCGCAGTGCATGAGGAGTTCCTGCAAAATGTCCTGCCGTATTCGACGGGCAACGTGCATCCGGGTTTCATGGGTTGGGTGCATGGCGGCGGCAACCCGGCGGGCATGCTGGCGGAGATGCTGGCGGCGGGGCTGAACGCAAACCTGGGCGGTCGCGATCACGCGCCCATCGAAGTGGAGCGCCAGATCGTGCAATGGATGCGTGAGCTGTTCGCGTTTCCCGCCACGGCTTCGGGCCTCTTCGTCACCGGCACTTCGATGGCGAACCTGATCGCCATTGTCGTGGCTCGAGATGCCGCTCGAGATACCACACGCGATGCCGCCCAGGGTCTGGATGTGCGCCGCGCGGGCGTGGCCGCGAATGCGAAGAAACTCACCGGCTATGCATCCATGGCCGCGCACGGATCGCTGCGCAAAGCTTTCGACATCGCGGGCCTCGGAAGCGACGCGCTGCGTCTGGTTCCGGTAGACGCGCAGCATCGTATCAACCTGGCCGCGCTGCGCCGCATGATCCAAGCCGACCGCAGCGCCGGGTGTGCGCCGTTTCTGCTGGTGGGTTCAGCGGGCACGGTGGATACGGGAGCCATCGACGATCTGGATGGTCTGGCCGTAGTGGCGGGAGAAGAGCGGATGTGGCTGCACGTGGATGGTGCGTTCGGAGCGCTTGGGATACTGGCTCCGGAAATTGCGCCGCGCCTGGCCGGCATCGAAGCCGCGGATTCGCTCGCGTTCGATTTTCACAAGTGGGGGCAAGTTCCTTATGACGCCGGGTTCGTCCTGGTGCGCGATGGCGAGCTGCACCGCAAAGCCTTCGCTTCGCCCGCCGCCTATCTGGAGCGTGAGGCTGGCGGGCTGGCCGGTGGGTCGCCTTGGCCGTGCGATTTCGGGCCCGATCTTTCGCGCGGATTCCGGGCGCTCAAAACCTGGTTCACGCTCAAGGTTTATGGCCTGTACGCTCTCGGTCAGACTATCTCGCGCACCTGCGAGTTGGCCCGCTACCTGGAACAGAGGATAGCGGCGTCCGATGAATTGGAGCTCCTGGCCCCGGTCTCTCTCAACATCGTCTGCTTCCGCTACAAATCTCCCAACGCGGACCGGGTGAACGCGCGGATCGTGGTCGAGCTGCAGGAATCGGGCATGGCCGCGCCGTCCACCACGCGGATCAACGGTGAACTGGCCATTCGCGCAGCCATCACCAATCATCGAACGCGCCGCGCCGACATCGACGTGCTGGTGGACTCCACGCTCGCCATCGGCCGCGCGATTGCCCCGCCCATCGAAGATCCTGAGCTGGAGGCTGCATATCTTGATTAATTGGAGGCCCGCGGTGGAGCGCAAGGAGGCGCTGCGCGAGGTGGAAGCGCGTCTCACGCTCGAGTCCGGCTCCATCCCATTGCTTTTCGAAAGGGCTTGCCTGCTGAGCGAGATGGGCCGGAATGAAGACGCCAAGCAGGCTTATCTTGACGTTCTCACTCGCTGCCCGTCGCATGTGGGCGCGCTGAACAATTTAGGCACGCTGCTCTACTTCACCGGATATCGCACTGCCGCGCGCAGCGCCTACACCGAAGCCATCCGCCAGCATCCCGGCCAGCCCATGGCACACGTGAATCTGGGCAATCTCTTCCTCGAGGCCGGCGAACTGGCGGCAGCGCGCGAGCATTATGAATCGGCGCTCGCCATCGACAATAAATTTGCGGAGGCGCACCAGGGCCTGGGCAATCTGCTCGCCGAGTTAGGCCAGGAAGAGGCCGCGGCCGAGCATCAACGCCTGGGTCATTGGGATCGCCGCCCCACCGAGCTGCCCTATCGCGGAGAGGCGGAGCCGGTCTCACTGCTGTTGCTCACCTCCGGCCGGCGCGGCGACGTTCCTATCCGCCATTTGCTCGATGACAAGATTTTCCGCACCTTCGTGGTATTGCCGAACGTATATGATCCCGATGCGCCGCTGCCTGAGCATCAGTTGGTGTTCAATGCGATCGGCGACGCCGACCTCTGCCGCCAAGCGCTGGACCGTGCAGTGACGTTGATGGATCGTACCTTCGCTCCCGTCATCAACGCGCCGGCGGCGGTGCTCGGAACGGGCCGCGCAGCGAACGCCCGCCGTCTCGCCAATGTGCCCGGCGTGGTGGCGCCCCGCATGGCCAATTTCTCGCGCCAATCTCAACTTCCCAAGCAGTTCGAATTTCCGCTGCTGCTGCGTGCGCCCGGATTCCACAACGGCCGGCACTTTGTCTTAGTCGAAAAGCCGGATCAGTTTGAATCCGCCCTCGCCACGCTGCCTGGCGACGAATTGACCGCGATTCAATACCTGGACGCACGCGGCGCGGACAAACACTATCGCAAGTATCGCGTGATGATGATCGGCGGCTGGCTCTATCCGCTGCATCTGGCCATTTCCTCCCATTGGAAGATTCACTACGTCACCGCCGAAATGGCCGAGAACGCCGCGCATCGCGCCGAGGAAGCCAAGTTTCTGGAAGACATGCCGGCTGTGCTGGGCCCCCGTGCCATGGCCGCACTGGCGGACATCCAGAACGTGCTGGGGTTAGACTACGCAGGCATCGATTTCGGTTTGAATGCCCAAGGCGAAGTGCTGCTGTTCGAAGCCAACGCCACCATGACCGTGCTGCCGCCCGAGCGGGACCGTCGCTGGGATTACCGCCGGGCCGCCGTTCAGCGGGTGGAAAACGCCGTCCGCCAGATGCTGCTCGACAAAGCCACACTCCTCGACAAAGCCACCAACAAGCGGCGCGAGCCTACGATATACTGGCAGCCAGTTCAAGAAGAACTGGAGACCAGGAAATGCTCACCCGTTTAATTCCGTTCGTCATGGTTGGCGCTGCTTTCGCGCAACAACCGGCCGCTCAACCAGCCCCTCCGCCAGCGCGTCAACTCACCCCGGAGCAGATTCGTTTGGGAGAGCGTCTGCCACCACCCCGCGCGCCGCTGTTTTTCCGCGAGGAATGGAAGAACGCGCCCGGAGGTGGCGAACACGCGGCTACCCAGGACGCCGTTATGAACCCGCAGCTCGAGCTGAAACTATACGGAGTGTCCAAAGAGGTTCAGGAACTCGGCAACACCAATAATCCCGACAATCCGCCGCACGTCTGGACCGGGCTCTGCACCGCGCCCTGCGCCGTCGCGCTGCGCGATAAGACCGATGCCGTGGATCTGAGCGGCGGGGCCAAGATTCGCTGGATCACGAAAGTCTCTGGGCTGCATCAGGTTCACCCCATCGTGAAGCTGGCCGACGGAACCTGGCTGGTGGGCGATCACGGCGACGGCTCAACCGTCGATTGGCATGAGAACGAGTTTTCAATCTCCGAGGTTCGCTGGCTGAAGCTGGATATCGACAAAGTGCTCACCAAGGGCAACTGGGTGGAACATCCCGACTTGAGTAAGGTGGACGAGGTGGGATTTACTGACCTGATGGCCGGCAGTGGACACGGCCCCGGCGGATGGTCCGACGTGGCGGCCTTTGAAGTCTACGGCAAGCCCGTCAAGCGCGAGGCCAGCGCCACTACCTCAAAATAGCAATTGCTTTCAGTGGATCGGAAGCTCGGTTGGCGGCACGCCCAACCGCTTCGCCGGGAGCATGAACGCACTCAAAGGGATGCCGCGCGTTTCAAAATCGCGCCGCAAGTGCGCCAGCGGTTCTTTCACCACGATGGTCACGTCGGGCACGTTGGGCGGTGGTCCGGATGCGTAAGAGGAAGCCCAGCGGGTTTCAATCGGATTGAGATTCAGCTCGGCCGGAAAAGGCGAATAGGAAATCGTCTGCTCGAAGGAATTCGCATCGGTGCGCCCGAGTTTCGCGTAGACCAGGCGGCCCGGCAGACTGCGCGGAGGACCATCCAGGTAACGACGAATAAATGGGCGTCAAGGAGTATCATCTCTTGAGGGAGAACGCGTGAAGCTAATTCTTTTGACTCTGGCTATTGCTAGCCTCGCCATGGCTGCCGAGAACTGCGCGGGCTCCCGCGATTTGCACCTGGTGAACGGCAAGATCGTGACCATGGACGCGCGCAACTCCGTCCTGTCATCCGTCGCCATCCAGAACGGCCACTTCGATTTGTCGGGCGGCAAGTTCAGTCCCTGCACCAAGACCATTAACCTGCACGGCCGCACCGCCGTCCCTGGCCTGATCGACAATCACAATCACATCGTGCTGCTGGGCCTTCGGCCGGGCTACGACACGCGGCTCGAAACAGCGGCCTCTATCAAAGATGTGCAAGCCGCCATTGCCGAACGTGCGAAATCGGTACCAGCCGGGAAGTTTATCACCGCCATGGGCGGATGGAATCCGGCGCAATTCGCCGAAAAACGCCTGCCGACGCTCGAGGAGCTGGACGCGGCCGCGCCCAATCATCCGGTGCTGATCTTCTTATCCTTCACCGGTCCGGCAGCCACCAACACGCTGGGCAAAACGTTTTTCGCGGGGAAGGGAATTGAGGTGAGCGCGGCCGGGGCCATCGGGGCCAATGCCCCGTCGCTCGCGGCATTGAACGCCCTACGATCCATACAGACCTTCGAAGACAAAAAACGCGGCACCCTGGATGCCCTAGCCTATTCCGCCAGCGTCGGCATCACTACCGACGTCGACATGGGCGCCTTCGTAATTCCCGGTCTGCCTGACATTCAGGATTCATTCGTCTTCGATGGCTTGGCTAGCGCCGATCCGTTTCGCATGTACGATGCATTCCTGGCGCTGGATCGCGAGCAAAAAATGGCCGCGCGCTTGCGCATCTTTTTCCTCAGCATGGACACCCAACCGAGCGTCCCGCTGTTGAGTGAGCGCGTGCGCAACGCATTCGATGGCTTGGGCGACGACATGCTCCGCATCTCCGGCATCGGCGAATTCGCCACCGTCTGGCCGCTCTTCGGGAAAGTGACGCCGCCGCCCAATTATGAAGCTGCGTTGCAATTGGTGGCGAAACAAGGCTGGCCGTTCCAGCAGCACAGCCTTTCGCTGGCCGAAGACCAACTCACCGCCGCCACTTTCGAAAAGGTGAACGCCGTTACGCCCATCGCGAATTTGCGTTGGTCCGTCGCGCACGTGCCCCACATCGATCAAGAGACCGTGAACCGCTTCAAAGCTCTGGGCGCGGGCATCGCGATACATCCTTTTGAATATCTCGCCGGGCAAACGGGAGCTGGTCCGCCCATCCGCATGATTGTCGACAGCGGAATTCACGTGGGCGCTGGATCGGACGCGGCGCAAATTTCCACTCTCGATCCCTGGTTGATGATTTACTACATGGTCACTGGAAAGAATGCCGCGGGAGTAACAATTAACGCCGGTCAGACATTAACTCGCACCGAGGCACTGCGCCTCTACACCGCCAACAACGGATGGTTTCTTCGCGAAGAGGATCGCCTGGGTTCCATCGAGACTGGAAAGCTGGGCGACGTGGTGGTCCTCAGCGACGATTTTCTCGATCCCGCCAAGGTGCCGGACGAGGCCATCAAGCGCGTAAAATCCGTGCTCACCGTGGTGGGAGGCGAAGTGGTTTACGACAAGCTCAATTGACTGCCTTCGCTGGTCGGTGCGTGAGAAATCGACGCATCCTGTGGTCTTCTGCCGACACGTATTCCTAACCAGAACATCGCGCACAAGCCCGCAAGCAGGACTGTCACGGTAAGGTTCGGTAAGATCGACACATAAACAAAGAAGCCTCCCAGACTAACAGCCAGGGCAACTGAAAGAAAAATAAACAAGCAGCGTTCGATCATAACCACAGCTGTGCAATTCACTGACCATAAATCTCTCTTGATCGTCACTTTTGGCCATGTAGATGCTCTAGTGTTGGCGAAGGTCGAGGTGACGTATTGAAACGCTTATTGTTAATCCTGCCGGTAGCAGCTTTGTTGACGGGTGTGGCAGCCATGGGGCAGGAAAAAACTGCCGCGCAAGCATCCTATTCTCCCACTGACATCAAAATTCTCGGGACGCTGAATAGCGGCCAGACCAGCAAACCCGTCGAGTACTCTCGCCTGCCGCAATATGGCGCCTTCGTGTTCGAAGGCAATGGGCACGATCAGGTGGAGATAACAGTAGTGGGCGGCAATCGGAACGCTTTCGTAGCGCTGGCGGATTCAACACTCACTCCGATTGCGAGCGGCGTCGGGAGGCTGTCCGCAACGCTGCCTTATCACGGGCCGGACACGGAAGCTTTCTACATCCTATTTAAGAGCAACTCATTTAAGGGCAACTCAAGCCAGCCCGCACAACTGGCGATTCATCTCAAGAAAACCGCCGGGTCGGCGCAACCAGCTGACGCTACGCGCTGACGGCCTGGGGCTCGTCTTTGCTCGGAAACACGCGGGTAACCAGCGCCAGGAAACGCGCGTCTTCGCGAAGATTGTCTAGCCTGGGATCCACTCGCATGGCGAACAGCGCCGGGGATTTTTCATGAAAGGCGCGCTCCAGTTCCTGGAACGCCTGGTCGCGATCGCCCAGCGCATCGTGCAGCACCGCCATGAAATAAGCATCCACGTACTGTGTCTTGCGAACCTGCAGCAGTTCCGCCAGAATCGCCGTGGCTTCCTTGCGATGCCCATGTTTCGCCAGGCAGGCGCCCTGTACCGCCTGTAGCCACGGAAGGTCAGGCGACATGATCACCGCCAACTGGTATTGCTCCAAGGCTTGGCTTACTTTTCCGCTGTGCTCCAGCGATTCGCCATAAAAGAGCCGTCCCAGATATAAATAGGGATGCAACTCCAGAGCCCTCTTCCCGCACGCGACGGCCGATTCAAATTCACGGCGGAAAAAACGGATCAGGATTTCATTGGCGGGAACCGTCGGCCATAGCGAATGAGTGCTGCGCGCCCGCAGCAGGATGTTGAGAGCGTCGTCCAGCCGGCCCTCGGTGACATAGAGCATGGTGAGCCGGACATACACCTCCGGCGATTCCGGACTCTCCTCCTGCGCCCGCAGCAGCTCCGTCTCCGCCTCTTCCAGCTTGTGTTCGAACAGATGCAGACCGTGTGCGCGGTCGGCGCGGCGCTCGGGCGTCAGGCCGCATAGTTCCACCGCGCGCCGATGCGCTTGCAGGAAACCGTTGTACATCTCGCGCGGCACGCGCATTCCATAGGTGCCCAGCAGCAGGTAGCACAGCGATATGCCTTCAAATGCGCGGAAATCCGACGGGTTCTCGATGGCGGCCTGTTGGAAGCAATCCAGCGCTTTTTCGAAACCTTCGCGGGTGCGCCGGGTCCAAAAGTGCCAGCCCTGTTTGACCAGATCGTCGGAATGCGGAACATCCAGCCGGTAACCCAGCTTCGGCCGGTAGCTGATCCACAGGCCGAATTCCCCCAGCGTCTTCTTCACTTCGCCGATAGTTACGGCGACGGTATGCTTGGAAACCAGGTTGCCGTCCCAAGCTTGATTAATCATTTGCGCGTATCCGACGTAGCGGCCGCGGTTGTGGATGAGAGCTCTCAGCGCATGAAACGCCTGTGGCCGCAGTTCCAGCTCGCGGCCGTCTCTCAACAACGTCGTGGTTGTGGTGTCGAGCCGAAACGGCCCGAACGTTATTTGTTCCATCTAGCGCCTTCCCGTTACATTCCCAATCAGAAACGTCCCCTATCAATCGAGCGAATCCCTATCAGACCCGATCCAACATAGACGCGCTTTAGACTTCAGTTCAGCGGATTATATCACAGATCCTAAGAGAGCCATGCGCAATCTTCCGGCCAACGTTGCGAAAGTCGTCGGGTCTGGTACGTTCTAGCCGGCCCAGCAGTCCAAAACATAGGTTACCAGTTGTGTTTTTCATGCTCCGGCCCGAAACCACGCGCCGCAGCCTAAAATTTGCCGCAGTTTTGACTTTTTGTCGCTGGAATCTGGAATACAATCCCATTTAATGGATCGATGGGGTGCATGCAGGCGTGTCTCTACGACTGCCTTGTTTTTCAGATCCAGGTTATTTGTCGAGACCGGACGGCACGTCCCAGCCGCTCAGGCGTTCGGAAGCTCCACAACAATCGGAAGCTCCACAACAATCGGAAGCTCCACAACAATCCGTTCAACAGGTCTTAGGGAGACTATGAAAAATACGACTGTGCTTCGTTCGCAAGTCACTGCCGTACTGGCACTGACTCTGTTGTTAGCGCTGTTCGCGCAAATTGGGATGGCCCAATCATCGGGCACGTCCGGTTTGACGGGAACAATTACCGACCCGTCCGGCGCAGCGGTTCCCAATGTTACCGTCACTCTTACCAGCAACACCACCGGGCAGGTGCGCACCCTCACCTCGGGTTCGGATGGAAACTACAAGTTCTCGTTGCTGCCGCCCGGCGACTACAAGATTCGATTCGCTGCTAATGGATTCAAGACCGCCGAAGTATCCTCCGTCATCCTGAATGTCACGGAAACCCCAGCCTTGGACCGTACGCTGGAGGTCGGTGCTCAGAGCGAACAGATTACGGTCGAAGCGGCGGCCGAGGCGCTCCAGACGGAAAGCTCCACCTTGGGGACGGTAGTCACCGGGCAAAGCATCAGCGACGCACCTCTGGCGGCCCGGAACTACACGCAAATCCTGAACCTGTCGGCAGGTGCGGTTTCCAATGCCAACGACGCGACCGCGCTGGGCAGGGGCACCCTGGATATGAGCGTGAACGGAGCGGCGCCAGAGCAGAATAATTTTCAAATGGATGGCGTCTCGGTGGTCAGCGCGTTCGGCACCGGCATCGCGAAAGACTGCGGCATCTACGTTGGCATCGCCATTCCGAGCCCGGATGCGATTCAGGAATTTAAGGTGCAGACCTCCACTTATGACGCCAGTTACGGGCGCAATCCGGGTGCCAACGTCAACGTGCTCACCAAGTCGGGCAGCAACGCGTTCCACGGAACGTTGTTTGAGTTCTTCCGCAACGAGGATCTGGATGCCAACGGCTTTTTCGAGAACGCCGAGGGCGTGGGTAAACAGGTCCTGAAGCAGAACCAATTCGGCGGAACCTTCGGCGGCCCCATCAAGAAAGACAAGTTGTTCTTCTTTGGTAGCTACCAGGGTACCCGCCAACTCAACGGCGTTTCGGCCTCTAGCAGCCCCAGCGTGTTCTTGCCCCCCATTCCCGCTGGCGACCGCTCCGCCCCTGGCTTTGCCGCTGCTCTGGGCGCGGCGAATTGCGCCGCCAATCATCCGGGGAATCCGAATTTCTCTACATTTTCCAGTTTGTTCGGTGGCATGCAGGTGGCCTGCGACGGTTCCAATATCAGTCCGGTCGCGCTAGCCATCCTAAACGCGAAGAATCCGAACGGAAGCTATTACATGCCAGGGTCCAGTGGCGCAGGGTACGAGCAGACCACTTACAGCATACCGGCCAAATATACGGGAGATCAGTATATCGCCAACGTCGATTATGTGGTCAACTCCAAGAACACTTTGGCGATGCGATACCTGTTTACCGAAGATCCCCAGTTGGCTCCTTTTGGTATCGCCACGGTACCAGGTACGCCCTCATCCGCCTACTACGCCAACACCAACTCGGTCCTGCGGCTCACCACCCTGATCACCAGCACTTTGGTGAACGAAGCCCACGCCGCCCTGCAGCGCAATATTGCAAATGGCCACGACTCGACGCCGCAGTACACTCCTCAGTCGGTCGGCATCACTCCCATCATCCCCTCGCAGTCCCAACCGCCGGTTATGATCATCGCGAATGCCTACGGGATCGGTGGAACCCTGGACCCTTATGTCGGTCCAGCCACGCAGGTGAACTTTGGGGACCAGGTTTCCTGGTCGCACGGAAAACACACCATTCGCGTGGGAGGCGAGTATGAGGCCGATCAATGGAACCTTTCGTTCAAATCGCTGGCGCGCGGATTCCTAATCATCGATACGTTTGACGATTTCCTTATCGGACGAGCCGGCCTGGCAGGCTGCTCCGTTGCCGGAGCCTGCAGTCCAACCAATCCGGGAAACACCACGGGTGGTCCGGTCGGGACTTTTCTGGAATGTCTGTTCTGCGTGCGCAGCGGACCCGATGGAATCATTCATGAATACCGCGAGAAGGATTTCGCCGGTTTTGCCCAGGACGACTGGAAGGTGAATGCCCGCTTGACCATCAACCTGGGCGTTCGCTGGGAATACGACGAAATGCTCGCCGATACTAATGGCAACCTCACCAACATCTGGCCTAGCCTGATGCAAGGCGTGACGCCGCCCACGACGCCCATGCAGACTACTAACGCCTTGTTGGGGTACGTGGTGCCGAACAATTTCATCTCGCATTACGGAACCCCGCCGCCCGGCGTGACGGTGGTTGGCACGTCCGCACCAACCCAGAACGGTACTCCCTGGAACAACTTCGGTCCCCGTTTTGGTTTCGCCTGGCAGCCGCTTAAGGACGGCAAGCTGGTGGTGCGGGGTGGTATCGGCCTATTCTACGATCGTGTTGGTAGCAGCAAGTTCGTTCACGCGGTGGAACAGGGCGATCCGTACGCCGTTACCTTGGATGAAGCGGGCCCATTCGCCGCTGCACCTTATAGTTTGGCCAATCCCTTCCCGTCGACGCCACTGGGATTCACGCCTCGCTATTTCAATCCGGCTTACGCTTCCACTTGCAGCACCTTCTTGGCGCTGTGTACCTCCGATATCAACCAACCGTTCTATGCCCAGGTCCACACGCCGCTCAGCCGGCAGTACAATCTCGGCATACAATACCAGTTCGCTCCTCGGTGGGTATTGGAAGTGGGCTACGTGGGATCGAGTGGAATCAACCAAGCCGACTACAATCACAACTACAATACGGCCCTGATCGCCAGCGCCAGCAACCCCGTCAACGGCCAAACCACCACCACAACGGCGAACGTCCAAGCGCGCGTGCCCTATCTGGGTTACGACGCGGGCGGCTTGCAAGGTACTGGTTACGACGGAGTCTACAATTACAACAGCCTGCAGGTCACCGTCCGAAAACAGTTCTCGCACGGGCTCACGATGCAGGGAGCCTACACCTGGAGCAAAGATCTGACCACGTTGAACGGAGACGGGCAATCGAATAGCAATGACGCAAGCTATCTGGGCCAGCAATACGGTCCGGCATATTTTGCCCATCCGCAGCGCTTCATCGTGTCATATTCTTACGAGCTCCCGTTCGGACACCCCAGCAACACCTTCCTGAAGAATGTTGTGGAAGGCTGGAACATGACGGGCAACATTCTAATCCAGGATGGTAGTCCGCTCACGTTCCTCAATCTTAACGGAGGATCGGCTTATGGCGTCGGCAGCTCCACGACGCCCGAAGGCGGCCAGAGCCGAGCGCAATTGTGCCCGGGGGCGACCGCCGGCAACATCCAGACCGGCGGCAGCATCACGTCGCGGCTGGGTGGCACCAATAGCACAAACGGCTACATTAATACGGCGGAATTTTGCGGGATGCCCGCCATCGAGCCGGACGGCGTAACAACAACGACGGCAGCCGCGTGTCCTACCTGCGGCACACTCTATGGCGATTCCGGGCTCGGAATCATTCTCGGACCCGGCAATGTCAACTGGGACACTTCGTTCATGAAGACCACCAAGTTCGCGGAGAAGTACACCATTCAGTTCCGAGCGGACTTCTTCAATATCCTGAACCATCCTCAGTTTATGAATCCAGGCTTGCAGCAAAGCACGCCCAATACATTCGGCGTGATCACCGGCACTTCGACCAATCCACGCATTGTTCAATTTAGTTTGAAATTCATGTTCTGACTAGGACATCAGCCAACGGGTGAGATTGAATTCGGCTCCGGGCGGATCGTGCTCGGAGCCGAAGTTCTTTTGGTAGACAATAGGATTTGCAAAACCCATTACTTTGCTTCGCCCTCACCCTCGCCATGGCGGCGCTGGGCTTGGCGCAAAATACAGCGCCAGCCGGCACCGGCGCTATTCACGGCACGCTCTTCGACTCGAGCGGCGAACCCATCGGAAAGAATGAGGTGCTCGCCGAGGACGCCGTCTCCCACAAGGTCTTTAAAGCCACCACTTCCCCCGCGGGCCAATACATGCTGAAAGACCTGCCGCCCGGTACGTATTACGTCGCCGCCTCCGCACCCGGTCTTAAACCATTCGTGATGAAAGGCGTCATCGTCAAAGCGTCGCTGGCCTTGAAGCTCGACATCCGCTTAGGCGACACCACGCAGCTCAACACGCTGGGCGAAGATCGGTTGAGGATTACTGCGGACGACCAGCGCCACCATCCGCCGTCCGGCCCAACGCCCCGCACTTACGGCGGCAAACCCGATCTTTCCGGCGTCTGGTGGAATCCCGATACCGTGGATCCCGGCAAGCCGGAGTTTCTCTCCGGCGCGATTGCCATCCAGAAGCAGCGCCTGGATGCCAACTCCAAGGACAGCCCGCAGGCGCGCTGCCTGCCGTCTGCCGCGCTACGCAACGGTCCGCTGTGGGAGTTCGTCCAGAGCAAGGATTTTCTGATTTACATATCGGATGACGAAAGTCCCGGCTTCCATCAGATTTACCTCGACGGCCGCGGCCATCCGAGCGACCCTAACCCGGCTTGGTACGGGCATTCCGTCGGCAGTTGGGACGGCGATACACTCGTGGTGGATCGCGTGGCCTTCGACCCGCGAGTCTGGCTCGATGTGGAATCGCATCCGCACTCGGACCACCTGCACATTATCGAGCGCTACCATCGCCCCAATCTCGGCCATCTGGAAATTGAGATCACGGTTGACGATCCCGGCGTGCTCGCGAGGCAATGGACGCAGAAACGAGTCGCCGACTTAGCGCACGAAGAAATCTTCGAGTATATTTGCCAGGAAAATAATCGCGACGTGGTGCACATGGTCGGCAAGTAACTCGCGCCGTCCATCCGCGCTTACTCTTTGATCCTCCTACGACGTTACAGTTCCTCAAGAATTGACGCTGTTTTGACTGCTTTCTTGTAAGAACTGGAATACAATCCCAGTAATGAGCGGGAGAGTTGCATGCAGGTTTGACTAAGTGGTTTCTGTTACCTGTTCTCAACAACTGGAACTTAGTGATTACGGACCACGAGTTTAATCCAATTTTCACGCGTCAGGATTCTGTTCACGAAAGTACGCGTTCCGGCAAGCCATCGCTGTTGGCCTGTGTTAGAGTTTGCCCTACGGGAAAAGTTTGTCGAAATGTTGCGGTTTTCGCCCAGTAAGTGGGGTTGAATCGTTCAGTGCGCCGTGTAAGCGTTGGAAGTTTTCACAGTTGAAAAGGAGAAGGGGATATGAAATCCGCATCGCTGCTCCGTTCGCGGCTGACCTTTGTCGCGCTATTAACTTTGTTGTTAGGGATGTGCATACCATCGCTTCTCGCGCAGTCGGCGGGAACGTCCGGTTTGTCCGGGACCATCACCGATCCGTCGGGCGCGGCCATCCCCAACGTGACCGTTACCCTCACCAGCAATGACACTGGCCAGACCCGCACCGCCACCACGGGCGGCGATGGGCAGTACAAATTTACGCTGCTTCCACCAGGCAGTTATAAGGTTCGCTTCGTTGCGGCAGGCTTCAAGACGTCCGAGGTTGGATCGGTAATCCTCAACGTAACGGAGAGTCCAGCGCTGGACCGCTCGTTGGAGGTTGGCGCGCAATCCGAGCAAGTGACCGTGGAAGCCTCGGCCGAAACGTTGCAGACGTCCAGTTCCACACTGGGCACTGTGGTTGGCACCACGGAGGTGACTGAGCTACCCCTGGCCAACCGGAATTTCACGCAAATTATCGGCCTCTCGGCTGGCGCGAACGTGGGCGTGAATAACGCGACATCGTTTGGCAAAGGCACATTGGATATCAGCGTCAACGGCAATACGCCCGGGCAGAACAATTTTCAAATGGATGGCGTGGCGATTCAAAGCATGGCCAGCAGTGGAAGCGCGAATGACAACGGTATCTACGTTGGCATCGCCATCCCCAGCCCGGACGCGATCCAAGAATTTAAGATCCAGACTTCCACTTACGATGCCACCTACGGACGCAACCCCGGCGGGAACGTGAACGTGCTCACCAAGTCGGGCACCAATACCTGGCACGGTACGGCATTTGAGTTCGTGCGCAACGCGGTCTTCGACGCCAACGATTTCTTTTACAACCGGGACACTTGTCGCCTTACTTATGCCGGTCAATCCTGCCCCAAGCAAGTTTTGAACCAGAACCAATATGGCGGCGTGATCGGTGGACCTATCAAGAAGGACAAGCTGTTCATCTTTGGCAGTTACGAGGGAACGGGGGCAAAAAACGGAGTAAATGCCGCTGGTAATTCCGCGATCAGCCTTTACCCACTCATTCCAACGGGCGACCGCACTACCCAGTCATTCGTGTCGCAGTTAATTGCGCAGAATTGCAACCTGCCCGCTTTCGCCCCTACCGGAGGCATCGCGGCTGCTGGGACAGTTCTTTCGTGTTCGGCTACCACGATCAGCCCGGTCGCCTTGAAGATGCTCAACGTCAAGAACGCGAACGGCAGCTATTACTTCCCCTCGAATTCCAGTTTTGGCAGCGCCATCAGTTTCAATCAGCCGGCGTTATTCGACGAAAAGCAAACCTTGGTGAATGGCGACTATCTGATCAACCAGAAAAACACGCTCGCCATGCGGTTCTTCTACAGCACCGATCCGCGAACGATGAACTTCAACACACCGATTGGCGGAGCGCTCCCGGGTGCGCCAGAAGACCTCCAGTACTCCAATACCAACGCGGTGCTGAGACTCACCACCCTGGTGACAAACTCGTTCGTCAATGAGCTCCGTGGCTCATTCCAGCGCCTGTTCACGAAAGCGTCGGATGATCTTCCCGCCGGCTGGACGCCGTCGAACCTGGGCATCACACCCATCGTGCCCAGCCAGACCCAGGGACCGGCCCTTTCCTTCCTGGTCAATGGCTTCGGCGCTGGTGGCTTCCTGGAACCCCAATTCAGCCCCACTAATCAGTATCAATGGCAGGATCAAATCTCGTGGTCGCACGGAAAACACACCATCCGAGCCGGCTTCGAGATGGAAAAAACTGAATGGAACCTCGATTTCGCCGGACTCGAGCGCGGGTGGTTGTTCATCGGAAGCTTCACTAACCTGCTCGCCGCGAACAATCCCGGCAATATCTTTCAGTGCCTGTACTGTGTATCGAGCGGCCCTCCCGCCGCCGGCGGCATCATCCACGCCTATCGCCTGCCAAATATGAATGCGTTCGTTCAGGACGACTGGAAGGTCAGTTCGAAACTTACAATAAATGCTGGAGTGCGCTGGGAATACGACGGCACGTTCTCGGAGAAGTATGCCAACCTGACCAACACCTGGATAAGCCAGTTGGTGCCCAATTCGCAGGTGCCGACTTCAGCACAGGGCCTGCCGGCCAACTACGGAGGCTGGGTCACCGCCGGCAACTATTTGTCCCACTATCCGCAGCCACCCGCTGGCGTGCTGATCAACAAGAGCGGCACCGGAGCTATACAAGATCACCCGCCGCTCAGTAACTTCGGTCCGCGCTTGGGATTTGCCTACCAGCTCAATAGCAAACTGGTAATCCGCGGCGGCGCGGGTCTTTTCTATGACCGCATCGGCGCCGATCGCTTTGTCCACGCCGTGGAGCAAGGTAATCCGTACGCCACCACTCTGGACTACGCAGGTAGTGCCGCCGCACCCTTTACCATCCAGAATCCTTTCCCCACCCTGCCGTTGGGCCAGTTCGTGCAGCGCTGGGCAAACCCTACCACACTTGCGAGCTCCGAGCTTAGCGTGCCGTACCTCGACCAGGACATCCACACGCCGTTGGTGAGACAGTATAACCTGAATCTCCAGTACGAATTTGCTCCTCGCTGGGTGCTGGAAATGGGCTATGTGGGTTCGAGCGGTATCAATTTACTGGACTACAATCACAACGTCAATACCGCGATGATCGCCAGCGCGGCCAATCCGGTCAATGGCTTCACCACCACCACCGTGGCGAATGTGGCCCTCCGTGTGCCTTATGTGGGTTATTCTCCCGCTGGCTTGGAGGCTACGGCATTCGACGGTATTTCCAACTACAATAGCTTGCAGATCACGGTCCGCAAACAATACTCACATGGCGTGACGCTACAGGGTTCTTATACCTGGAGCAAGTCACTCACTGACCTCACGGTCGACTCAGCCAACAGCAACAACTCGAGCTATCTCATGCAGCAGTATGGCCCGTCGTATTTCAACCGGCCCCAGCGGTTCATCATCAACTATAGCTGGGATATTCCGTTTGGCCAGCACACAGGAATCGCGGGCAAACTGCTCGAAGGATGGCAGATCTCCGGTGTGACGACCATTCAGGATGGCGCGCCCATGACCTTCATTGATGGCTCTGGGGGCACGGCTTACGGGACCAACGGCACTTCGACCACAACCGGATTCGGGCGCGCGGAGTTGTGTCCGGGAATGACGTACTCCAATATCGCGACCCCGGGTGGTATCGAATCGCGCTTGGGAGGATACAGCGGCGGTCCGGGTTATTTCAACGCCAGCGCCTTCTGCGCGGCTCCAGCTATCGATCCGAACGGCGTGACAATAACGACCCAAGCGGCGTGTCCCACCTGCGCCACGTTGTTTGGCAGTTCCGGGCAGGGCATTCTTCTGGGACCGGGCCAGTTCAACTTTGACGCCTCGCTGATCAAGACTACGCATATCACCGAAAAGAGCACGCTGCAAATCCGCGCGGAGTTCTTCAACTTGTTCAACCATCCGCAGTTCGCTGCTCTCGATCCCAGTTCCGGGACAGGCGGTACTTTGTCCTCCCTGCCGCAAGCTTTGGTCGCAGGCCAGGGGACCATCGTCAGCACCAGTGTGAACCCGCGCATTATTCAGCTCGGCGCGAAGTTCGTATTCTAAACTTGAAAAGCGCATGAAGCGTGCAGGTCCGCCTGATATACTGCACTCTTCATGCGCTCTCGATGGATCTTTTTTCTAGCCGCGGCCGCTTGGCCGTTGACAGCCCAAGTTGCCCCAGGTGACTGGGCTACCTACGCTCGCGATCTAGCCGGCACCAAGTATTCCCCGCTCGATCAGATCACGTCCGGCAACGTCACCAAGCTCGCTCCAGCCTGGACATTCAGTATGAAATCCGCTCCGCCACGTCCAGGCGGCACGGCCGATCCCTTCGCCTTGCCCGGTGCGCCGGTGGGGACCACATCCGCCGCAACGCCGATCGTTGTCGCAGGCGTGATGTACCTGCCCGTTGGCACGCGCGTCGTCGCGCTCGACCCCACTAATGGCTCCGAGCTTTGGAGCTACGCGCTGACCTCGGGAGTCGCGTCCCTGCGCGGCGTGTCCTATTGGCCCGGCGACAAACAAAATCCTCCGCGCATCCTCTTCACCTCCGGCTCCAAGCTCATCGCTCTCAACGCTAACACCGGGAAAATCGATCCTGGATTCGGCAACGAAGGGGAAGTGGACATAGTGGTCCCGTACTCGGGCGTCCCTACCATATACAAAAATGTCGCCATGCTCGGCGCTACGGTGGGCGAAGTTCCCTCCGGTCCTGCAGGCGATTCGCGCGCCTACGATGCCCGCACTGGCCGAAAGCTCTGGGAGTTTCACTCCGTTCCGCGTCCCGGCGAACCGGGCCACGAAACCTGGCTCAACGACGGCTGGAAGGAACGTTCCGGCGTCAACGTCTGGGGCTGGTACATGACCGTGGATGAAGAACGCGGCATCGTATATATGACGTTCGGCGGCCCGGCCGCGAATTACTGGGGTGGCGACCGCCCGGGCAACAACCTGTTCGCCAATTCCGTGGTGGCCGTGGATGCAGTCACCGGCAAGTATAAATGGCATTTTCAAACCATCCATCATGATCTCTGGGATTCAGACCTGCCCCCCGCGCCCAGCCTGATCGACATCGTCAAGGATGGCAAGAAAATTCCTGCGCTCGCGCAAATCGGCAAAGCCGGCTGGATGTTCATCCTCGATCGCACCAACGGAAAGCCGGTATTCGGCGTCGAAGAGCGTCCGGTACCCAAGGGCGACGTTCCCGGCGAATGGTATTCTCCCACGCAGCCATTTCCGTTAAAGCCGCCGCCGCTCGCCCGTGTCAGTTTCAAACCGGAAGACATCGTCACCGCCGAAGACACCACGCCCGAACATGCGAAAGCGTGTCAGGAGGTTTACCAGAAGAACGGTGGGTTCTACAACGCGGGCCCCTTTAGCGGATGGCTGTTTCACGAGGACGGAGCCCCGCCCAAGAGCAGCATTCAATTTCCCGGTGGAACCGGCGGTGTGAATTGGGGCGGGACGGCAGCCGATCCCAAAACCGGCTATGTTTTCCTGAACACGCACGACGGCGCATTGAGCGGATGGATTGAGAAGAAGAAGCCGGGTGGAAACTATGGCCGCGGCACGGAAGGCTCCAACCAGCCCTACGACCGCGCCAGCGTCGACGGCCCTGGTCCCTATCACGGATTCAGCGCAACAGTGAAGGATGCCGATGGCCGCACCATCGGAAACTGGCCCTGTCAAAAACCACCATGGGCTCGTCTGGTTGCGGTGAACGCGAACACCGGTGACATCGCGTGGCAGACTCCGCTCGGTTTGGTGGACGGCTTGCCCGAGGGTAAGCAGCATGCGGGTTCGAGCGGAAGCGCCGGACCGCTCGCCACTGCCGGTGGGCTGGTGTTTATCGGCGCAACCAACGATCGCCTCTTCCGCGCCTTTGATTCCAAGACCGGCGCCGAGCTATGGTCCAGCAAATTGAATAAGGTGGCGAACGCCAATCCGATGACCTATCAAGCCAAGAACGGCAAGCAATATGTGGCCATCATGGCCACCGACACCCTCGCCGTTTTCGCGCTGCCCTAGGCCCAAGCCTGTAGCCGCGCTCGAATCTCGCCCTTCCACTGGTGATAATCCGTCCCCAGCCGCGTCCGCGCCGCCTCGGGCAGATGTTCCAGTGCTTCTTCCACCGTAGGACCTTGTTGCGCCTCGCCCAGCACTCCGAACCCCAACGCGTCGGCCAGCCGGTCCGCGCATTGCGCCAGATGCAACATGCGAAAACCATCGTGCTCGAGCTCGTGATGATGTTGGGCGATGATTTCCGCGAGCTCCGGCGGGAACGGTAGTTGCTCCATTAGCCACGTACCCGCTTCGCAATGATCAATCTCGAACAACTCCCGCTCCATCATCAGGAGGTCGAATCGCTCCTCGCCTGAGACCGCGAGCAAATTGGAATAAGGCTCCGGATACTTCACCAGCAAAGCCAGGCGGCCAATATCACGCAGCAGACCGGCTACGTAAGCGAAATCGGCGTCCATGCGCGCGGCCCGCGCCAGCTTGTCCGCCAGCAAAGCAGTCGCCAGACAGTTCTGCCAGCACGCTCGCAGAGCCTTGATCCTCAGCGCGGGCGTTACAAAATCCTGGAGCGCGCGGGTGAAGGTGATGGCCTTCACCCGGTCCAATCCCAGCAAAACGATCGCGTGCGAAATGGTTCTCACCTGCCGCTCCAGCGCGAACAGCGGAGAATTGGCCAGCTGCAACACGCGCGTTGCAAATACCGGCTCCGCGGCGATCAATTTACCCACTTCATGAATATCGACATCTTCTTTCGACACGGTGGCCATCAAGCGTTGTGCCACCCACGGGAACGGCGGCAATTCGTCCAGCGCCCAGGGCGTCCGCTTGGTCGCGGTTTCTGTAATTGGCTCGGTTTCAAGTTCGGGCATGCTGGGCTTATCGGTCAGGGCGAGCCGAGCTTGAGTAGAGTTCGGCCGGAACCGGCCGATGAGTCGGCAACTAGGCCGGGCCAACGTACACTGGTTCTATGAGCACTTCCGCGCCACCCGGTATCTCCGATAACCAGGCGCTCAATTTGACCCGTTCTACCGACGTGCTGTTCCGGCCGTTTCAACTGAAAGGACTCAATCTCCGGAATCGAATCGTGATGGCGCCCATGACGCGCTCTCACTCGCCCGGGCGAGTGCCTGGCCCGGACGTGGCCGCCTACTACCGGCGGCGTGCCGAAGGCGGAGTGGGCCTGATCGTCACCGAAGGCGCCTTCATCGATCATCCGGCAGCCGGGTTTCATCCCGAGGTCCCTGATTTTCATGGCGCCCAGGCGCTCGAAGGATGGCGGCTCGTAGCCGACCAGGTGCATGCGGCCGGCGGCAGGATCTTCCCGCAACTCTGGCACGTCGGCATGGTGATTTCGCCGGGGCTCGACCCGCGCGAAGGGATTACGCCAGTCGGTCCTTCCGGATTTTCAAAACCAGGCGAAAAGACCGGCGAGGCGATGACCGAAGGCGACATCGATCGCGTGATCGCGGCCTTCGCCGAGGGCGCGCTGGCGGCCAAGAACCTGGGCTTCGATGGAGTGGAATTACACGGTGCGCATGGCTATTTGATCGACCAGTTCTTCTGGGATCGGACCAATCAGCGTACCGATCCATACGGTGGCGATCTGCGGTCTCGCACGCGCTTTGCGCAGCAGATCATTCGAGCAGTTCGTAAGAGTGTCGGCCCGGATTTCCCCGTGGTTCTGCGCTGGTCGCAATGGAAATTGCAGGATTACGAAGCGAAGCTGGCGCGGACTCCCCAGGAATTAGAACAGTTTCTCTCGCCGCTGGTAGACGCGGGCCTGGACGCATTTCATTGCTCCCAGCGCCGCTTCTGGGAGCCCGAGTTCGCGGGCAGCGATCTCAATCTGGCCGGCTGGACCAAAAAGCTCACCGCGAAGCCCAGCATCACCGTCGGCTCCGTCACGCTCAATGAGGATCTGATGACGTCGTTTGGCACCTCCAGCACCGCCGTCGTGACGGGTATCGACAATTTGCTCGATCGCCTGGATCGAGATGAATTCGATCTGGTGGCCATCGGCCGCTCCTTGATCGTCAATCCCGCCTGGCCTGGGATCGTGCGACGCGGCGCACTCAGCGAACTGCGTCCGTTTAATCGTGAGGCGCTCGGCGAGCTGGTCTGACGTAGAATCTAAAGATGCTCAAATCCGCTGCCGGGCTGTGTATCCTGGCTGTGGCTGCCGCGCTAGGGCAGCAGCACGATCACAACGCGGCGCCCCGCGATAACAATGCCGCGCCGCTTCTCGTCGGCCTCGGCCATCTGCATCATCCCATAACCACTTCCAATCCCTTGGTCCAGCGTTATTTCGATCAGGGCCTCACGCTCGTGTACGGCTTCAACCATGACGAAGCTGCCAGATCGTTCGCGTATGCCGCGAAGCTCGATCCGAAGTGTGCCATGGCCTATTGGGGCATCGCGCTGGCTCGAGGACCGAATTACAACGAGTGGCAGATCGATTCCGGCCGGGAGAAAGTCGCAGCCGATGCGATCCAGAAAGCGCAGGCTCTCGCCGACCACGCCACCGCCGCTGAGCAGGCCTACATTCGCGCCATGTCCAAGCGGGTTTCCACCGATCCCAAGGCCGATCAGAAAAAGCTCGCCGCGAATTATCGTGACGCGATGCGTGAAGTGATGCAGAGTTATCCCGATGACATGGATGCGGCTGTGCTCTTCGCCGACGCCGCCATGGAGCTCCACGCCTGGAAGCTTTGGAAGCGGGACGGCAAGCCGGAAGTGGGAACCTTGGAGGCGGAACAAACGCTCGAATCCGTGCTGAAGCGCGATCCGGATAACATCGGCGCGAATCATTTCTATATTCACGTGATGGAAGAGTCGCCGCATCCCGAGATGGCCATGCCCAGTGCGAAGAAGCTGGCCGACCTGGCCCCGGCGGCCGGTCACTTGGTTCACATGCCGGCTCACATCTACATTCGAACCGGCGACTATCATGCTTCTTCGATCTCGAACAAACAGGCCATGGGCGCCGACCAAGGGTACATCGAAAAGTATCATGTTGAAACCATGTATTCGATGATGTACTACACGCACAACATGCATTTTCTTGCCGTCAGCGCCAGCATGGAAGGAAATTTCACGGACGCCAATCGAGTAGCGGCGCGAATCACCAAAGGCGTCACGCCGTATTTGAAAGACCACGCGGAGGCACAGTCGTTTCTTCCGACCCAGGCGTTAGTTCTGGTGCGCTTCCGGCGCTGGCCGGAAATCGAACAGCTTCCCGAGCCGGCTAAGAGCTTGCATCAGGCGCACGTGTTGTGGCGATTCGCCCGCGCCATGGCGTTCATTGGCGAAGGTCAAAAGGATAAGGCGGCGCTGGAACGCTCGGCGTTTGCCACGGAAGCCAAGGCGGTACCAGCCAAGACCGACTTCGGCTACAACACTACCGGGCAAATCTTCGAGCTCGCCACTTTGATGCTGCATGCCGATATCGCGAAATCCAGCCACGATTACAGGCAGGCTGCGGCGTTCCTGACCAAAGCTGCGTCGGTGGAAGATGCGTTGAACTACGACGAACCGCCGGATTGGTACCTGCCGCCGCGAGAAACGCTCGGAGCCGTGCTGCTCTTGGATGGCCGCACGAAAGAAGCCGAGGTGGTATTTCGAGAGGAGCTCAAGCAGCACGCCAAGAATCCACGCGCGCTGTTCGGTCTCGCCGAATGCCTTCATGCTCAGGGCAAGACCAGCGACGAGACCGCCGTTCGCAAACAGTTTGAAGACGGATGGAAACACTCCGACATCCAATTGCGCATGGAAGATCTATAATCTATACATGAATCTGGAGGCATTTTCACGATGAAGCTTAAATTTGCGGCTTTGAGCGCTGGTCTGGGGCTCTTTCTGGCTGCGATGCCAACCTTGGCACATCATTCTTTCGCAGCCGAGTTCGACGTGAACAAGCCCGTGACGCTCAAAGGCAAGTTCGTGAAGATGGACTGGGTGAATCCGCACTCTCAGATCCATATTGATGTCGCCGATGCCGACGGCAAGGTAACCACGTGGTCCTGCGAAGCTCTGCCGCCCAACGGCCTCTATCGGCAGGGCTGGAGGAAGGACTCGCTGAAGCCGGGCGAGGAAATCGAAATCGAAGGCTTCGCCGCCAAGGACGGAACGTCGAGCCTATGGACGCGATCGGTAAAGACTTCTGACGGACGGCGCATGTTTGCGGGATCGGCCGATGCACTGCCTCCCGGCGCGCCGGCGCCCCCGCCCGCTGCTCCGCCAGCTCCGCCAAAAGGCGAAGGCAAGTAGAGAATGAGATTTCGCCTGCCTGGCTTCCCACCTGGTTTCACGTCGGGTTCCATCCTGGCCGTGGCGCTGGCAATTGGAACGGCGCAGGGGCAATTGGGCTACAAGGTACCGCGCACACCCGACGGTCTGCCCGATCTGCAAGGCATCTGGCAGGTGCGCGACACCACGGCCGCATTTGACGTGCAGGATCACGCAGCAGCGTTAGGGATTCCAGCGGGAAGAAGCATTATCGTGCAGCCGGCGGATGGCAGGATTCCTTACAAGCCGGAAGCGCTGGCCAAGCGGCGGGAGAATTTCAAGAACCGCGAGGCGGGCGATACGCTGAATAAATGTTATATGCCAGGCGTTCCACGCATCAATTATCTTGATTTCCCATTTCAGATCTTTGAAACGCCGAAATACACGTTGATCGCGTACGAATATATCCATAACTATCGCACCATCTTCACCAATGGCACGCAGCATCTGGCCGGCCTGGATTGGTGGAACGGAGATTCACGCGGCCATTGGGATGGCGATTCGCTGGTGGTGGACGTCACCGATTTCAACGACCAAACCTGGTTCGACGCTTCGGGCGATTATCATAGCGATAAGTTGCACGTGGTTGAGCGCTACACGCGGACCGGGCCTGACACGCTGCGCTATGAAGCAACGATCGAAGATCCAGAGGTATTTAGTCAGCCCTGGAAAATCAGCATTCCGCTGTATCGCCACACCGAGCCGAATTTTCGGATCTTAGAATACGAGTGCCACGCTTACGCGGATGAAGCGGCCAAGGGTGGAGGCCAGTAATGAGGACCATCGATCTACTGGGTCTCCTGGCGGCCATGGCCGGAATGATCCTGGCTCAAGCCCCTGCAGCGGCGCCTCCGGCCGGCGGGGGAGGAGTCTTCGGCATTCCGCGGCACGTCGCCGGCGGACCGGTGCAACATCTCGCAGATGGCCATCCCGACATGCAGGGATTTTGGAACGCCGCGAACAATGGCGGGGCTGTTTTTGAATTGCAGAATCATCCCACCGCCAAGACCGGCGTGCCGCCGGGGAAGGGCGCCATCGTGGACCCCGCCGATGGATTTCTTCCCTATCAACCTTGGGCCGCGGCCAAGGCTAAGGACACATTTGAAAACCATCTGGCCGACGAACCCGAGTTGCACTGCTACGAATCGGGCGTGCCCAAACAGATGTACGTGCAGTTCGGGTTTCAAATTTTCCAGCCGGCCAACTACGTCGTTTTGACCTGGGAATTCATGCACGCTTATCGCATTATTCCCACCGATGGCCGCCCGCATATTCCGGCCAGTATTAAATTATTCCAGGGCGATTCGGTGGGACACTGGGAAGGCGACACCCTGGTGGTGGACACCACGAATTTGAACGATCGCACCTGGTACGACACAACCGGCAACTTTCATAGCGACGCCGAACGCGTGGTGGAGCACTTCACTCCGGTAGATACCAACACCGTGAAGTACGAAGCCACCGTGGACGATTCCAAGGTGCTCACCAAGCCTTTCAAAATGGAGATGGATCTGTATAAGGCCAACGATCCCAAGTATGAGCAAATGGAGTTCGGCTGCATTGAGGGCAATCAGGACGTGAAGCACTACACCAAGGACAAAGGTGGCGCTGCCGACGTGAAGGTGAAATAACGCTCGATGGCTGCTCCTCGGAAGCTTGTAAATAAAGGTGACTGGCCCTGGCCGGATTCTCTCGATGCAATGATCGCCGCACCGCAGTATCACAAACTGCTGCTCGAAAACGATCGTGTGCGGGTGCTCGATACGGTGATCCCGGTAGGCGATATCGTGCCGGTTCATACCCATCGCTGGCCGGCTGTCTACTACACCATCCAGCCGGGCGATTTCGTGCGCCGTGACGGAGAGGGCAATGTGCTGTTCGATAGCCGCACGGTGCCTGGCATGCTGACCGCATCGGCGGCGAATTTTATCGAATGCCTTCCCCCGCATTCAGTGGAAAATGTTTCCGGGACCGAAATTCATTTGATCAGCATCGAGTTAAAAGATAACGCGTGAAAAAACTCCTCGTCGTAACGGCTTTCTTAGCCTGCCCCATTGCGGCCATGGCTCAACCCGATCTACAAGGAATCTGGCAGGCCAAGGGCGACGCGTCTTTGGATCTGGAGAAATTTGTCGTTCCGCCGGGCAAAATCCCTTATCGGCAGGATGCGCTGGCGAAGCGGAAAGAGAACTTCCAGAATCGCGAGAGCGCCGATACGGTCAAGAAATGTTACCTGCCCGGCGTACCTCGCATCAATTTGCTTCCCATGCCGTTTCAGATTTTCCAATCGGGTAACTATGTCGCGATCGTTTATCAGTACGCTCACACCTACCGAACTATTTATCTGGACGGCAGCCCGCATCTGGACGGGATCGACTTTTGGATGGGTGATTCCCGCGGCCATTGGGAAAAGGACGCGCTGGTGATCGACGTCACCAACTTCAACGATCAGACCTGGCTGGACGCCTCCGGCGATTATCATAGTGACGCGCTCCACGTGGTAGAGCGCTTTACGCGAACGGGTCCGGAAGCCATGACCTATGAAGCCACCATCGATGATCCGAAAACATTCACGCACCCTTGGAAGATTCGCGTTCCGCTGCAGCTCAACACCGCGAAGAACGCTCGCCTGATGGAGTTCGAATGCCAATAAGAATGCGTTTTGCGATTGGCTTTTTGGCGATTTGTTACTGTACTTACGCTCAGAACGTTTTCATGACCGGCCAGCGTGGACCCAACAAGCCGGGCCCCGTCGAGCACACTCCCGATGGCAAGCCGAATCTCGAAGGCTATTGGATATCGCAGGTTCCTGGCGCGGTGTATGGCGTTGAGGAGCATCCCGGAGCGTTCGCGCTTTTCGGCGGCAAGAGCATCGTCATCGATCCGCCTGACGGCAAGATCCCGTATCAAGGTTGGGCCCGCGCCAAGCAGCAGGACCTACAGCTTCACCATATGTATGAGGAACCGGAGGCGCATTGCTCGCAATCCGGCGTGCCCCATCAGATCTGGACGCAATTCGGATTTCATCTGCTGCAGCCGCGCGGTTATGTCGTCATGCTTTGGGAGTTCATGCACGGCAACCGCATCATCGCGATGGATGGGCGTCCGCATATCGACGCCAAGATCAAGCTGACGCAAGGCGATTCGATCGGACACTGGGAAGGCGATACGCTGGTGGTGGATACTACTAATCTCAACGACAAGACTTGGTTCGATGCGGCTGCCAATTTCCATAGCGACGAGGAGCAGGTGGTGGAGCGCTTCACGCTCGTGGATTCCGACACCATCGCCTATCAAGCCACCATCCGGGATCCGAAAGTCTACTTCCGCAAGTGGACCGTCGCGTTTGAGCTCTGGCGCAATCCCGATCCGCATTACCAACAAATGGAGTTTGCCTGCCGCGAAGGCCAGGTCGATCTGCAGCATTTGGCGAAATAGCTATTCCTTGAGCGAAGCCAGATAGCTGACCAAATCAGCCACTTCCTGCGGCGAAAGCTTGTCTTTGAACGACGGCATGCTGGATTGGGCGAGAACGCTGGATTCGCGCAGCTCCGACCGGACGAAGGAGCGGAGATTCTCGTTCGAATCGAGCATCTCGATGGTGAAGGTGTCTATATTGAGCAGCCGTCCGGTGATGGTGGCGCCATCCTTGGTCACTACGCGGACCATGCGATTCTGCGGAGCAGCCGCGGAGTTCGGATCCACCAGCGAGCGTTCGAGTTCCACGCTGCGGCGATTCGCGCCGATCTCGGTGAGATTGGGCCCGACGCGCGAGCCCGTGTTTTTCACTCGATGGCAGCTCAGGCATCCGCCTTTGTTTTCGAACAACTGTTTGCCTCGAACGGCGTCGCCCGCGAGAGCCGACGACCGCGACGGATTGTCCGCGAAAGAACGGAGGTAGGCGACGATGGTGGCAGCCTGGAAATCGTTGAAAGAGTCGTTGGCAGGCATCGCAGTCCCGGGAATGCCCTTTTCCATGATCTTGATCAGCTCGTCTTCAGTGCCCGCCGGTGTCGTTGTCCGGCGGAACTTGCCTTTACTCAGATCGGCATTGGCGATTGCGTTGCCATCCGGTCCGTGGCATCGTGCGCAATTGGCGCGATAGAGACGTCCGCCATCTTCGACGTCGGCCGCACTGTAGCTGTGTTGCGCCAAAGCCGCGGCCGCTGCGAGAAGGAATAACAAAGGAAGACGCATCGCCAAGCCGGTCATCATCTCGCGGCCAAACCTTGCGTAAGTTCGATGCGAGTTCCGGCGGGATCAACGATAAACGCGATTTTGAGGCCGATAGCGGGGACATCGCGGAATGGCATATCGAACGTCACTCCGCCGGCGGTCAGCTTTTTGCAAAAGGCATTCAGATCCTTGATCTCGAACCCGATGTGATCCAGTGTCCGGCCCTTGGTGGGCGCGGGCGCGTCCTTGGCTTTCAGAAAATCCACTTCGCCGCCCGGGATCTTCGCCGCCGGCAGGTTGCGGCGCGTGGTGGCTTCCGCACCGAAAGTCTTTACGTACCAGGCCTGGAGAGCGTCGGGGTCCGTAGTGGTCAGATGAATATGATGGAAGATCACGGGCGCAGAGATAGACGCATCCTCGTTGAACTCCACGCGCGCTTTGTCCGGGAAGGTCACCATAATCTGCTTGTTCTTTTCCAGGTCGAACACCGTCGGAATATTGGCAGCGCTCAACCTGGCCTTGAGAGCCGCGTAATCCTTCACCAGGAAGCCGATGTGGTTCGCAGTGGAACCATCGGAGCCGTCGGTGGCGGGTGCTTTGGTCACGATGATGAAAATGCGGGGCAGCTTAAGCAAATTCAAAGGACCGTCTTTAGAAGCCGTGGCGCCCAAAACATCCACCCAAACTTTGATTTGCGCGTCGGGGTCGGGAACGGTCAAATGAATGTGTCCCATGGAAACGCCGGCGTCATTGGGTGGAGCGAGTTGAGCGAACAGGATGCCCGCAGAGGCCGCGAGCAGACAGAGCCATCGCATGCGGGTTATCGTATCACGGATGGCTTGTGATTTTTGACGGGGTTGTCGCGAATAATAGGGTGAAGCAATGACGACATCGGAGCGCCAGGAGCGGTTTCAAGCGCTGGTGGAGGAACACAAGAAGATCCTCTACAAGGTGTGTCACTCCTATTGCAGGAACCCGGCTGACCGGGACGATCTGGCGCAGGAGATCCTGTTCCAGCTCTGGCGCTCGTTTCACGTTTTCGATGAAAGGCTGCGCTTTTCCACCTGGATGTATCGCATCGCGTTGAACATCGCCATTTCGTTCTATCGCCGCGAAAGTGTTCGGACGCGGCATGTCCTATCCGGTGCGGACGAGCGGCTACTGGAGGCGATTGATGAGACGAGTAATCAACCGGAAGAGGTCCAGCTGCTCTATCAATGGATCGGGGAACTGGATCCGCTCAACAAGGCGCTGGTGCTCCTTTACCTGGACGGGAACAGTTATCAGGAAATCGCGAATGTGCTGGGCATCAGCGAAACCAACGTGGCGACAAAAGTCAGCCGCTTGAAGCAGACATTGCGGCACGAAGCGGGAGTGAAGTATGGAACTCGATGAACTCAAATCCAAGTGGGCCGAACACGATCGAAAGCTCGATGAGAGTATTCGGCTGAACCGGCAGTTGTTGCGTGAGACTTACACGCGGAAAGCCAAGTTCGCACTTTGGAGATTGGCCACGATGCTGGCGCTGGGATCGATGGGGATGCTGGTAGTGATCGTGTGGTTGGGCCACTTCGTTGCCATCAACTGGCTAATGCCGAGATTCACTGTCCCGGCCGCAGTGCTGGATCTGGCGGCCATCGCTGCACTGGCGGCGCTGAATGCCCAGATCGCTCTGGCATTGAAGATCGATTACAATCAACCGGTCGCTGTGATTCAGAAGAAGCTCGAAACGCTGCGCAGGTTCCGTGTCCGTTATAGCCAGACTATCCTGCTAACCTCCGCCTTAGCTTGGGCGCCGATGTTCATCGTTGTGATGAAGGGGTTCCTGGGAGCAGATGTGTATCGTCTCTTCGGAATTGCCTGGATCGCAGCTAACGTGGCATTTGGACTTGCTGTATTGGCTATTGGCTTTTGGCTTGCCAGGAAATACCGGGAACGAATGAGCCGGCGGTTCCTGAGAGATATCGCCGGATACAACCTCAATGCCGCATCCGGTTTTTTGGCCACGCTGGCCGAGTTCGAAAAGGATTAATTACTCGCCCCAGGAACGTTCCAGCATCCGCGAGTATTCGCCCGACGAATAGAGCTCGAAATGGAACTCGCGCGAGGTGAGCGGCGCAAAATCGCATTCGCTCTGCTTGCTCTGGAAGATTTGATCGGCGAAACGGAAATAGGAGCGCACGAACTCATCTGAGACCACTTCGCGCGGCGGCGCGGCGGCGAACAAGGTTTGTAATCCTAGCGCGCGGCTGAAGATCGATTTGTAGTCCGCAACACCCCACTTGCGTAGCTTGGCCTGGACGCCGGTGGGTGGGTCCTGGATCAAAAGTCCTGCAAAGCTTTGGAAGCAGATGCCGCGGGGCAGGGCGGTCTGGTTACGCTCGGCGAATTCGAGACATTGCTCGATCCAGCGCGCCAAGTCTTTTCCCACGTAAAAGAGCATGCGGAGCTCGGAGTAACGGCCGTCGAGAAGAGCGCGGTCCAGGTCTTCACGGGTGGCTTCGCCTTGCGGTAACAGGCCTTGTAGCTTCAAGTTAGCGCGCGAGCTTTCTACCAGCTTGCCGGGTCCGCCGGCGTCGGCAAAGGGATGCAAAATCAGCGGCGGCAGTGTGCGTACAATGCTTTGCTCGAAGGCCGGTGCGGTTCCGAAGGACGATTCAGGTGCCATGACCAAAGTATGCGGATTTACTTCCGCTCGGTCAGTAGTACCTTGGCTTCAATTGTTTGGGTCCCTCGGAGCACCTTCACAAGTACTTCTTGCCCAGGATGACTGGCCCGCAGCGCATACGTGAAATCGTATAGGTTTTGGATGGGCTTGCCGTCAAACTCGGTCAAGATGTCGCCGGCTTTCAGGCCCGCTTTCGCGGCCGGGGAACCGGGCCGCACATCGGCGAAACGAACACCGTTGGGCAGTTCGGTGAAATCCGGAATGCTGCCAAAATCGGGGCCGTATCCTCCGCCGGTCACTTTGCCGGAGTGCGGATTGGCCACTTCGCCTGGAGGCTGCGTCTCTGCTACGCGGACGAACTGCGGGCGCGGTGAGCCATCGATCAAATGACCAGTGACGTCGGCCACGAGATCGAGCAGGCGCACGGCGTCGGGCGCGTCGATTTTGTCCCAGGTGTCGCTCGGCTTGTGATAGTCGGCGTGGAGACCGGAGAAGAAAAACAGCACGGGGACTTGTTTGGTGGTGAACGACGTGTGGTCGCTCGATCCGTAACCAGCCTTCTCGGTGAGATCGGCTTCGAAATCGTGCCTGGGGACGAGCTGCTTCAGAAGTTCGGCGAATGTGCTTCCGGTGCCGACGCCGCCCACATAAACCTTGCGGTCGCGAATGCGGCCAATCATGTCCATGTTGATCATGGCGACGTCGTCCTTGATCGGCAGAAGTGGATGGTTGACGTAGTAGCTGGAGCCCAGCAGTCCCAGTTCTTCGCCCGCGAAGGTCAGGAACAAAATGCCCCGCTGGTGTTTCGGTTGCTTCGCGAACCAGCGCGCCAGCTCGATGACGCCCGCGGTGCCGGACGCATTGTCGTCGGCGCCGGGATGGACGGTGCCCGCAAGCGAGGGCGCCATGGAGAACTGCTCGCCCAGGCCCAGATGATCGTAATGCGCGCCGATGACGACGTATTCGCTGGTTTCTCCGGGAAGGTAGGCCACGACATTATGCACCGTTTTCACTTCTCGGCCGATATCGACGGTCAGGTCCAGACGCAGTTTTTCAGGCAGGGCGAAGGATTCCGGATGCAGATCCTTATCGATACCGCTCTCGATGGCTTCCAGATTTTTTCCGCTGAGCGCCAACCATTTGTTCACGACATTGGCCTTCACTTGAACGAACTCGAGGCCCGCGTTATCGGGACCCTCGGCGGCGCCGAACTTCTCCAGGTCGTCCGCATCGCCGGAGTGCGTGCCGACATCGTTGACCAGCAGCACGGCCTTGGCGCCGTGAAATTTGGCATTGGCCGCCTTGCTGAACATCTGGGAATGCGCGGTATAGACTTTGCCTTCGAACACGCTCTTCTCGTCGAACTCCTGCGGCTCATGGCGCAACAGCAGAACGATTTTGCCCTTTACATCCAAGCCTGAGTAGTCGTCGTAATTGTATTCCGGAGCAGTGATGCCGAAGCCCGCGAAGACCACGTTGCCTGAAACTTCGCCCGCGGCCGAAAGATTCAACGGGATGAAGTCCTGTTCGAAGCGCAAGGTTGCCGGATCCGTGCCGGCACTATACGTCAGTTCGTTCTTCTTGCCCAGGCGGGCGCTGGTGGTGACGTCGAAGTCCTGATAATAGCTGTCGCCCGAGACCGGCCTCAATTTGGCGCTTCGGAACTGATCGCGAATATAATTGGCGGCCTTTTCGAGCTCCGGCGATCCGGTGGCGCGGCCCTTCATCTCCGGCGAAGCCAAAAACTTGATGATGCCGAGGTATTCGTCGCTGCTGATGTTGGCTGCGAATAGAGCCGTAGCGAGAACGATCAGGAGGCTGGCTCTGGGTAGCATCTTATTTGTCGAGCGCGGATGGAATCTTTATTTCGCAGCACTTGTCGTCGGACTTGGGCGCTGTGCTCTGCGCGGTCTTTTGATAGTTCAGCTCGCCGTTGATGATCTGGGTGATATTCTGCCAAGGATAATTTCCGACCAGGCGGCGTCCGTTCAAAAACACCGTCGGCGTAGCATCCACGTGGAGCGCGCGTCCCTCCGCGATAGAGGCATCCACCTCGCCTTCGGTAGCTTTGGTGTCAATGCAGCGCCCGAGTTGCAGCGCGTCGACATCGGTGACGGTCTTGGCGAAATCCAACACCTGGGTTTTCAGATTCTCCGGATTGATTTCGGCCTGGTGATCGTAAATCCAGTCATGATATTTCCAGAAAGCCGGCAAGCTCTGGCGATACATACAACGTCCGGCGATGGCCGCCGCTTTCGCCCAGGGATGAATCTGCTCCAGCGGGAAATCCAGGAAGTAAACGTGGACCTGCGTGGGGAAATCCTTCGGCACGTTATCGCGCAACGTTTTTGCTTCTTCCCTGCAGTTGGGACATTCGAAATCGCCAAACTCGACCATGGTGACCGGTGCTGTGGCTGGGCCGAAGCTTGGGGCAGTGGCGACCTTCAACTTTTCCAAGTCTTCCTGAAACGGATTCTGGTTAAGGTTGTAAGCCACGCCGCGAACAATATGCTGGCCATCTTTGGTCATCAGGAAGGATTCGTCCTGCGAGTGGCCTTGATAGGTGAAGTGAACCTCCACTTGGAGCAAGTCCGGCGCGGAGGAAGGTTTGGGATCGTCGATCTTCACCTGCACCTCGGGAATCACTGCCAAAAGATGGCGAACATATGCCTCCATGCGGGCCTTGTCCAACCCGGACGCAGGCGTCGACTTGGGCTTATCCTGCGCGGAAAGAACGGTCAACAGAGACAAGAATAAAGAGGCGAAAACGGCAAAGCGCATGATTGATTGTAGCGCGAGGGCACGCTAGTTGCCGCGTGCGGGACAGGATCACTGGTCGCGTTCCAGCGTCCAACGTTTGCGCAGCACCACGATCTTGTCGCCTTGAACGCTCAGATCCAGATCTACCTTTCCCAATGTTTTATGGTCCTCCTCGGCGCTATAGATGTCCTCTGTTTGGTGGGATCCGGATAGATTGACGGCCCGGCGAAATGGAACCGCTCCCACAGGCGACGCCGCCTCAATGGCTACATACATACCGGCTGTGTTCAATCTGACCGGGCCGTCCTTGTCCATTGCCCAATATTCGAGAAACGAAGTGTGCATATCGGTTTCGTAAGTCTTGAGGACCTTCCGTCCACTGATATTCAGGATGGCCGCCTCATCCATCTCGGCGGTTGGGTCGTAGGCGTACTGATGTTGATAGATGTCGCAAAATTCACCTGGATGGCGCTCCACTAGCAGGACCTTAATATCCGGCCGGTGATGGATGTTCACGGTGAGCATCGCTTTGTAGACCCTGCGTCCGTTCATCGCTCCGAGAAGGGTGAACTTTGTCGTGGTCTTTAAGTCGGAAGGCTTTTGCTGGAAGAAGTCGCTGTCGAAATCGAGGGGCAGAGCAGAAGCTGAGAAGAATGCAAGAGGATGACACGTGGGCGGACCATGCATTTCTCCCCTCCCGCCGTACGCGAGGACGTACCATGGCGAGTTGGATTGGGCGAAGGCCAGGGTGGTTAGAGCGGCCGGCGCGATGAAGAGCAAGACACGCACCAACAGCATGTTCGGAGTCTAGCACCGGCGCGAAGAAGCCGGTATATTTATACCTTGGTTTGGGAGGGAATTGTATGGCAAATAAGTTTGGCACGGACATTCTGAGTCAGGCGCAGGACCCATTGAAGGCGGCGTCTTTCTACGTGGAGCAGCTCGGATTCGAGATCACCGGCGAGACGCCTAACATGGTGAACCTGCATGGCGAGCACATCAATTTGTTTATCGAACGGGGTCCTGTGCTGGGCGGAGTGCTGGAAGTGACTGTGGACAATGTCGAAGAAGCCAAGGCCCGGCTGGTGAAGAACGGCTGCGAGATTGTGAAGGACGAGCCGGATTTTCCGCGTTGCTATGTGAAGGATCCGTTCGGGCTGATCTACAACCTGACGAGTTGAGCCGGGCGTGACGCTCATGGGCGGCGTCGGACACGCGTTTTTTGTACGCTGTGATGCATTTTTGTTTTCCATCTTGGGCGAACTTATGGCGACCGCCTACGACGGAATGGAATTGCTGTACATAGTTAGGCCGTCACTTCGTCGGGCAGTACAACTTCGATGCCGGGATAGCGCGAGAATCCGGCCCGGTCGAATGTGAGCACGCTGGTGAGGTTATGTACCTGCATCGCAGCAACCCGGCGAGCGTCGTGCGCGGGCTTGCCCGCAACCCAATGCTTGATGACCAAGGCCTACCAGGCGGGATAGATGTCCGGAGTTTCGGGCAGAAGAAGAAACATGCTCTTGATCCGGCCCAACTCCTCTGCGGCGGCGACCGCCGTCATTCCCAGTCCGTTTTGCTCGATGGGCCGCGTGGCAACGACCCACAATTCGATTAGGTTTTGAGCCACAATTTGAAGCTCGACGCCCTGAGCGGTCAAGGCCTTGATTGCGGAGCGGGCGACCTCGCGTTGCGGATGGAGCGGCTGAAGAGTGCGTAGGATCGTGCTGGTATCGACGAGCACCGCTAGATCCGGTCCGGGTAAATGCTCTCGCGGCTCATGGCTTCGTCAGAAAGAACTGGCGTGTTCGGATCGTGACTGTCGACCCAGGCATCGAATTGGCGGGCCCACTCTTGTGGGTCGGTCTTCTGCAGATGGGCGATGGACGCCAGTTCTTTGTTCTCCTGTCCGCCATCCAATTGCTCAAGCGCGGGGTCGACCCGGCTCTTGTGAGCTTTGAGGAACTCATCGATTTGCTCACTGGTATCGAGGCCGAGCACTCGCCGAAGATCCAGCGTCGTGAGGCGGTCCTGCTTGTATTCCTCGGCCAGGAAGGCCTCTAGGGCCCGGCGCGACAAATCGCCTCCCGCCGCGCTCAGGCGCTCGGCAACGTCGTCAGGGATCTCCACGGTCAGGTTCATTGGTTTCTCGGATTTCTCGCTTCGTCGAACACGGAATCCGGTTCACCGGCCGCAGAATCTTCGGCCCGATCCATGATTGAAGTCTAGCACTAGGGCGTGGCAAATCGCGTCCGCCCCACCGATCGCGGCGGAACCTCGATCCGTCTGCGTTGATTTAAGATTAAAGGCGGCGAATTTATGCGAAAAGCTATTCTCGCGATCCTGCTGACCGGCCCGCTCCTCGCTCAGTCACCGCAGTTCGATGTAGCGTCCGTCAGGCCTTTCGTCCCCGCGCCGGGACAGGTGGCCGCCGGCCTGCACTTCGACGGTGCGCAGGTTCGGGGAGTCGGGCTGTCGCTCAGAGACTATCTGGCCACCGCCTACCGGACCAAGGCGACGTTGATCTCGGGACCCGATTGGACGGCGACGGAGCGCTACAACATTACGGCAACGCTTCCGGACGGCAGCAGCAAGGCTCAGGTTCCGGAAATGCTTCAGGCTCTTCTCGCCGACCGGTTCGAGGTGAAACTGCACACTGAGAAGAAGGAATATCCGATTTTCGCGCTGGTGCTGGCCAAAGGCCCGCCGAAGCTGAAAGAGTTACAGCCCGATCTGAACGAAGACAAGGTGAATGACGAGCCTGTGGGAATGGCCAATGTCGCCACCATCGCCGCTGTCGGCAACGGAGTAAGCGTGCAGTATGCGCGTGGAGCGTCAATCACGGTCGGCAACAATCGGATTGAAGTGACGAAGCTGCCTTTGTGGGTGTTTTGCAGGAACCTGGAACGCTACTCTGACCGCCAGATTATCGACATGACCGGGCTCACCGGTGCTTACAGCTTCGTGGTCGAGGTCATGCCAGAGGATTATGTGGCGATGATGATGCGTTCCGCGGTCTTGCGCGGCGCGAACCTACCGGCGGAAGCCCCGAAGTTGCTGGACACCAGTCCACCTTCCGCGATCGGCGATGCCCTCGAGCAGGTTGGCCTGAAGCTGGAACAGCGGAGAGCCCCGCTCGACATTCTTGTAATCGATAGCGCGCTCAAAACCCCGACAGCCAATTAGATACTGGACCACGAAACAACGAAGTAACGTGCCCGAGGCACTAGGAAAGAATTTCTCATCGGAGCAAATTATTCCTAAGGTGAAGCCGTCGCCGGGGCGGACGCGCTTCGCCTCACGAGCCGGAATCTCGTTGTTTTAGAACGAACGAGCTCGAAGTACTAGTGAAATATCGCGGTCGGTAAATCTTGCGAAGTCGCCTGGATCTCAAATGCGGTCGGTTGCACGAATCAAACGACTTACACTTTCGAGTAACACGCGGTGACAGTGGAAGGCTTCGTGCTTCACGATGCGAATCTAGCAATGTTCCGACTGTGACGCAGCCGCTCTTTGGGTGGCGGCAACGTCTTCAACACAGGTGGAGTTTGATCTTTGAAAAAAGATGGCCCCCGTTTGGGCGAGGGCCATCTCTCGGATACCAGGTCTAGTGGCATCCTCACTCGATAGATCCATTCTACCTTACCGTCCGAGCTGCAATTTCCCACCCTTTCTTCCTTCATAACCTTCGCGTCCCCGCAAGGATGCGATTTGAGAGGAGCCTTTCATGAAGATTGTGAGATATCCACACTATACGTGTGTCCGCATTTCCGTTTGTTTCGCAATTGCAGCGGGGATTTGTTTTGCACAGAGCGATCCAGGTCCGCGCGGGGGCCCCCCTGGAGCCGGCGGCCCCTATCCGACTCTGAACCCGAACGAGATGCTTTACTTCACGCAGGCACTGGCCCGGTTTGAAGTGATCGACTCGGTGACCGGGACGGAGCCGGGATCGGGCGGCGGTGGACTGGGGCCGACCTTCAATGGCAATAGCTGTGCGATGTGCCACGCGCAGCCGGCGGTGGGCGGGAGCAGCCCGGGCCTTGCGAGCCTGCAACTGTCGGTTCCGAATCCGCAAGTGGCGCTGGCCACCCGGTACGGCGCGACGGACACAGTTCCCTCGTTCATTACCGCCAACGGTCCGGTGCGTGAAGCGCGATTTATCAGCGACGGCGGGGTTCATGGGCTGTACACCATCCAAGGCCGCCTGGATGCTCCCGGATGCACGCTTGCCCAGCCGAATTTCCAGAGCGCGCTGAATGAGAACAATGTAATCTTTCGCATCCCAACACCGGTCTTTGGCCTCGGCCTGGTGGAGAACACGCCGGATGCCACCTTGCAGGCGAACCTGGCTGCGAATCAATCCGCGAAATCTTCGCTTGGGATTTCTGGAACCTTCAACACCAGCGGGAACGACGGTACGATCACCCGGTTTGGATGGAAAGCGCAGAACAAATCGCTGCTCATTTTTTCCGGCGAAGCTTATAACGTGGAGATGGGCGTGAGCAACGAGAATTTCCCGAACGAACGATCCGCCGTTCCGGGCTGCATTTTCAATCCGACTCCAGAGGATGCAACTAATCTCAGCATTACGGGTACCCCCTCCCAGATATCGTCCGACATCGTCAACTTCGCGGCGTTTTCGAGACTGTCGGCTCCGCCGGCTCCAGCCCCTACAACGTCGTCCCAACAGAGCGGCCAGGCGTTGTTCACGTCGGTTGGATGTGCATTGTGTCACTCGCCTTCGCTCACCACGGCCACATCGATATTTACCGGCATGAGCGCCGTCACTTACCAGCCCTTCTCCGACTTCGCGCTCCACCATATGGGCTCGACGCTTGCCGATGGCATCACGCAAGGACAGGCCGGGCCGGACCAATTCCGCACGGCGCCATTATGGGGACTCGGCCAGCGGCTATTTTTTCTGCACGACGGGCGCACTTCGAACTTGATTCAGGCCATTCAAGCTCACACTTGTTCGTCCGGTTCGGGCGGGACGCATGGATCGGGTAATCAAAACTGTACGTCGGAGGCTCAGGCTGTCGTGAGACAGTTCTTTAATCTCAACCTCTCCCAGCAGCAGGCGATTTTGAACTTCCTACGGTCCTTGTAACCGGGGAATATCAGGTGCGGGGCGGTGCGCTATTGGGAGAGGTGCACTTACTCGCCCCGCACCAGGTCGTCATATTGTTCGCGCTTGCGGATGACGCGATATTGATCGCCTTCCACCAAAATCTCGGGCGGACGCGGGCGGGAGTTGTAGTTTGACGCTGCGACGAAACCATAAGCGCCCGTGGTGCAGACCGCGAGCAGGTCGCCCGGCAAGACGTTCGGCATGGCGCGCGCGCGAGCCAGGAAATCGCCCGACTCGCACACCGGACCCACCACGTCCGCGATGATGCTGTCACCCTGAGTTTTTCGCAGTGGAACGATCTCATGGTGGGACTGATAGAGCGCAGGACGAATGAGATCGTTCATGGCGGCATCGACAATAATGAACTGACGATCGCCGTTGCTCTTGCGATAGAGGACGCGAGTGAGCAGCAGGCCGGCCTCGGCGACGATGGAACGGCCGGGTTCGATCAGGATCTCGAGATTGTGCCCCGCAGTTCGGCGGCACATGGTCTGAATAAATTCGCAAATGGACGGCGCTCGATCGCCCGGCTTATACGCCACGCCGAGACCACCGCCCAGATCGAGCGTGCGGATGGGCAGACCGCGAGAGCGCAAGCGTTCCACCAGCGCGATCATCCTGTCGAACACTTCGAGCATCGGCGCGATGTCGGTGATTTGCGAACCGATGTGGCAACTGACGCCTTCGAGCATGAGGTGATGGAGGGAGCGCGCGCGTTCGTAGACCGCTTCGGCGCCCGCGATATCGATGCCGAATTTGTGATCGCGGAGTCCGGTGGAGATGTAAGGGTGGGTGGAGGCGTCAACGTCGGGGTTCACGCGCAGCGCTACGCGCGTCTGGACACCCCGCCGGGCGGCGAGCGAATCAATGAGGGCCAGCTCGGGTTCGGACTCGCAGTTAAAGCTCCTGATCTGACGATCGAGGGCGTAGTCGATCTCCTGCGCAGTCTTGCCTACGCCTGAGAAGATGATGGTGCCAGGATCGGCGCCGGCCTTCAACGCGCGAAACAATTCGCCGCCAGAGACGATGTCGAAGCCCGCGCCGGCCGCGGCGAGCAGGCTCAAAATGGAGAGGTTCGAATTCGCTTTGACGGCGTAGCAGACCTTGTGGGGAACGTCGCCAAAGGCTTTCTCATAGGCTTCAAATCGATCGAGAATTGTGGCGCGCGAGTAGACGTAGCCAGGTGTGCCTTCGCGGCGCGCGATGTCGGCGAGGGGGAGGTTTTCGAGATATAAGGTTTGATCGCGATATTGCAGGTCGCGGTTCTCTAACACCTCTACTTGCCTCGGCCCTTGGGGCCCTGCGCAATCATCTCGAGCGCGATGATCCAGTCTTTGTTCTGCCCGTTGTCCCTGGAGACGGCATAGAGCATCTTGCGATCAGGACCGCTGAAAGTGACGCTAATCACGTCGCGGGGCGTGGGAATCAAGCCTAGATATTTGCCGTCGGGCCCGATCACTTGCACGCCGGAATTGCTGGTGACATAAAGACGTCCTTGGGCGTCGAATGCGCTGCCATCGCCTCCGAATCCGCTGCCCTGGAGCTTGGCGAATTCGCGCTGGTTGGTGAGCGAGCCATCCTTTTGGACATCGAACGCCGCTAACGACATTCCATTTGTGACGTAGAGATGTTTTTCGTCGGGACTCAGAACGATGCCATTGGTAGAAAGATTGTCGCCGTACCTGGTGACTTTGCCTTGGGAGTCCGAATGAAAGAGCCCGCCCATGGTGAAGTACACGCCGCCTTTGCTGTCGGCTGTGAGATCGTTGAGAACGCCGCCGATGCAATCGAACGAATCACCGTTATATTTGTTGGCTAAAGTTTTGCGCTTGGGGGATAGTTCCTCGATGGATGCGTTCAGTCCGCGGCTGTTCACGAAGAGAGCACCCTTCGAGTTGATAGCGAGCGCACCGCCGGTATTGGTCTCCACGTAGGCGACAGAAGTCTTGCCGTTTCGATCCAATTTCACGACGGTGCTCTTGTCGTTCTGCGCGATCAGAATTCCGCCGTCATTGGTAGCGACGATTCCGTCGGCGTTGTTGCCGTCCACTTCCCAAACCTCTTTCCATTGCGCGCCCGCGGCAACTATGCCAGGGATTTCCGTGACGGTCTTAGGGCCAGCAGGCTCAGCGGCGGCGTCGGGTGCCGGCCTTGGAAAAGGTCTGGGGGCCGGCGGGGGCACCTTGCAGGTCTTCAGTACCTCTGGTTCTTTCGAGTCCCGCGCGGCCTGCACTCCGGGCCCGGTGGTGAGGCCAGGCGGATTTGGGATCTGGCCCAATGCGGCAATGCCTGCCAGCGCTCCCCACACAATCGTAAGCATGCTTGTTGATTTCATAAACCTTCCGTTTTCCGCGTTCCAGAATAACAAGATCGGAGAGGCCGGCGCGGCGAGCCTCTATTGGCTTGCGGGTGGAATCTCACGCGAAGTGATTTCGTATTTGAAGTTGTCCGGATCCAGGCTGTCGAGGCGGCCTTGGTTGGATTCAGCCTGCGGATACATCAGGAAGCCGAGCGGCGCGCCAGCGGACCCCGGCAGGGCAACATCGTGCGCGAAGTTGTAAGCCATCCAATTCATCTCCCAGGAGCCGAAGAGCCGTCGACGCGCCTTGGTCACCAGGTCGTCGCCCAAAGCGCGATTTCCGGGTGGTTCTTCGAGAACGACTTTCCGCACGTCGGCGGGATCGACAGGCACCCACCCGTAGCCGGCGATATACACCTCGGCGCGGCAGTGTTGTGCCTTGGATATGTTTTCGGTTGCCGTGCCCAAGCTCTTAAACCCGAGCTCCGATTTGGCGATGCGGATGCCGTAGACGTCTCGCGCCGGCAATCCCGCCGCGCGCGCGAGCCCGACATAAAGCGCGTTCAGATCCGCACATTTTCCGCCCAGATCCTTGGATTCCAGCATAAATCGGATATTGCCGATGCCGCAGCCTCGAGTTGCCGGATTTCGAAAGGTATTATCGACGATCCATTCGTAAATTGCCCGTGCCTTTTCCAGGTCGGTCTGCGCGCTGCGAGTGATTTCAAGAGCGGTAGCTTTAACGATGCCGTCGGTTGGCAGCAGCCTGGTGGGCCGGCGAAAATACCCCAGTTCCGCGTGGCTGGTCTTGGAAGCTTGGCCCGGAAGCGAAAGATCGACCAAGTAGTTCCTGGTGGCTACTCGACTGGTGAGAGTGAGCACGGGCTTGATGCCGGACGGAAATTCCGCTGCTATGATTCCCAGATTATCAGCGGAGCTGGCCTTCACCATCCTGGCGGAGCCACCGCCGGCGCGGAAGGTGCTGGAGATAGTTTTCTGGAACGGCGTATCGCTGACTAACGGCGCAGGCAGCCAGACCCTGGTTGTTCCCGAGGTTGTTCCCGAAGATTTCAGCACTTCGACGCGCGTGGTCACTTCGAACGTGCGCCAACTGGCGGAGGTTGCCTGGTCCGCGAGCAGACGCTTCGTTCCTGGAAACGCGAGCGAGGCCGACGCCAGACCGGCGGATCGTAGAAAAGTACGACGGTTCAGAAACATATTCTTACCGCAGTCAGGGTTGCAGCTTTGGCTCGCACGCGCAATTTCTCAGACTATACCAACTTTGCAGGGACCGGCACTTACCCGGCACCCTGTAGGTTTCGGCCTAGTACTCTTATTTGGTCCAAAGATGGTTTTCCTGTTCCCCTGCAGGAACGGTTGACGATATAATCGCACTCATTGCTTGATCGGTCTTGATTTGGGAAAGGCCGCGGACATCTGCTTAGAGGAGAAGTCATAAATGCGTAGACGCTTAGTGATTCTGGGAGCACTGGCCTTCGTACCTGCGTTCGCGCAGGTTCAGGACGAGGCCCCATCGCAAACCAGCATGGAAAAGATCGCCCCTCGCCAGTTTGGGCCGGTCCGGGATTTAACGGACCACGGCGACGGCACAGCCACCAGCGGCAACTGGAGCGGGTACGCGGTACTAGGTTCATCCTTTCAGTGGGCCAAAGGTTCCTGGGTGGTGCCGGCCGCCAATTGCAGCGGCGTGGCGAAAGATCAATACGCGGCGTTTTGGGTGGGTCTGGATGGATACAGTTCGACCACCGTCGAGCAAACTGGAACCGACTCCGACTGTGTTGGGTCAACGCCCAACTACTATGCGTGGTACGAGTTTTATCCGAAAGCTTCCTTTGAGATCAGCAGCGTCCCGGTGAAGCCGGGCGACGTGATCTCGGCGCTGGTGTATTACAACAGCAGCACTGAGAGATTTATCGCTGAGATCACTAATGAGACGACGGGGAAATCCTTTAAAACAAGCGCCGCGGTAGCAGGCGCGCTGAGGTCATCGGCCGAATGGATCACCGAGGCGCCCTGCTGCACGGCCAGTGGCGGGTTTCTGCCATTGTCCGATTTCGGTACGGTGAACTTCGGTAAAGACAGCACAGGGATAAGCGCTACGAATTGGGCCTTAGACTCCTCGAACGAGGGCGCGATCGGAAGTTTTGCAGCCGTCAACACGATATTGATCGACAAAACGGCGAGCAGGTCCAGTCCGCAGACGTCGACGTGCTCCGCGCTATCGAGCGACAAAACCAGCTTCAGCTGCACCTGGGCGCCGTAGCAACACCCACTAGCCTCTGGCGTAGAATAAACGCGGAGGGGGAAAGTTGTGATCCGCACCATCACCGTCGAGCGCGAATACGGCGCCGGCGGCGGCGAAATCGCGAAGAAGCTTGCGGAACGGCTAGGCTGGAAGCTTTGGGACCATGCGCTCACCTCTGAGATCGCGCGAATGGCCGAAGTGGATCATGCGGTCGTAGAGCGGCTGGATGAGCGCTGCGACTCGATGTTCTACCGGCTCATGAAAGTATTCATGCGCGGCAGCATGGAGCAAAGCCTTGCGGTGCGCGGCATGGATCATTTCGATGCCGACAGCATGGTGGAGTTCATGCGGCGCATCATCTCGGGAGCCGCGTCCGAGGGCAACTCAGTGATTGTGGGCCGCGGCGCGCCGTTTCTGCTGCGCGGGCGTTCAGATACCTTTCACGTGTTTGTTCATGCGCCGCTCGAAGAGAAAATCCGCCGTTTGCGTGAAGCCGGCAAAAGCGAAAACGAAGCGGTGGACGAAATATCGAACGTGGACCGGCAGCGCGTGATTTTCGTCCGCAGATATTTCGGCATGGAATGGCCGACGCGCCAGCTCTACCACATGATGATCAATTCGACCATGGGCGATGAGGCCGTGGTCGAAACGATTGTGAAGGTGATCGACCGGGTGGATGCGCAAAGCGTTTTTGCGGAATTGAAGTTAGCCGAGCAGGGAAGGAGCTAAGCGGGTCAGCGTGGCGACCGTGGAAGCGCCAGTCGCGAATGCTCCCGCTCCCTGGACTCCGAGCGTAAGCCCGTGGCTGATCGCCGCCACGGTGATGCTGGCGACGTTCATGGAGGTGCTGGACACCAGCATCGCCAATGTTTCACTACCGCACATCGCGGGCAGCCTCTCGGCGACGGTGGATGAGAGCACCTGGGTACTTACTTCCTATCTCATCTCGAACGCCATCGTGCTGCCGCTCACCGGCTGGCTCAGCATGCTGTTCGGACGCAAACGGCTGTTCATCGGGTGCGTGGTGATCTTCACCATCAGTTCCTTTCTTTGCGGCCTGGCGCCGAATCTTTTTCTGCTCATTTTCTTTCGCGTGCTGCAGGGGGCGGGCGGAGGCGGGCTACAGCCGATTTCGCAAGCGATTTTGGTGGAGAGCTTCTCGCGGAAAAAGCAAGGCATGGCGATGGCGGTGTATGGGATGGGCGTGGTGGTGGCGCCCATCATCGGTCCCACGCTGGGCGGTTGGATCACGGACAGCTTTTCCTGGCGCTGGATCTTTTTCATCAATGTTCCGGTGGGCGTGGTGGCGATTCTGATGACGATGGCGATTGTTCATGATCCGCCCTATCTGATCCGCAAGACTTTGAAGCAGGGGCTGAAGATCGATTTCATTGGATTGGGGCTGCTCAGCGTCGGCCTCGGCTTTCTGCAAGTGATGCTGGACAAGGGGCAAACGGAGGATTGGTTTGAATCGCGCTTCATTGTGGCGTGCGCGGTGATCGGAGTCCTGGGGCTGATCGGGGTGATCCTGTGGGAGCTGCGCCAGAAGGAGCCGCTAGTGGATCTGCGCCTGTTCACGCAGCGCAACTACAGCATGGCGACGTTCATGATGTTCGCGATGGGTGTGATTCTCTACGGCACCACGGTTCTGCTTCCCATCCTGGTTCAAACCCTTATGGGCTACACGGCGGAGTGGGCCGGCCTGGTGCTTTCGCCGGGAGGACTCATCACGCTATTCGTGATGCCGCTGGTAGGCCGTCTGCTCGGGAAGTTTCAAGCGCGCTGGCTGGTGGTTTGCGGGCTGATGATTCTGGGATTCGGAATGTACCGGCTTTCCGAGTTGAGCCTGCAGACCGGTTTTTGGACGTTTGTTTCGGTCTGGACGTTTTCGCGCGCGGGAATGCCGTTTCTATTTGTGCCTATTAATGTGATGGCATTTGCCTATGTGCCGCGCGAGAAGACCAATAGCGCGACGGGATTGATTAATTTAACGCGTAATCTGGGCGGAAGCGTAGGCATTTCTTTGGTGGCAGCCGCGCAGAGTCACATGGCGCAAGTGTCGCAGAATATTCTGGCGAGTGATGTGACGGCCGCGAATCCGATGTATGCCGTGAGGCTACAGAATTTACAGCGAGCGTTGCTGGCGTCAGGTTCGGATCCGGTTCAGGCCGGCCATCAGGCCCAGGCGGTGCTATACGGTGAATTGTTGCGGCAGTCCTCAATGGTGGCTTATGTCGACGTGTTCCGGCTGCTGGCGTGGTTGTGCGTGGGGCTGATTCCGCTGATGTTCTTTATGAAGCCGATCAGGCCGGGGGCAGGACCGGCCGGGCCGGTGCATTAAGTTCAAGCGTGGTTCGCGAGCGTATCGAGCCGCAAAAATAAATCGGACGCGGTGCTGAACTCCCGCACCGGGACGATGCGACAGTCGATGATGATGGGGACCATCGCGCTGCGGCCTTCCCATTCGAGCGTCGGCGTCAAACGGGCGAGTTCAATCATCTGAATTTTGGAGCGCAATTCCTTGTACGATGTGTGCTCGGGCGCCAGGGTGAGAAACGCGCAGGGCGCCCAGCGAAACAGGTTGCTAGATTCCTGCAGCGATTGGGAGAGGTGCAGCACTACCTTCTTCAGCACATCGTCGCCGCGCGCATAGCCGAATTTCGCGTTGATCAGCGCGAGACGTTTTACAACGAAGAGTCCCAGGAAACAATCCTGACACTGCGTATGCGCCTCTTGCAACTCGGCCACGGCAGCGGCTCTCGACGGCAGGCCCGTCAGGGGGTCCAGGGTATCGACCGCCTGCGGCTGGGGCGCTTCACCCGCGACCTGGCTGATTGCTCCCGACAGGAGTGACCCGAGTTGATGGCGCGCCTCCAGGACCTCCGCGTTCTGCTCCATTGCCAGCAATGCGTTGATGGTCTTGGTGAGTTCGGAAACGGCGGCGAGAAGCTCGCCGGGTTTTGGCTGCACTGTTGTGAGCACTGGCTGTCTCATCGGATGAAAGCCGTTTTATGTGAGGACTAGCCCGATTGGTACTGGCCTCGGTTTTGGTTACTAAATATTCTTGGAAAGCAAGTTTAACTATGTTATAACTTGCAAAATGCGTTGTATTAGAACCCGGATTGTTCCAACCGTCTGTGTGTTCGCTATTTTGACGCTGGCGCAGTTCGCACTTGGGCAGGTGTGGACGCAACTCTCGCCGTCGGGTACGCCGCCGGCTGCGCGAGGAAGCACCACCGGTGTTTATGATCCAGCCAGCAATCGGATGATCATATTTGGAGGACGAGACGCCAGCGGCGAGAACCGGAACGATGTCTGGGTGCTCGCGGATGCCGACGGCGAAGGAAGTAACCCAAGCCGATGGATCCGGTTGATTGCGGACGGCGCTGCCGGGTCGCCGCCAGCGCGGTCGGGGCATTCGGCGGTGTACGATTCGGTGAACAACCGCATGATCATTTTCGGCGGTTGCAGCGGCGCTTGCGCGCCGGTGTTGAACGATGTGTGGGTGTTGAGCAATGCGAACGGGATCGGCGGAACTCCGGTGTGGACGCAACTGCAGCTCAACTCACAGATCAACCCAGGCCCGGCGGCTCGGACCAATGCTGCCGCCGGCTACGATGCGGCCAGCAACGAATTGGTTGTTTTCGGAGGCCAGGACGGAAGCGACGACCCCTGCTCTACGTTTTCCGATACCTGGATTCTCCAGTATGCCAACGGACTTGGCGGGACAGGCTTCTGGCTGGAGTCTCCGTCGAGTCAGGTTATACCGGCGGGACAAAATGGCATGGCGGCGGCTGAATCAGGCGCGAATTTGTATCTTTTCGGTGGAACAGGAATGGTCACCGGAACCTGCAGCGTAACGAACACGCTGATTGGCCTCTTTGGACCATATTTTACGATTGTTGACACGTTTCTTCCGCAAGGCGTGATTCCGCCTGCCCGGTCGTTTGCCTCCTTAGTTGCCGGCGAACAAGCACTGCTGTTCGGGGGCATGGATGCCTCCGGAAACTACTTGAACGATGTCTGGAATTTTTTCGGCGCGTGGTCCCAGATCATACCGAAAAGCAGCTCCCCGACGGCCAGGAGCGGGCACGCCGCGGTATTGAATTCCGCCGATCAACGAATGATCATCTTCGGGGGTAGCGGCGCGAGCGGCGTGCTGAATGATACCTGGGTGCTCCACGCGCCGGAACTCTCCGAGCTGACATGCGTCACGGAAGTGGCCGTCCCGTTGATTGTCAGTGCAGAAGGCATCGCCGAGCTGGAGGGCGACTTGACATTGAATTGCACCGGTGGAACGCCTACTCCACAGGGAGAAACGATTCCGGAGTACTACGTAACCCTGACTCTGAATACCAACGTTACGAGCCTGCTGCTTTCAGGGGCTACGGGTTTGTCGGAAGCGCTGCTATCCATTGACGATCCTTACCCCGCGACGCCCAGTCCGCCTTTGCCTTACAGCCCGGCGCCTGGGCCGTCACAGCCGCCTCAGATTCTCTGTACGCCGCTCGGTTCGGACTGTGGCGCCATCGGCACGGGGGGCGCGCCGAGCCCTTACCAGACCCAGCCGAACGTCTACGTCGGCAAACAAGCGAGCGCAACCGAACTGTACTGGAAGGTCCCGATCGATCCACCAGGCGCGAACGCCACGCGTGTAATTCGCATTAGCAACGTACGCGCCAATGTTTCGCAACTTCCCATCCCCAACGGGCTTGTCCCTACTACGATTCAGGCGACGGTGGGGATCCATGGAGCTCCCGCCATACCACTGGCCGACCCCGAGGAAATGTTAGCGATTGACGTTCCGGGCCTGGCGGCCAGCGTACTCTCCACGGCCACCATTGCGCAATGCCAACCTCACAATGCCGTTCTGCTCGGAGGATCGGGTACGGCCGCATTCGACTTCAGCGTTCAGGCAACCGAGGGTTCGACTACAGTCTTCAAATACCGCAATTACGGAACGACACTCGACGGGCCGGAGTTTCCGCCGCTGCTAGTAGAACAGAATGTGTTCGGTTTCGTTTATCTGACGGAGACCGGCTTTTATTCACCGAGCCTGTTTACCAGCGCGCCCACGCTTGGGCTGGCGGATTTTGGAACGCGGATACTCATCTCGCTGGGTTCGGTCAGCGCCGGCACGCACCTGTTCGTTCCGACCACGATCACCATGACGGGCGAATATGGGGAGGGCGTTGCTCCGGGACAGCTTCAGCTGGTGAAGGCGAATGAGAACGGGAACTCCGAGGCCGGCTACGAACCGGTGGCCTCTACCGCGATGATCGGGACAACGCCGGTTGCCGAGGCGTACGCGTCTGGATCGACGGCCTACGCGGTTTACGAAGTGATCAACGCTAGCCCGGCGGTCCTCGAAACAGCCACGATTCCAGTCGCCGTCGCGTTCACCAACATGCCTTCCGCTGGAGTGGTGAATGCGACCACATCGCTCGCTCCGCTCAATTCGGTCGGAACCGCGAGTGAGTCGGCCTCGATCCCACGGTTTGCGAATTTTTCGTCGGCGCAGGAAGCGTATTCGATCACGAGTTGCCCAAGTCAACCCTGATTGGCGAACACCTTAATTGGCGAAAACCTGCGAGCGTTGGAAGCGCGCGGTGAACCAGAACCGGGAGCCTTTGCCCGGCTCGCTGTCCACGCCGACGCGGCCGCCCATCAGCTCGATGAGTTGCTTGCAGATGGCGAGGCCCAGTCCGGTGCCGCCATACTTGCGCGTGATGGATCCGTCGGCTTGCACGAATGGTTGAAATAGGCGCGCTAGCGCGTCCGGTGAGAGTCCGATGCCGGTGTCCTCGACTTCAAACAAAAGCCCCGCGCCGTTTTCCGAGCTCTCAGTGACTTTCACGCGCACGGCCACTTCGCCGCTCTCAGTGAACTTGATGGCGTTGGCCACCAGGTTGAGCAGCACCTGGCGAAGGCGTGCCGGATCGCCCCGCAATACGCCGCGCGCATCGTCAGAAACCGAGGCGTTTACCGCCAGCCCTTTGCCTCGGGCGCGGCCGGAGACCAGTTTCAGCACTTCGTTGAGCACGTCGGCGGGGTTGAAGTCCACCACTTCCAATTGAAGCTTGCCAGCTTCTATTTTGGACAGATCCAGAATGCTGTCGATGATTTCGAGCAGAGCTTCGCCGGAACGAAACGCGGTCTCGGCGTAATCGCGCTGTTCCGGATTGAGATCGGTATCGAGCAGCAGCTCCGTCATCCCGAGGACGCCGTTCATCGGCGTTCGGATCTCATGGCTGACGTTAGCCAGGAACTGGCTCTTGAGGCGGGTGGCTTCCTGGGAGACTTTCACGGCCTGCGCCAGGTCACGATTCTTGCGCTCGATCTCATGCGCGTATTCGAGCAGTTCGGCTTGTGCGCGCATACGCTCCAGGGCGTAACGAATGGAACGCTCCAGCAAGCGCGCGTCCAGTTGCCCCTTCACCAGGTAATCGGCGGCGCCGGCTTTCATGGCTTCGACGTCGGTCTCCCAGTTATCGTTGCCGGTCAGCAGAATGATCGGCGCCTTGCAGCCACGCGCCAGCGCTTCGCGCAGCAGTTGCAGGCCGTCGGAATGGCCCATATGATAGTCGAACAAATAGACGTCGTGCTGATTGCGCTCGATGGCTTCGAGCGCGCCTTCATAGGTGGGCGACCAATCCAGCTGGACTCGCGGCCGGCCGATGCGCAGCAGCAGATCGCGCGTCAGGACATAGTCGTCCTCATCATCGTCGGCGATGAGGATTCTGAGCGCTCGAGTGTCCTGTACGGGGACTGTGGATTCGTTAGGCGGCCTCATCCTGGGCGCTGCTCGGCGGCAGCTCTACAACTTCGAACCAATACTTGCTCAAAGTTTTTGTGATGTCGACCAGTGAGTCAAACGTCACCGGTTTGATAATGAACGAATTGACGCCCAGGTCGTAAGAGCGAAGGATGTCCTCTTCGGCTTTGGACGTAGTGAGCACCACCACGGGAATGGAGCGCAGGCGCGGGTCCGCTTTAATCTCCTGCAGCGCCTCACGTCCGTCTTTCCTCGGCATGTTCAGATCCAGGAGAATCATGCCCGGCAGCGGCTCGCCTTCCAGGTGCGTGTATTTGCCGGCGCGCCGCAGGTATTCGAGCAGCTCTTCGCCATCTTCGACGAAGTGCAACTCGTTCACCAGCCGGTTCTCGTCCCAGGCTTCTTTCACCAGCATGCGGTCTTCGGCGTCGTCGTCGGCGTAGAGAATGGTGATGGGCTTCCCAAATCGACTCATAGTGGTTCTCCTTGTGCGGGTTGCGGCAGCAGGATGACGAATTTCGCGCCCGCGCCCGGCGTGCTGTTGGCAGTAATGGCTCCGCTGTGGCGGTCGACGATCTTGCGGCAGATGGCCAGGCCGATGCCGGTTCCTTCGTACTCGGCGCGGCCGTGCAGGCGCTGAAAGATTTGAAAAATGCGGTCCCGGTACTTTTCGTCGAAACCGATGCCGTTGTCTTGCACGGTGATTTGCCAGCCGGATGCGCCGTTTGCGAGTGGATGGATTTCGCTCGAGATCTTCACCACCGGCTTTTCGCCCGGCTTGCGGAACTTGATCCCGTTGCCAATGAGATTCTGGATGAGCTGCGCCATCTGTCCGCGATCTCCGAAGATCACCGGCAGCGCGCCGATGTCGACCTGGCCGCCCGCGTCCTGAATGCGCATTTCGAGATCGGAGACCACGGTGCGGGCTACGTCGCCCAAATCCACCGAGGCGAAAGGCTTGGAGTTGCTGGTTACGCGCGAGAGGCTGAGCAGATCCTGAATCAAGACTTGCATGCGAGCCGCCGCATTTTGCATGCGCGATAAATAATCGAGACCTTCCGGACCGAGCCCCGTTTCGTATTTGGTTTTCAGGCGATCCCCGAAGGCCTGGATCTTGCGCAAGGGTTCCTGCAGATCGTGCGAGGCGACGTAGGCGAATTGCTCGAGCTCGGCGTTGGAGCGCGCCAGTTTATCGGCTTGTTCCAGCAACGTCATTTGGGCGCGCTTACGCTCGGTGACGTCGAGCAAGAAGGTGCGCAGACCGGTAGCACGTCCGGCTGCATCGTGGATGCGCTTTTGATGAATCTCCATGATTACCGAGCTGCCATCGCGCCGTTTGTATTCGCGTTCCAGCGGGACCAGGGGCTTATCATCGGCGATGCGCTGCAGCAGACCGGCGCGGGTTTTCTCGCGGTCTTCGGCGGCCATAAAATCCCAAATGGGGTGTCCAACCATCTCTTCAGCCGAGAATCCAAACAGGTCGCACTCGGCTTGATTGACGCACAGAATCACTCCATTGCGATCCACTTCGTGACAGGCCACGGGCGCGTCCTCAAACCAGCTTTTGAAATGCCGCTCGCTGTCGTGGACTCTTTGCTCCAGGCTCTGACGATCGAGCAATTGAAGCGATTCCGGGGCGTCGAGTGGCGGGATGCCGGAGCTGACATAGCTGGCCTGCATGTTCAAACGCAACCCTCCTGTTCTGGTTTACAGCTATGTCCGGAATTTCGGCAGTTGTATACAGGAACTTTATAGCGGTCAACAGGTTCCAGGGAGGAGCTAAGCGGCGGTGGTCGTAAGCATCAATTGATAATGCCGGCGATAGTGGCGATAAGCAGCGAGCAGCGTGAGCAGCATCAGAACGGCTGCGCCGCCCATGGTGATGGAAAGCGAATAGCCGATCATTTTGCCGTTGTGGAACAAATAGTCGTTGAACACACCGGGCAGCAGCGGGCCGAGGGTGAGGCCGCCGATATTCAGCACAAACAAATAGAGCGCCGACACGACGCCGCGAACCTGATTGGGAAAGATGCGCTGCAATGCAGCCGCTGAAATGCCCATCGGCAGGGCGAGACAGAAAACGCCCGCGTAGAGCAGTGCCAGAGTCCAACGGACGTCTGGGAGCAGCGTGCCGATGGGCAACAGCAGGATGGTGCCGATGGCGCCCAGGACCATCACGCGCATGGGCGCTTCATCCAGGCCGCGCCGCTGCCAGCGGTCACTGAGACGGCCGCCGGTGTACATGCCTCCGCAGCCCGCTATCAGCAGGATGGCCGCCAGCGCCTTGCCGGATTGGCCGGGCGTCCAACCGTGCACACGCGAAAAGTATGTGGGCCCCCAGGAGATGAGCGCGTAGTTAGCCATGGATTGAAAGACCATGGCCAGCGATATGCCACCCACGGATTGCCAACGAATTCGCATTTGTCCGAATGACTGGGCGAAGGTCACCCGTGCTACTTCGCCCTGCGCGCTTCGCAGCATATTGCGGCGCAGAGGTTCTTTGATGGTATACACCAGCAGCGCGAATAGCAGGCCCGGCAGGCCGACGATCAGGAAGGTGACGCGCCAGGACGCGATGGTGCCGAGCAGGGGCAGCGTCACGGTGTGAATCCGCGTCATGGTGTCCACCACCACGCCGCCGACCAGAAGCGCCAGGCTGGATCCGAGAAAGACACCCATGTAATAGACGCTGATGGCGACGCCCAACCGCTCAGGCGGAAAATAATCGGAGATCAGCGAGTACGCGGCAGGCGAGAGTCCGGCTTCACCCACGCCGACGCCGATGCGCGTCAGGAATAGCGACCAGAAACTTTTCGACGCACTACAGGCGCTGGTGAAGAGGCTCCAAACCACCACGCCGGCAGCGATCAGATTGCGGCGGCTGCGCGTGTCCGCCAAACGGCCGAGGGGCAGACCCATGATGGTGTAGAACAGCGCGAACGAGAGACCTTGCAGCAAGCCGATGCGCGTGTCGCTGATGCCCAGGTCGCGCTTGATGGAACCGACCAGCAGACTCAGGATGGTCCTGTCGACGAAGGACAGCATGTAGAGCGCGGTCAAGACAATAACCACGTACCAGGCGTAGCCCAGGCTGGTCTTGGCTTGGTTCGACGGCTGATTGGTGCGCGCGCTCTGGGTGGAGGCTGTGGTCATAATGTTTGCATGCCAAGTGTTACCGCGTACTATATCCTATGCGGCGGTCTGCTTGCTGCCACTGGTCTCTCTACTGCACTCTCCACTGCACTCTCGGCACAGGACCCGGCCATGCTGGCGGCCGATGGTGCGTTCGTCCGGGCCGCAAATACGTCGGATAAATCGGCGCTCCATGAGCTTCTAGACCGAGATTTTACCTGGACGGATTTTCAGGGAAAGACGCTGAGCGATATTCCAGTGGACGCGCCGCGGGCGGGAGAACCGGGAGAGTTGAAGCAATTCACGTACGGTGAACTGGGAGACGTTCAAGAGAACCTGGGGCGCATGCACGTGCTGCGCGTCTGGGTTAAACGCGGCGGCGGATGGAAGATCATCGTCTATCAGGAAGTGATGTCGCGGGATACTCCTCCGTCTTTTGCGCCGGGGGCGGGGAAGGATTGTGAGAACCCGTGCAAGATGGTGCCGTATCAAGCGAAGAATGCGACCGAGCAGCAGGTGGTGACGGCATACTCGAAACTCGAAACGGCGGCCATGGCTCACAATTCGGCGGTTTTTGCGACGCTGGTGGCGGATGAATTTGTCGCAGCCAGCTCGAATAGCAACAAACTTTACGACAAGCGCGGCCGCATGGAAGATTTCGATCACTCGAAGAATGGCGGGGTTGCGCCCACGCCGCTGGTGGCTGCGAGCATGTTCGATTTCGGCGACGCGGTGCTGATGAGATCCGAGCACAAGCCCGATCGAGGGAGGCCGCTACACGTCACTCGGGTATGGGTGAAGCGCCACGGGAGCTGGATGGAAAGCTTGAGCTATCAAACGTCCGTTGTTGAAGAAAAAGATGTAAAGTGGGCGCATGGCAAGTCGAAGAGAATTTCTGCATGCAGGACTGGTAGCATCCTTTTTGCCCATCGGGATACAGGCGATCGAGCCAGCGGCGCAAGATCCGGCGCCGCGCGTTTCCTATTACAAGGTGATCTTTGACAAACGATTTCCGGCCAGCGTGGCGTTCGGCGAGAAATGGAAAGCGGGAGGCGCGCCGGTGCATGGCATCCGTGGCGACATCACCGATCTCTGGTTCCACGATCTCGACGCTCAGTGGAAGAAGCAGCCGGTTGCGATTGCAGGCTTGACCGCGCATGGTCCTTTGTTCTGCCTGGAGCGATTGGCGTGGGATCACGGGATGCGCGTGGTTTCGCGCGTAGAGCAGGGGAGCCGGGACCAGGACTGCGAGCCGCTGATCGCCTGGGTGATCGATTTAAAGAAAGCTCCGAAGGAGCGTGCCTGACATGCTGCCGCCTGGCGTAAATGCAAAAGATTTCGCCGACGCCTTGAAGCAGTTTGAAGGCGCTGCCGGCAAACAGTGGGTCTTCACCAGCGATGAAGACGTGGCGCTCTATCGCGATGCGTATTCACCGTTCTGGGGCGAGCCGGAAGAGCGCGTGGCATCGGCCGCGGTGGCGCCGGGCAAGGTGGAAGAAGTGCAGGCGGTGATGAAGATTGCCAATGAATATAGGATTCCTGTGTATCCCATCTCCACAGGAAAGAATCTGGGTTACGGTGGTTCGGCGCCGAATCTATCGGGCAGCGTAGTGCTGGATCTGAAGCGGATGAACCGCATTCTGGATGTGAGCGAGCGGAACCACTCGGCACTGGTGGAACCGGGCGTCAGCTACTTTGACCTTTACCGCTATATCCAGGAGCACAAGCTGAAGGTGTGGGTGGACGTTCCCGATCCCGGTTGGGGCAGCCCGGTGGGCAATTCGCTCGATCATGGCGGCGGGTATCTGCAGCCGATGTATCGCAATCATTTCGATTCGCATTGCGGAATGGAAGTCGTCCTTGCGAATGGAGAAGTGATGCGTACGGGGATGGGCGCTATGCCGGGCGCCGAAACCTGGCAGCAATACAAATTCGGGTACGGACCCTGGGTGGATGGCATGTTCTCGCAATCCAACTTTGGGGTGGTCACCAAAATGGGTTTCTGGCTCATGCCGGAGCCGGATGCTTATCTCACCGGCACTGTGACGGTGCCGAAATACGAAGACCTGATCGCTATGATCGACATCCTGACGTTCCTCGAGAATTCGGGTGTGTCGAACGGGATGCCCGGTTTGGGAAGCCCAATCCTGGGAGGCTTCATGATGCCGCCGCGCGCTCCGGAGGTGACCGCTCTGCTCGAAAAGAACGGCGTAGCTTCACCCGAATTGCATAAATACGCGCAGGACAAAGGCGTTCCGTTCTGGAGCTGCACGGTCAAATTCTATGGGCCGGCCAAAGCTATCCGGGCTCAATGGGAGTATGCGCAGGAGAAGTTTTCGGCGATTCCGGGGGCCAAGTTCAAGGACGACGAGTTCTACAAGTTCCCGCTGACGCCGGATCAGTTCGACAAAGTTCATAAGCCGGAGATGGGCATTCCGAGCCTGGAAATGTTCTCCATCGGCGCGAGATCGCCGTTCAATCCTACGCCAGGCAACGGCCACATCTGGTTTTCGCCCATCATCCCTCGAACGGGCGAAGCGGTGCTTGAGGCCAACAAGGTGTTCGCTCAGGCCGCGAAGGATTTTGGCTTGCCGCTGCTCTCTTTCAGCTTGCCGACCACCTATTGGATGCGCGCCTTCATCTTCCTTTTCGGCTTCCCCATCACGCACGACGTGGCCACCAACAAAAAGAATCGCGAGAATTTCAAACAGATTGTGCGCGTGGCGGCGGAACATGGATGGGGAGAGTATCGAACCGCTCCCGCGTTTCAGGACGAGGTGATGAATACGTACTCGTTCAACAATCACGCGCTGCGGCGTTTCCATGAAACGGTAAAGGACGCGGTGGATCCCAACGGCATTATTTCGGCCGGGCGTTACGGGATCTGGCCCAAGCATCTGCGAGGGACCAAGGCATGAGGTTGCTCATTTTTCTGGCATTGGCGAGCTGCGCATTTGGCGCCGACCAAGCCACTATTCAAAAAGGCGAAAAGGTCTTCGACTATTGGTGCGCCACTTGTCACGGGGCCGGCGCGCTGCCCGGCACGGTTGCCTTACGCGTGAAGTATAAGGGCGAGAAACCGGCCATGCTCAGCGAACGCACCGATCTTACTCCGGCGGTGACGAAAATCTTCGTACGCAAAGGCGTCTCCATCATGCCTTTCTTCCGCAAGACGGAGGTCAGCGATGCGGATTTGGACGCCATCGGCGCCTACTTGGCGCGGAACAATAATACTGCGAGCCACTGAAAGACTGCGAGCCGCTGACCGGCTAATTTAGGTCTGGAGTTTGCAGCAGCGGGTTGTGCCAGGCGCGGGTGCGCACATGGGTGCGGGACTTGATGCGCCATCCGGCCGCTGTCTTGATATAGACGTCTTCGTATCCCCCATCGCGGGTTATGCTTCCGGGCCCTTGCACGCCGAGCATGATCAAGTAGACTCGGCCGGTGGCTCCGTCGGGCGTAGGAGTGATCACGTGATTCACCGCCAGATGGCTCCAGCCGTTCCAGGCGACAGGCCCGTCACCGGGAGTTGCAGTGGGTCCTTTGACTGGACGCTTGCAGCCGAACGATCCGCCGCCCACTACTTCCGCCAGCTTCTCACGGCCTTGGGCCAGAATAAGACCGCCCTTGGCGAAACCGTCGGGCGAGAACTTGTCGATGAAGACGCCGTCGGGGGTATAAAGATCGGCGTAGTCGTAACCATTGTTAGAGCAGGTGTCAATGGTCTGCCCGTAGCGATTGGCCAATTGCTGGATCTGGATGTAATCGAGAGCCGTGAGGCTGGAGCTCTTGGCTTGAAGCACGAATACCGCAATCGTCAAAGCTACGCCGAGCGTTGCTGCGGTTGCTTTCCACTTCCACATAAGAAGGATCTCCTTGACTGTTTCTGAAATGACTGCTTCTGAATTCAGAATTCTGACTTCTGCATTCTGTCTTAAGTCTGCTTTGCATGCAAGATTCTTTGAGTGGTAACATGGTGCCATATCAGATTGGCCAGGAGGATTTTGGCAGTGCAAAGTACCGAAATTAAATCGAAAACCAGCACTTCAGACGAGTCCCAAACGGGCCGCACGCTGCTGAACTTGCGGGGAATGTTGTTACGCGGGGATTTTCAACCGGGCGAGCGAATTTCCGAGCTACCTTTGGTGGCACGTCTGGGTGTTTCGCGAACTCCCATTCGCCTGGCTCTGGATCGGCTGGCGCATGAGGGCTTGCTCGAAGCGTCGCCGACGGGTGGGTTTGTGGTTCGGGCCTTCACCATCGAAGACGTGTGGGACGCAATCGAGACGCGAGGCGTGCTGGAAGGCGCGGCTGCGCGGCTGGCCGCCGAACGTCTGGAGCACACCAGCGAACTTACTGTATTGCGCGAATATCGCGACGAAATGGATGCGATGATCCGGCAAAAAAGCGACCCGTACCAGTTCGCCGAGCCGGACATCGAAACTTTCGCGCGCTATTTGGATCTGAACGAGGCCTTTCACTCCGAGATCGTCACGCTATCGAAGAGCTCCATGCTGCGGCGGGCATTGGGGCAGGTGACATCGGTGCCGTTTGCGTCGCCCAGCGCCCTGGTGTACATCCGCGCGAAGCTGCCCCGCGCGCCCTATATGTTTGCCGTTTCCCACGAACAACACCGCTCCATTGTCGACGCCATCGAGCATCGGCAAGGCACCCGCGCGGAAGCATTGGCTCGGGAGCATTCGCGCATGACCAGACATAATGTGGAAAGCGCGCTCTCCGACACCAGCATCCTGAGTGGTGTGCCGGGTGCGGCGCTGATACGGATTCCCGCAGCAGTATAATAACGGCTTCCGCTGCCTGGCGGTGGGGCGCACGATTTGGTCTGCGCCGGACCGGGGAGACAACCATGGACAAACTTGTAAATCTGACGACGCAAGATGGCGTCGCTGTCATCACCATCAATAATCCGCCTGTAAACGCGCTGAGCCCCGGCGTGCCCGAAGGACTGGTGGCGGCTTTGGACGCCGCGGAGAAAGATTCGTCGGCGCGCGCCATCGTTATTATCGGCGGCGGGCGAACCTTCATCGCGGGAGCCGATATCAAGGAGCTTGAACTGGCGGCGTCGGGGCGGGGAAGCGGTCCACCGAAGTTTCACGACATTCTGGCGAGTATCGAAGATACCAGCAAGCCGGTGGTAATGGCTATCCACGGGACTGCGCTGGGCGGCGGCCTGGAGGTAGCGATGGCCGGGCATTATCGCGTAGCGGTTGCCGACGCGCAGGTTGGCCAGCCTGAAGTGAATTTGGGAATTATTCCCGGAGCCGAAGGCACGCAGCGGTTGCCGCGCCTGGTGGGTGTGGCCGCGGCCATCGATCTATGCGTTTCCGGCAAACCGGTTCGCGCGCCAGAGGCCTTGAAGCTGGGTGTGATTGACCGGCTGATTGAAGGCGACTTGCTTTCCGGCGCCATAAAATTCGCCCAGGAAATTGCCGATCAAGGCGGCAAATTTCGCAAGACACGCGAGCAGAACGATAAGCTGGGCTCCGAGTTCGTAGACGCTTCTATTTTCGCGGCGGGGCGCGATCAGGCGCGCAAGACGCGCCGCAACATGCTGGCGCCGCTCAAGGCCGTGGATGCCATTGAAGCCGCCGTGAATCTGCCTTTTGACGAAGGCTGCCAGAAGGAGCGCGAGATCTTCGAGGAGTGCATTGCGTCCGATCAAGCGCGCGCCCTGATCCATGCCTTCTTCGCCGAACGCGCGGTCTCCAAGATTCCCGATATTCCAAAGGAAACGGCGATCTACAACATCCGCCAGGCGGCCATTATCGGCGCGGGAACCATGGGCGGCGGTATCGCGATGGCTTGCGCCAACGCGGGCATTTCCGTTGTGCTGAAAGAGGTGGAGCAGGCGGCGCTCGACCGGGGCGTGGCGACCATCCGGAAGAATTACGAGAATTCCGTCAAAAAGGGCCGCTTTACTCAGGAAGTAATGAATCAGAGGATGGCGCTGATCCATCCCCAGCTCACTTACGACGGTTTCGATCAAGCCGACCTCATCATCGAAGCCGCTTTCGAAAGCATGGAGCTGAAGAAACGGATTTTCGGCGAGATGGATAAAATCGCGAAGCCGGATTGCGTGCTGGCGTCCAACACTTCAACGCTCGATGTGGATGAGATTGCTTCGGTGACTTCGCGGCCGGGCATGGTGATCGGGCTGCACTTTTTCAGCCCGGCGAACGTGATGCGGCTGGTGGAAATCGTGCGCGGGAAGGCGACCAGCAAGGAAGTGGTGGCGACGGCGCTGGCGCTCGGGAAGAAGCTCAGCAAGGTGGGCGTGGTGGTGGGGAACTGCCGGGGCTTCGTCGGCAATCGGATGATGCTGCCTTACATGCGCGAGGCTCAGTTCTTGGTGGAGGAGGGGGCGACGCCGGAACAAGTGGATCGTGCTCTCACTAACTTCGGGATGGCGATGGGTATTTTCGCCGTCGACGATATGGGCGGCATCGATCTGGCGTGGCGCGTCCGGCAGGAGTACAAGCATTTGGAGAAGCCCGGGATCCGCATGCCCATCGTGCTTGAAAAGCTGTTTCATTTGGGGCGGTATGGACAGAAGACCGGCGCGGGCTGGTATCGCTACGACGAAAATCGCAAGCCGACCGCGGACGCGGAAGTTCACGCGCTCATCGAAAAAACCGCGACTGAAGGAGGCATCCCGCGCCGGCATATCACGGACGAAGAAATTATCGAGCGTTGCATTTACATCATGATTAATGAGGGCGCGAAGATCCTGGAAGAAGGCTACGCGCTGCGCGCCGCGGATATCGACGTGATTTATCTCACCGGCTACGGTTTTCCTGGCTATCGTGGAGGCCCCATGTGGTACGCGGATACGGTTGGCTTGAGAAAGGTTCGCGACCGGATTGTCGAATTCCACAAAGAGCACGGCGAATTCTGGGAACCGGCGCCGCTGCTCAGCAAGCTGGCGGATGAAGGCGAGACGTTTGCGGCGTATGATGCGGCACGGGAACAGGTTGTCGCGGTCGCTTAGATGACCTCGGCTCCTACCAGCAAACGGTATCTTTCGGCTCCGGTGCGCCAGGTGCGCTTTCCTCCAGCCGATGTGGAGTCGTCCATCAGGCCCGATGGTTCCGTTGTGGTGCGCCCGAAACATCCGCTGGGCCCTTATCCCGATAAGCTGACCGAACGGCTGGATCACTGGGCGAGCGCCACGCCCGATCGCGTGTTCCTGGCTGAAAGAGACCGCAATAGCGAATGGCGCACCGTTAGCTACGTGCAGATGCGCGCTTCGGCTCGGAATGTGGCGGAAGCGCTGCTCCACCGGCCGCTGTCCGGCGAACGCCCGATCGCGATTCTTTCCGGCAACGATATTGAGCACGCGACACTTGCATTAGGATCGATGTACGCGGGTATTCCCTTTGCGCCCATCTCGCCGGCCTATTCGCTGGTCTCTTCCGATTTCGGCAAGCTGCGACTGATTTTCGACATTCTTACACCGGGGCTGGTATTTGTTTCAGCCGGTGCGCCGTTTCGCAAGGCGATCGAGGCGGTGCTGCCGCGGGATGCGGAACTGGTGGTCAGCGGCGATCCCGGATCGCTGCGCGCGACGCCATTCTCGATGCTGGAAAACAGGGCTGCGACGGAAGCCGTGGATCGCGCTCACGCCGCGGTTGGTCCCGATACCATAGCGAAGTTTCTTTTCACTTCTGGATCGACAGGCTCGCCCAAAGGCGTCATCAATACGCAGCGCATGCTGTGCAGCAATCAGGAAATGGTGCGAACCATGCTGCCGTTCGTAGCGGACGATCCGCCGGTGCTGTGCGATTGGCTGCCTTGGAACCACACCTTCGCGGGCAATCACGATTTCGGATTGGTGCTGTACAACGGCGGATCGTATTACATTGATGACGGGCGGCCGACCGCGGGCGCTATTGAGGCTACGGTTCGGAATCTCAAAGAAGTCCAGCCTAATATATTCCTGAATGTGCCGCGCGGCTTCGAAATGATCCTGCCATTTCTGCGCGACAGCCGCGAGTTTCGCGATCGATTCTTTGAGAAGCTGCGCCTTATGTATTATGCGGGCGCGGGTCTATCGCAGCCGGTTTGGGATGAGCTGCAGGAGCTGGCGGTGGAATCCTGCGGCGAGCGCATCTTGATGTATACCGGGCTCGGCTCCACGGAAACAGGCCCCTCGGCCATGTTCCCGTATTGGGAGGAAGATCGCGCCGGACACGTGGGCCTGCCGGCTCCAGGCGTGGAGCTAAAGTTGGTGAAGGCCGGCCAGAAAACCGAAGCGCGCCTGCGCAGTCCGAGTATCACACCCGGTTATTGGCGCCAGCCCGAACTCACTCGCGCCGTGTTCGACGAGGAAGGCTTCTATTGCCTGGGAGACGCGCTGGTGGCCGTGGATCCCGCCGATCCGGGCAAAGGATACATCTTCGATGGACGCATTGCAGAGGATTTCAAACTTGCCACTGGCACCTGGGTGAGCGTGGGACCCTTGCGCGCCAAGTTCCTCGGCCACTGCGCGCCCTATCTGCGAGACGTGGTCTTTGCCGGACACGATGGCCCTTACGTGGCGGCGCTGATTTTTCCGAATGTGGAGGCGTGCCGGGCGCTGGTGGTGGGCGGGACGGATGCTGAGGTGGTTCGCAGCGAAAGGGTTCAAGCGAAATTCCAGAAGCTGCTCCAAGAACTCGCCGAATCCGGCACTGGCAGTTCCAACCGCGTGGTGCGCGCGATGCTGATGGAAGAGCCGCCGTCGATTGACAAGCATGAGGTGACCGATAAAGGCTCGTTCAATCAACGTGCGGTGCTCACCAATCGTGCCGCGCTGGTGGAGGATCTATACGCAGCCGAGCCGACGGCCAGAGTGATCGTAATCTAGGAAGAGAATGAAACTTGACAATCTAGTTGCTATCGACACGCACGTCCACATTGAGCCGGAACCGACCGGCAATGCGGCAGAAGAAGCAGCCCGCAAGTATTTCGGCAACACCGGCGTCAGCTATGGCCGCAAAGAATTGGCGGACTACTATCGGTCGCGGAACATCGGCTGCGTGGTCTTTTCCGTCGACGAGCGGCTCACCGGACGGCCGCAGGTTCCCAACGACGAAGTAATCGCCTTCGCCGCTGAGAACAGCGACATGGTAATGGCCTTCGCGAGCGTGGATCCGATGCGCGGCCCGGAGGCGGTGAAGGAAGCGCGCCGATTGATCGCCACCGGCGGCATTCGCGGCTTCAAGCTGCATCCTCCTCTGCAGCAGTTTCATGCCAACGATAAAGCCGCGTACCCCTTCTACGAAGTGGTGGCGGAAGCGAAGCTGCCGGTGATTTTTCATACCGGGCACAGTGGTATCGGCACAGGCATGCCGGGCGGTGGCGGAGTGCGATTGAAATACGGGCATCCGATGGATATCGACGATGTGGCGGTGGATTTTCCCGACATGCCGATCATCATGGCGCATCCCTCGTTCCCGTGGCAGGACGAAGCGATTTCCGTCTGTCTGCACAAACCGCAAGTCTATATCGATCTTTCCGGATGGTCGCCCAAATATTTTTCGCCCATCCTGATTCAGTACGCGAACACGCTGCTGAAGAAGAAAATGCTGTTCGGCTCGGATTATCCGCTGATCACGCCGGACAGATGGATGACGGATTTCGCCGGGATCGCGATTCGCGATGAAGTGCGCCCGCTCATTTTGAAGGAAAACGCCGCGCGTCTATTTTCGCTAAGCTAGCGGAATGCTGCGACCGACACTCGTACTTCTTCCCATCCTGATGGCGACGCTGACTCTCAATGCTCAGACGCGGCCTCGCGCGCGGGACCTGCAGGTGCCTTTCGACGGGAATCCAGGCCCGCTCAACGCTATCACCGATGTTCCCGGGATCGCGGTAGGGCACACCACGCTGATTTCGGGAGAAGGCAAACTACAG
>Ga0302326_10000562_pt1 | contig 102092 bp, 81 predicted proteins | sample Palsa_T0_3_FD_202264 | JGI IMG/M metagenome (GOLD analysis project Ga0302326, IMG submission 202264) | Peat permafrost microbial communities from Stordalen Mire near Abisko, Sweden - Palsa_T0_3 | ecosystem: Environmental > Terrestrial > Soil > Palsa > Peat permafrost | place: Sweden: Abisko... | reverse complement strand
ACGGTAGCTTCTCCTACGTCGGCAGCGTGTTCGTCGATCGCGTCGGCGACAGCGCCATCGGCAAGATCAACCGCAATGACGTCAACATCCGCGCCGGCAGCACCGTCAATGCGATGAAGACCACCGTGCAGACCCGCCTCAACGCCGGCGATGAAGTCGAAATCATCGGCAAGGAAGAAGAATATCTCAAGATCAAACCCCCCGCGGGCGCGTATCTATACATTAAGAAAGATTTCGTGACCATCGCCAAGCCCGCTATTGCCGATGCGACGCCGCAGGTCAACATCAATCCCGTGCCCGCGCCGCAGTCCGCCTCGCCCGCCCCGCAGCCGGTTTCGCCCGAATCTCCTATCGTCACCGCCGCGCCAACCACCGCCCCTTCGCAGGCTATGACCGCCTCCGCCGCGCCGACGACCAATCCCTCCGTCGCCTCCGCCGGCGCTTCCACGCAGCCTTCTGTCGCGGTCGCTCCGCCGCCCACCGCTGAAGAGCTGTTCACCAAGTATGAATCCGCCTTCGCCGAGATCAGCAAGCAGCCGCTGGATTCCCAGCCGCTCGACGAAATGATCGGCGATTACCAGTCGATCTCCCAGAGCGATCAGCTTTCCGACGATCTGAAAAACGTCGTGAAAATCCGCATCGCCACCCTCGAAGCCCGCAAGGACAACAAGGTCAAGCTCGTGGAAATGCAGCGCCTCGAAAAAGTCGCCGCCGATCGCCAGCTTGCCCTCCAGGCCGAGCAGCAGGAACTCGCCGAGCGACTCAAGCAATCCCAGATTCAGGTCTACGTCGCCGTCGGGGAACTGCAGCCCTCCAGCCTCCAGGTCGGCAGCGGCACGCTCTACCGTCTTGTCGATCCCTCCACCGGCCGCACCGAAATCTATCTCCGCACCAGCGACCCCAAGATCACGGGTCTCATGGGCCAGTTCATCGGCGTCAACGGCCCCACCACCACCGACCCCCAGCTCAGCCTCCGAGTGGTCGATCCCACCGAGGCCCAGACGGTCGATGAGTCGAAGGTCAACGGCTCCGTCATGGCCAGCATCGTCCCCCCTAGTCTTCTCGCTCGCCAGGCCAGCGCCAATTGATCGCTGGACAACGAACGATCCAAAATTGATTTTCGTTTAGCCGCCCCGCTTGCGGGGCGTTTTTATTTCCCGAAACACCCGAAAAAAATCCCCCACCCCCACCTCCTCCGGCCGCACCCCTCCATCCAACCCCACCTCATTCAGCACCCTTTCCACATCCTCCACAAACCCCATCGCATTCCTGAGAGTCTTCCTCCTCCCCGAAAAGATCCGCTGCACAAAACGCGAAAATTCGTCCGCCTCCGCCCCAAGCCGATCCTCCCTCGTCAGCCGCACCAGAGACGAAGAAATCTTCGGCATCGGCCAGAACGCCTGCGGTGGCAGCGTGCGCAACACCTCCACCCGCGACAAAAGTTGCACCACGATCGACAGCGTCCCATACGCCTTCGACCCCGGCCCCGCCGCCAGCCGATCCGCCACTTCTTTCTGCACCGTAAACGCCAGTAAATCCACCCCCGCAATCAGCAGGTCCACGATCAGCGGCGACGCGATATTGTAAGGCAAATTCGCCACCAGCCGCACCGTTTTCCCAACCCGCTTCGCCTCGGCGATCGCCGCCGCCACCTGTTCATTCACCGCATGCTTCCCCCGCAGCGCATCCCCCTCAACGAGCGAAAAATTCCTCGTGGAGCCGAACTTCCCCCGGAGAATTTCCGCCAGCCCGCGATCGATTTCCACCGCCAGCACGCTCGCGCCGCTGGCCAGCAGGTCCTCCGTCAGCGTTCCCGTGCCCGGCCCCACTTCGATCACCAGATCATCCGCCTGGATCTGCCCCGCCTCCGCCACGATGCGCACCAAATTCGCATCGATCATGAAATTCTGCCCAAACCGCTGCATCGGCCGCGCATTCGCCGCCGACAGCATCGCCTGAATCTCGTGCTTGGTCTGGGCCATATTACGGCTCAGTCGTCGGCTGCGTCGCCGCGGTATCCGGAATCGCCTGCTCCCGCGCCGCCATCGCCTCCGACGCCGCCTCCACCGTACCCAGTCGCCCCGATGCGATATCCTCCCCCGTTCGCCGCACCGCCCGCGCCATCTCTCCAAACCACCGCGGATTCGCCGGCATATCATCGCTCTGCGACAGCCAGTCCACATCGATCCGCCAGCGACCATGAATCCGAATCAGATGGATCGGCCACACCGATGTCCCGATCACCTGGGCCGAATCCCCATCAATCGTCTCCGTCGCATCGGCCAGATCATCCAGCGTCGGCAACTGTGGCTCCACCGCATCCCCCGCTCTCGCCCCCCATTTCGCATTGGCCTGCCCCCGCAAATAATCCATCGCCCCCGCCAGCGCCACAAAATCCTCCGCCAGCTTCTTCCCCGCCGCGTTGTGCGCCACGCAAATGCTCGCCAGATCCGGCGCGTTCCCCTGCCCGATATCCATCAAAAATTCCCGAAACACATCAGTGGGCGTCATAGAGTATTGCGTTGTCGCCACATCTCCCGCCCAAGCCGTCGAGACGCAAAAGAGAACTACCAAAAACGCGTCGCAAGCGACGCGGCTAAACAAAAACCCGGACGGTTGAGGGGAAAAGGAAAGGGAGTGGGGAGGGTGCGGGAGGGTTCCGGCAGTTTCCGCAGGACGGGCCCTATGTGGTTTTCCCTCGCCCCTCCTGCATTGCATTTGATTTCCCAGTATTCGCATTTTGATTTCACAGCCCACAATACACAATCCCAATATACGAACGCCCCATATTCGCTACAATTTCCCAACATGAAATCCCATGAAATCATTCGGCACGCGGTAGACGATCTGGGCGTGAAATCGGTCGCCGCCGGTTTGAAGGTCTCTTCCGCCCTCGTCTACAAATGGTGCGAGCCCCCCGCCGAGCATGCCGACCCCGAGGCCTCCGGCGCGAAAAATCCGCTCGACCGGGTTCGCGAACTCTTTCTCCTCACCAAGGACATTCGGCTCATTCGCTGGCTCTGCAACGAAGCCGGCGGATTCTTCGCCGCCAACCCCGTCCCCGATCTTCGCCGCACCACCGATGAAACCATCTTCTCCGAAACCCGCGAAATGGTCCGCGATTTCAGCGAGCTGCTCGACGCCGTCACCGCTTCCCTCCAGGGCGACCAGCAGGTCGATCCCAATGAATCCGACCGAATCCGCCAGAAATGGGAAGACCTCAAAGCCTGCGCCGAGCACTTCGTCCTGAGCTGCGAAAAAGGCCTCTACCGCACGAAAAGATGAGCCCAGAATTCTAACGCCCACGGCGCCGCCGTGGGGCCTTCCATGCAACTCCTCTCCCCCGCAAAAATAAATCTCCACCTCCGCGTCGGCCCCCGCGCCGAGGGCGGCTTTCACCCCCTCCTGAGCTGGATGTGCACCCTCAACCTCTGCGACATCATCCGCATCACACCCACCCCATCCGATCACATACGCTTCACCTGCAACAACCCCAATGTCCCCACGGACAAAAGCAATCTGATTCTCCGCGCCGCGGCCGCCCTCCATCCCAAATCCGGGGCCGACATCCACCTCGAAAAAAAAATCCCCATCGGCGGCGGCATGGGCGGCGGCAGCTCCAACGCCGCGGCAACGCTCCTCGGTCTCAACCAACTCTGGAACCTGAACCTCACCCTCGACGAATTATCCCCCATCGCCGCCGCCCTTGGCTCCGACGTCCCCTTCTTCCTCCACGGCCCCAGCAGCATCTGCCAGGGCCGCGGCGAGCGCGTCACCCCCATCCCTGCCCCCCAACCGAAGTTCGCTATCCTTTTCTTCCCCGACCTCTCCATGTCCACCCCCGCCGTCTATCGCAAATTCGACGAACTGAACCTGAGCTCTGATCAAGCCATTTATCACCCCCCCGACTGGGCCGAGTGGACCAAACTCCCCGCCGCCGACCTGCTGAAAAATTTGATCAACGATCTCGAACCCCCCGCCTTTTCCCTCTGCCCCCAGCTCGCCGAACTTCGCGAGCAGATCGAAGATCAAATCAGCCAGATCGTCCGCATGAGCGGCAGCGGCAGCACGCTTTTCACCCTCGCCGACGACCAACGCCACGCCGACCAGATCCTCGCCCGAACCAAAATTGCCCTAATCCGCGCCCAGGCCTTCCAACTGGCCCCGCAATTTTCACTCGGCAATCCTGGGGAATTTAAAGCTGGCATCTGATTCGTGCCCCTTCGCTTCTCTCTGGGATCGTCCGCACTTGGGGCATATGCTTGGATCGGGGCGCATTTTCAGAACCTGGGCGCAGTGCGCGCAGAACACGGCAGCGCAGAGCCGGCATTCCGCAATCGTTCCCTCGCTGCCGGGGATAAGCCGACCGCAACCGCTGCAATTGTCGCCGGGCTGAACTGACATAGAATGTCAGCTATAGATATTTAGATGAATTCTTTGTGAAAAAGTGGGGAAACAAAATAAAATGTTGCGCGGCTTTTTGAGATCTTCAAAATATCTCGACAAATCATGTCCACCCTCCTCTAAAAAGCCATCGATATTGCCGTCCACGCTCATCGCGCTGCCGAAGACCCCCCCGGCGAGCCATTTATCATCCACCCCATGCGCGTTTTGCTTGCTGTGTCTCAATCCGTTGATGCCCATCGGAATGAGCTGCTGCGCTGCGTCGCGATTCTGCACGACACCGTCGAGCGCGCCAAACTCACCCCCGCCAAATTGAAAAAAAACGGCATGCCCAAATCAGTGGTGCGCGCGGTGATACTTCTCACGCACGATCCAGCCGTCACCTATGCCGACTACATCATCCGATTGAAACGCGATCCCCTCGCCCGCGCCGTGAAGATCGCCGACCTGCTCGACAACGCCGATCTCCGCCGCGTCACCTTCCGCCCCGCCCGCAACAAAGACCGCAAGCGCGTCATCCGCTACGCCGCTTCCTACAAATTCCTCACCGGCCAAATAGACGAGAAATCCTATCAGCGCATCATGAAGCACGGAGAATAAAAAAACTTGACCTAAAACCCAATCGTTAGGTATAAGTTAGGATCACGAAAGTGTAGGGGCATCTTTTGAAATTTGATCGCAGATTTTGGCCAATCCGGTAGAGTTACCCCTTGCTTGGTGGTTACGCTCGCCATTTCCGGCCACGGAGCATCATCCGTTATGCCTGTCGAAATTAGCAATCCGGCAGCACTGCTTCATGAGACATTGGCTCTCGTGCCAGGCTGGGAGGCCGCATCAATCAACCTTAAGCCGTTGCCGGGAGGAAGAACAAACCATAATTTTCTCGTCAGCGTCAATGGGTCGCTCTACGTGGCTCGCATTGCGGCACCAAACTCTCACAATTTGGGCATCCGCAGATCCGATGAGTTTTCCACGTTGAGAGCCGCCTCGACGGCCGGCATCGCGCCGAAACCCGTTTGGATCGACAACGAACGACATATCCTTGTGAGCGAGTTCATTCCCGGTCGGCATTGGTCGCCCGAAGATATTCGTCAGAGCGACAACATGTTGCGATTGGCTGATAAACTGCGGGCTACACACGAGATGCGGGTTAGCGCATCCGAGTTCAATCCTGTGACGCTCGGATGCGAGTTCGAAAGTCGCTGTGCGGCCGACGCACTATCATCGGTAGCCCGTGAGCGCTGGCGCATCCACGTCCCTGCCGTTGTGTTCCGTCACAAGAGTGGACGGAAAAGATGCCTTTGTCATAACGACATTAATCGTGGCAACTTCATTGATGATGGGACGCGACTATGGTTCATCGATTGGGAATGCGCGGGTATCGGTGACCCGTTTTATGATCTGGCCGTCACATCTCGCACAACAATCGCCTCACCGCTACAGAAGAATCCGAACTCATCCAGGCATATCAGTCGCACAATACCGCGGCAGACCTTGAACATCTGGAGCGAATGAAGATAGCGCACAACTTCTATCATGTCTTTTGGTATGCATCGCAGTTGTCGGACGCAGCGGCACGAGACGATTTCCGGCAGTGTTGCGACTTCCACGCAACTCGGCTGGATGAACAATTGCGGGCTTTCAACGATGACGGCTCGTACATTCCGGCAAACCGGCAGCAGGCAAGCCCCCCTCCCCCCACCGGGGACATTCTGGGACAAAATGTGACAAAATTACTACCACCCCTCAGAGATTGACGATATGACCCCCAGAACGTATTATCCCCCTTCCAATGACCGTTTCAGCCATCATTATCCCCATTCGACTTACGGTCGCCGTACGATAGGCCGGCGATGCGGACCGGAGTCCTCATGCTCCCCCCGCAACCGGCCCACCACAGCAGTTTTTCCCTCATTCGATCCGATTTCTTATACTTTGCGAGATAAACATGGCCACCACTCAGTCCAACACCCAGCAGGCTTCGATTTCCACCGACCCGCAGCCCAAATACAAAGGCAAAAGCGGCGGACAGATCTTCCATGAAATGCTCATCGGCCCACACAAGGTCGATGTGATGTTCGGCTACCCCGGCGGCGCGATCCTGCCCGTTTTCGACCAGCTCTACAAAACCCCAGCCAAGTTCATCCTCAACCGTCACGAACAGGGCAGCGGCCACTGCGCCGATGGATATGCCCGCGTCACCGGCAAGCCGGGCATCTGCGTCGTCACCTCAGGGCCCGGCGCCACCAACACCATCACCCCACTGGCCACCGCGCAGCTCGATTCCATTCCCATCATCGTCTTCAGCGGACAGGTCGCCACGAAAGTCATCGGCAACGATGCCTTCCAGGAAGCGGATGTCACCGGCATCTCGCGCCCGTGCACGAAGTGGAATTACCTGGTGAAAGATGTCCACGATCTCCCCCGCGTGGTCAACGAGGCGTTCCTCGTCGCCACCACCGGACGCCCGGGTCCCGTGCTCATCGATCTTCCCAAGGATGTCACCACCAACCTCTGCACCCGCGAGGTCGACGACGCCCCGCGCCCGCACATTCAGAAACGCAAAAACGCCTATATGGCCGCCCACGCCCGCCAGGTGCAGGAAGCGGCCGAGCTGATCAACCGCAGCGAAAAGCCGATCCTCTACGTCGGCGGCGGCGCCATCATCAGCGGCGCATCGGCCCTCATGCGGAAAATCGCTGAAAAGGGAAACATCCCCTGCACCACCACCCTGCTGGGCCTGGGCGCTTTCGACGAACTCGATCCCCGCGCCCTGCTCATGCTCGGCATGCACGGCTCCGCCACCGCCAACTATGCCGTGCAGGATTGCGATTGCCTCATCAGCATCGGCGCCCGTTTCGACGATCGCGTCACCGGCAACCTTGCCACCTTCGCGCCGCGGGCCAAGATCATCCACATCGATATCGATCCCAGCAGCATCAGCAAAACCGTCGATGTGGATATCCCCGTCGTCGGCGACGCCAAGACTTCGCTCGAAGCCATGCTTCCCCTCATCGAGCACCGCGACCGCGGCGCGTGGTGGGCCAAGATCAACGCCTGGAAACAGCGCTTTCCATTCAAATATCTCGACGACTCCCCCACCGCCAAGCCACAGTACGTCATCGAGGAAATCAACCGCCAGACCGACAGCGATGCCATCATCACCACCGGCGTCGGTCAGCATCAGATGTGGGCCGCCCAGTTTTACCGCTGGCGACATCCCCGGCAGATGATCACCTCCGGCGGCCTCGGCACAATGGGTTACGGTCTCCCCAGCGCCATCGGCGCGCAGCTCGGCTCGCCCGGTAAAATCGTCATCGATATCGACGGCGACGCCAGCTTTCTCATGACCATGTCGGAGCTTGTCACCGCCGCCGAGTACAACATCCCCGTCAAAGTCGCCATCCTCAACAACGACTTCCAGGGCATGATCAAGCAGTGGCAGGATCTCTTCTACGAAAAGCGGTACAGCTCCGCCGCGATGAAGAACCCCAGCTTCGCCAAGATCGCCGAAGCCTGCGGCATTCGCGGCATCCGCTGCGAGCACAAATCCGATGTCCCCAAAGTCGTCAAGGAAATGCTCGACCACAAAGGCCCCGTCGTCGTCGATTTCCGCGTCGAGGCCAACGAGCACGTCTACCCCATGGTCCCCAGCGGCAAAGGCCTGCACGAAATGGAGCTTGGCACGTTGGCGTGATGGGCGATGCAAAGCAAAATGCAACCGCCGAGGCGCCGAGAGCGCCGAGGAAAACGCCGAGAAGACAATTAAATAAAAAGATCGAGACGAAATCGCGTAATGATTTTTCTCTTCTTACCTCGGCGTCTGTCTCGGCGACCTCGGCGCCTCGGCGGTTGCATTTGTATTTTATTCATCCTTCTCCCGATCCATTCCGCATTCAGCCAGGAAATCCGCAATGTCACCGTCGGCTGGGGCGATGCGGTTCGCCTCGGCCGCTGGACGCCGGTGTTCGTCACCGTCGAAGATCCCCAGGTCCGCGAGATCGACCTTCAAATCCACGGCACCTACGGCGAAAAAAACGAAGCGCTCTGGCTGCACCAGACCGCCGTCGCCCAGCCGACACCGACCATCTACAGCCTGCTGTATCCCTTCAACGCGCAGCCGTCGCGCATCGTGGTGATCGTCTCCGACAAACAAACCGGCCGAACCCTCGACTCCCGCGCGATTCAGAATAATTCTTCCGTCCAGATGCCCATGCGGCTTCTCGGCCCAAGCGAAATCCTCATCGGCCTCAGCGGAAACATTGATGATTCCCTCGCTCTCAGAGCGCAGCTTCAGCGAGCCGGAATTTCCGCCGGCGTGCTCGATCCCCTTCGCCTTCCCGCAAACTTCGCCGGATATGATGGGATCTCTCTGCTCATCCTCGCCGCTCCCGATCTGGATCAGCTAAAATTCGATCAGGAGCAGGCGATCCTCCAATGGATCGCCCGCGGCGGAAACCTTCTGCTGATTCCGCCCACCACACTGATTCCGCAAAGCGATCCCCTCATCGCCGCCCTTCCAGCCACCATTGGTGTTAACCAAACAGTTCAATCAACCAGCGACTCCACCACCCCACCAATCACTCTCAACGCCCGCGAATTATCCCCGCGACCCGACGCTTCTGCTCTGAGCGTTCTCGATGAAACCGGCTATCTCCGCCGGCTAGGCCTCGGCAAAATCGCCGTCATTCCCGTGGATATCTCGCCGATGGATATGACCGATGCAAACTCCGCCGACGAATTCTGGCGTTCGCTGCTGCAACCGATCCTCAAAATCCCCCAGCCGCCGCCGACCACGTCGATGATCGTCAGCGATGTCGATGCGTCACTTGTGCCCGGCCCGAACGCCGCCCAGAGCGTCGGCCGGGGCCAGCGCGAATCCGATGCGATTCTCCACGTCCTGCAGATGATGGGCGCGGCCACCCCATCGCTCGACATCCACTGGCGGCGAACGCTGCTCACCCTCGCCTGCTTTTGCTTTCTACTCGGCCCGGTCGATTCCATCCTTCTCATGCGACTCGGCCAGCGCCCGCGAACGTGGCTGACGCTCTTCGGCTGGATCGGCCTGATCCTTTCCTTCGTCGGCATCACAACCGCCCACGAAATCAAACCCACCGAAACCGCTGCAACATTTCGCCTGCTCGACCAGGTCAACGACGAGTGCGTCGCCGCGATAGACATTATTTCGCTCAATGCCAATCATGCGGTGCTTCTGCCGCTGTCGCTCGACAAGACCGAATGGTGGGAACCCGCCAACCAGGCCGCGCGTTTTTTCAGTTCGAACCAATTCGTGGATGCGACGTGTCATCAGGACAGAACCGGCACCCGCCCCGAGTGGGTGAATCTGAATGGCGTCCAGCCGCAATCGTGGCACGGCGAGATAGCTGATGTGGGCCCGGGATTGCTCCGGGCGAAACTCCAAATCCAGCCCGGCAATTCTCCTCAATTGATCGGAACCCTGACTAATCGCTCAAAGTTCACGATGCAGGACATTCAAATCATCACCGCCGCCGGAAATGTTCAGGTCCCCAGCCCCCTGGTCGCCGGCGGAACGCTCCCGATTGATTTGCCCATCACCTCCACCCCGATATCCCCGCCGAATCTGCCTGCGGATATCACCAACCTTTCCCCCGACCGAGCCGACCGGGTCGATGATCTGATCCAATCCGGGTCCGCCGAAATCCTCTGCCAGATGCCCAGCGCGAGCGACGTGAAAATCGGCCAGCCAATCATCGAGCATTGGCAACTTCTGCGGGCGATTTTGCCGATTTCGAAATGAGTCAGTGTGAAAAATAAAAAACAATCATGGATGCGGATTCTCGGTAACGGAAGGATATCCGGCAGGCCAGGTATTGAATGCTAATACATGCCATCGGCGTCAGCAATCTGCGCTTTCGCAACTTGGATGGCATCATCGCCTGAGTATTGCACACCATCATCTGCCAGGAATAACGCACCTCCGCTTAGCTTTGCCAGAGCGGATGCAGCAGCAAAGGCACAGCACATCTCTAGGAGATCGCTGTGCCATACGAAATTTGCCGAAAGCTTCCGCCCGTGAGTAGTCTTTGAGGACGATATGTAGTTTGGGACGCTGTCTGCCATCGGAGCAACGTTGAACTCAAAGCCACTATCGAGATTATTGAAACGTACGGGAACGAAGCCAACATTTCTGGTCGTATCGAGGGTTGGGTTCAGTGTTAGATCAAAGCCCGCCGCAGTGATCGCCTTCTGCCAATCCCCGCAACTGGGGACGGATTCGAGGATCACGTGCATTGACATCGACATACACCTGCTCTTGCTAAATTATGGATAATGCTATGACAGAAAAAACCGTGCGAACCGATACCGAGCATCGCTGGCTAGACAACCGTCCGCGCCTACGCCGCCTGCGAAGGCATCGGCTCTATCGATATATCATGCAAAATTGAGACGATCTTAAACTCCGCGGGAACGCCGTCCTCGGCGACATCGACACCGATTAAAATACTGGTGCGGGTCAGGAACGCCATCTCCGGATGACGAATCTCAAATGACTGGCCGCTCGACAGAGTCAGTTTCACCGGCTGAAACGGCCGCCGCGCCAGCATTTCTCGAAAGGTCTGGACGGTCATGATGGCAACGCCTCGCCATTTTCAAGCCGTTCCGCGAGCACACGCAACGAAAGTACCTGGGATTTTCGCACCGCTTCTTCGCGCGTCGCCCCTTACGCCAATACGCCGGGCAGTTCCAACACCTCCGCAATCCAGCGGCCATCAACTTCTTCCTCGGTTTCAACCCGGTACATGCAAGCTATTCTATCACGGAAAAGCTTAGGCTCACAGAATAATACGGCTGCCGACGGCTATAGAAACACGCTGGGTTGCCCAGGCAAAATGATGCCCTTGTCGAATGTGTATCGACCGAGAAAACCCTTGTGGAACGGAACGAAGAATTGGATCGGTGGTATCCCGACTTGCTCGATATAGCAGCAAATCGCGTCTACTTTGCCCTCGTAGCCAGGAAGTCGAGCGCTAACATTTACGCAGATGCCACACCCACGAATCATATTACGTTCCGCTTGCGCCCGAAGCGCCCCACGAAGAAACGCGATCATATCGGTGGATTGTGGATGTTCAATTCCGATATCTGCCCCAACCATTCCCGTCTTGCCGTCAAGACCAATAGTAGCAGCGAAGGGCAAGAACTCGCCGCGCTGGGTCTTGAGGAACTGCTGACCCGCGGACACAAGCGTGCCGAGAAGCATTGCGAGTTCATCATCGTCAGCCAAAGCTCACTCCGTTGGATCATGTACCTACGATTCCCCCAAACCATACCATGTTGGCATGCGCCGCGAGATTCGGACGGCTCTAAACAATGTGTGTGTATTTTGCAGTCGAAATGCCCTGTCCGCAAGACGGGAATTTTCAACTTCATTTTCCATTTGACCACTACCATTCATTGCGCTATACTACGCCGATGAGTACACCGCCGACCGAAGTTCGGACCTGGGCCGCGCAGATGCGAAAAGGATTGATCGAGCTGTGCGTCATGGCTGCGCTGCGGGATGGCGAGGCGTATGGATATCAGATCCTGCAGCGGCTCTCACGGGCCGAGGCGCTGACCATCAGCGAGAGCGCGGTCTATCCCATTCTCGCCCGGCTCGCGGCCGAGGACATGGTGAAGGTTCGCGTCGCCCCCAGCCCGGCCGGGCCGCCGCGGCGGTATTACAAGCTCACTCGCGCCGGCGATGCACGCCTTGGCGAAATGGCCCAATACTGGCGGCAAACCCGCAAGGCCATCGACCTGTTCTTTGATGGAGAAACAAAATGAGTGAAACATCCAGCGATCAATCGTCTGCCAATAATCCAGTCGCTGAGAAGATCGAGCGATTTATCCAAGCGGTGGATCGCGCGCTTATCGAAAGCGGCACCGCCGCCGAGGAACGCGCCAATATTGTTGATGACCTGCGCGTGCAGATTCAGGAAATGCTCGCCGATCGCGCGGCTCAAAGCGGAAAGCCGTCCGCGGTTGATGATGTCGAGGCCGTGCTGGACGAGCTTGATCCTCCCCAATCGTATGCTGAATCGTCCCAGCCGAAGGAAGCCGAACCCGCATTCGCCGGTCACGGCTGCGGTCGCGGTCATCGCCACGGCGGCTGGGGTGGATTCTATCGCCGCCGCCATCGCGGCATCTGGGGAAAACGGCATGTCGTCATGGCTGTCCGGCGGGCGATGGAATCATTCAGCCCGTTCGGCCAGCCCGCGTTTCAGGGCATGACAGATCGCGCCCGCACCGCCATTTCCCTCGCCAAGAGCGAAGCGCAGCGCATGCGCCACGATTTCATCGGCACCGAGCATCTGCTGCTGGGTTTGATTCTCGAAGGCACCGGATTCGCCGCCAAAACGCTGGTCGATCTCGGCCTGGAGCGCGAATGGGCGCGCGAAGAAGCGGAGCGTCTGGTCGGCCCTGGCAATGCTCCGCCGCAATTTCGCCTGCCGCTTACTCCGCGGCTGCGCCAGTCGATCGACGAAGCGCGACTGGCGGCGCGAAATCTCGGCCACGACTTTCTCGGCACCGAACACCTGCTGCTGGGATTGCTGGACGTCCCCGGCGTGGGATCGCAGATCATCGCCAACCGCGGGCTCACCGCCGGTCAGATCAAATCGGACATCCTGCGCCGAATTTCCAGCGCTTCCCCGGCCGCATCCGCACCTGCCGTGCCAACAGGTTCTTTCACCTACTGGCCCGCCAGCACGATTCAGGAGATTTCCATCGGGGAAAACCGTTACAAGATCATCGCAGGCAGCGCCGACACGGCCACCGCCTACACCGCGATCGAAGCGCGACTCGTTTCCCCCGATGGTCTGGGTCCACGAATCAACAGCCGCGAAGATCTATCCATCTACGTCCTCGAAGGCGCTGGCCGTCTTCGCGTCGGCGAACGCACTGTGGAGATTTCGAAGGGTGATTTTTCCCGAATCCCGCGCGGCACGGTCCACGAATTTCAACCCGCCGCAGGTCCGGTAACGATCATGTTGATCGCCACACCCGGGGGCATCGAGAAGTGGCTCTCGCAGCTTGCCGCGACCCCGACCGAGGCCGCGCGCCGCGAGTCCGCCCGCGCCCACGGCATCCTCTTTCCCTGAAATGAAAAAAGCGAGGCGAGCTGAATGCTCGCCTCGCTTCAAATCCACCGGATTTCTCCCATCCGGAAGACCCGTTAATGGCTCGCTGACCCGGAACTCGATCCGGCCGACGATGACGATGACGATCCAGACCCGCTGCCGTCCAGCGAGGTATCGGTCTTCACCAGATATCCAAGCTGAAGATCGACCGCGTTGTACGTGTCGGGATTCGGCCCATCATGGAATTCGATCTGCTCGGCCTTCAGGCCGCCGCGGTCTTCCAGGTAACGCCCGATCGCCAGCCGGCGATCCTGCGCAAGGCTGTCTTCCGGAACCGCCAGGTAAACCACCAGCGGATTGCAGCTATGCGAGTCGTCCAAAATCAGGTCGAGCTGCGTGGTTCCCAGGCTGCTGAGGGTCGGTCCATCGAAATGGCACGGATACAGCGTGCACTCGGCGCGGGCACCGGCGGCCATCTGCGTGTGCTCCAGCCGGGCGGTCTCGCTGATCTCATTTTGCGAATGAGCGGTGTCGCTCTCCTGCTTCTGGAGCGTGTTATCGCTCTGGCAGCCCGTCGCGATCAGGATCGTCGACGCCGCCGTCACGAAGCACGTCGTCTTGATGTATTTCAAAAGAGCCATTGTGTTCTCCATTGTAGAAATCGGCGTTTTACTGCCTTTGTTTGAGCTACGCATGAATTTAAATCACTTCATCAATTCGCTGTTCATCAACTGGATCATCACCGGCCCAAGCAGCACGATGAACGTCGCGGGGAAGATAAAGAGCACGAGGGGAAAGCTCATCTTGACCACGCTCTTGGCGGCCAGTTCCTCCGCCTTGTGCTGCCGCGCGATTCGCATGCTTTCGGCATGAACCCGCAGGGCCTGGGCAATGCTGGTGCCAAACCGCTCCGCCTGGTTCAGCATCGCCGACAGCGACATCATCGAAGAATTCGCCGTTCGCGAACCGAGGTTCTTCAGGGCTTCCTGGCGCGGCATACCCACGCGGGTCTGCATGTGCGCGATGCCAAATTCCCGGCTGATCGCCGGGTGCACCAGCGCCAGCTCGTCGCCGACGCGCTGCATGGCCGAGTCAACCGTCATGCCCGCTTCTACGCAGACCACCATCAAGTCCAGCGCATCGGGCAGGCCGTATTCCAACTGCTTCTGATTGCCTTTGACCTTCAGCTTGACAGCCACGATCGGCGCCACGTATCCAATAAGACCCGCGACGCCCAGCCACAGCAGCATGCTTCCGAAGAAAAATCCCAGGAGATATCCGAGCATGAGGCCCAGGGCCATTCCGATCACCTTCGTTCCCTGCACCGTTCGCAGGGCCGCGGGGCTGTAAACACCGGCGCGGGCCAGCTCTCTCTGGAGCGAAGACTGCTTCTCCCGGCTGCTGGGCATGAACGGCTTGGCGGCCATCTCGCCCAGTTGTTTCAGGACCGGCGTTACACCGCCGGTGCTTTCCTTCTTCAGCACCGAGGTTTCGGTCGTCTTGCCCGCAAGACGCGAGCGCAGCTTGTCGTCGCCGCCGCTCTTGAACAGCAGCATCGACACGAAATAGACCATCACCGCAATCGAGGCAAACGCCAGGACGATGATTAAAGTTTCCTGATTCATAACAATTACCTCATCAAACGGAACATCATCAGACTCTGATCGTCGTGATTTTCTTGATCGCCCAGGTACCCAGCGCCAGCATCGCGCCGGCGACGCACAGCAGCTCGATGCCCGTCGTCGTGTGCAGCAGCACCGACGCATACGCGGGATTCAGGTAGTACGACACGAAGAACAGCACGATCGGGAACACCACCAGGATGTATCCGGTGAAACGCCCTTCGGCCGTCTTCGCCTTCACATGCTGCTGCAGACGGATGCGCTGGCGGATCATGTCGCTGATGTTGTTCAGCACTTCCGACAGGTCACCACCGGTTTGCCGCTGGATCAGGATCGCCGTCACGAAGAATCCGAAGTCGGCGTTGTCCACCCGTATGGCGGTGTCCTTCAGCGAATCTTCCAGGGCCTGACCGACGCTGTGGGAGTCGTAGCACCGGCGGAATTCACCGGACAGCGGCTGCGGCAGTTCATCGGCCATCATCTGCAATCCGGTGCTCAGGCTGTGCCCGGCACGGAGAATTCGCGAAAGGAAGTCCAGTGCTTCGGGAAGCTGATCCATGAAATTTCGCTGCCGGCGATTCACCGCCGAATTCAACACCAGCATCGGAATCGCGGAGAAGATCAGCGCGATCACGGCGGCCAGCAGCAGTGACGCCGTCACCACGAACATGATGGCAAATCCCATGATCGCCAGGCCGAGCGTGATGAAGACGAACTTCGCCAGCGAGAACTTCGGCCAGACCTGCGTGATCTTGCGAGCGATCCCGCCGAGGAGGGGCGCGTGCGCCAGCATGCCCGAGACGCCGCCGATTTTCTGCACGCGGCGAACGACCGTCAGCGTCGCGGGGTCGAAGCCTTCCGTCGCCTTGCCTTCACCGCTGAGGCGCTCCTGGATCTTTTTCCGCTCATCGGTCATTCCCCCCACAACCTGGTAAATACCCCAGATCAGAAGGGCGACCGTCACGGCACACAGGACGGGGAGCAATAGACTGTTTAAATCGTTCATAGCAGATTCCTTGGCTCGGACGCCCCACCGGGGCGCGATCACCCTTATCCAACCTCGATGCGCCTCCGTGCGAACAATTCCGTCGGCATCTGGATGCCGCGGCTTTCGATCTTGTCGCAGCACCTCGGGCGGATTCCGGTGACGTTGAAATGTCCAATCGCAACGCCCTGCGAATCCACGCCGGTCTGCTCGTACACGAAAATATCGTGAGCCTGAATTCCATCCCCTTCCATCCCGGTGATTTCCGTCACACGGGTGACTTTTCGCTTGCCGCCCGTCAGACGCGCCGCCTGCACGACGATCTGCAGCGCGCTGGCGATCTGGTGCCGAAGCGCGCGGATCGGGATGTCGTATCCCGCCATCGCGATCATCACTTCAAGGCGCGCCAGGGCGTCGCGCGTGGTGTTGGCGTGCACCGTGGTCATCGATCCCTCGTGACCGGTGTTCATCGCCTGGAGCATGTCCAGCGCTTCGCCGGATCGCACTTCGCCGATGATGATCCGATCGGGACGCATACGCAGACAGTTCTTGACCAGGTCGCGCTGCGTGACCTCGCCGCGGCCTTCGATGTTCGGAGGGCGCGTTTCCAGGCGCACGACGTGCGGCTGCTGGAGCTGAAGTTCCGCCGCGTCCTCGATCGTCACCACGCGCTCGTCGGTGGGGATATATCTCGAAAGACAGTTCAGCAGCGTCGTCTTACCGGAACCGGTGCCGCCGCTGATCAGAACGTTGCACCGCGCCCGCACGGCCGCGGAGAGGAAATCCATCACCGGAGGTGGAAACGCGCCGTGGCGGATGAGGTCTTCCAGTTGCATCGGCTTGGAGCCGAACCGGCGAATGCTCATTGCCGGGCCGTCCAGCGCCAGCGGGGGAATAATTGCGTTGACGCGGCTTCCATCGGCCAGTCGGGCGTCCACCATCGGGCTGGTTTCGTCCACGCGCCGGCCCACCAGCGCGACGATGCGGTCGATGATCTGCCGCAAATGCTGGTTGTCGCGGAAGCGCACGTCCGTGTGCTCGAGCCGACCCCGGCGCTCCACGTAAATCCGGTCGTACCTGTTAATCAGAATATCCGTGATCGTCGGGTCCTTCAGCAGCGTTTCCAGCGGGCCAAGGCCGAACGTTTCATCCATCACCTCGTCCATGAGGCGTTCCTGGTCCTGGCTTGTCAGCAACCCGCGCTCGTTCTGGCAAAGGTCGCGGATGACGATGCGAACCTCGGCGCGAACCGTGTCCGGCGGCAGCGATTTCAGGTTCTGCACGTCCAGCCGCTGCACAAGCTGCTGGTGAATGCGAACCTTAAGCTGGTCGAACTGCGAATTCCGCTCCGTCCCCAGCGCGATGCCGGCGGTCTGCTTGAGCATCGATGGCATCGACTTGGGAACCGGCGGCGCAACGACGGCGGTCGAGTCGGCTCCATCGCCGGCCGGCGATTCGGGTTTTCCTGAAAACAGACCCATATCAACTCCCTGTCACTCCGTGCGGATCACTACCGCAGTGCGGGCAATTCCCGCATCCACATTTTCTCACGCCGCGATACTCCCCTGGTTGGGCTTGGCGGCCAGCAGACCGGCGAGCTGCACCAGGCTTGTGCTGATTTCGCTGCGCGGCGCCCGCAGCACGACCGGCTCGCCGAAATTGATCGCCGCGATCGCGTTCTTGAAATCGTTGGGCACCAGCCAGGAAACCTTGATCCCCAGCGACCGCTCGATTTCCGCCGGTTCGATGTCGTTCCCCTTCTTCACAAACCGGTTGACCACCGTGCAGATTTTCGCCGAGTCGATCCCCATTCGCCGCAGCGCGCCGACAAACCGTTCTGCGTTCTTGGCGCTGGGCACGTTGAGCTGCATCACCAGCAAATTCGTTTCCGAGGCCTGAAGCAGCGCCGAATACATCGGCGAGATGCTCATCAGCGAATCGACCACCACGTAATCAAACACCCGGCTGAGCATGTTCAGCAATCTCACGAGCCCGCTCTGGTTGACGCGCTGCGTGTCCTCGGGAAGATCGGGCCGCGAAAGGATCGCCACGCCGCTCTTCTTGTGAATCGTCAGCGCGTTGTCCAGAAGCTGCTTGTCGAGCTTCTCGGCCGCGTCCATCACGTCGGCGATGGTGTAGCGGCAGCGGATGTCGAAATAGCTCGACACACCGCCGCGAATCAGGTCCATGTCGATCAGCACGGTCTTGCCCATCGGCGCCAGGGCGGCGGCGACGTTGCAGGCAACGGTCGTCGATCCGCATCCGCCGATCGTCGGGATCACGTGGATGATCTTGGCCCGCTTGCCCATCCCGTGAACCTGCGCCACGCGCTCCAGCGCGGCGGTGAATTTCTCGGGACTCATCGGCAGGGGAATGAATTCCTTGATCCCCAGGTGCATCGCTTCCATGAGCAGGTTGGAATCAACCGTCTGGCTCATGAGGAAGAAATTCACCGCGGGGAACTGCCGGGGCAGGGTCGCGATCTTTTTCAGCGTGTCGCCCGGATTCGGATCCAGGTTGATGATCGCCAACTGCGGTCCATCCGGCCGGCCCAGGATTCCGGCGATGCCATCGACGTTGGGGAGCAATGCGACGGGCAGAGCGCCGAACCGGGTGAGAAAAGCTGCCAGCTCATCCCGGTTGGTGTTATCCGCATCGACGATGACACAATTCATTTGCACGTGCATAACACTGTGTCCTGACTCATACCGCGTCGCGATTCATCCCCGCCACATTCCCCGAACCGTTGCCGTGATCCTCACGGCGTGGTGGTCGGCGTCGGGGGCGGGGTGAATCCCGCGGGGCCTTCAAACTGCGGAGCCTCGGATTCGTCGCCGGTCAGCGTCGGACGCGCCGGCGCCGGGGGCTTCACTTCACCGCCGAGGTCCTTCAGGAAATAAAGTTCCGCCGGATTCGGATCACGCCACTTTTCGCCCGGAACGGAGGTCACATCGGCCGGCTGCATCGCGTGCACCAGGACCGGCGTCACGAGCACCACGAGTTCCGTCTGGTTCTTCTGGTACTCAACCGAACGGAACAGCGCGCCCAGCACCGGGATATCTCCCAGAATCGGGAACTGCTGATTCGAAGCGGTCACCTGGTCTTCCAGCAAACCGGCCAGCGCGTACGTTTCGCCCTCGGCCAGCTCGACAGTGGTGTGCACGTTGCGATCGGTCAGGCCCGGAACGGTGGTTCCATCGAGCGTCGCGGTATGGCTGTAGTCCAGCGCGCTGACGTCGGGGTTGACGTCCAGCCGGATGCGGCCATTGCCCAGCACGATCGGGGTAAAATTCAAACTGATGCCATACGGCTGGAACTGAATGGTGACGGTCGTTCCGCCACCGGTGCCCGCTTGCGGAACCGGATACGGGAACGAGCCACCCGCCAGGAACGTCGCCTTCTGCCCGCTGGTGGTCACCAGGTCGGGCTCGGCAAGCGTCCGGAGAAGGCTGTTCTGCTCAAGCGCGTCGACGAAATAAACAAACGCCACGTGGGCGAACCCGCCCTGGCCGAACATCGACGCGGTGCTCAAAGCACCGGAGGGAATGGCGATCAGATCAGGCGTCGTCGAGTTTCCGCCGGGAATGATGCCCAGCGAATTCTTTCCGACGTTCGACCCGTAGATCGAAGTCCCATCGGCGCCGGCGAAGTTGAAGCCAAGCTCCTGCTCGGCCTGTTTGCTGACTTCAGCAAACTTCACCCGCAGCATGACCTGCTGCCCGCCGCCGACTTCCAGAAGGTCCACGATCTTGTTGGTCCCGCTGTACGGCAGCGCGACGGATTCCGCCCGCCGGGCGGTTTCAAGATCATGAACCTGACCGGTCAGCGTCACTGTTCCATTCACATCCTCGACCTTGATCGTGGATTCGGGGAACAGCATCTCCAGCTTCTTCTGCAGGAGCGCGATCGGCGTGGCAACTTTGATGTTCAGGATTTCCGTGTGATCCGCTTCGTCCCAGATGATGAGCTGCGTTGATCCGGATTTCTTGGCGGTCACGAGCAGCTCGTTGGGGCTGAGCGAGACGTAATCCGCGATATCCGGAGCGAGGCTGTTCACCTTCCTGATCCGGTATGCGAAGGGGGGCAGCTTCTTGGCCTCGCCCGGTTGGAGCACGATGGTATCGGCCGACTGATCGTCCGTGGACGCCATGTCCGACGGCTCGGTCGTCGCCTGCGCCCGCGCGGCGTGGGTTGCCGGCCAAGCCAGCGCCCACATCGAAAGGGCCGTCCCCAGCATCACTCCCGCCTTACGCCCGACGTTTAGCACATGTTTCTTCGACATAGTAGTTCTTCCTTGCGTTGCTGTTTTGTGGTCGCTGATCCTGTTACCGGGATTCTGGACTTACTTGTTGAAATTGATGTTGCTGTACTGCTCGTCGCCCGTGTGGAGCGCGAATTTCGCTTCGGACGCACTCCCGCCGCGAATTTCGATGATCGTCCACTGATCGCTGTCCATATCGATGTTGCTGGGACGGGTGCTCGCGCTGGTCAGCAGCGTCGAGGGCTGAGTGGTCGATCCCTCCGCCTCGGCGGTCTCAAAGTCGTCGCGATGATGGCCCATCAGTTCGGCCATGGTGACGCCCTTGGGCTCGATCGGAGTCAGATCGTTGCCATTCCGCAGCGTGAAACGCGGATGCCCGATGGTGCTGCACAACTCAAGCAGCTCGGCCTGCGACGGGGTCGCCAGCAGGGTGATGCTTCGACCGCCGCCGTCGCCGTCCTGCGGGTTGTGCCGCATGCCAACCGCCGTCACCTTCACGTTCTGCGCCAGCGTGCGCGCCATCGGAAGGCCGGTCTTGTTGTCACGCAGCGTCTGCACGACGTCCACGTGGCAGCCGGGCACGAGATAGCCGGCGACGCCGGTCATCTCGTTGATCTCAACCGTCACGGCCCGCATTCCAAGGGGAACCGCGGCCTGAAGGCCCGCGCCCATTCCACGGGGAGCCAGAAGCGTCGTGGTAACGGCCTGACCCTGAAGCAGCGGAACCATCGTCACGCGGCCCAGGAGCTGATCGACGCTGGTGAACGCTGTTTCCGGAATCGAATCCGAGGAAACGTCTCCCAGGGCCAGATCCTCCTGCGTGAAAGCCGTTCCGGCCTCAACGCCGCGCTTGGCAACCACAATCTGCGGCCGCTTCAGCTCGGAACTCAATCCACCAGGCCGCTTCTGCACGAAATCAAACGCCATCTTGGCGGCGACGCCGCCCAGGATAAGGGCGATGATCAACGGGGCGATCTTTTTGACATTCATAGTTGTCTCCGTAAATAACGCGATTTACCTTGTGTCTCTCTTCTCGGATGAATCGGTTGTTCGGTTTAGGAAGGGTGCGATGAGATTCAGATTTTGAGACGTTGCCAAGTTATCTGACCTGCGCTATTTCCTGCCGGGCGCGCACTGACCTTCTCCTCAGTTTTTATTGGAATCAATCATCGCGACGAAATGTCTGACCTGGCGCGACCGCTTTATTGGATCGCGCCGTTATTGCGTCAGTGCGTGGCCAAGCCGATGCATCACCCCTCGACGCGCATCGCCGAGGCCGTGGTGATCTGTTTGGATGCTCCGATAATCGCCGCCGGGCGGAAACCCGCGCCCACCGTGCCCCACGTCGCGGTGATCTGAACGGTCAGCGTATCACCCGTGGCAATGTTCGCCACGCTGCTCGTCGCCACGCCGTTGTCTTCGTAGGTCACCGTGAAATTTCCGATGGTATAGCTGGTCCCGCTGCCGCTGGCGGTCGTGCCGTTGGGCACCAGGCCCGCAACCTGAAGCTGATTCTCAATCGCGCTGTTGCACGCCGCGCTGGTACCACCCGTCACGATTCCGGCGCGGCACCCTTCGCGGGCGGCGCCTTCCATCGTGTTCTTCACGTAAAAATAGTACCCGCATTCGATCAGGCCGTAGCAGATCGAAAACAGGATCGACAGCGTCAGCGCCAGTTCCAAAACGGCCCCGCCGCGCCGGTGTCGCCGGACGGTCGTGCCGCGATTGCTCTTGTTCAAACCTGACATAATCATCTCCCGACGAGTTGACCCATCCAAAGAACGATTAACGTCGCGAAAAAAACCGGCACGGCGAACGGCAGGGGCCTGCTCACCGATTTGCACGATTTGCCGGTTTCCACCGCGTTTTGCAAACCAAGTTCCGAAACGCCCGCGAAACTCACCGCGATCAGCGCGCTGTTTCGCATCAGTTGCCCGGTCCTCCGCTGCGAGATCGCCTGAACCAGCACGATTCCCAGCCCCAGGACCGCCTCCACCATGAACACCAGAATCGCCGGTCCCGCGCCCACCCACGCGCCGATGGCCGCCAGCAACTTCACGTCGCCGCCGCCCAGTGCGGAAATCGCGTAGAGCACGAGCGGCAGTGCGCCGCCCGCGCCGGCGCCGAGGAGCGCCCGTTCCAGTCCCGCCGCCCCTCCGGAAGCCACCGCTCGACCCAGGCCGCCCAAAAGCAGCCCAAACGTAAGCCAGTTCGGGATCCGTCGAACCCGCGCGTCAATCACCGCTGCAAGCCCCAAAGTGCCGATCAGCGGTGCGCAATTCACCAGAACAATCCAGTTCATCTGTTTGGGTTATCGTCCTTTTACATCGATGAATTAAGGCTGTTCCACCGGGCCAGGACTTTGCCCCCGACTTTTCCAATAACCCCAATCGCGGCAACAACGATCAGCCCCGCGATCAGTGAGTATTCCAACACCTCTCCGCCGGTTTCGTCCCTCAGAAACTGTTTGATCAATTCGATAAACATCGCTCTGTCCTCAACCCCCGCCCGAAAACGCAATGAAAGAGCGGTGGGGGATCGCGTAAGCGACCCCCCACCACCCATATTTCACGGAACTTCGTTGCTGTACAGCTGTTCGCATCGGCCCGGACCGTTCAGGGCCGGCATGCCGAGGACAGATTCCGACACGAACGACGCCGGCCGGTAGCCGCGCCTGTCGGTCGTTCTCTTTGCCAACGGCTGAAAGCCTCAGGCCAGACGCCTGCGACTTACATGCTGCTGTTCAGCGAGTTCCAGCGGGCAAGAACCTTGCCGCCGACAGAACCGATGACGGCAATCGCCGCCACAACGATCAGACCAGCGATCAGAGCGTACTCGAGCACTTCGCCACCCTGTTCGTCCTGGACCAGACCGCTCACAAACTTGCTAATCGCCTTCATGATTATTCTCCAACAGGCGACATCACTTCCGCGTCGAATGCCGAACCACAAGCCCGGCCGACGCGCACAAGCGCAATGCGCTGAAGACTATGCCGCCCATTTGCAGCACAGCCCCTCCAGGCCGACTCCTGACCTTGACGGGCCGGGAATCAACCCGATTGCTGACTTGAGCATCGGCGCATGATCTCACATGCTTAACAAGCACCGGCAATTTTTGCCGGATTCCCCGGAACTTCCGCCGGAACCCTCCGCAACCCATCTTTCGAAACTGCTTAACATCTTTTATCGGACCCTAAGAGCCTCTAAGCAGTTCCCGCCACGCCATCGGATGAACTTCCAGGTAATATCGCCCCCCGCTCTGGCGAACTTCCACCGGAAAACCGAATGCCCCCGTCAGAATCTCCGACCGAAGCACCGCCTCCATCGTCCCCGACGCCGCCGCCTTGCCTTCGCTCAGCAGCAGCACCTGCGACGTCGCCGGCGGCAGCTCCTCGATGTGATGCGTGATCAGCAATATCGTCGGCGAGCCCGCCGATTCCAGCAGCATCTGAATCGTCCCCAGCACCTGCTCGCGCGCCAGTGGATCGAGACCGCTGGTCGGTTCGTCCAAAATCAGCAGCCCCGGCCGCGTCACCAGCGCCCGCGCGATCAGCGCCCGCATCCGCTCTCCGCTGCTCAGCGATGAATACGGATGCTCGATCACCGCCCCCAGGCCGAGCAATTTCAGCGTCTGGCGCGCCTGCTCCGTCATCGCCTCACTCGCCTGCTGATACAAACCGATGCTGCCGAAGAACCCCGTCAGAGCGACCTCAAGGGATGTCAGCGATGGATCGACATCGTACGGCCCCGCCGCCTGCACGAGCCGAATCCGCTTGCGAAGCTCCGGAAGATTCGCTTCGCCGAAGCGCTGTCCCAGCACGCTGCACTCGCCGGCGGTCGGCCAGAGATGACATCCGGCAATGCGCGCCAGCGTGCTTTTCCCGCTGCCGTTTGGCCCCAAAATCGCCGCCAGCGTCCCCGCCTCAACCTGCCAGTCAATATCCCGCAAAATCCATCGGGAATCGCGCATCACACCCACGCCGCGCATCTCGATCGCCATGGGCTGCTCCGCCTGTTGCCCGATGCGCGTTTTCTCATTAGTGTTCACATCCTAACTGTAAAGGATGTTTCGATGACCGCAAACGCCCATCCACGGCGATTCGTCCCCGCCGACCTCGAGCCTTCCAATTTCCCGCGCACGCAGGCCCTGTACCACGATCTTCTCGAACGGCCGATCCAAACGCTCGACCAGCTCAATCGCTGGCTGACGGATTTTTCCGAGCTGACATCCGTCGTGGATGAATACGGCAGCCGGCGCTATATCGATAAAAGCTGCCACACCGACGATGAAGCCATCAAGAAACGATTCATGCAGTTCGTGGAGGAGGTCGAGCCGGGCATCAAGCCGCTGGCCTTTGCGCTTCAGCGCAAATATCTCGATTCGCCGGCGCGCAATCAGCTCGATCAGAAAAAGTTCGGCACTCTCGATCTCCGATGGGAGACCGAGGTGGAAATCTTCCGCGAGATCAATGTTCCCATCGACACCGAAATCACCAAGAAAGTCAGCGAATTTGACGAAATCAACGGCCGAATGACCGTTCAGTTCCGCGGCAAGGAATTAACCCTCCAGCAGGCCGCCCGTTATCTCGAAGACCCGGATCGCCCCACGCGCCAGGAAGCATGGGAAATCACCTCGCGCCGCCGGCTCGTCGATGCGGATGCCATCGAATCGATCTTCGAATCGCTCCTTCCCATGCGCCAGAAGGTCGCCGAAAACGCCGGCATGAGGGATTACCGCGCGTTTCAATGGAAATCCTACAAACGCTTTGATTACATCCCCAGTGATTGCCTGCGCTTTGCCGATTCGATCGCCGAGACTTGCGTGCCGCTGGTCCGGCATATCGACCGGCAACGCGCCAAAGCAATGAATCTCACCGCGCTGCGGCCGTGGGATACTTCCGTCGATCCGCTGGGCCGCCCGCCGCTGAAGCCTTTTGATGAAAACCAGATCGAAACGCTCGTCGGCAAAACCCGCGAAATCTTCAGCCGGCTCTCGCCCGATCTGGCCAAGGATTTCGATCAGCTCCGCGAGCATGGCAACCTCGATCTGCAAAGCCGCAAGGGCAAACAGCCCGGCGGATATCTCATGCCGCTGGAGGAATCGCGCCAGCCGTTCATCTTCATGAACGCCGCCGGCCTGCAGCGCGATGTCGAAACCCTCCTCCACGAGGGGGGGCACGCATTCCACCATCTTGCCGCGTCCAGGCAGGAGGACATCGTCTTCCTCCGCACCGCGCCCATGGAATTCTGCGAAGTCGCCAGCATGTCGATGGAACTGCTCGGCAGCGAGCATTTCAACGTCTTCTACAACGAGCCCGACACACTCCGCGCCAAGCGAAAACTGATCGAGGGCATCATCTATTTCTTCCCGTGGATGGCGATCATCGACTCTTTCCAGCATTGGATCTACACCCACCCCGGCCATGCCCGCGACGAGCGAAAATCGCAGTGGCTTTCCATTCTCGATCGCTTCGGCGGCGCTGTCGACTGGACCGGCTGGGAAAATGTCCGCGCCTCCCTCTGGCAGCGCCAGGGCCATCTCTTCCACGCCCCGTTCTATTATGTCGAGTACGGAATCGCCCAGCTCGGCGCGCTGCAGCTTTGGATGAAAGCCAAAGAAAACCCCCGCCAGGCCCTGGCCAACTACCGCTCGGCCCTGTCCCTCGGCGGCACGCGCCCCCTCCCCCAGCTTTTCGCCGCAGCCGGCATCGTCTTCGATTTCTCCCCCAAAACCCTCAAACCCCTCATGAGCGCCCTGGAGGAAGAACTCTCCGCCCTCCCCCCATGACCCATTTGGCGGCGGTGCGTAGCACCGCGCTACTTCCCCTCCCCCATCCGCAGGAACGTCCCTGCCCGATGCCAGTAATCCTCCCCAAAACCCAGCTTCCGTTTAATCAGCACATCCCGACGCATCCAATTCGATTCCAACATCAATTCAAGGCTCAATTTCCCCCCCAATCGCATCTGCGGAGGCACCGCAACCACCGGCCAGTCGCTTCCATGAACCAGCTTCCTGCTCAGCGCCGCATCTTTCAAAATCGTATCGTACGCATACCACCGATTGGGGACATTCAGCGCCGCCGTGTCGCCATAGAAATGCTCATATTCTTTCGCGAGTTGCGACCAGTTGGGAAGATAATCGATTTCCCACGGAAACAGCCGCGTGCCACAGTGCGCCGCGATCACCCGCACCCCGCGCTTCAGCGCCTCCAGCAGCAGCATGGGATCCGCCACCGAAGGATCAAGACTCGGCAGCACGTGTTCCCAACCGGTGTGGCTCAGCAGTGGAATCCCGTGATGCGCCAACGCCTCGTAAAACGGAATGCACTTCGCGTCCGCGGGATTAAAACGCTGCGTGATCGGCAGCCATTTCACCATCACGGCTCCCGCGGCGGCGCATCGCTCTAACTCCGCCACCGCATCCCTGCGATACGGATGAATCGACGCCGCAAACAAAATCTTCGGATGCCGCGAGGCAAGGTTCATTACATAATCGTTGGTCACGTACAAATGCGTGCTCGGCCAATCAATGTTTCCGTCGCGGTCGTGGACCGCGTCAAACGCCAGCACCACCGCCCCGTCCAATTCCACCGCTTCATCGATCGTTTTAACCAGAAGCTTTTCAAGCTGCCGCTCGGTTTCGCCGTCGCTCCCCTTCAGTCCGAAACGCCACCGCATGAAAGCAAACGGCAGGCTTCCGAGAATTTTTTTCGACATCGATCCGTGTTTGGGATCGAACGCTGAAACATGGACGTGGCAATCGAAAACCATCAGCGCTCCACAACCCCCAGATACCTCTCATGCGCCCCATCCCACCCGCGCCCATCCCCCGGCTCATACCGCTTCACCCCGAAATTCCCGCGCACGATCGCCCGCGCCTCATCCAATGATTTGATCATCCCCACGGCCATCGCCTGCACCAAAACATTCCCAATCGCCGTCGCCTCCACTGGCCCCGCGATGACCGGCCTGCCGCACGCATCGGCCGTCATCTGATTCAGCAGCTCGTTTTTCGTTCCGCCGCCGACGATGTGGATCACCTTGATCTTCCTGCCGAGAATATCCTCCAATCCTTCGATCGTTCGCCGATACGTCAGCGCCAGGCTTTCAAGACACGCCCGCACATATTCCCCGCGCGTGCCCGGCGGGCGCTGCTTCGTCTGCGCGCAGAAGCGATCGATCTTCTCCACCATATCCCCCGGTGTCAGGAACGGCGGATATGCCGGGTCGATGACCGCCCCAAACTCTGACGCGCGCCCCGCCATTTCCGTCAGTTCCTCATATCCATGGTCGTGCCCCTTTTTCTGCCAGTCCCGCCGGCATTCCTGCACCAGCCAGAGCCCCATGATATTTTTTAGAAATCTCACGCACGGGCCCACGCCTACTTCATTCGTGTAGTTGTATTTCATCGCTTTGTCAGACACGATGGGCTCTTTCAATTCCACGCCCATCAGCGACCATGTGCCCGAGCTGATGTAGCAATATTCCTCGCCCCCCTCCGCCGGCACTGCCGCGACGGCGCTGGCGGTGTCGTGGCATCCCGGCGCGATCACCGGCGCAGCCTTCGCCCCGCATTCCGCCGCGACTTCCTCGCGCAATGTTCCCATCACCGTGCCGCTGGACACGATCTGCGGCAAAATCCGTGTTGGAATCTCCAGCTTCTCCAGGATCTCCGTGGACCATCGCCGAAGCTGCGGGTTATACATCTGGCTCGTCGACGCGATCGAAACTTCGCTTTTGCGCGAACCGCACAGCAGATAGTTCAGCAAATCCGGCATGAACAGCAGCGTCCGCGCCGAATCGAGCATCGCGGGATTTCGCTGTTTGAGCGCCATCAGTTGAAACAGTGTGTTGAACTGCATGAACTGAATTCCCGTTTGCGCGAACACCGTCTCCCTGGGCACGATTTCAAACGTGCGCTGCATCATCCCGTCGGTGCTTGAATCGCGATACATCGTCGGATTGGCCAGGACATCGCCGTTTTCGCCGAGCAATCCGAAATCAACGCCCCACGTATCCATGCCGATGCCGCTCAATTCGCCGGCCAGACCGATTGATGTTTTTCGCAGCCCGGTTTTCAACTCTTCCCACTGTGCCAGCAGGTTCCACTGGAATAGCCCCAGCATTTTCCCGTTGGGATTGGCAAATCGGTGTTTTTCCTCGAGCGATAGCTTTTTCCCGTCGAGCGTGCCAAGAATCGCCCGTCCGCTCTCGGCCCCCAGGTCAAACGCCAGAAAATGTGCTGCCGCCATAATCTTCCGCCAGTTTCAGGATTACGATCTGTCGATTACCATTTTAACGTGCAAAGAACGCGGATAAAAATCGACGGCATCTGCCGCCCCACCGATGCCGCCGCCGCCACCCGTGCCGGCGCCGATGCCGTTGGAATCGTCCTCGATCCCACCGCCGGCCGCCACGTCTCCACGCAAACCGCCGCCAAAATTGTCGAAGCCACCGGTCCGCTCGTCACAACCGTGGGAGTTTTCGTAAACGCTTCCGTCGATGAAATTCAAAAAACTTTCGCCCTGATCCCGCTGAATGTCGCGCAATTGCACGGCGATGAACCCCCCCAGTTCGTCGCCGATCTCAAACCCATTCGCGTCATCAAAGCCCTGCATCTCGCCCCGGGCGATACCACGACGCTCCACACCTGGCGCCAGGCGATTGCCGATCTTCATCTCACCAATCTGATTGCCCTGGTGGTGGAATCCGCGCGCCCCACTCCCGAGCGCGGCGGTACCGGCATCGCCAGCGATTTCGCTTACCTGCACGATCTGCAATCCCGCGGGCAATTCAAAAATCTTCCCCCGATAATCGTCGCCGGCGGCCTCACGCCCCAGAACGTAGGCGATGTCGTGCGATTGCTCCAGCCATACGCCGTCGATGTCAGCAGCGGCGTCGAATCCACCCACCGCGAAAAATCCCCCGAGAAACTCGAAGATTTCGTCCGCGCCGTCCGCGAAGCCTGATGACATCTCCGCTGCCGCCGTTAATATATTCCCATGCCCGCTTCCCCCAAGCCCCGCCGCGAGCTTCATTTCAAATCGATCGACGACATTACCGCCGACGCCGGCAAGCTCGCACAGGCGGAGCGGAACAACAAACTGCGCCGCCTGGGCAACTGGACGCTCGGCCAGGCGTGCGGGCACCTCGCGACCTGGATCGACTACGGCTACGAAGGCGCGCCCGTGAAATTTCCCTGGCTGCTTCGCCTCATGGCGCGGGGACGAAAGAAAAAATATATCTATGGAGTGATGAACCCCGGCGGCCGGTTGCCGCGCGCCCCCAATGGAACTTTCGCCACCGAAATGATGACCACCGAAGCCGGCCTCCAGCGACTCCAGGGCGCCTGCGCCCGATTGAAGAAGGAGACCCCCAGCCGGTTGCATTTCGTCTTCGGCAAGCTCAAGCCCGATGAGTGGAAAAACCTCCACATGCGTCACGCGGAACTGCATCTCTCTTTTTTCCGCTGGGATTGAAGCAGCGGCAGCACGAAAATTTTCCGCTTGATCTGCCGCACAGTCCAGCCCATCGTGAACCCCTTCACCAGCAGGCCTCCCAGCGGCGTTTTGGCCACCCGGCGATATCCGCGCCGAATATCCGAATAAAACCGCCGCGTCTCCGAGTCGTAACTTGCCAGATCAAGCGTGATCTCTTTCATCGCCGCGGCAAAATCGACTTCCCGCCGACTGCCCGCGTCCAGTATCGCCCGCGCCGCCAGTTGGCCGCTGCGGATCGCATGATAAATCCCCTCGCCGAGGAAGGGATCGATCATCCCCGCCGCATCGCCGATCAGGCACGCGTCTTTCCACGGCTGGTGCATTCGCCGGCCGTTGTGCGGGATTTTATGTCCATGAATCTGACCGGAAATCTCCCGACCGGTTTTGCTTTTCACAAATTCCGCCAGCTTTGGCCCCGCATGCGGAATCGTCGGATTCAAACTGTAAAGGCCGACATTGAAATGATCGTCCTTGGGAAAAATCCACCCATAGCCGCGATTCACCGCGCCAAAATCAAATTCCATCGCCGTATCCGGCCAGTCATGATTGGAAATGCACGTCTCCAGCGCGAGTCCCATCGCCAGCGGATGCCCGGGCATGAGCAACTTGCGCACCTGGCTATTCGCCCCATCCGCGCCGATCAGAAATCGGCTGCGAAATGTCCCGCGATGGGTGGTGACGATCCACCCGTCCGCGTCGCGCCCAAGCCCGATCAGGCGGTGATTCGATTTGAATTCAGCTCCCCATCCGATGCACTGCTGCAGAAACAGTCGATCAAATTCCGCCCGCACCGTCATCGCCGCGATGGGAAGAGTGTTGCCCAGCGTACGGCTCAAAGCCCCCAGCGACAATCTCATTTCCGAGCACATCCGCCGCACCACGGGAGTGACATCAAATGGCAGCGCATCGATGGTTTTGGTCGTCAGCGCCCCCGCGCACGGCTTCATCCGCGGAAACTCCGCTTTATCCAGCAGCAGCACATTCCGCCCCGCCGCGGCGAGGTCGTACGCCGCCGCGCACCCGGCAGGACCAGCGCCGACGACGATGATTTCGCGCATCTCCATATTCCCGGCTTTTTAGTCTATGATTTGGTTAAGACGATCACCACCATGCCGCAGAACCAATCGCCGCAATCCCTCAACATTCTCGTCGTCGACGATGAGATCAACATCCGCAAGACGCTGGCGATCAGCCTGGAAACCGATGGCCATCACGTCACCGCGGTGAGCAACGCCCGCGACGCCGCCGCCGAGGCCGCAAAAAAATCGCACGATCTCGCCTTCGTCGATCTTCGCCTCGGCCTCGACGATGGGCTGAACCTCATCCCCGAGCTGCTCGCCCAGAGCCCGTGGATGCGGATCGTGATCATCACCGCGCATGGCTCCATCGACAGCGCCGTTGAAACCATGAAGCGCGGCGCTTCCGATTATCTCACCAAGCCGTTTACGCCAGGGCAGGTGAAGCTCGTCGTCGAGCGGGTCGCCCGCCTTCGCGCGCTGGAACTTCAGGTGGCCGACCTGGAAGAAATCGTCGGCCAATCCAAGGGCGAACCAATTCTCAAAACCGACAACCCGGCGATGCAGCGGGCCATCAGCCTCGCCCGGCAGGTGGCCGCCAGCGAAACGACGGTGCTGATCCGCGGCGAAAGCGGCACCGGCAAGGGCGTCATCGCCCGTGCCATCCATGCCTGGAGCAATCGGGCCGAGCGGCCCATGTCCACCATCTCCTGTCCGACGCTTTCGCCGCAGCTTCTCGAGAGCGAATTATTCGGCCACGCCCGCGGCGCGTTCACCGGCGCCGTCCGCGACAACATCGGCCGCATCGCCGCCTGCGACGGGGGGATTCTGTTCCTCGATGAAATCGGCGACCTGCCGCTGGAATTACAGCCAAAGCTGCTGAGATTCCTGCAGGATCGCGAGTATGAGCGCGTCGGTGAATCGCGCACCCGTCGGGCCGATGTGCGCGTCATCGCCGCCACGCATGTCGATCTTGAATCCGCCGTGCGCGCCGGAAAATTTCGCGAAGACCTGCTGTACCGCATCAAGGTCATCCAGCTTGATCTCCCCCCGCTGCGCGATCGGCTGGAGGACCTGCCGATGCTCGCCGAGCGATTCCTGAGCGAAACGCGCGGCGGCAAACCGATCGCCGGATTCACCCCTGAAGCGATCGAGGCGCTGAAGCGATACCGCTGGCCCGGAAATCTTCGCGAACTGCACAACGTCGTCGAGCGCGCGATGTTTCTCTGCCAGAATCACTCCATCGGCGTGGATCATCTGCCCACGGAGTTTTCCAACGCCGCATCGCCCTCGGAGGAAATCGGCGACGCCGTCTCACTGGAAAAGCTGGAAGAAAAGCACATCCGCGGTGTGCTGGCAAAATCCAAGTCGCTGGAAGAAGCCGCCAAGGTGCTGGGAATCGACCTCGCGACGCTCTACCGCCGCCGGCGCAAGTACGGCATCTGAATCCCTCTCCAAATCATCGTGCAATATGCAATCGCCCCGAAACACGCACCGTGCATTCTGCACGACGACGGCAATTGAAATCCCATTTTTATCGTACCACCGCCGCCGCGGCGCTGGCACTGCGTTCGCACAAGCAGTTCCAGTATGTTCGGCCTGCGGCAGAAACTTTTCTTCGGGTTCGGAGGCTTGCTCGTAATTCTTCTGGCCGTTAGCAGCCTTGGCGTTGCGGTGCTGCATCAGCATCGTACCTGGCTGGATAGCTTCCTCTACGAAAACTGGCGCAGCGTCGAATACGGCCAGCACATGCTCGATTCGCTGCAATCGATGAACACCATCGCGCAAGGCGTTTCCGGCGAAACCGGCCAGCTCGACGCCGCCGCCATCACCGTCGCCGCAGCGTCGGCCGTCAAGCCGATGCAAACTTTTGGCGACAACACCGTCGCCGAAGACCACAACATCACCCTGCCCGGCGAAGACGCCGAAGCATCCGACCTCACCCGCCTCTGGTCGGGATATGAAATCAACACTCACACCGGCGAGCAGATTTCCAAATCGACGGCCAACAGCTATCGCGACGAGTTTCAGGCTCTTTTGAGCCCACAGACATCGTTGTCGGATCGCCGCGCAGCCTATGCAGCCCTGCAAAACATTTCTCCCCAGCTCAGGCAGCGCGCCCAGGACATTATCGACCTGAATTTTAAGAACATGCAGCCGCTGGAGGGCCGCATCAAGGATATGTCCGACTCGGCCACCCGGCTGATTATCCGCCTGGCAGTCGTTGGAGTGGGGCTTGCCGTGGTGTTCATCCTGCTCATGAGCCGGGCGATTCTGCGGCCGCTGCAGACGCTCACCCGCTCGCTCGAGGAGATCGCCGAGGGAAATCTCGATCAGGTCGTAGAGGTGAAATCGCGCGATGAACTTCGCAGCCTGGCCGAGGCGTTCAACTCGATGGCCGCACGGCTCCGGGAATTTCGCCGCTCCGACCGCGCCAAGCTGATGCGCATCCAGCGCACCACCCAGCTTGCGGTGGACAGCCTCCCCGATGCCGTCGCGGTTGTGAACGCCGCGGGATCGGTCGAAATTTCCAACGAAACGGCCCAGAAATTATTCCAGCTTTATCCCGAGCAATCGCTGATGTCGCTGCGCGACCGCCGGCTTGGCGAGCTTTACCAGCAGGCCGCGCGCGATGCAGCGCCTTCGCAGCCGCGCGGATACGAATCGGCCATCGAGGTGTACGACCAGGGCGGCCAGCTTCGCTTTTTCCTTCCGCGCGCCATCCCGATCCTCGACGCCGAGCATCACCTGGTGGGCGTGACATTGGTGCTGGGCGATGTCACCAATCTTCGCCGGCTGGATGAGATGAAAAGCGGCCTGCTTTCGGTCGTTTCCCACGAGCTGAAAACACCGCTGACCTCCATCCGCATGGCATCGCATCTGCTGCTGGAGGAGCGCGTCGGACCGCTCAATGCCAAGCAAACCGAATTGCTGATGGCCGCCCGCGAGGATGCGGACCGGCTGCAGAAAATCATTGAAGACCTTCTGGATATGGGCCGCCTCGAATCGGGCCGGCTAAAGCTCGATCTGCAATCCGAGCCATCGGAGCGGCTGGTATCCGATGCGGTCACACCGATGGAAACGGCGTTCCACGACAAGTGCATCACGCTGGAAGTCGACGTGCCGGTGGAAACGCCGGCGGTGATGGCCGACCCATCTCGCATCGGTCACGTTTTTTCCAACCTGCTGAACAACGCGCTGAAATACACGATGCCCGGCGGCAAGGTGAGAATCTCCGCCGAACCGCTGGAGAAATACGTCCGCTTCATCGTCGAAGACTCCGGCATTGGCATTCCCCGTGAATATCTCGGGAAGATTTTCGAGCGGTTCTACCGCGTCCCGCGCGAAAACCAGCCCGCCGGCGCGGGGCTGGGCCTGGCGATTGCCAAGGAAATCGTCGATGTGCACGGCGGAACGATGGAAGTCCAAAGCACGCCCGATCAGGGAAGCAGATTCTCCTTCACCCTTGAAAAATCGCCCGAAACCAGAACTCAAACGCAATCCGAGGTGAAATATGAAACCAGCCTCCATTCTGATCACCGATGATGAAAGCGCCATCCGCCTGATGCTGCGCACGGCCCTGGAGACCGAAGGGTATCTCGTCTCCGAAGCCGCCAGCGGCCGCGAAGCGCTCGACGCGATCAAGTCGCACATTCCCGATCTGATGGTGCTCGATCTGAATATGCCTGCAATTGATGGCATGGCCGTGCTCGAGCAGATGAAGGTCCTGGCCGCCGCGCATCGGCCCAAGATCATCATCCTCACCGCGTACGGCTCGATCCCCGCCGCCGTGAAAGCGACGCGCCTCGGGGCGCTGGACTTCATGGAAAAACCGATCACGCCCGATGAGCTGCGCCACGCGGTTCGCAGCGTGCTGGATGAGCCGGAGCTGGATTACGCGCCGCAGGTCGTGATCGATGTGCCCGGTGGATACGACCACGCGCTGGACCGTATCCGCAAGCTGCTGCGCCTCGCCGATTATGAAAACGCCATGTCCATACTGATGGCCGCCGCCGATCAGAACAACCAGCATTCCTCGGCTTATTTCAACCTGCTCGGCGTGCTCTACGAAGCGCAGGGTAAATGGCGGCTGGCGCGCAAGTGCTACCTGAAATCCATCGACGCGGATGAAAACTACCGCCCCGCCCGCAGCAACCTGCGCCGCCTTCAGGAACTGCGGCGATACGGGCGAAGCTCGCAGGCGGTTCTGCTCGGCGACGAGGCCGACGACATCTGGTACGCGAAACTTCCCGAGGTTCAGGCCTGACCCAAATGCCAAAGCGGAATCAAACCATCCTGGTGGTCGACGATGAGCAGAATATTCGGCTCCTCCTGCGATCGACGCTGGAATCGGACGGGTTCCGCATCATCGAAGCCGCGGGCGCTGAAGAAGCGATCGATACGATCGAGCGGCACGAACCGGCGCTGGTTTTGCTCGACCTGTGGATGCCGGGGAGCGACGGCATGACGGTTTTGGAATATCTCAATCAGAAGCCGCCGGAGCGGCGGCCACGGGTCATTGTGCTGACCGCCAACAATCGCGTCCCCGTTGTGGTGAAGGCAATGCGTCTGGGGGCGTCAGATTTTCTGGAGAAACCGACCACGCCGGATGATCTGCGTCTCAGCGTCGCCGCCGCCCTGGAAGAAATTGACGATGCCGCCGAGCCGGAAGTTCAACCTTCACAGCCCGCGCGCCCGAGTGAAAAGCTGAGCCCGACTTTGGTAAAAATTCGCCAGGCCGTCTGGAACCAGGACATCCATTTCATCGAACACACGCTCGGCACTTTGTTTCGCAAGGCATGGAGCAACCCCGCGTGGTTCAACCTCCTCGGCGCCGTGTTCGAGGCGGAAGGAAATCGCGGCGCGGCCAAAACTTTCTACCAGAAAGCCGCCAGCGCACCCGCGGGCTGCGAAGCGGCGAGCCGAAACATCCTTCGCCTCGAAAATATCGACGCGAACCCCGCAGGCGCGGACGTTGACCTCGGCGAGCAGGAAATATTCCTCGCCGACCTCCTCGAACTGCACGATGGCCATCATTCCGACCCCCAACATTCGATCAGGAGCCACTTATGACGGATCTCTTATACATCGGGATGACCGTTGCATTCTTCGCGGTCAGCGTCCTCTACATCCACGCGATCGGGAAAGTTTAACCTTCGGAGATTTTGCGATGACGGAACTCATCATTGTTGGAATCGTTTCGGTTGGTTTGCTCGTTTACCTGTTTTGGACGCTGATCCGTCCAGAGCACTTTTAAGTCCGGATCAGGAGATATCAGCGGATGCAAATGAAGGAGGTATTCAGCCATGTGGACACCAGTGACCATCAAAACGGTAAGTCCGATCGCCACGGCGCCGGTCATGCACGGTTTTGCAGCGGCTCCTCCGCCGCAGCTCGACGTCCTGATGTTGTTCGGATTTTTTATTTCAATCCTGACATTATTGATCTGGATGCATCCGGTGCCGTCGCGGCTGAACACACTTGCATTTGCGGTAAGCCTGGCGGGATTGGCGGTCTATGGATTCCTCCAAGGCGCGTGGCCGCTCGGAATCGTCGCGATGATTTGGTCGGGGGCGGCGCTTATGCGATGGCATCAATGGAAGGACATCGTTATCGCTCGAAACAAAAAACGACGCGCAATCATGTTTCCCCCGCGTCGTGGGCAGGGCGAATCCATCCATGACCAATTGTTTGAATGGAACTAATTGAGTGAGTCAGAGGGCTGAAAGGATCAGAGTTATATGAGCTATATGCGAGGTACAGATTGGGCCCAGTTGTTGATCTTCAGCATCGGGCTCTTGCTTATCACCAAGCCGATGGGAATTTATCTTTTGCGCGTGCTCGACCCGGAGCAGGAAGGTGGTCTGGGCATACTCGAAAAATTTCTCGGCCCGGTCGAGCGGCTCGTTTACAAGGTCGCCCGCGTCGATCCTAAAAAGCAGCAAAACTGGAAACAATACGCCTTGTCGTTGCTGTTCCTGGGATTGGTGACCGTGCTGCTCAGCTACGGCTTGTACAGGATTCAGAACATCCTGCCGCTCAAGCAAAACATGCCCAATCTGGCGCAGTCGGTGGACAAGAACAACGTCATCAACGGCGGCGGTAAGGTTCCGGGGGTCATCGCTTTCGTCCAGGCGTCCAGCTTTGCCACGAACACGGACTGGCAAAGTTATGAGCCCGAGCAGATGTTCACGTACTTTTCGCAGTGCTGCAACACCCCGCTCCACTTCTTCTTTTCTTCGGAGGTGGGCATTGCCGCCGCCGCTGTGGTCGTGCGCGCCGTCAAGCGCAAGCAAACCACGCACATCGGCAATTTCTGGGTCGATCTGACCCGCCAGACGCTTTATCTTTTTCTCCCCATCTCCATCGTCTTTGCCACGCTGGATGTATGGCAGGGAATTCCAATGAATTTTCGGCCGTATACAGCGGCGGTGGCGCTGGACCAATCCGGCGCGACATCGGCTGCGCAGCCGACGATTCAGACAATCGCTCAGGGCCCGATGGCCTCGTTCTGCGCCCCGAAGGTCCTGGGCCTGAACGGCCCGGGTTTCACCGGCGCCGACTGCTGCCATCCCTTTGAGAATCCAACGCCGCTGTCGCAGTTCCTTCAGTGGATGTTATTTTTCTCCATCCCAGCCGGCCTGGTTTATTACTACGGCCGGATGATCAACAACACGATGCACGGCTGGAATATCTGGATCGCCATGTACCTGATGCTGATGGGGACGCTTCTTGTCACCTGGTATTTCGAAGCCCAGCCCAATCCAAACCTGGTGGCGATGGGAATCGATCCCGCTTACGCCAACATGGAGGGCAAGGAAGTCCGCGTCGGAATTTATAACTCGGCCGCATGGGCCAACGACGTGACCGACACCGCCGAGGGCGCCAACAACTGCCAGCACGATTCGATGACCCCGATGGCGACGTTCATGTTGCTGTTCAACATGCACATGGGCGAAGTGATCTTCGGCGGCATCGGCAGCGGGCTGTACACCATGCTGGTCTTCATTTTTGTCTCGGTCTTCCTGGCGGGTTTGATGATTGGACGCACGCCGGAATACCTGGGCAAGAAGATCGACGCGTACAGCGTGAAGTGCTGCTGTTTATATCTCCTGCTGCTGGTCCTTGACGCGGTGGGCTTCACCGCCTGGGGTTCAATCGCCAACTGGGGCCAGACCAACGTCGGCAATGGCGGTCCGCATGGCTTCACCGAAATCTTCTATGCCTACAGCTCCGGTATGGCCAACAACGGCACGTCCATGGGCGGATTCGGCTATTCGCCGACCACCACCAATCCTGCCGGGCAGACTGTCTACGCCAGCACCATGTTCAACGCGACGCAGACATTCTGCATGTATCTGGGGCGATATTGGGAATTGATTCCCATTCTGGCGCTCGCCGGCGCGGTGGCGATGAAAAAGCCCGCCCCGGCCTCGGCCGGCAGTTTCCCCGTCGTCGGACCGACTTTCATCGTGCTGATCATCGCTGTCATTGTGATCGTCGGTGCGCTCAACTTTCTGCCCGGCTTGGCGATGGGACCGTTGCTCGAACACTTCATCATGCGCAGCGGCGGCATCCTGTACTGACGACGTTTCACTGAACTCAATGGACCAACGCGAATACATCAACTGCGATTCAAAAATGAACTGAGGAAAGGTTATGGCAGCCAAAGCAAGACCATTATTTGATCCTGCAATTGTAATCCCCGCGATCGGCGAGGCTTTCAAAAAGCTCAATCCAGTCCACATGGTGAAGAACCCCGTGATGTTCGTTACCGAAGTGGGCGCGGCCCTCACGACGCTCGATTTGTTTTTCAGCAAGGATTATTTGAGTTTCGTCGCGCAGATTTCACTGTGGCTCTGGTTCACGGTGCTCTTCGCGAATTTTGCCGAAGCGATGGCCGAAGGCCGCGGCAAGGCCCAGGCGGATGCGCTGCGCAAGAGCCGCACCAAGAGCGTCGGCCGCAAGCTCATGCCCGATGGCTCGATCCAGACCGTGCCTGCCGAGTCGTTCCGCAAAGGCGACATCTTCATCGTCACCGCCAACGAGCTGATCGCCGCCGACGGCGAGATCATCGAAGGCGCGGCCAGCGTCAACGAATCGGCCATCACCGGAGAATCCGCCCCAGTCATTCGCGAAGCGGGCGGCGACCGCTCGGCGGTCACGGGTGGAACCACCGTTCTTTCCGATGAGCTGAAAGTCCGCGTCACTGCCGATCCCGGTGAAAGCTTCATGGACCGGATGATCGAGCTGATCGAAGGCGCCAAGCGTCAGAAGACACCCAATGAGATCGCGCTCTCGATCCTTCTCTCCGCTTTGACGATCATCTTCATGGCTGTCTGCATCACGATGATGCCGTTCGCGATGTTCACACAGACCTATCTGTCTGGCGACGCATACGCCAAAGTAAGCCTGGCATTCTCCATCACGGTCCTGGTCGCCCTGCTGGTCTGCCTGATTCCAACGACCATCGGCGGTCTGCTGTCGGCGATCGGTATCGCCGGCATTGACCGCATGGTGCAGCACAACGTGCTGGCGATGAGCGGCAAGGCCGTCGAAGCCGCCGGTGACGTGGACGTATTGCTGCTCGACAAAACCGGCACGATCACCCTCGGCAACCGGGCCGCGACCGAATTCATCGCCGCGCCCGGCGTCACCGAAACGGAGTTGGCCGATGCGGCGCAGCTTTCATCGCTCGCCGATGAAACCCCCGAGGGCCGCAGCATCGTCATCCTCGCCAAGGACAAATACGGCATCCGCGGCCGCGAAATTCAATCGTTGCCGGAATCTGAATTCGTCGCCTTCACGGCGCAGACGCGCATGAGCGGCGTGAATCTCAACGGCACCATGATCCGCAAGGGCGCGGCCGACAGCGTCCGCAAATTTGTCATGGCGAGTGGCGCGATCTTCCCCACGGAAGTTGACAAGACGGTTGAAACCATCAGCCGATCAGGCGGAACGCCCCTGGTCGTCGCCACGCAGAAAAAAGCCCTCGGCGTGATTTATCTTAAGGATATCGTCAAGAGCGGCTTGCCCGACCGGTTTCAGCGCTTCCGGGCGATGGGAATCAAGACCGTCATGATCACCGGCGACAATCCCCTGACCGCCGCCGCCATCGCCAAGGAAGCCGGCGTGGACGATTTCCTCGCGCAGGCCACGCCGGAGGACAAACTAGCGCTTCTCAAGAGAGAGCAGTTGGCCGGCCACCTGGTCGCGATGACCGGCGACGGCACCAACGACGCCCCGGCACTGGCCCAGGCGGATGTCGGCGTCGCCATGAACACCGGAACCCAGGCCGCCAAGGAAGCCGGCAACATGGTCGATCTCGACAGCAATCCCACCAAGCTGATCGAAGTGGTGGAGATCGGCAAGCAACTGCTCATGACTCGCGGGGCGCTGACCACGTTCAGCGTCGCCAACGACGTTGCCAAATATTTTGCGATCATTCCCGCGATGCTCATGGGCGCGTTCCCGCAGGTGGCGCCGCTGAACGTCATGAAACTCGCCACGCCCCACAGCGCCATCCTCAGCGCGGTCATCTTCAACGCCATCATCATCATCCTGCTGATTCCGCTGGCGCTGCGGGGAGTGAAATTCCGCCCGGCCTCCGCTGCGGCTGTTCTCCGTCGGAATCTGCTGATCTACGGCCTGGGCGGCATCATCGCGCCGTTCCCGGGAATCAAACTCATCGACTTGTTCATCAACGCCATCCACCTGCCCGGTCTGGCGATGCCCCACTGATTGTAGAAAGAAGAAATCATCATGGAACAGAAATCAAACGAAACTTCACAGAACATTGATACCAACGACCAACCCGGCGGCTCGCTTCTTGGCCACCTCTGGGCGTCCATAGGCGTAACACTCGTGCTGGGGATTATCTGCTGCGCAATTTATCCCGCGCTTATCTGGGGCATCGGACAGGCGTTTTTCCGCGTACAGGCCGATGGTTCCCTGCTAACTAAAGACGGCTCGTTTACAACGGATGACAGCCAGGCTGTCGGTTCCGCCTTTATCGGACAGAATTTTTCCGCGCCGCAATATTTCCATCCCCGTCCGAGTGCCGCTGGAGCGGGGTATGACGCCACCGACTCCGGTGGAAGTCAGCTCGGCCCGCTCAGCGACAAGCTGATCAATGGCGTGACCACCCCGGCCACGACCCAGCCGACCGTGCAGCCGGAAACTCTGGCCTATGACGGCATCCGTCTCCGGACCATCCACTATGCCTCGGACAACGGAATTCCGTTCAAGCTCTTCAACGTGGCCGCCGACGCCACCAAAACCGAAGTGCCGCTGAAGAATTATCAGAACAAGGATGGGAGCATGAATGACATCGCGCTGGTGGATGCGTTTCCCCATTCGGGCGCAACCGCGGGGTTGATCGCGTCTGATTTCGGGACGTTAATTCCCGGCGACGCGGTGACGGCTTCCGGCTCCGGCCTCGATCCGCACATCAGCCCCGCCAATGCGGCGCTGCAAATCAATCGCGTCGCCGCCGCCCGGAAAATTTCGCCTGACAAAGTCAAAGCACTTGTCGATAAATTTACCGATGGCCCCGACCTGGGAATTCTGGGCGATCCCGGCGTCAACGTGCTCAGGCTGAATATCGCCCTGGATACGAATTATCCGCCGGCAACCGGAAAATAGTTCTTTATGTGCCTCGGGGCCATGAGCGCGCGGCGACGCCACATTGCCGCTCTCATGGCCCCTGCTGAACAATATGGATCGTCTCACAGCGTTCGGTTTGATCGCGGTTAGTTTGATGCTGGTCTTCTATGCGCTGGAACATCGATCGCCCGTCTATGTGCTTGGTTTTGCCGGCTCCTGCCTGCTGGGATCCGCCTACGGATTTCTCCAGGGGGCGTGGCCGTTTGGAATGGTCGAGGTAATCTGGGCGGTTGTTGCCCTGCGGCGGTGGTGGAATGCCTGAGGACCGCGCACAGAGTTTTCTCCAGATGATCCGCCGCTCGCAGCGCGGCAGGCTGAAGGTCTATCTCGGCTATGGGCCGGGCGTGGGGAAAACCTATCGCATGCTGCAGGAGGCCCATCGACTCCAGAAGGAGAAAATCGACGTCGTCGTCGGACTCATCGAAACCCACGGCCGCGCCGAGACCGCGAGCCTCGCCGAAGGCTTGGAAGTCATCCCGCGCCGGAAGGTCGAATATCACCAGATCATCGTCGAGGAGATGGACGTCGACGCCGTCATCGCCCGCCGGCCGCAGGTGGTCATCGTCGATGAGCTGGCCCACACCAATGTCCCGGGAAGCAAAAATTCCAAGCGATACCAGGATGTTCAGGACATCCTCGCCGCGGGAATTCACGTGATTTCCGCTCTCAATATCCAGCACCTGGAAAGCCTCTACAACACGGTCGAGCAGCTTGTCGGCGTGAAGGTGCGCGAGCGGCTTCCCGATTCGGTGCTGGCCGAGGCGGATCAGATCATCAACATCGATCTCTCCGCCGAAGACCTCCAGCAGCGCTTGCGCGAAGGGAAGATTTATCCCACCGAGCGCGTGCAATCCTCGCTGGAGAATTTCTTCACGAGCTCGAATCTCGAGCACCTGCGCGAGCTGGCCCTGCGCGAGCTGGCCAGCCAGATCGACTTCAAGCGCCGCGAGACCGGGCATGAGAAGGTGACCACCCCGGGAGATGGATCGCCCGATCAGATCATGGTCTGCCTCTCCTCGCGCGGGCCCAACAGCGCGCGGCTGCTGCGCTTCGCCTCGCGCCTTGCCGGGCGGCTCAACCGCAACTGGTACGCGGTCTACGTGCAGACGCCGTCGGAAGGCCCCACCGTCATCGACGCGGTCACGCAGCGCCTGCTGGCCGATACGCTCACGCTCGCCAACCAGCTCGGCGCGATGGTGCTTCCCGTCAAGGGGCAGAACATCGCCGATACCATCCTGCGATTCGCCAAGGAATATCACATCGGCCAGATCGTGATTGGACGACCCCGTCCGATCCCGTGGTGGAAGCGATTGATCGGCCACCGTTCCGTGGCGGAAGAATTGATCGCCCGCGCCCAGGGCGTGAGCATCGTGGTCGTCGACGCCCAGAGCGAAGAGCGCCGGACCACGGATTTTGTCGAGCCGACCGATGCAACGATGTCGGCCGTTCGCCCCGCGGGAACGCTCTCGCGCCTGCTCACTCCGCAGCGCATTCTTATCTGGGACGATCCTGTTGCGCGGCAGGACATGCGCCGGCAAATGGTGGATGCGATCGTGTCGACCGTGCCGGGCCTCAGCGCCGAGTTGGTTCTGCAAAAACTCGCCGAGCGGGAAAAACAGGGCTCGACATTTCTCAACGAGGGGATCGCCCTTCCGCACGCCCGGCTCGACAAGCTGGAATCGCCGCAGGTGGCGCTTGGATTAACCCGCGCTGGATTGCTGGACGTGGTGACCGATCCGCCGATCTCCGCGGCTTTTCTGCTGCTGAGCCCCAGCGCCGGCGCGAATGTGCATCTGCAGGTGCTGGCCAAGGCCGGCCGCGCCCTGCAAAACCGCGAGCTGCGCGCCGCCCTGTCCCGCGTCGCCACGCCCCTGCAGGCCATGGAGGCGATCCAGGATTTCGAATCCGCATTCAGCGGCCAGCCGGCGTTACCAGCTTGATCCGAGCTTATCCAGGCCCGACCGGCCAAGATCCTCCGGCGTCATCGCGATCCGGAAATTGCAGGTCGCATTGAAGCTGAGGAAAAACGGCTCGGCAATTGAGGGGATCGACGATGATTCCTTCACATCCACGATCAGTACCCCCCCGCGATGCCCGTCCTGCTCGCTGAAATAAACGGCCTCCGGCTTAATCGCCTCAAGGATTTTCTGGATGGTCTTGCCCGCCGTCCCTTTTCGGACCATCGTGTTAAACGGCTCGGCTGGAAACGCGACATTCAAAATCATTCGCATGTGAATCTCCGCAGTGTGTTTGCCTGGATTGGTGACGCGTTGCGAATGCTATCTGGCCAGCAAGGAATTACAAGATTTCGACCCGGCAAAAAACTTGCCATTTTATCTTATTTATGGCATGTTCTAGATCTGATGGCATAAATTATATTAATGGCATCCTACAGGAGCCCTGTCATGACCGAAATAAAGAGCACGGTTCTTCGCGTTGCCGAGGGCGGCCGCATCGTTATTCCCCTGGATGTGCGCAAACGGCTGGGAATAGAAACGGGGACGCAGCTAGTTTTGACTCTGGAAGGCGACCACGCCACGCTCGCCAGCGTTAAAGCGGCGCGGCGCAGAGCTCGCCAGCGCGTCGGCCGATATATCAAACCCGATGTCAGCCTCAGCAAAGAGCTGATGGCCGAGCGCAAAGCCGAGGCTCGCCGTGAGTGATATCAACATCGTCGACGCCTCGGCGATTCTCGCATATCTGCAGCAGGAAAAGGGCCAGGACATCATTGAAGCGGCGCTGGATGCGCAACCATCGCTCATCACGACCGTCAATTACTGTGAAGTCCTGAGCAAGCTCTGCGAAAAAGGAATGCCGGCCGATGAAGCCCAGGCGGCGGTAAACGATCTCGGTTTGATCTTCGTCGACTTTAACCTTGACCTGGCCCATCGCGCCGCAGCCATGCGCCCCAAAACAATGTCCATCGGCGCGTCTCTCGGCGACCGCGCATGCCTCGCTCTCGCCCAAAAGAGGGCGGACGACGGCGATCATGCGGTTCTATTCACCGCCGAACAACTCTGGCTGAAACTCAAATGGCCGTTCAAGATTGTCGCCATTCGCTCAAATAAAAACGTCAGTTGACGGCTTTTGGCGACGCGGGGCGTGTGGTGGTCTCCTGCTCACGAAAATACCCAACCATATCCCTCACCGCCGGCGACAACCATCGCAGCGGCCATGCGAATGACGCCACCACCGCCTCGTGCCCCACGTGTTTGTACAAAATCAGTTGCACCGAGCCGCCGGCCGCGCGAATTTTCGCCGCCAGATTCACCGCGTTGCTGTAATTCACCGTTGGATCGGAAAGGCCCTGGATCAGCAGCATCGGCGGCGCTTTGCCATCCACGAAATTGATCGGCTCAATATCCCCCGGCGGCGAGGTATCGTCCCGAGCCATCGAAAACACGCCGCGATCATCCGGCGGGGGAACGAAATCATACGGCCCCGACAAACCCGCAGTGGCCCGGATCACGCCCGGGCTCAGCCCAACCGATTCCAGATAATGCTTGTCCAGCGTCAGCAGCGCGACGATATGTCCCCCGGCGGAATGGCCGGCAAGAAATACACGGGCGGGATCTCCCCCGAATCGCGCGATGTTTTCATGCACCCAGCGCGTCGCCATCGCCCCGTCGTACACGAACGCCGGAAACGTCACGCCGGGATACAGGCGATAGTCCGGCAGCACGGCGATGAACCCCTTCGATGCGATCGCCGCCGCGACGAATCGGTAATCGTGCTTGCTGCCGTTTTGCCAATCACCCCCGTAAAAGAACACCACGACGCCCAGTGGAAGTTTCGCATGCCGTGGAACGTACACATCCAGCTTTTGCCGCGGCAAATCCGCATACGCGATGTTGCGCGTGGCGATATATCCGCAGGAAGGAATCGTCGCGTTGACGATATCAAACCGGCTGCATCCCCCGCCAAAGCATAATGCCAGTAGAACGCACGCCAGCAAGCACCGGCGCACGATCATCCCACTTCCACTTCCGCGTTATGCTCACGGCGATCATCCAGAAGAGGGATTGTCTTTTCGGTTTGCTCGATGCCATCGAACAGCACCCGCGTCACCGCCCCACCTCTACCGGTCCTGCGGATATGGATATGGTGGAATGTCTCGCGATATCGGTAATGAAGATTAAACGAATCCCATTTCTCGGGCAGCAGCGGCGACACCCGCAAACGGTTCACTTCCAGGTGCAATCCCAGCAGTGATTCGGTGATCAGCCGATACATCCACCCCGCCGATCCGGTGTACCACGTCCACCCCCCGCGGCCGGCGTGCTGGGGATTGGTGTAGACATCGGCGGCGATGACGTACGGCTCGACTTTGTATTTTTCGATGGCCGCTTCGCTGTCGCCGTGCCGCACGGGATTGATTAATCCCAGCAATTCCCACGCCTTCTGCACCTGCCCCGACTGCGCCATGGCCATCACCGACCACATCGCCGCGTGCGTGTATTGCCCGCCGTTTTCGCGCACGCCCGGCACATAACCCTTCACATATCCGGGGTTCAAATCCGAATGATCGAACGGCGGATCGAACAGTTGAATCACGCCGAGGTCGCGCTTCACCAGTTGCGCATCAAGCTGCCTCATCGCCTGCTGCGATCGCACCGGATCGCCGGCGCCGGAAATTACCGCCCAGCTTTGCGGAAGCGAATCGATCTTGCATTCGGGATTGCTCGCCGATCCCAGCGGATCGCCGCTATCGAAATACGCCCGCCGATACCACTGCCCATCCCACGCGTGCAGCTCGATATTCGTCTTCAGCTTCGCCGCCTCGGTCGTGCACAAATTGGTAATCTCCGTGTCGCCGCGGCTCTTTGCGATCTCTCCAAACTGCAGCAGCACATCGTAGAGAAAAAACGCCAGCCAGACGCTTTCGCCCTTGCCGTGCTCGCCGACGAGGTTCATTCCATCGTTCCAGTCGCCGCTGCCCATCAGCGGGAGTCCATGCTCGCCGAATCTCAACCCATGCCGGATCGCGCGAACGCAATGCTCATACACCGTCGCCGTTTCCTGCGAGGCAACCGGCAGATCGTAATACCCCTCTTCCTCCGGCTTCACCGCGCGGCCTTCGAGGAAATTCACTTTTTCCTCCAGCACGCCGACATCGCCCAGGTTGGACACATACCGGCACACCGCGTACGGCAGCCAGAGATAATCATCCGAGATATGCGTGCGCACCCCGCGCCCGCTCGGCAGATGCCACCAGTGCTGCACATCCCCCTCGCGGAACTGCCGTGCCGCGCATCGCAGCAGATGCGAACGCACAAACACCGGATCGGCATGCACGAGCGACATCACATCCTGCAATTGATCGCGGAACCCAAACGCCCCGCCCGACTGATAAAACCCGCTGCGTCCCCACACGCGGCTGGCGATCACCTGGTACAGCAGCCACCCATTGACCAGAAAATTCACCGATGCATCAGGCGTTTCAATGTGCACCGCGCCCAGCGCGCGGCTCCAATAGCTCCACACCCCCTCCAGCGCCGCCCGCGCCGGGGCAAGGCCGCGGAAGCGATAAACCAGGTTCCGCGCATCCGCCATGTTTCGCCCCGAACCCAGGATAAACGCCACCTCGCGCTCCTGCCCGGCGCCGATCTCCACCATCGTCTGCATCGCCAGGCATGGATCGAGCCCCGCCCCCACGCGGTTGGACAGGCGATAACGCAGCATGCACCCGGGATTGTTGAATGAACCGTTTCGCCCCAGAAATTCACCCCGATCTCCCGTCACCGTGCGCTGCCCTTCGCTGCATTCCAGAAACGCCACGCGCTCGGCGAAATCGGTGGCGTACGGATTCGACGCCAGCATCGCCCCGGTTTTTGCATCGATTTCCGTGACCACGTGCGGCAATCCCGCCGGTCGGCGCTCGCCGATCACCATCTCGTAAAATCCCGTCACGGAAATCCGCCGCGAGCGGTCCGTGCCGTTGCGAAGTTTGATGACGACAAACTTCACCGGCGCATCGGTCGCCACGTACGTGTGCAATTCCGAAGTGATCCCCCCTTCCGTGTATTCGAAGATGGTGTAACCAAATCCGTGCCGCGTCGTGTACGGCATCGCCCCGCGCGCCGGCAGCGGCGTCGGCGACCAGAACCGGCCGGTCTCCTCGTCCCGCAGATAAAACGCCTCGCCGCTCACGTCCGTCACCGCGTCGTTGTGCCACGGCGTAAGGCGATACGTCTGCGCGTTCTCGCACCAGGTGTATGACCCGCCGCTCTCGCTGACAATCGTGCCGAACCACGGATTGGCCAGCACGTTGACCCACGGCGCGGGCGTCGGTTTCTCCGGCGTGGTGATGATGACATATTCCCGTCCATCCTGTGTGAAACCGCCCAGGCCGTTGAAATCGGTAAGATCGCGCCGCGGCACTTCCACCGCGATCGGCGTCTCGGCGCGGCGCAGCCGGCCGGGGCTGAACCTCGGCGACGGCAACTCCACGCGCGCCTGTCGGTCGATCTGCTGAACCAGCGTGCCGGCCGTGTCGCTGATGATGATCCGCGCCACCGTCTGGAAGAGAATTTTGTCCTCCTCCGACATCTGCTCCACCCGCCGCGCGAAAATTCCGCCCGGTTTGTCCAGCAGGCTCGCTTCCACGCTGGAGTTCACCACGCCCAGGATCATGTCCTGCAGCGACTGGCGATAACTTGATTGATCGTCGTTCCAGATCACCAGATCGACCGCCAGCCCCCTCACGCGCCAGTAGGCATGCGCGGTCACCAGTTGCCGAACCAGGATCGTCTGCGCCCGGTCCGAAATGCGCAGAAGGACAATGGGCAAATCGCCCGAGATGCCATAACCCCAAAGCCCCGATTGCCCCTTGCGGTTTCGCGCGATGACGCTCGCCGGGCCGCGCAGGCGCGGGTTGGCGTACAGGATGCTGCCCGCCATCCGCCCAAAAAGCTGGGTATCCGCCTCGCTCACATCAAGCTGCCGCAGCACCACCTGGCTGTGCGTCCATGCCAGGTCAAATACGCGGTCGGCCAGGCGGGTGTCGGAATATCTCTCGACAAGCCCCATGGCCGCTTCGCGCGTTTCGGCGACGCCGGTCACGAAATTCACCGAGGCCGTTTCATCCGGCCCCAGCACGATGGTGTTGCGGATGGCAATGATCGGATCGAGCACCGCGCCTTCGCTGTCGCCCAGTTTCGCCTGATACATCGCCGCCGGATCGATCGCGCTGCGTCCCCGGCCGATGAATTTCGCGCGGTCGGTTTCGTACGACACTTCGCCGCGCGTCGTGGCGTTCACCTTCATCAGGTGCATCATCCACGGCGGCTTCTCCTGCGCCGATCGGGGGCGGCGCGTGCAGAGGATCGCGTTTCGATCGCGCACGAGCTGCGTCTGCACGAAGAGATTGCTGAACGCCGGATGCGCCATATCCGCCGCCGCCGATGCCAGCACCACTTCCGAATAACTCGTCAGCTCCAGCACGCGCACCGTTTTGCCGCGATTGGAAATATTGATGCGCCGCAGCTCGATGTCATCTTCCGGCGAGACGGCGATCTCGACGTGCGTATCAACATCACCATCGGTCCGGCGATATTCCGCGCGTCCCTGCGAGTAAATCGCCTCATACGCGCTTCCCCGACGCAGCGTCGGCTGGTGCGCCGACGACCAGAACTGTCCAGTTTCGGCGTCGCGGATGTAGCAGAACATTCCCCAGCAATCGCGGGTGGCGTCCTCGCGCCAACGCGTAATCGACAAGTCGCGCCACCGGCTGTAGCCGCCCCCCGCCGCGGTGACCGCCACGTGATAGCGCCCGTTGGAGAGCAGGTGAACCTCCGGCGTGGGCGTGGCGGGAGTCTTGAACACGCGAAACCCCGGCGCCGCCTCGGCGGTGGACCCGCGGGCCTCGGACACCTCCGCCGGGTGCGGAAAAATCACCGGAATATTCGGTACGCGCTCCTGCAGCAGAAGCTCCGTCGCGCGAAACGCCGGATCGGATTCAAATCGCCTCTGCATCGGTTGATTCAGCAGCGCATACGCCAGCGACAGAAACGACATCCCCTGGTGATGCGCCATGAACGATTTGACGGTGACGCTGGTCTGATCCGGCGGCAGCCGCGACGGCGTGTAGTCGATCGCCTCATAAAACCCGTACGCGCCCATCCGCTTTTCGTCCGCCAATCTTCGCAGGTTGATGCACGAGGATTTCGGATCGATCATGAGGCCCATCACCGTGGCATACGGGGCGATGACCAGATCGTTGGCCAGCCCGCGCTTCAAACCCATGCCGGGAACGCCGAACGCGCTGTATTGATAGTTCAGTTGCGCATCGGTCTTGTTGTATCCCGATTCTGAAACGCCCCACGGCACGCCGCGCTCGCGGCCATACTGAATCTGCCGCTCCACCACCGCCCGATACGTTTCGTCCAGCAGCGTGTGGTCGTAGTTGGGCATGACCAGCAGCGGCATGAGATACTCAAACATCGACCCGCTCCACGACACCAGCGCGGTCTTCCCGCCCGATGACGTCAGCAGCCGGCCGAGGCTGAACCAGTTGTCCTGCGGCAGCTTTCCGTGTGCGATGCCGATGAAGCTCGCCAGCCGCGCTTCCGACGCCAGCAGATCGTAAAAGCTGGCGTCGCGGCGATGCTCCGCGACGTCGTAGCCGATCGCCAGCAGATTGCGCCCCTCGTCGTAGAGAAAATCGAATTCGATGTCCCCAAGCTCGCGGCAATGCACCGCCATTTGCCGAAGTTCCGAAAGCCGCTGCGTCGCCCGCTCCGCCGCCAGCGACAGGCACTGGCGAAGGTCGCCAATCCATTTCGCAATCGCCGGATCTTCCGCCATTTCGATCATCGGCCGAAGCGTCTCCTCGATGGAAGCGATCTCACTCAGCGTCGGCGCCTCGTCCAGGCGCGACAGCAGATCGCGAATTTTCGTCAGCGAAACCGCCGGCCCCGAGGGCGGGGAAAGATCGACCCACGCCGCCAGGTGCTTCAGTTCATCCGCCAGGTCGCGGCATTGCTCGGCCAGCGACCGCAGCCAGCCGCGAATCTGCTCATCGCTCTGCGACTCACCGATGCGGCTCATCTCTTCCGTGCCGCTCGCCAGGTGCCGCAGCAGGAGATACATCGCCGAGAGCGTGCGCGGGGATGACTGCAGTTGTTCGCGCAGCCGCCGCATCGGCGCCATCAGCACTTTCGCCTCGCCCCCCGTCGCCAGCCCGACAATTTCCTCCAGCGTGTGCGCGATGCCTTTGAACACGGCGTTCGTGCAGATTTTCCGCTGCCCCATTTCCTCCAACCCCGCCGCCAGCGTCAGCAGATGCCCCGAAAGATTCCCGCTGTCCACGGTCGAGACATACATCGGCCGCAGCGGTTGAAGCGATCGCGTGTCGTACCAGTTGAAAAAGTGCCCGCGGTGCCGCGCGAGCTTGTCCATCGTCGCCATCGTGCGGCTGATGCGGTCGATCATCTGCCCCGCGGAGATATAACCAAAATCCCACGCAGCCAGGTTCGACAGCAGCGACAAGCCGATGTTGGTCGGCGAAGTGCGATGGGCAATTCCCACCGGCGGGTCTTCCTGGAAATTATCGGGTGGAAGATAATTGTCGGCGGCGCTCACGAACGTCTCGAAAAATCGCCAGGTGCGCCGGGCCAATGCGCCCAGGAATAACTCATCCTCCGGCGTGAGGCGCGACACGCTCGGGCGACTCGGCTGGCTGAGCTGCCAGGCGATCAGTGGCGAAATGAGCCAAATCATCGCGAACGGCCCGGCGACTGCCCATCCCAGCGAATGCGGCAGCAACTCGATCAGCAGCACAACCACCGCAAGCAGCGGCTGCACCCACATCGACTGATAAAACCCCCCGAGATTCGCGTGAGCCGTTCTCTGCGCATCGCGCGCGGTCCGCCATTCCAGCAGTTTTCGCTGCGTGATCAGCACCCGCGCGATCGTGCGCACAATCGCCTCGAGGCTGATGAACGCGTCGTACGGCAGGCACGACAGCGTGAATAATTCCTGCAGTAATTGCCGCCCGAGCCGCCGCGCCACCGAACGGCTGTGTTGATAGAACGGCAGATCCGACGGCTTGCGCAGCAATTCTCCGATGGCGACCAGCACCGGCGGAAGCAGCATGATCCCCAGCACCACCCCCGTGAGAAAGATCGACTCGCCGGGTATCACCCAGCCGAGAATCAGCAGCACCAGCAGCGATGGCGCCACCAAGCTGCGGCGGAGATTGTCGAAAATTTTCCAGCGCGACAGCGGCGAAATCGGATTCGGGGCGCGGCCATCGGCGCAGGGAACGGTCGGCAGCAGCCATGCCGTGATCTGCCAGTCGCCCCGAATCCAGCGCGACCGCCGGCTGACATCCGCCGGATGCGCAGAGGGAAATTCCTCGAACAGCACCACGTCGCTCACAAGACCGCCGCGGGCGTGCGCGCCTTCCAGCAGATCGTGGCTGAGGATTCGATTCTCCGGTAGACGACCCGTCAGCGCCTTGCTGAACGAGTCGACGTCGTAAATCCCCTTGCCGATGAACGATCCCTCCTCGAAGCAGTCCTGATACACATCCGAAACCGCCCGCGTGTACGGATCGATGCCCGGCTCGCCCGCGAAAAGCTGCGCGAAGCGCGACCGCGCCGCGCTGGGCATCGCCACGCCAACGCGCGGCTGAAGAATCGAATATCCCTCCGTCACCCGCCCGAGTTTTTCATCGAATATCGGCCGGTTCAGCGGATGCGCCATCGTTCCGATCAACTGCTTGGCCGTGTCGCGCGGAAGCTGCGTGTCGCTATCGAGCGCGATGATATATTTCACATCCACGAGCTTCTCGGCCGGGCCGACAATCGTGTCGAATTTTCCCGTGGCTCCCCGCAAAGTGGCGTTGAATTCCTCGAGCTTTCCGCGCTTGCGCTCCCAGCCCATCCAGATATTTTCCCCGTCGTTCCATCGCCGCGCCCGGTGAAACAGGAAAAAACCACCGCCATATTTGGCGTTCAGCGCCGAGATGCCGTCCACCGCCTGCTGGAGCAGCGCATCGTCCTCCGGCATTTTCTCCTGCTCGGCATCGCGAAAATCCGTCAGCAGCGCGAAAGACAGTTGCGGATCGCGGTTGGCCAGGAAATGCACCTCCAGCGATTCCAGCAGGTCGGTCACCTCCGCTTCGTCCACCAGCATCGCCGGGATCGCCACCGCCGTGCGGCAATCGGGCGTGATTCCGCCGGACAAATTCATCCGCGGTAAAACCTTCGGTTTGATCAGCTGCGCCGACACCCAGTGCACCAGCGCGATTCCGAATTGACTCGTCCCCACCAGCAGCACCAGCCCGCTGAAAATGATCGCCAAAACATCCGCGCCATGATGCGCGAGATGCCACAGCGCCAGCGCCGTCGCGCCAACGGCGATCAGCCCGATGGAGCCGAGATAGGTGGGCAGGGCAAACCGGCGCACCGTCTCCGAGACCCATTGCCATACGGTGGTCTTCGCCTGGGCCTCCTGCATCAATTCGGGTTGGCCCTGGCCGATCAAAAAATATCCAACGTGCTTTTTTCGGGCTGCCGACGGCGAGCCATTGGTCGAAGCCTCGGCCCGGCGGCGCGCCAGCTCGACCGCTTTCTGCGCCACCTGGTCTTCCGTCAGCCGGCTGTGCCGGGCGATTTCCTCCACCGCGTGGCGATACAGATCCCGCGTGGCGAAATCCATCGCCCCGTAAACGCTCGGCGGGTCGCTGCGCAGCGTGTGGTCCACCGCGCTGGTCGATTCAACAAAATCGCGCCACTCGATCGCCCCCAGCAAACGCAGGCTGTTGATGCTGTTCCCCACCGACACCTGATCGGCGGCCTGGCTCTGGCTGGCTTCCTGAAACACTTGCTCCAGCGTCTGGTTCCGCTCGGCCAGTCGCTGCTCCAGCCAAGTCGTCGGAAACGCCTGCGCCCCGCCCCGCCCCTGCAATTGCGTCGCGAATTCGGCCACGAACGCCGTCGTCAGCGGTGGATCTTCACGCACCAGATCCGCCAGCGCCAGAACCGCGCGATTCGGCTCGCCGGAGCCGACTTCCACCAGCTTGTCCACCCACAAATCCGCCCGCTCGCGGTCGCGCCGCCCATCGGTGATCCGCTGCGCCACACGCCGGAGATTCTCCAGCAGCGCGATGCGAAGCATGATCGGCACCGCCCACAGCTCCCCCAGCCGCAGCGGGCTCACCGTTTCGTAGGAGGACACGAATGCCCGCAGGCTCGTTTCGTCGATTTTTCCATCCACGTGTGAGATCAGTTCCAGGGCAAGATCGTAAACCCGCGGCAAACCTGCCGACGCCCCGTTGGTCAGCACCGGAAGCTCCCGGCTGAACCCGCGCGGCAAATGCTTGCGCGAAATCCGAATCTGCTCTTCGATCAGGTGATAATTGTCGAGAAACCACTCCGACGCCGGCGTGATCTGCCGCCGCCGCTTCACCGCGTCGACAATCAGATCGTACGCCTCGCGCAGCGCGATCTCGTTGCTGTCCAGCCGCGGCAGCAGCCGGTCGGTGTGCCGCCGATCCTTCTGCTTCGGATCAACCGAATGCCACCCGGCCAGCAGCTTGGCGTGCTGCTGGAGCTGCTGGTCGCTGAACAGCTCCGAGCGCAGCGGTTGCTCGTCCACCCCGGGGCGCGCAAAACGGCCGTTATCCGCACGCTTGCGCCGAAACCGCTCGGCAATTTCAATGACCGACTTCAAATCCATGTCCCTTTCACACGCAACATACAGTCACAGTACAGGATGCACAAAAGGAGCGACAGCGCACATTTTTCAGGAAAATCCGAAGAAAGACGTCGCCACAGCTAAAACAGATTTTACCGCAAAGGCGCGAAGAAATTCGTTGAAGAGTTCTGGATCCAAATTCAACCGCCGGGCCCCTGGGACGCGGGCGACAATATGAATTTGCTTTGAATTCTTCGCTTTCTTCGCGCCTTAGCGGTTAAAAATCCGGACATGCGCGGTTTCGAATCGCGGTTTCACTTCCACAAATTGCCCTGCAGATAGTTCCGCACGAAATCGCCGAAAAAACTCCGGTAATTCCGGGCCTGGAAATCTTCCGCGATCGGCGTCAGTTTCCACTGGGCAAGCTGGGCGGCGCTGACAATCGGCCGGCCGTTTTTGTCCCCGACGTTCGCCGTAATGATCCCGCTTTGCGGATACAGCATGCGAAAAATGGCCAGCGTATCCGGCCCATACCAGCGCGTCCCCCCATCCGGCGGTCCACCCCCTGTTCCGTGCGGATTCAGCTCCGTGTAAACACCGCTGTAGGGCAGCAGCAGATCGCTGGTAAGTTCCGTGTACGTGGGAATCGCCGGGCCGATATGCTCGCGAACCTGCCGGACGATGTGGTATGAATTGAGGTCTGTGCCGATGTCGTCCATGTAGTACGCGTTCACACCCAGCTTCTGCACCGCGTCAAACCGCGCCAGCAGCGTCGCCATCTGCGCTGGGTTATTCCCATTGATATCCTCCACCGCATCGGCGCCGTTCCCCGCGGGCACGATGTATTTTCCGCAGCGCGCGCACAGCCCGAATTTCAGGCCAATCGATTTGTACCACTGAATAAGCCCCGGCAGATTGGCGGCGACGGATGGGGGCCAGACGTCGAAATCCGGCCGATATTGCCCCCCGCGCGAATTGTACCCCTGCGGTTGCCAGAAAATCGTCCCCTGCGTGACGCCAAGACCTGGATAAACCATGTCCTCGAATCGCTGAATTCCCAGCGGCGTATCGAATCGCCGCACGTCGCCGTTGTAACCCAGCGGATCCTGGGGCGTCACAAACATTTTGTCGAACGACGTGAACCGCAGCCACGGCCGATCATCCGGCTGATACCGCATCGGGCCCGCAAACGCGCGAAAGTCGCGCACATACGATGACACCAGCGAGGCCAGATCCGTCTGCGTCGTCAGATGAATCGTGATATCCACCACCAGCTTGCCGCCGGGAGCAACGGAAACGTCCCACAAATACAGTGTGATGTCGGCGACCGTCGGCACCCCGCCACCTGAAGCGGATCGACCGGTTTCAAAAAGCGTCGGCGAATCAAAATGCGATTTGCAGTGCAGCGCCAGTCCGTAATTCCTATCGCGTGCGTAGCTGACGGCCAGCGGGCACCAAATCCCCGGATGGTGCGCCTCGGCGGAATTAGCCATCAGATAACTGGAATCCCACGATTTAATATCTCCCGTAACATCCGAACCAAATGCAAACGTCGGCAGCGCGATCATCGCATCGTGCAGCGGGAGCGGATCGTGGTTCTGCAACCTGGCCTGCAGCTCGATATCGCTGCCGCTCAGGCGATACGAATATCGCATCGCCATGTTGGAATACGCATCGTCGATGGTGACCGCATCATTTGTGCCGGTCACCGTCGAATGTAGCCGTGTTGCAGGCGAAGCCGTCCCCGGCAGCGTGGGAAATGCCCTCGAAGCGTAGAAACCCTGATGAGCGGGAAATCCCTCCGAAGGCTGGGTGGTGACCACGCGACCTGCCAGGGCAATCGACTGAATCCCATCCTGCGTGATCGTGCAGGAAATCTGCTGGTTTGAAAGCACTGCGCCCCCGGCAACCGCGCAAAGCAAAATGACGCAGCACGCGCACAGTTTGAACATCCGTCAGATTATAGCCGCGAAAATTTCAACGTTTCGCGCTTGACCCGAAACGATTCGTATATTACCATTCAGTTAATTAACCAATTGGTGTAATAAGGACGATGCAAACCGATTCGCTGACCACGACCTTCGCCGCCCTGGCCGATCCCACTCGCCGGGCGATCCTCGGCCGACTCGCCCGGGGAGAAACGTCCGTCACCGAACTGGCCAGGCCGTTCGAGATGACCCTGCCGGCAATCTCCAAGCATCTGAAAGTCCTGCAGCGCGCCGGTCTGATCGCCCGCTCGCGCGAGGCGCAGTGGCGTCCATGCCGGCTATCCGCCAGCCCGCTCAAGGACGTCGCCGACTGGGTGGATCACTATCGCCGGTTCTGGGAGCAGAGTTTCGACCGGCTCGATCAATACCTCAAAGACCTTCAAAGCAAGGAGAAAAAACATGCCCGCAAAAAGTGAAACCCCCGCAAGCGGCGATCCGCGCCAGTTCATCATCACCCGCGTTTTCCAGGCCCCCCGGCATCTGGTCTACAGCGCCTGGACCGACCCAAAGCAGATGAGCCAGTGGTGGGGTCCGCATGGTTTCACAAATCCAGTCTGCCAATTGGACGCCCGTCCCGGCGGCGCCTACCGCATCGTCATGCGCTCCCCCGACGGCGTCGACTATCCGATGAAGGGAATTTACACCGAAGTCGTCAAAAACGAGCGGCTCGTCTACACCTGCGATCTCTCCGAGCATCCTGACGCTTGGCATGACATGATCGACCCCGATCGCCCCAAAGGCGGTCCAAGACCCGCGATGGACATCATCACCACCGTCACATTCCAGGAAAAAGACGGACAAACGCTCCTCACTATCCGCATGAACTTCGAATCGGCGAAAACGCGCGATCAGCACGTCAAGCTCGGTATGTCCGAAGGATGGTCGCAAAGCTTCGAGCGGCTTGAAAAAATCATTTCGCCGACCGACACGGCCGATCGCGAGCTCGTCATGTCCCGCACCTTCGACGCGCCGCGCGATATTGTCTTCGACGCCTGGACCGATCCAAAAAAAATCGTCCATTGGTGGGGTCCCATCGGTTTCTCCACCACCATCCACATTATGGACGTCCGTACCGGTGGCGCGTGGGAATTCATCATGCACGGCCCCGACGGCGTCGACTACCCCAACAAAAATGCCTACGTCGAAGTCACCCGGCCCCAGCGGCTGATCTACGACCATGTCTCGCCGCCAAAATTCCGCTCGACCGTCAATTTCACCGAGCTTGCACAGCAAACCGTCGTCAACGTGCAAATGCTTTTCGATTCGCCCGCGGAATTGGAAAAAGTCGCCGTCCAATATCGCGCCGGCGAGGGTCTCAGCCAGACCCTCGGCCGCCTGCGGGAATTTCTGGCTGGGAAATAAATCGTCGCTACCGCTAGGTCTCCACGCTCCGCAGCAGTTCTTCCAGCGTAAAAAGCGTGTCGGCATCGCTGACATTCTTGTCATCGCGCAGCCGCAATATCCTCGGAAACCGCAGGGCGATGCCCGATTTATGCCGGTCCGATTTCTGAATCGCTTCAAACCCCAGCTCGAACACGCGCACCGGCTGCACGATATGCACCGGCCCAAACCGCTCGGTCGTGTGCCGCCGCACGAAGCGGTCCATCTCGGCGATCTCGGCATCGGTCAATCCCGAATATGCCTTGGCCACCGGCACCAACTCCGTGCGCCCATCGTTCCAGACGCCGAAAGTGTAATCCGTGAGCAGACCCGCCCGCCGTCCCGACCCCGGCTGGGCGGCGATCAGCACCGCATCCACCGTGTAGGGATCGATCTTCAGCTTCCACCACGGGCCGGTGGGCCGTCCCACCAGGTACTGCGAATCCCGGCGTTTCAACAGCACGCCTTCAACGCCGAGGATTCTCGATTGTGCGATTTGTTCGCCAAGCCGGTCCCAGGAATCGATTTTGATTCGCTGTGCCAGCGTGATGAGATTCCCCGGCGAATTGCGGATGATTTCTTCCAGCGCGGTGCGCCGCGCGCTTTGAGCCTCATTGCGGATATCGCGCCCCTCTATCTCCAGAAGGTCAAACGCGATGAGATTTACCGGCACCTCCGGCCAGAAGCTCAGCTCCACGTTCTTCCGGTTGATTCGCCGCTGCAGGCTCGCAAACGGCATCGGCCGCGAGGCGCTTTCATCCCACGCAACGATCTCTCCGTCGATGACCGTCCCCTCCGGCAGCGCCAGTCCCGCCTGCACGATTTCCGGAAACGCGGTGGAAATCGGCTCATCGCCGCGCGACCAGATCGCCGCCTTTCCGCCCCGGCGAAGAAGCTGGGCGCGGATGCCGTCCCATTTCCATTCGATCTGCCAATCATCGATCGCCCCCAGTGTCGCCGGGGCATCCGTCAGCGCATGCGCCAGCATGAACGGATACGGCAAATTCTCATCCGCCACCTCTCCTTCCCCCGGCCCCTGGAGAATATGCCGCATTTTTTCCCGCGTCGGCGACCACTGCCCCGAAAGTCGATGCGCGATGACCGCCGGCTCCACTCCCGCCGCTTTCGCCAGCGCCAGCACCAGCATCTGCCGCGAAACGCCGACGCGAAACTCGCCGTGAATCAGCTTGTGAAACACGAAACGCTGAGCCGTGGACAATTCCCGCCAGGTTTGCAGCACAACCTCTTTTTGCCGCTCGGGCGAGAGTTTCCCCAGCGGGCGCAGGCGCTGCTCAACCATTTCGTGCAGCGGCGGCGCGGCGCCCTGCGATGACTCAGACGGAATCAGCAGCGAAAGCGTTTCCGACAAATCCCCCACCACCGCGTAACATTCACGCAGCAGCCAGTGCGGATATCCCGAAATCTCCGCCGCCCAGTTGCGAAGCTGCGTCGAGCTGATCGTCCGCCCGATCTTACGCCCTGACAATATATATACCGCCCAGATCGCATCCTCCGCCGGCGCACTCAGAAAATATCGCGTCAGCGCCGCCAGCTTGTCGTTCCGGCGGTTGCTGCGGTCGATCTCCAGATATAAATCGGCGAATCGCTGCAAGAATTACACCTCCTCCGCTGACGTTTCATCCTCTTCACCGGCGTCGCTGAAACGGGTCGCATATACCGAAGCGTCCAAACCCGTTTCCGCCAGATACCGGGCAAATTGCGCGGTATAGCCGTGCGTGGCGATCACACGCTGCGCGCCGGTTTCGCTGATCGTCCGCATCAGGTCGGGCCAGTCCGCGTGGTCCGACAGCGCAACCCCCATGTCGGCCGATCGCCGGCGGCGAATACCCCGCACTGCCATCCAGCCGGAGGCAATCCCCACCGACAGCGGGTTAAATTTCCGCATCCAGAGCGCGCTTGCCCCCGGCGGCCCGATCACCAACGCCCGCCCTTTGCCAGCGCGGGCGGTTTCGGCGTTGGCATGCTCCGCCGCCGGCAAGCGAACGCCCGAGGCGCGATACACCTCCACCATCGACTGCACGGCCCCATGGAGCAAAATCGGCCCGATCGACGGATCGAGCAGCGAAAGCACGCGCTGTGCCTTCCCCAGCGCATAAGCCAGCAAAACGCTCGTTCGCCCCGCCGCAACATTCCCCCGCCACCACTGATTGATTTCCGCCGCCAATTCCTCCGTCTTTCGCCACCGGAAAATCGGCAGCCCAAACGTGCATTCCGTCACCAACGTGTGACAGGTCACCACCTCAAACGGCGCGCAGGTCGCATCCGCCTGCCGTTTGTAATCTCCCGTGACCACCCAGACTTCGCCGCGATATTCCACCCGCACCTGCGCCGATCCCAGCACATGCCCCGCTGGATGCAATGAAACCTTCACACCGTTCAGATCAACTTGCTCGCCATATTTCAACGAATCGATCGCCGCATCCGCGCCGATTCGCCGGCGCAGGATTCGCTCGCCCGCCGCGGCGGTGAGATATCGCCCCGCTCCCGCGCAGGCATGATCGGAATGGGCATGGGTGATCACCGTTCTCGCCACCGGCTGGCACGCGTCGATATAAAAATCGCCGGCCGCGCAGTACAGCCCCCCCTCCCGGCTTGAAATCAATGCGTCTTCGCTCATCGCAATTCCAGTTCACCAATGATATACCGGCCGAGCCCCCTTTTATTCGATCTCTCAAAACCGTAAACATACCGCATGAAAACTCCCCGCCGCTGCCACTGGGCCGAAGGTGACCCGATCATGACCGCCTATCACGACACCGAATGGGGCGTCCCCCTGCGCGACGGCCGCGCCATGTGGGAAATGCTGATGCTCGAGGGCTTCCAGGCCGGGCTCTCCTGGCGAACCATTCTTCATCGCCGCGCAGGATTTCGGCGGGCGTTCAAAAATTTCGATCCGGAAAAGGTCGCGCGTTTCGGCCCGTCCGATGTTCGCCGATTGCTGGCCGATCCCGGCATCATCCGCTCCCGCGCCAAGATCGACGCCACCATCAACGGCGCCCGCATCTTTCTGGACATGCAATCCGCCGGCGAAGATTTTGCAGACACGATCTGGGCGATGGCCGGCAACCGCCCCATTCGCGGCGATGGTGTATCGCTCCCGGCCAGCACGCCGCTCTCCCAGGAAATCTCCAAATTCCTCAAAGCGCGCGGCTTCAAGTTCGTCGGCCCCGTAATCGTTTACGCGTGGATGCAGGCGATCGGCATCGTCAACGATCACGCCAAAAACTGTTTCCGACGCGCTGCTGTTTCGCAATCGTTTCATACTTAACCGTTATAAAGCCGCTCATCAGTGTGATGACTGCCGTCACCGACCAACGGTTTTTTCCGAATCTCCGGCGAAAATAATTTACGCGGCGTTTCTGACCGATCCTTCAATGCGGGAACGGTTCTCCGAATTCAAAGGAAAGGGAATAATGCCGCTGGTGTCGAATTCTCATTCAGAAGTCGGTGTGGCAATTGTCGCGATGGATCACACGCTCGCGTGGGTGAATCCCGCGTTTGCGCAAATTATCGGCCGCACGCCAAGCGAACTGCGAGGCCAGACCTTCGAGTCCATCACTCACGAGGATGACATCGATCTCGATCACGACCTCGCCGACCGGCTTTTCTCCGGAGAAATCGAAAAATATGAGATGCAAAAGCGGTATATCCACCGCGACGGAAGCATCGTGCCGATCCATCTCGTTGCCGCCCTCGTTCGCGATCGGCACGGAAATGTCCTTTATGGCGTCTCCACCGTGGAGAAAATTTCCCATCCCGATGTGTACCGCGTGATCGCATCCGGCCCGCTCACCGACAATGAGCTGGAGCTGGATCGCATTCGCCGCGCGGTTTTGAACGATTAAACCAATCGTCTTCGGCGACCGCCGTCATTTCCCCGAATGCCAGAACGCCCGCCGCCAGTTATGGGGCCACAGCTTCTTCTGAAGCTCAGGCGTCATATCCGGCAATTCCGATACGGTGCAGTTCATCTGCGCCTGCGACTCATTGCGGATCCCCGCGATGATCGTCCCCACCGCATCGCTCGCCAGCGCGAATTTCAGCGCTGCCTGCGCCATCGTGTACCCGCTTCCCGCGATCGTCTCCTTCACCTTCTGCGCCCGAGCCACCGATCGGGTCAGGCGATCTCCCGCGAAATAATTACGCCGGAAATCACCTTCCTCAAATGTCGTCTCGCTGGTGAACCGGCCGGTGAGCGATCCCTCGTCAAACACCACCCGCACGATAATGCCGACGTTGTGCTTCTTCGCCACCGGCAGCAACTGCGCCGCCGGCTCCTGCTCGAAAATGTTATAAATCACCTGCACCACGTCCACCCACCCGCCGCGCATCAGGTCGATCACGCTGTTCTGATCGTGCTCCGGCGTGGAGATCCCCACCGCCTTGATCTTCCCCTCCTTCTGAATTTTCCGCAAAATTGCCAGCGGCTGCGGATCGTCATTCCATGCGCACGTCCACGTGTGAAGCTGAAGACAATCCAGCGCCTCGACCCCCAGGTTTTTCAGCCGCGTCTCAATATTCTGGCGCAAATATTTTTCCGAATATCGATCCTCCCATCGCTCCTGCGGCAGCGGCGGCCACATTCCATCCGAAGGCGGGGTTTTCGTGGCAACGTAAATCTTCTCCCCCTTCCGCTCCTTCAGAATCTGACCGATCAGCCGTTCGCTGCGGCCGTTGCCGTATCCCGCGGCCGTATCAATAAAGTTCACCCCCAAATCCAGCGCCTTGTGCATCGCCTTGATGCTCTCGCCATCGTCCTGCCTGCCCCAGTTTCCGCCGATCGCCCAGGCGCCGAACCCGATCTCCGAAACATCCCAGCCGGTCTTTCCGAATTTCCGATATTTCAAAAAATTCTCCTTGCCTGAAATAGTTTACGGCTTGAGCATCTTAAACGCATGCGTCCAGTCATTGGCTATAAATCCCGGAATGCACCAGAGCATGGCCAGCGGTTCGATCGCCCGCGCCGCCTCCGCTTTGCCCATGTCGGCCGTCTCCCAGCCGAATTCGTCCAGAATCTCCGTGACCGTCTTGCGCGCTGATTCATCGTTCCCGCAGATAAACATCGTGGGTTTGCCCCCTTTGAGCTGCGGATCGACCATCAGATCGTACCCCACGGAGTTGAACGCCTTCACGAACCGGGACTTGGGAAACCGCTTCTGCAGCTTCTCCATCAGCGATTGATTGTAATCGGTAAAAAATTCCAACACGCCATTGACCGGCGGTTTTTCCGCGGTCGGATTGGTCGCGTCGATGACCACCTTCCCCGCAAGATTCGCCTCGCCGGCCAGTATCAGCGCATCGCCCGCGACGACCCCTTTCACCGCCAGCACGATCACCTCGCCGAATTTCGCCGCCTGTGAAAAATCGCCGGCGCGCGCCTTCGGATTCGCCCCCGCCCAGTCCTTCAGCTTCTCCGGGCTGCGGCTGCCCAGCATCGCCTCATGACCATGCTTGATAAATCCCTCGCCCAATGCCTTGGCGACATCGCCCGATCCGAGAATTCCGATTTTCATATCAACTCCTTTTTCCAGAAGTATAGCCGTGACACGCCATCGGCGACGGCAAAATTCGCCTGAGCGTAAACTCCTTCTCTCCTGATGCGCAGGCGGCGACTCCTTTTATCGTCGCCAGGCCCACCAAGCCCGACCGAATCGACCAGCATCGTAATCATTCGAGCAAGGCATCGCGTTCGGCACCATATCCGCAACGATAAAAATGGCCTTCCATTCCCGCCGTCAAATTTCAAAGCGCTTTCCAAAACTGGGGATGAGTGAGCGCCATCTTCATTCGACAAATCCCGCCCCGGCAACGACCATATACAATGTGGCTGCTGACAGTGGTAAAAATAATAATTCCGACCCGCCGATCATCCACATCGCCGCTGCCATCATCACCAATTCCGACGGGCAGATGCTCGTCGTTCGCAAGCGGAATTCGCACGCATTCATCCAACCGGGCGGAAAGATCAACCCCGGCGAGACGCCGCTGGAGGCTCTGAAGCGCGAACTGCACGAAGAGCTGCGATGCAAGCCGATCCGCACCCAATTCCGCGGCGACTTCTCCGCCCCCGCCTTGAACGAGCCGGGCCATATCGTCCAGGCGGCGATCTACCACGTGGATATCGACGGCCCCGTAACCCCCGCGGCCGAGATCGAGCAGATCGCCTGGATCGACCCCGCCCATCCCGGCAACTGCCCGCTCGCCCTCCTCACCCGCGATTTTGTCCTGCCACTGGCCCGCTTAGGGTAAGACGCATCTTCCGGGTAGAAACGCTGCGGTACTCCGGGAGAGGGTTGGGGTGAGGGTCTTCCAGGACAAATTAAAATTTGCGATTGGTGATCGTGCCCGCGTTGTCCTGCTAGTGTATCTTACCTCCCGGCAAAAAGGAGACGACTCATGACCACGATGGCATCCACCGAGAACCGAACCCGCCCCGCCAAGATCCCCGGCACAATGCGCGTGCCGCGTTTCGCCGGCGGCGGAAAAATAGACTTCATCGAGAAACCCGTCCCCCAGCCAGGGCCAGGGCAATTGCTTCTGCGAGTCGGCGCCAACGCGCTGTGCGGCTCGGAGCGCCCGCAGTTTTACAGCGGATCGCCGGCAACCCCCGGTCACGAGGCCGCCGGCACGGTCGTCGCCGCCGGGCCCGAAACCACGATGCCCATCGGCACGCCCGGCGCGGTTTTCCTCATGGATTTCTGCGGAAATTGCCGCTCCTGCAAGCTCGGATTCACCAATCAGTGTCTCGCCAAGCGCGCGGACATGGGCTTCACGCACGATGGCGGTTACGGGCAATACGAGCTGGTTCACGAAAATATTTTCTTCCCTGTCGAGGCCGATTTTTCCGCGACCGATGCCACGCTGCTGCTGGATATCATGGGAACAAATGCCCACGCGCTGGAGCGCTGCCAGATGGTGCGGCCCGACATCGAATCCGTGCTGGTCATGGGCGCCGGCCCAATCGGTCTGGGCCTGCTGGCGATGGCGAAGATCATCCTCGGAAAACACATTCCAGTCGCCGTCGCCGACCTCGTGCCCTACCGCCTGAAACTCGTCGAGCAGCTCGGCGGTTTGCCGGTATCCTTGTCCGATGGAACTCTTGAAGCCGGATTGCACCGCCACGGCCTGCACCCAATCGACATCGCGGTCGACACCAGCGGCAAGCAGGCCGCGCGCGAGTCGGCCGTCCACGCCCTTGCCCAGCGCGGAGCGCTCATCTGCGTCGGTCACGGCGAAGGAATCCAATTGAAAGTATCGCCCGACCTGATTGCCCCCGAGCGGTCGATCGTCGGCAGCGAATATTTCCGCTTCAACGAGCTGCCCCGCAACCTCGCGAGGCTTCGCCAGCACCGCGAATATCTGCGGCAGATCATCACCCACCGCTTCGGCGTCGATGAAATTCAGCATGCATTCGAACTCTTCTTCAAGGGCGACACTGGAAAGGTCATCATCGAACAATGAGCACGCGACTCAAAGTGGCAATCGTCGGAGCCGGCGGCTGGGGATATCAGCATGCGCGAATCCTCGCCGCCCGGCCGGATGTGGAACTTTGCGCCATCGCCGGCCGCACGCGGGAAAAAACCGCCGCCCGCGCCGCCGAATTCCATGCCCGTCCCTACACCAGCGTCGATGAAATGCTCGCAAAGGAAAAACCGGATTTTGTCACTCTTTCCCTCCCCAATCGCGAGCATTTCGACGCCACGATGCGCGTGATCACCGCCGGAGTGCCGCTGCTGGTGGAAAAGCCGCTGACGTTCGAGCTTTCCGAGGCCGATCAGTTGGTCGCCGAGGCCCAGCGGCGAAATCTCTTCTTCGCCATCAACTTCAACCACCGTTACGCTAAGCCTGTCGTCATGGCGCACCAGGCGATTCGCCAGGGCCGGCTCGGTGAGCTGATCTTCGCCAGTTGGCGATTCGGCGGCGAAGGCGGCGTCGAGCACCCCTTCAACAACCTGATCGAAACCCAATGCCACGGGTTTGACATGCTGGAATTTCTCTGCGGGCCGATCGTTTCGATCATGGCCCAGATGACCGACAAAACACATCACGGCGTCTACCGCACGATGGCCCTCGCATTGCAATTCAACGGCGGCGCGGTGGGCACGCTGCTGGGTTCGTATGATTCATCCTACGCCTATCCCGACACGCACGTGGTGGAAATCAACGGCACAAAAGGCCGCGTGCGAATCGAAGACACCGTCCAGCGATACACGTTCAATGCATCCGGCAACGAGATCGCCGAAACCTGGCAAGCGGGCTACTTCAACGACCGCGACCGCGGATTTCATCTGACGTTCGATGCGCACATGGACGCGATGCTCGCCGCCTTTCGCCGCCGCGAGCAGCCCCCCATTCACGCCCGCGCCGGCCGCAGGGCGCTTCGCCTGGCGCTGGCGGCAATCGATTCGTTTCGCTCCGGCCGCCGTGTGGAAATTCCACCGGATGATTACATCGAAATGCCCAGCCCGAAAATCACGACCGCGCCCCCTTCTCCCTGATCCTCTTTTTCAAACATGCGCAACTTCTGCCCCTTCGTGTTTATCCTGATCATTTCATCCCTCGCGCGTGCGCAGGCCGTCACGATTGAGATCGACCCATCCCGGGCAATCAAGCCCGTCTCCCGATTCCTCACCGCCGCGTGCCTCGAAGACGTCAACCACGAAATCTATGGCGGCCTCTATAGCCAGATGATCTTCGGCGAAAGCTTCCAGGAGCCCGGCCCCCGTGACGACCCGACCACCAGCGGCATGTGGAGACCCTTCCACCGCGGTGATGCGATCGGCGCCACGGCTCTGCCGAACAATCTTCCGTTTGTGGGCGCACAATCCCAGAGCTTCGCGTTTGCCGCCGGCGATGGTGCATTCGGAATCGAAAATCGCGGGCTTAACCGCCAGGGCTTGAACATCCAGGCAAATCGTCTCTACCGCGGCCATCTCTGGGCGCGTGCCGCTGATCCCACGACGATCCAAGTATCCCTCGCATCCGCCGATGGCGCTCAAGTCTACGCCACCGCGCAAATAGTCGTCACCGACAAAATCTGGCGGCGTTATGACTTCATCCTTACCCCCGGCGGCGGCAGCCCCCTCGCGAGATTTGAAATCTCCCTTCACGCGCCGGGCGCCGTCGGCATCGGATACGTTTTTCTCGAGCCAGGCCCTTGGGGAACATTTGCCGGCCTGCCTGTTCGAAAGGATGTCGCCGAGGCGCTCATCGACGAGGGAATCACCGCCCTCCGTTATGGCGGATCGATGGTCAACATCGATGAATACCGCTGGAAAAATATGATCGGCGACCGCGACCGGCGTCCGCCATACCGCGGTCACTGGTACGCCCAATCGACCAACGGCTGGGGCATCATCGACTTTCTCAATTTCTGCGAAGCGGCCGGTTTCCTCCCCGTCCCCGATTTCAGCATCGATGAATCACCGCGGGACATGGCCGATTTTATCCAGTACGCCAACGGCTCCCCCACCACCCCCTGGGGCGCGCGGCGAGCCGCCGATGGCCATCCCACCCCGTACCACCTGACTCATCTCGAACTCGGCAACGAAGAGCGTGTCGATGAAAGCTATTACACGAAGTTTCAGGCGCTCGCCCGCGCCATCTGGACGCGCGATCCGAAAATCATCCTCACCGTGGGCGACTTCCATTACACCAAACCCATCGTCGATCCCTTCCATTTCGACGGAGCCGATTCTGGCATTACCAGCCTGGCCGTCCACAAGGAAATTCTCGATCTGGCCCGCCAGTTCGACAGCGAAGTCTGGTTCGACGTTCACGTCTGGACCGGCGCCAACCCCGAAGTCGGCGGCATTCAGCCCTGGCAAACCTATGTCGATGCCATCGACAAGCTCGCTGGAAATGCCCGGCATCACGTCGTCATTTTCGAACTCAATGCCAACAGCCACGATCAATTTCGCGCCCTGGCCAATGCACAAACAATTCTCGCCGTCGAGCGCGACGGTCGGTTGCCGTTCCTCTCTTCCGCCAATTGCCTGCAGATCGATCACCAGAATGACAACGACTGGGATCAGGGACTGCTCTTTCTCAATTCCACCCGTACATGGCTCCAGCCCCCCGGCCATGTATGGCAAATGGTGTCGCAAAACTACCAACCGCACCTATTGCGTTGCACGGTAAACGGCCAAGCCGAATCGCTCGAAGCCGTCGCCACGGCCAGCGAAGATCGCAAATCAATCGTGCTGCAAATCGTGAATATCAGCCATTCACCAATCACCGCCCAAATTCGCTTCGATGGAATGGCTCTCGGCAACGGCATCGCCCAAACCCTCGCCGCCGATGACGCCGCCGTGAACACCGCCGACACCCCGGATACGATAATACCGACGACATTGCCCGCATCTTCCGACAACACCTTCGCATTTCCGCCGCGATCCTTCTCAATCGTTCGCTGGCAGACCCCCTAAGCACCCCTCCTCTTCCCCAAAACGCCCACGGCGCCGCCGTGAGTCTCTTCTATTAAAGTTTTGAAACACCCTAACCCCCCGATTTCACCAACCCAAGCCGCAGCAGACTTTCCGCCGTGGCGACGATGGCCTCCTCGCGCGAGCGCGGCCTCCACCCCAATACGCGCATCGCCTTCTCGCTCGTGGCGTTTTTCTTCTTCCCCAGCTCCGGCACAATCTGCTTCACCCCCGGATCGCGCAGCGCTGCAATCCGCACCAGCCAGTTGGGCAATTGCCGCGTCGATACTTTCCGCGCCGCATCCCCCATGCGCTCCTTCAGAATCAGGGCGATATCCAGCATCGAAACAAATTCACCCGCCACCGCCAAAAACCGCTGCCCCTTTGCCGCCGGGTAAGTCATCGCCCGCAGATGCAAATCCGCGACATCGCGAACATCGACCACGCCGAAAGAAATTTTCGGCAGACCCGGCATCGCGCCCTCCATCATCCGCTTCACGAGGGCAATCGACGTCGCAAAATCCGCTCCCAGAACCGGGCCAAGAATCCCCACCGGGTTGACAACCGCAAGCTCCAGGTTTCCCCCCTCGGCCGCGATGAAATCCCACGCCGCCCGCTCGGCCACGGCCTTCGATTTCACGTACGGGCTCACATTCCCATTCGGATCGGTCCAATCCGTCTCGTCAAACGGAGTTTTCCGCGGCTCGTGCCCATATCCAATCGCCGCAAAGGAAGAGGTCATCACCACCCGCTTCGCCCCGCAATCCCGCGCCGCCCGCAGCACGCGAATCGCCCCGTCGCGCGCCGGCACCACCAGCTCATCCGCATTCTTTGGAACCCCCATCGGAAACGGCGAAGCCACGTGTAGCACATATTCGCACCCCGCCGCCGCTTCGGCCCATCCCGCATCCTCCTGAAGATCGGCCGCAAAAAACGACGCCCGCTCCCCCGCCTCAGCGCCCCCCTGCTTCAGCATCTGCCGCGCATTGCTTTCGCGCTTCAGATTTCGCACGGTGGTGTGCACCCGATGCCCCGCCGCCAGAAGCTGCAGGATGCAATAACTCCCCACAAACCCCGACCCACCCGTGACCAGAATTGTGCTCATTATTCCTTTCGATTGATTGTTGGAGTGATTCTAGGACCAGTGGCTTCTACAAGACTCGAGCTTGGGCTGAATACTTCAAGATTCCGCCAAACATAAGATGCTTTCAACCGGAACCGGTTCGCGTCCAATTTTGAAAGTGCCTATCGGAAGATTTGGCGGACATGGTGCAAATCGCGAGCAACCACCTGAACCCCAGCGGCTTTTATCTGACGGGCTGAACGTGATGCCGGAAAATACCAGCGAACACGGGCCAAAAGCGGCAAAAAACGAGCAGCCAGCACACCGCCGCGATGACGCCGGGCACAATGCCCCTGGGATCCATCGACAGATGAAACAGAAGGATGTTGACGATGACGGGAGCGATCAACGTCAGCGCCAGCGGCACATAGCGGTTGACGAGAAAAAGAATGCCCGAAGAAAGCTGCAGCACGAACACGGCGATCGCGTAGTGCGAAGCCATCAGCGCGTGAAGGAACTCCGTGGCCAGCGGAGGCTTCGGCGGCATCGGGGTGAAATTGAAAAAGCCGTTCAAGCCGGAGAAGGTGAATAACAGCCCCAGCAAATATTGAGCGATGAATGAAGCGATTCTCATAAAATGTCCTATTCGCGCATAAAATCCATACCAACATGCTATACAAATGACGCTGCGAAATCTGGTTATAAGTGCGACGAAATTGATGACCAAATCCCGCGACAGCCTCAACACAGTCCGGCTGCTGATGCGAATCATCGCCGCGGTGTTTTTCGTCGGCGCGGGGATCAACCATTTTGTGAAGCCCGAGTTCTACCGACAGATCATTCCACCGATATTTCCCGCTCGCGCATTGCTGGTATTGTTGAGCGGCATATGTGAAATCGCCGGCGGCGTCGGGATCTTGATTCGCCCTCTTCGCCGGGCGGCAGGCTGGGGATTGATTGCTTTGCTCTGTGCCGTCTTTCCAGCGAATGTGTATATGGCCACTTCTCCGCAGCTTACTCCAGGCCGGGATTTTCCTCATTGGATGCTATGGGCCCGCCTGCCGCTGCAGTTGGTGATCATCGCATGGATCTGGTTCGTGGCAATTGCTTCGTCACCGTCGCGTGAGGATTGACGACCCGAATCATCGAAATCAATAATCAGGATTAATTATGCCGATCCAAAAAGGCCGTCACACCGCCCGCATTGAGGGTGACTTCGTTGTGTTCCTCATCGGGCCACGGGCGGGCTTGCTCCGGGCCGGTGAATCGGTCTCAGTGACCGGTCGAAACGACAGTGCCCGGCAGCGTCTGGCGCGGGACCTGGGCGAGAAGTAACTCTTCCTGTGTCGAACCGACCGAAGGTTATGCATCACCCTTATCTCGCCGCGCGAAACTCCGCGGTGTAAGAATGAGCGTGGTCGGGACGGCTGCTTAAACGGGCCGATCGGAATGTGATCGGAAAGCAAAACGGTACGACGACCCGTGGGGTGACGATTCAAGGAAACTCCCTGGATTGCCGAGACGCCCGGAAACTGATAGGCGCGAGAATTCTACTTTTGTGTGGTCCGAGTCAACTAATTATTGGGACCACCGCTCACTGGGCTTACGGTTTGTCATGTCCAAAATGTCCGCAGCCCACGGAAAGTTCTGCGTTCAACCACACTTGTGCCGCCGACCAAAGCAATCATTTTCGTGGCTTGCACCGGCAAAATGGCAGCAAGCTGGGAAAAACTTCTGTTAAAACTCTCAACCTTGGTATCCTACCAGGCTCTGTCTGATTATCGTGGACTCGCGCCCCGCCGAAAGGACGGTCCCGCAAATGCGAAACTGCTATTTAGGCCAGGTCAGCGAATCAATTCATTTCTTTTGAATCCTCGGGCGCGTTAAATGCGGACGAAATTAACCTCGATCAAAGATTCACGGCTTTGGCTTGGACTGTCCCTTTTGGTGGCCTTGGCGGGCTGTACCCGAGCGCCGTCGGTTTTCCGAGCACGCGCGTGAGAATCTCCGCATGCTCGCCCGCGCTGAGTGTCACTGGCCCGGTGAGAGTGTAGGCATTGCTCGCGTGCCCCGACTTCGTCAGCGCGGCCACGCCGACCGCTGCGATGTCGAACGGATCGATCGGCGCCCACTTACCCTGGCCCGTCGGATGATAAAAGAGACCTTGCTCCTTAATCGTTGGAGCCCACGAGAGCGTATTGGACATAAATACGTCGGGGCGCAAGAAGGTCCACGCCATCCCTGACGTGCGGAGCTTCTCTTCGCCAGGAAGATGCCACGCCGTGACCGCGCTCGGTGGCTCCTCGTCGATGGTGAGCACTGAGAGCTTGACGATGTGTTCGACTTTCGCAGCCTTCGCGGCATCGATCAGGTTCGCGTCGTATTTCGGAAGGTTCGCACCGAAGGCAAGGAGAAAGACCTTCGTGACGCCACAGAGCGCGGGGGTGAGCGTTTCGGGGCGTCCAAGATCCCCGACTGCCACGTCGACTTTCGCCTTAATCGCGCCGAGCTTTGCCGGATCGCGCACGAGCACGCGCGGCGTCTCACCCGCCTCCACGAGCTGCCGCACGAGTTCTGTTCCAACCGTTCCTGTGGCTCCCGTTACAAGAATCAGGGTGCACCTCACGTTCGCGTTACGGTCGCATTATCTTCGTGCAACTTCGTTGCTGCGAGAAAAGCGGACGCGGCGCTTTTCTGTGTCAATGTGTCGCCGCTGGTGACGGGGCACTAGGATTTGTTCTTCTTGAAGACATCATCCAACCAATCGAACTCGATCTGGTGTTTCAGGCTCGGGTTGTTCATCTGGCAGTGGGCCTCGCCGCCATCGACCAAGCGAACCAGGCGTTCCGTCTTCGGGCAGGTCAGCTTCTCGTAGAAGTCGTGCCCCAGACCGACCATCAAGGGTCCCTCGCCTTCGCCGGCCATGTGCAGGAGAGGGCACGTAATCTTTTCCTCGAGTCCAGCCAGGCTGTAGCGGCCGATCTCGTCCAACAAGGCCGTGAGCGATCCGTCGGCCAAACCCAATCGCTGCCAAAAGTTTGTCGCCATGTACTTTTTCATCGGCTCGGAGAGGTCGATCTTGTCTTCAGTGTCGTTGTCATAGGGCGCGTTCGGATCGAGGCCCAGTCCCGCCATGAGGACGGGCTTGAATTCCGGTGTCAGTGAATTGGCGATGACGGCGGTGATGCGCTTCTCGTACGCTACGGCGCGTGGGGCGAAGTATCCGCCCATACTGTGCCCCGAGAGCGCCAGCCTCTTGGGGTCGACATCGTCGCGGGACAGAACGTAGTCGACGGCGTATCGGGTGGGGACTTCCCAATCCGGGCGATAGGTCAGGCTCGGGTCCAGGGCGTAGGCGCCGACTTGCCCGGGACCCTCCCATAGGAACGCGTTGTAGCCGCGGCGGACCGCCGCCGCGCCACCGCCAAAGTCGTACAGCTCCTCGCAAGTGGTGTCGCCGCCCCCCAGGATCATCAGGGTCGGACGCGGACCGCTGGTCGCGGAAGCGCGCATGAAATAGCCGGGCAAGGTCTTGCCGTTCTCGTAGGGAATGCTCACAGGTTCGATCGGCGGGTCGAAAAACGCCGATGCCTGCCTGAAGCACGAGCGGTGGCGATGGTACATCGCAAGTTGGCGGGGGTTTTTGCTTTCGAGGTAGAAGAGACCCGTTCGCCAATAGAGGGATGCTCGCAAGAATGCCTCGCGCGCGCTGACGACATGGCCACCCTTCAGGCAGTTATGGGCGATGGCCTCGACCCGCTCGGCGGTACCGGTCCATTCGACAGTCCAGCTCTCTACATCTTTGTCCACGACGCGCCGTGCCGTCGAGTACAACTCGCCAAACGCGCCGCCCTCGCCATAGGTGCCGGCCAGCATGCCCCTGACGAGTTGGTAGTCGAAGTTCGACTTGAACATTGCGGGCATCCCCGGCGTGGCGCCGAAAATCGCTCCGATTGCTGTCGCCGATTTCGCCGAGGGTGTCGTAGGGGCCGCTCCACGTTGAACGCCTGTTGATTTAGGGGCCGGAATGGGGATCGTCTTCATTTCAAAACATCTCTCGCCAAAGGCGAAAAAAAAGCCGACGTGGTCAAACACCCGGAAGGCGTTCAACCACGTCGGCTTACTCTGCAACCGGCCACCCGGCGAACCGGGGTGCCATTTATTTAGTCGTCCGACGAACTGTATTTATTCATCATGCAGCAGCTTTTAGCTGCTGTACCATTCACCATCATAGGACAGGGAACGGAACCCCGTAATAAAGTATCGAATTTTCGGGAAGATTGGCGGCATACTGCCGTGAAACCGCCGCAAAGCCGAGAGTCAAACTCCTAGTGGAGGAATTCCCTAACCGAATGACCCAGGCTGATTTTGCAGCTGAGAAAATGTATGACGTCGGAAGAATAATAAGGAGCATTTGTGAGAAGGGCGCGATCTGGCAAACAGTGATCATCCGCCCTAAGAAAAAAGCCCAAGGCGGTTACGGTCTCCTAGCCGCTCCAGCCACACGGCACTCGGGTTGAGTGCCCTTCCCCCCCAAAGTCGTGATTATCGGTGAGGTCGACATAATCAAACCCCATCGCCCGAATCACCTCGAACTGCCGCCGCATTGGGGTGAAAGGCTCCATTAGCGCAAAACACCCGATTATCATTGCATCCTCCAGAATATCCAATTAGAACGAAAGGCGGGCGATAATTATCAGCCTTCCAAAGATGCTCAGCAAATTTTTCCGCGCTTGCCTGCCGGGCCGTGACCAACCGGGTGCTGGCCGATCCAACGTTCATCAATCGGATCGGCAGCGCGTTGATAGCGTGTATCCGTGGAAAGGCGAAGGACATTGGAACGATTGTCTGTTCCACCGTGAACGGTATAGACGTTAAAAATGACCACATCGCCCGCGCGATAATCACTAGTCACCCATTTTCCACCGACATTTTTTTGCAATTGAGACGCCGTCGCATTGAGCGATCCGCCATGGCGATGTCCCCATGCATCGCGCTCGCCATTGACGCGGTTGGCGCAAAACTGGTCAACATCACTCCGCCAATAGCCCTTTTTGAAACCGTCGAAACGATGCGAACCTGCGAGCACGAGAAGACCGCCCAAGTTCAGATCATTGTCACCCATGGGCGTCCATGCGGTGTACAGTTCGTGCGTCCCGCGCCCCATATAGACCACGTCAGAATGAACGCGCGTCGCCGGACCGGGCGGGACCTGCCGCATCCATGTATAGTCATAATGACGCACGGGAGCATCGAGAAACGCCCGAAAAAATTGCGTCATGGGTCCATCGTAAAGCACATCATGAATCGGCGCAGGATCGTCAAACAGATCGACCAGATGTCCTCCGGCAAACGTGTCCTTTTTAGCGCTGGGAACCGCCGCCATTGGATCATGATCGGGATCGAGCAGACCCAGTTTTAGGAGTCGGTCGGTGAGCACGCGCCGCGCTTTCAGCACCCGCTCGCGGCCCAGATAGCCCGGCAGGTAAATATAGCCGTCTTCGTTCATTCGTCGGCGGATAGAATCCATGCCTTGCAGCAGCGGCGTGGAATCAGTCATCCAGTCCACATGCTGCGGGTCTAACCGTTCATTGCAATAAAACAAGTCAGGCAGAGTCGATGGCATCTCGCTCCTTTTAATATTCTGGTGATATTATGAATTGTGATTATCCGATATGAATAGCTATTTTGCGATTAGCATGTATATTTTGGATGAATGAACACCAACACCCCAATCGTCGAGCCCACCCGGTTGCTCTGGCAGAAAACGGTTAGCTCGTCGATTGGTGGGGTGGATATTGCGGGTTTCATCCGTCACAGCGGCGGTGTGCAGTCTTCCCGATTGTTTGGGCGATATGCGTTGGTGTATGTCATCGACGGCGAGGGCCATTATGGTGATCAGCGCGGTTTTGAATCGCCGGTTCGTTGCGGCGATTTGATTTTCATTTTTCCGGAGATGCCACACAATTACGGACCGGATTCCGGCCAGCGCTGGAGCGAATGTTATATCGTTTTTGATGGTCCAATCTTCGACGCTTGGCGCGCGCCCGGATTCCTGGATATCTCGCGGCCGATTATCCATCTGGATCCCACCCAATACTGGTTGCGCAAATTGCAATCAATCGTAGAACCGGGCAGCGATTTGTCGGTCATGATCCGAATGCAGCAGTTCCTGGCGGACGTTTTCGACAATCAGCGACGAATAATGCTTGGCGAGTCGCAGCAACGATGGCTGGAGAAGGCTCAACATTTGATGAACGCTTTGGAAACCGATCCACCGCTGCGTCCCCAGTTGGCCGCACAACGAATGGAAATGCCGTATGAAATGTTCCGCAGAACATTCACCCAATTGGCGGGTATCGCCCCGGGTAAGTACCGGGATGCTCGCCTGATCGACCTTGCCAGCCGACTTCTGCACGATCGCCACCGGACCCTGCGGCAAATCGCCGGGCATTGCGGCTTTTGCGACGAGTTTCATTTTTCCAGGCGATTCAAGCAAAAGATCGGATTATCACCCACGGAATTTCGCGGCCGGATCGCATAATTTGTGTCTCTCACCCGTCTGCTTAGAACTTAACGTTTGGGATGAGGGTCAGTGCGGGGCGGTGGGCTCGTGGATGTTACCGCAGGGGCCACCGCCGGTGGCGGTGGGGATATGTAAGATCCTGCCGTCGAAAGTGGTGGGGTTGCGGTAGAAATGGGCAAGTTCCTGCGCGGTGAGAGGTGCGTAATGGAAGATCAGCGAACGACGGAAACGCGTGGCGCTGGTATTGGGATATGAGCCGTGGATTACCGAGCCATTGAAGAACAGGACGTCGCCGGCCTTGAGATTGACGGGCACCGGCTGGGTTCCGGGCGGAGGCGGGACATGATCGTTGGTGAACGATGCCCTGGCATCGGCTTTTTCGGGGCAGACGATTTCCATATTGCTGGTTTTGGGAACGCACATCATTCCGCCGTTTTCCTCGTCGGCATCGTCGAGGGCGATCCAGGCCGCCACGCAGGTGCCGGGTTTCACCCGAAGGTAGAAATTATCCTGGTGGAGGCTTTGCCCGCGCGCGCCGGGCGGCTTGAAATAAAACATGCTTTGCACGGCCAATGGCTCATCGCGGAGGAACGTTTTGAGAAACGTGTGCAGCCGGGGGTCGAGCATGAAGCGCCTGGCGAGAGGCCCAACCGGCAGCTCGGGGTGGGCATGCGGGTGCATCATGCGGGGATATTTGGCCAGGGGGTCCTCCGGCTTATAAGAGCCGGGTTTGAACTCTGAGATTCCTTCGACCGGTCCGTTTTTGGCGAGGTCCATGAAGGTATCGCGAATCTCGGCGATCTCGGGCGGCGTGAACAATCCCCGGGCGACGGCGAAACCATCCCGATCGAACTGACTGGTGATTTCCTGCAGTCCCGGCTCTTCGATAACGGCTGCCATGATTAATATCCTCCACGTTTGGCGATTTTGATGAAAAGAGATGCTATCGAAATGTACCGCGGAGGCATATATCTTCTTTTGCGAAAAACATATAATATCCTGCTATGAACGGACGCCCTGCCGCTCATCGAGCGGAAACTTCCAGCGCGTCGGTGGTGCAGCTTATCACCGGCTGGTTTCGCGAGCGGCAGAAGTATTCGAACTGGCGCTCGCGCGGGACGAACGACTGGCTTTTGATTTATACCGTGGGAGGGAAGGGGCGGTTTGGGTTCGTCGGGGGACAGATCATCGCCGAACCGGGCGATCTGGTGCTGCTTCGTCCGGGGACGCTTCACGATTATGGAGTGGAATCGACTCTGCGGCGGTGGGAACTGATCTGGGCGCATTTCCATCCGCGGCCGCATTGGCTGGACTGGCTGAGTTGGCCGGGGATGGCGCCGGGATTGATGCGGCTGCGAATCGAGGGGGCGCCGGAGCGGGGGCGCATCAAGCGGCGATTTGCCGACGCTCATCGACTGGCCACGACCGCCCGGCGACGCCGCGAGGACCTGGCGATGAATGCGCTGGAACAATTGCTGCTGTGGGTGGATGACCTGAACCCGCAAGCGCGGGTTGGGCGGGTCGATCCGCGCGTTCAACTGGCGATGGATGAGATGTGCCGGAATTTCAACGGCGAAATTAACCTGGATTCATTGGCGCAGACGTGCGGGCTGAGCGTGTCACGGCTGGCGCATTTGTTTCGTCTGCAGACGGGCACGACGCCGCAGCGGTTCCTGGAACTGCAGCGCATCAACCGGGCGAAGCAACTGCTGGAGCTGACGGCGCTGAGCGTGAAGGAGATCGCGCGGGAGGTGGGGTATGAGAATCCGCTGTATTTTTCGCTGCGATTCAAGCGGTTTGCGCGGGTGAGTCCGCGGGGGTATCGGAGGCGGCGGTTATTGCAGGAGAACGCGCCCCGCAAGCCAGGTGGCTAAGCGTAGAGCGTCTAAATTAATCGGGACCAACGCGAGCTGCTGCGGCAGCAGCCGCGGGTACATCGCCGTCGCCAACCACATGTGCCGGCTTGCTTATGCGATGTGGAAGAAGAATCAGGATTACCAGGAGGAGCCACCTCCCAGACCGGGAGCCAAAGACATCACGCATCGGAAAAAACAGGAACGAATCTCGTCCGGAAGCGGGCCAGCCCTTGCTCGAATTGGCCATGAGTCTGAATCTACGCAGGCTTGAGAGGCCACCAATTAATTGGGCCGCCCGCGCCGGATGAGATCATGTGCCAGCCAGCCAAGCGCTTTTGATCGAGCTCGGCCAGAACGAATGGGCCGGCAAACGGACGAAATAGTTCCCGGAAGTAAAGAAACGGAAGAAATGATCTTCGCGGAAAGGATTTTTTTGTTGATCGAAAGTGCCTTTCATGGATGTTCGAGCGTTTCGAGAATGGGCGGAAGACTTGTTTGCAAGGGGGCGAGCGCTTAGGCCAATATACAATCCGACGAATTCTGTCCGGGGTGCGCCAAATATCCGTAGATCATCATCAGCGCGAACCCGGCGGTGGAAACGGCCATTCCAAAGATGAAAGCCAGCCGGTAATTGTTTCCGCTGCTTTGAATCAGGGCTCCGGAAATGAGAACCGATGCACCGACAAACACACCACGCAGAAACGAGTTGGTTGAAGTGATGGAGCCGAGATGCTTTCGATCGGCGTCGCGGGCGAGAAGTATATAAGCCGCGCCGTAAAGCAGAGTCATGCTTTCAAGGATCAATGCTGCCGCCGACAGGGTTCGGGGACCGTGGGTGAAATGGTCGATCAACACGGTGGCTCCGTACATAAGCACCCAGCATATGCCCAGCACAATATAGCTGCCGAAGCGGTCGATGAACCATCCCACCGGGTAGGAAACCAGGACCGACAGCAAAATGGCCCAGGACATCGCGGCGCCGGTATCCGCGCGGCTTAGCGCCAGATCGTCCTTGGCGAAAAGCCAGATCCATTGGGAGTACATCGCGCTGAACGTCACGCCAAGATTGATGCCCACCATGAGCACGATCAATCGCTTGTCCTGCCAGGCGACCTTCATCGCCGACCAGGGCTTAAAGCTCTCGCGGGTGGGGTGGCGAATCGGCGGTTCGCGGATGAATAGCCCGCCGATCAGAGTGGTGAGCGTGAGCGTTCCTCCCGCGAGCAAATAAGGTGCGCTTTCAAACACATCGGCCAGGTGCATTCCATAGCGCAGGGACAGGAAATTAACCACGCCCATCACAATCGCACAAAGCGCGTTAACCCGTGCGAACAGATGACGAGGCACGCAATCGTAATTCAGCAGTGGAATGGTCGCGGCCTTGATGTCCATAAAGAGCATCTCAACCAGCGCCAGCGCCAGCAGCACCCACTTGGCGTGAAAGAAGGGAAAAAGGACAACCGGCACGATTATGAATGGCGCTGATAAAAACAGGTACGGAATACGCCGACCGAAACGCGAAACGGTGTGATCGCTTTTCCAGGCGAAGTACATCACAAGATAGCTATAAGCCCAGGAGTTGATGCTCCCCAGTAAACCGATGGCGGCATCACCCACGCCGGCCTTGTTCAGCGCCAGCAGAATCAACGGATTAACCACGACAAAACAGGCCGACCAGCCCAGGCTCAGCAAAAGGATCAGACTAATGTTGCGCCACAGCAGCTTGCGGTCTGCATAGTAGGCTGCCAGAGCGATCGCCACATCTGGTTCGGATTCACGCCAGGTGATTGTCATTGGTGTCTCACACTGCCGATTACAGCAGCGCCCTAGCCGCCGCCAGCGGAGCGGGAATTTCCTCGGCGTTGACTTCGAACAAATCTCGATAAAGCAAACGAATGGCGCGAGAGTATGGCTGCTCCGGGTAAGCCAGCAGCGCATGCGCCAACAGGCGCGGGTCTTCGGTGGCGATCGCATCCGCCAGCATCGTCTGATGCGCGGCCACGCCGCTGACCATCCCCTGCACCACGTCGGGAATCGCGAATCGCCCGGCGGGTTGGATTGTTTTTCCGCTGATCACCTGCGTGAACTCCAGAACGGTACGGTCCTTGAATCCTTCCACGGCGCCACAGTTGGGCGCGCTGGCGACGATCCGTGTCGGGACACCGGCGCCCATTCCCCTGAGAATTTGCACGTAAATATCATCGTCCTGCCGTCGCAGGCTCAGGTCGTGTCGCCACTGTTCCGCCCAGAACTCCTGGTCCAAATCCTGGTTCGCATATTCCTGGAATCGGCGATCTGCTTCCGCGCGCGTCGCCCGTTCCCGGTCTTCGTCGCGATCGATTTGGCCTGGGGTGAGCGAAGCGGTGGTCTTTCGAAACTGCTCCACCTGCTCGTCATAGGGCAATAGATGGGACATCCCGTCGCGCTCCGTGGAGTAAATCAGCACGCCCAACTCGCGGTAGATGCGAACCAGGTTGGTCACGCTATCGCGGATTATCTCGCTCCAGGTCGGTCCCCACCATGACTGCAACGACGACATTTTCCAGTCCGGATGCAATTTTTCCTCAAGGAGTTCGAACAAATCCCGGTCTTTGCAGGTACCACGGAGAATAAAGCTCAAATGATTGACGCCTGCGACATCCACCACCAGGTCAGGTTCTGCCTCATCTCGCCCACAGATCCGCGCCAAATCCCAGCGGTGATTCGGAAATCCCGCGCAGACTCCCAATGCCCGGATTCGCGTGTGGTGGTTCACCATCGCGGACAGCACCGCCACGGGATTGGCAAAATCAATCAGCAGCGCTTCCGGGCAGTGTTGCTCCATTTTTCGCGCGATGCCCATCAGGATTCTTCCCCCCTTGATTGCCAACATCGCGCCATTGGGCGATACATTATCCGAGCTGAGGAACCCACGATTTCGGCTGACCAGATCCCCCATGCGGTGGCTTTTGCGCGACCCGGCCATCAGTACAACTCCAACGGCGTCCGCCCCCTCAAGCGCCTGCTCCAGCGATGTCCCCCAGACGATTCGCGGCCTGCTCACGGCGTATTCCGGCGTTTTCATGAGCAATTGTCCCATGGTCCGGGCACGATCCACATTCAGGTCGTACAGATTGATCTCTCCATCGCCGATCACGCGCGCATCGGCCATCACGCTGCGCAGAGGTCCCAGCAATGAATGTGAACCACCCCCGACAAATGCGACTTTCATAAACTACTCCTGTTCAAGTTGCTCCAGGATGCCTTCCGTCCAGCCGAGTGCCGGACCGAAGTAAGGCCTGTCCGCGGTCGAACGGACCCACAGATCGATGCGCCCCCCGGCATGGAAAATGCCTTCGTCAGTGCGGATGAAGCGAGGCTCGTTGGGCATCAGCATGTCGTCGCTCAGTTGCCGGCCCTGTCCTGCCCGCGATGGAAAATGCATTTCGAAATTGACGCGGTCCTTACGTCCATGAACCTCCATGCCATGCATCGTCACATAGCCGCGCGCCGCCCAGTGCGGGTCCGCCTCGATCCAGGCCATGGTTTGGCCAAGGACAACCGCCACGTGGTTCTGAGTCGCAAAGAAGGCATTCCAGAAGTCTTCGGCCGCGCCGTGCCTCTCCAACAGATACAGCAAATCGTGGCTTTGCCAGGCGGTCGAAGGAATGATGTCCTGTTCGGCTCCCCAGCCACTCGCCGAAATGAAAAATCCGGCGGGCGACTGGTAATGAGCATACGTGGCATCCATTTCGCCGAGAAATCGCTCCATTTCGTCGTCCGGGCGCATCCCGACCAACGCCGCAATCGCCGACAGCGTGATGCCGATCCCGCCGATGAGCATTGGTTGGGTGACCCGCGTCCAGCGGTTATTCAACCTTTGCCAGTGACGATGGACTCGGCGCTGCTCGCGCCCGTCGGTCCAGGCGCTGCGCGACACATGGCGGGCCAGGGCGTGCGCCTCGTCCATATACGCGGACTCCTGATAGCGTTGCGCCGCCAGGAGCAGTGCGTGGATCATCAGACCGTAATATTCAGCGGGCTCGAGCCAATCAGGATCCTTCAAAACCCGAAGTGTGCCTGTCGATTCGGTATCTGGGCAGCCGCGAACGTGGAAGCCGCGGATCAGGTGGCCCAGGTCGATACGCACCTGCTCATGCCATTGCGCATGGTTAAAAGCGAGCATGTGCAGTTAAAAGGGAGGTCTCAAAGGCACACGCTTAAATGCCGCCTGTAACCACGATTATCTGCTCAAACGACTGAGCGATCGGAATGCGGTTGGTGTTCTGGGGGTTCGCATCAAAAGCAAACACCCCAGAAGGGAAAGAAAGCCCCGTTGGCTGGGTTCGGGGACAGAGGCCAACGTCGCATTATAGAGATCGTTCGCGATGATTTGATAGCCGGCGTCATCGGGGTGGAGCCACTGCTGCGAACCATTTTCCATGGCCCAATCGGCCGTTGAATTGAGATTCGCCCGGGAATCTACAAACGTGGTGTAGCTGCTGTAGGGTGGCAGGAGCAGCGACGCGCCCAGATCGGTCGCATACGTGTCGTACCCGGCGGGCGCCTGGTTGCCGGTTCCATTGCTCACGTCTGGATAACTCGGCGGCGGCTCGACGAAGATCCGCGAAAGGTTGCTGTCGACACTTTTAATATAGCCGATCAGCGACAGTTCAGCGGACAGGCTCTGTGATATGTCGGCAGGCGTGCTCATCAAATTGTTGGAGCCAATCATCAAGTAGACGTAACGCGGCGCGACGTACGGATTTTGAGAGCCGTACGGACTTCCATTGCCGGAAGTAGCAGGGTTATAGCCCGGCGTCGAAGCAACCTGATCGAACGCCACCTTTGCATACTGGGTTGTGTCGGTATTCGTAGGATCGTACAAATCCTGGATCGACGCGCCGGGATGTCCCTCATTGTTGAGGTAAAAATTTCCGGAGTTATAGGGTGGGTCCAGACTATTCAGGTAGGCGGAACCACCGGCCGGGCTCTGCTGGATTGATGTCCCGACCGGGTCGAAGCTACCCTGATTGCCCGTGGGGGCGGGAAAAACGCCGTTGTAACCGGCCGGCGGATTGAAGTCGGCGATCAAGTAACCTCGATAACCATCGTTGCTGCCATCAACACCCAGAGTGATGGAGTCGCCCAGGAACATGATGCCGCCAAGATTCACGCCGCCGGCGAGGCAAAAAACCGGCGAAAACAATACGATCCCAAGGGTCAAAAGCTTTAACACAACTGCTCCTTATATTGCGCAGCGTTTGTCAGTAGTTAGCTGACGGCCGCAGTGATCGAATCTCCGACTCGCCGTCTTCGCCGAAGCTGGAGACCCATCCCGGCCAGAGCCAGAAGACTGAGACTCGCGGGTTCGGGAACCGCCGCCGGTACCGTTTCAACCCCGTCCGAGGCGCCAAGTTGCACGCTGTAGTTTCCACCCCCCAGGTTGTTGACGGAACCTCCTCCACTCTCCGATGGGTCATATTCCCAGGTCGTGCCCCCAATTGTCACCGTACCAGAACCAGCTTCCTCCAAATCATATAGTTCGTCGGCCTGCCCTATATTATAGTTAAGTCCCGAATATTGGGCCAAATTATAGGCCGCCGCAATTTGCGTTGAAGTCAATCCGGCGCTAAACAGCCCGACGTCGCTTATAGATCCATTCCAGGGCATATAATTACTTGGCCCGGTTCCAACACTGATGCTACTGGATTCATCACCAGGGCCCAAAAAGCTACCGGCTGTTCCCGCTGCTAATCCATTGATGTAATACGAAATGCTTGCGTAAGTGTCATAAACGTTGGTCGATACGACCACGGCCACCTGACTCCATGTATTCGTGCTAAGGGCCGTCGAGCTTGGTGTCAAATTAGTGCCGCCTTGATTAAATACCACATTCCCACCTGGAGTGGTGTAAATCTCCCAGCCTTTACTATAACCGTTGGTTCCTTGTGCTATTAGATCTTGATATCCATTATCCGTATAAGTCAATGGATTTATCCAGCTGACATAGGTTATGCTATTGGTAGTGCCTCCTGCACTCGGGTCGGTGCCTAAATTCAGGGCGGTGCTATTTGGCAACGAGATTCCATTACCTTCTGACTCGAGAGGCGCCCCGGCATTCACCGTGTAGGCATAGCTACTGACTGGACTACCGGCGGAGGGGGGGGGCGTGTTGAAGGTTCCCTGAGTCGAGGCACTACTTGTGATAGCCGTAGCCGTATTGGCGCTGGTGCCCGTTTGGTTCAAATTATTATTCAGCGGCAGATCGTAAACCAGAACATCTGCCCAAGCCTGCGAGACCAGACTCAAGCCAATGATTCCGGCCGCCAGCCCGATTATTCTCCGCGTACGCTTAACCTCATGACCTGCGTGCATGACCCGCCTCCAAAAAGACATGTCGGTCCAGGAACATTCATTATGAGATAGAACGCCCGAACCCAAGTTGCTGATATGATGTGGAAGTCCGACCATTTCCTCGTCTCCGCAACCCGCCATGAAACCTGCCGCCGCAATTCTTGGGCTGGTTAATTGGTGTAGCGCGTCGATCGTCGCTGCCGCCTGAGAATTCCAAATCCAGCCACCGCCAACAGCCCAAGTGAGGCCGGTTCCGGCACGGACGGGGAATCGATATTCAGCGTGAAGGAATCCGCATCCACCCCTTGTCCCCAAGTCCAGACATAGGTGCCGGGAGTCAGGCCCAGGCTGCTGATCGAGGAACCCGCGTATGTCGAAGTGTCAGGACCTAGGGAAGCACCGGACGTGTAGGGGTTGGGAACTTCTACGGCTGGGTAACCGCCGCTCATACCCACAAGTTCGGTATCGGTCGAGGAAGTAGCGGCCACATCGGAACCGGTACCAAAAGAGGTGGGGCCTACAATAGCAGGGTTGCCATTTCCCGAATTTGCATAGAAGTAGGCTATCCCTGTGGAGTAGGTGGCGCCCACATAAGTATAGCCGTTGCTCGGAGCTACCTGAGCCGGGGTTCCGCCGGTGTCATAGAGGAGAGTCAGGTCGGTCAAGTCGAGCGAGCCACTTCCCGTGGCGACCACGTTACTTCCTACTTGCTGATAAGTAAGGATGTAAGCGGCGCGTGCCGGGGAGACAGTTGCGGCAATACCCAACAGCACAGCGGCGATGGAGAATAAAACTTTGCGCGCGATATTACGGCGCCAAGCCCCTGGGCGGTTGAGCGCTATATCATACACCAGAGTATCCGTCCAAGCCTGCGAAACCAGACTAGAACCGATTATCCCGGCCGCAAGGCCGACTGTTTTACGTGTGCGTTCAACCCGATCACTTGCGTGCATAACCTGCCTCCAAAAGACATGCCGATCTAAGAACATTCATTATGGGACGGAACACCCGAGCCCAAGTTGTTGATATGATGTGGAAGTTCGACCATTTCCTAGTCTCCGCCACCTGCCGTGAAATCTGCCGCCGCAATTCTTGAGTAAAGCTTGATAGGTCATATCCGTGGATACACCATCCCTCGCCAATGCAACCGCTTTACTGAATCGATGGTATCATTATGACCACAGCCAGTCACTCTGTCAATAAAAAAGCATGGTTATTTTGACTTTAGAGCCGGTCACTGTATCGCAAAATGAGAAAAGGGCGTTGACACAGAACTTTTGCTCCAACCAACGCTTAGACCTCCATGACGCTGTCTGCGTTCATGGAGGTCTAAGTCCAGAATCAGTATCGGGCAATTGGGTTTGGAATTGGTCTAGCGAGCTGATCTTTTCCGCCGGCGGAGGATTCCTAATCCAGCCACCACCAGCATTCCCGCACTCGCCGGTTCCGGCACACTTGTCAGGCTGATGCCGTTGGCGGCGGCGAACGCATTCAGCGCCGCCAGGTCGGCCGCATCCACGGACGACTGCGAGGCGAACTGATTGAAATTCTCCGCCAACAGCACGAAGTCATCACCGTTGACAGTGCCCGAGTAATTGAAGTCGCCCTTGTCCCAGCCGTTAGTAACCGAATCGTTGAAATTGGCCGCCATCAGGGTGAAGTCGGAACCGTTCACCTTGTGGTCGAGATTCGCGTCGCCGAGCAGTGTGTACATGACTTCGATTTGGCCGGAGGCAAGTCCCGCCGGATTACCCGGATCGGCCGCATCCGCGTAACCAATGCCGTAGCTGGAATTGCTTTGGGCATTGGTGGACATGATTCCCGCGCCGGTCCAGGTGCCTCCCGCATAACCGGTCTTAATCTCGGCGGCAATCGCCGAAATCGGGTCGGCCCCGCTGCCGTAGTTGATGATAACCGTGTTGTTCTGAAGATTCAGCGTGCCGAGGTTGGAAAGCTGGTCCACTTCCAGCACCGGGGCAGAGACGGTCGCGGTGGAACCGGAGGCCAAATTCAATTCATGCGCGTGTGTATTATCCGCGAACGCGACGATGGCATTACTTTCGACGTTGATGATGGACTGATACGTTACAGTTCCCGAGCCCGTCTGCGTGAGAGTCATGCCTGGATCGATGGTCAAGGGATTGGCGATGATCAGGTTTGCGCCGGCGCTGACGTTGAAGACCGTATTGCTGGCGACGATCGTGGGAATATTGATTTCCTGAGTTCCCTGCTGCACGATCACCTGGGCATTTCCGGTAGACGCCTGGAGCGTCAGCGTGCTGCTTCCGGTGATGAAGTAAGAATTTGCATTGTTGAAATCAATTGTTCCGACAGTAATGGGCTGGTCGGTGTACACGGTGTGATTGGAACTGATGGCGCCGAAGAAATCGGCTTCCGCTCCCACGGCATTGGGAATACTTGCGCTCCAGTTGTTGGCATTGTTCCAATCGCCCGAACTTGACGAGATCCACTGCGCGGGACCTCCCGTCGCTATCGTTTCCACGCCGTCCGAGGCGCCGAGCTGCACGCTATAGATTCCACCACCCATGCTGTTAACGGCACCGCCTCCACTGACCGATGGGTCATACTCCCAGGTCTTGCCGTTAATCGTAACCTCACCCGAGCCGGCTTGCTCCAAACCATACAGTTCGTCGACCTGTCCGATGTTGTAATTCAGCCCCGAGAACTCTGCCACATTGTAAGCCGCCGCAACTTCGGTTGGAGTCAATGCGCTATTAAACAAACCGAAGTCGGCTACAGAGCCCGCGAATGGATTGTTCGAGCCCTTTGAGGCGCCAATCGTGATCGGACCGGTGGTATTGGGGGCCTTACTGTCATAATAGGTGATGCTTGGCCCCAGTGACGATGATTCACCGGCCGTGTCTTGAGTCCCTGCATTGACGCCGTTGATGTAAAATGTGTAATTTCCAAAGCCCGGAGGCCCTACAGTCGTGCTGTTTACGACAATAACAACCTGAGACCATTGATTCGGACTAACGGAGGCGAAGCTCCGGCGGTAATCATTAGAGTCACTACCGGCGAAGTCCATGCCAATATTCCCAGTAGCATCAACGTACGCGGTCCAGCCCGGACCATAGACTTGCTGTTGCGCTGCAAAAGCTTGTTCACCCCGTGATCCATAGACCCATTCCGAGCCAGTGGGGTCTGTTGGGTTTATCCAGCCAACGATCGTCATGCTTGTCCCGTTTCCCCAATTCAGGCTGGGACTTGCTGGAATCGTGAGCCCCTGACCGGTAGTTTCGGGGGCGTGGTTGTAGGTATTCGGAGTGAAAGTCTCTTGGTAGGCCTGGCTATTGACTGGGTTGCCGGAAGTGGTGCCCATGGTTCCGGTGGTGCCTTGAGAAGACGCGATAACCCCAGCCGTGCCCGAGCCACCGGTACCACTGTAGCCCAAGGTGCCGTTGAGCGGCACATCATACACCAGATTATCTGCCCAAGCCTGCGAGACCAGACTTGAGCCAATGATTCCGGCCGCCAGTCCGATTATTCTACGTGCGTGTTTAACCCGATCACTTGCGCGCATAGCCTGCCTCCGAAAATATGTCGGTCAAAGAAAAGCCATTTGGGGACGGGACACCGGACCCAAATTGTTGATGTGATTTAGAACTTCGATGATTTCCTCGCCTCCACAGCCTGTCATCACGTTTGCCGCCGTAATCCGTGAGTAAAGCTTGAAAAGATCAGCCAAACCGATATATCATTCCTCGCCAATGCAACCGCTTTACTGAATCGCCGCTAATATTATGACCATCCTCAGTCACCCTGTCAATAAAAAAGTGTCGTGATGTTGACTTTCAGACCATAATTTCGTTGTTTTGACCCCATTTTGCAGCCACTTATGGCCGGCTTCATTAAGATGTTCAAATTGACCCTTTTCACGGGGCGTGAAACGCATGGAGCCTGCGGATCCGATTAAACGATTGTCCCGATCATGGCCCAACTCACCCTTCAACAGACCTTCGCCCGTGCATTGCAGCACCACCAGGCCGGGCGGTTGTCGGACGCCGAGCGGCTTTACCGGCAGATCCTGGCCCAACAGCCGGAACATGCCGATGCGATGCACTATCTGGGAGTGATTGCCCAACAGGTGGGACGGAATGACAATGCGGTAGATTTGATCCGTCGGGCCATTGCCCTCAAACCCAACTACGTCGAAGCCTACAACAATCTCGGCAATGCTTTAAAAGACAACGGACAACTCGATGAAGCCATCATGGCTTATCAACAGGCCATTGCCCTCCGACCCGCGTTCGCAGAAGCCCACAACAATCTCGGCAATGCTCTGAAAGATAGCGGACAACTCGATGATGCCATTAAGGCTTATCAACAGGCCATCGCCCTTCGACCCGCATTCGCAGAGGCCCACAACAATCTAGGCAATGCTCTGAGAAACAAGGGCCAACTCGATGAGGCGATCTCCGCCTGTCGTCATGCAATCTCCCTCAAACCAAATTACGCCGAAGCCCACTACAATCTTGGAATTGCCCTTAAAGATAAGGGAGCGCTCGACGAGGTGATTGCCGCTTTTCGCCAGGCCATTGCCTTCAGGTCCAACTACGCCGAGGCCTACAACGATCTCGGCAATGCTTTGAAAGTCAACGGCCGGCTTGATGAAGCCATCACCGCCTATCGACAGGCGATCACGCTGCGGCCCAACTACGCCGAGGCCCACTCCAATCTCGGCATCGCCCTGGCGGAGAGGGGACAGCTCGATGACGCAATCTCCGCCGATCGCCAGGCCATTGTGCTCAATCCCAACTGGCCCGAGGCCCACAACAATCTCGGCAATGCCTTGAAAGCCAAAGGCCAGCTTGATGAAGCCATCACCGCCTATCGACAGGCGATCACGCTGCGGCCCGACTACGCCGACGCCCACTATGATCTCGGCATTGCTCTGGCGGAGAAGGGACAACTCGATGAGGCAATCTCCGCCTGCCGCCAAGTCATTGCTATCAGGCCCGACTATGCCGAAGCCTACAACAATCTGGGCGCGATTCGGGAACAGATGGGTGATTTTCAGGAGGCCGAACGCTGTTACCGGCAAGCCATCGAGCGTGTAGAAAATAATGCCGTTTCCCATGCCAAATTGGCGAGTCTGCTCGGGCGCAGGCTGCCCGACAAGGACCTGATTGCATTCGAGCAGTTACTGTCCAATCCCACTGGGAATGCTAAAACAAAAGAGGCGGATCTCCATTATGCGATGGGCTATGTTCTGGATGCCCGGGAATGCTATCCGGAAGCCGCTGAGCATTTGCGTGTGGCCAATGCGCTTCGCAAAGCCGACGCGGAGAAGAAAGGTCAAGGCTACGATATCGCCGTCTACGCGCGATTCGTCGCACGGATGATTGAGACCTGTTCCACCGAGTTTTTCCAGCATGTAAAAGGCATGGGAATTGAGACGCAACGGCCGGTCTTTATCATCGGGCTGCCGCGGTCGGGCACTACATTGACCGAACAAATCCTGGCCGGCCATTCACAGGTTTTCGGCGCGGGTGAGTTGCAGCTTGGGCAAGGCGATTTTCTATCCTTGGCGGGAGAATCGGCGCAGACTCTGCACCCGAGCGTCAGGGAGGATATTGCTTTCCAGAACCTGAGCCGGATTGACCGGGAGACTCTCCAACGGATCGCCCGCCAGCATTTGCTCCAGTTGGACAAACTCAACAGCTCGGCGCCGCGGATCGTCGACAAAATGCCCGGAAACTATCTATATCTGGGGCTTTTGGCGGCTCTATTCCCCCAGGCCAGGTTCATTCACTGCCGCCGCGATTTACGCGATGTGGCCATCTCCTGCTGGATGACGCAGTTCTCCACCATTTCCTGGTCGAATGATCTGGAGCAGATCACCAGTAGTTTTGAGCAATATCGCCGATTGATGCGGCATTGGCGCACGGTGCTGGATGGGCGATGGCTCGATTGTGATTACGAGCAAACCGTCACGGATGTGCCGGGAACAGCGCGCCGCCTGGTGGATTGGTGCGGCCTGGAATGGGAACCGGCCTGTGTGGATTTCCATCTGGTCAAGCGCCCGGTTCGCACCGCTTCGGTCACACAGGTTCGCCAGCCCATTTCCAAGCGCTCCGTCGGTCGCTGGAAATACTATCAGGAAACATTGGCGCCGGTCCTGGATCGCCTCTCCCGCGGAGACTGACCCATCGCTTGCGAGAGACTCGCCCACACCGGATACTGACTATTTCTTCCATGTCCCAACTCACGATCCAACAGACCTTCGCTCAGGCGTTGCAGCACCACCGGGCCGGGCGATTGCAGGAGGCCGAGCGGCTTTACCGGCACATCCTGGCTCAACGACCGGACCATGCCGGTGCGATGCACTTTTTGGGAGTGATTGCCCAACAGCTGGGACGGAATGACGATGCGGTGGATTTATTCCGTCGGGTCGTTGCCCTCAGGCCCAAACACCCCGAAGCTCATAACAGTCTTGGAAATGCCCTGAGAAACAAAGGGCAACTCGACGAGGCCGTCGCCGCCTGTCGCCAGGCCATTGTCCTCAGGCCCGACTACGCCGAAGCCCACAGCAATCTCGGCGCTGCTTTGGGAGAGAAGGGGCGCCTGAACGAGGCCGTCGTCGCCTTTCGTCAGGCCATTGCAATCAAGCCCGATTACCCAGAAGCCTACTACAATCTCTGCAATGCACTGGCAGGAAAAGGACAACTCGATGAGGCCATCGCCGCCGGCCGCCAGGCCATATCCCTCAGGCTTAACTACCCCGAAGCCCACAACAGTCTTGGTAATGTCCTGAAAGACAACGGGCAACTTGATGAAGCCGTCACCGCCTTTCGCCAGGCCATTACGCTCATGCCCAATTTCACCGAAGCCCACTACAATCTCGGCATTGCCTTGAAAGACAAAGGGTCACTTGATGAAGCCATCGCTTCATATCGCCAGGCGATTTCTCTCCGGCCAAGCTACGCCGAAGCCCATATCAATCTTGGTGTAGCGTTGTACAACAAAGGACAATTCGATGAGGCCATCGCCGCCTATCGTCAGGGTATCGCCCTCAGGCCCAATTTCGCCGAGGGCCACTACAACCTCGGCATTTCCCTGGTAGACAAGGGACAACTCGACGAAGCCATCGCCGCCTATCGGCAGGCCATTGCCATCCGGCCCAACTACCCCGAAGCCTACAGCAATCTCGGCATTGCTCTAAAAGATCAGGGACACCTCGATAATGCCATCACCGCCTACCGCCAGGCCACTGCCCTCAGGCCCAACTACGCGGAAGCCCAGGGCAACCTCGGCAAGGCCCTGGCAGAGAAGGGACAACTCGATGAGGCAATCGCCGCCTGTCGCCAGGCAATCGCTATCAATCCCAAATTAGCCGAACCCTACAACAGTCTGGGCGCGATCTGGGAACAGATGGGTGATTTCCAGGAGGCCGAACGCTGTTACCGGCAAGCCATCGACGGTGCAGAAAATAATGCCGGTTCCCATGCCAGTTTGGCCAGGCTGCTTGGGCGCCGACTGCCCGACAAGGACCTGACCGCACTCGAGGCGCTGGCGGCCGATCCCTCCGTCAACGTCACAAACCAGTCACCCCTCCATTTCGGTCTGGCGCATGTTCTGGATGCCCGGGAATGCTATCAAGAAGCCGCTGAACACCTACGTGTAGCCAATGCGCTTTGCAAAGCCGACGCGGAGAAGAAAGGTCAAGGCTACGATATCGCCATGTACGCGCGATTCGTCACGCGGATGATTGAGACCTGTTCCACCGAGTTTTTCCAGCATGTAAAAGGCATGGGAATTGAGACGCAACGGCCAGTCTTTATCATCGGGCTGCCGCGGTCAGGCACCACATTGACCGAACAAATCCTGGCCGGTCATTCGCAGGTTTTCGGCGCGGGTGAGTTGCAGCTTGGGCATGGCGATTTTCAATTGTTGGCGGGAGAATCGGTACAGACTCTACACCCAAGTGTCCGAGAGGAAATTCCTTTTAAGAACCTGAGCCGGATTGACCGGGAGGCTCTCCAACGGATCGCCCGCCAGCATTTGCTCCAGTTGGACAAACTCAACAGCTCGGCGCCGCGGATCGTCGACAAAATGCCCGGAAACTATCAGTATCTCGGTCTTTTGGCCGCACTGTTCCCCCAGGCCAGGTTCATTCACTGCCGCCGTGATTTACGCGATGTGGCCATCTCCTGCTGGATGATGCAGTTCTCCAGCATTCCCTGGTCGAACGACCTGGAGCACATCACGACCCGCTTTGAGCAGTATCGCCGATTGATGCAGCATTGGGGCACCGTGCTGAATGGACGATGGCTCGATTGCGATTACGAGCAAACCGTCACGGATGTGCCGGTAACGGCGCGCCGCCTCGTGGACTGGTGCGGCCTGGAATGGGAACCGGCCTGTGTGGATTTCCATCTGGTCAAGCGGCCGGTTCGCACCGCTTCGGTCACACAGGTCCGTCAGCCCATTTCCAAGCGCTCCGTCGGCCGCTGGAAGCACTATCAGGAAACATTAGCGCCGGTGCTGGATCGCCTCCAATAGCCGCCCTCTCGGATATTCGCTATCTTCTTATTGCATCCAATGCGAAACGTCCCAACCGTTTTCTCAGCAATTCATAATAGGAAACACCAGCAGGACGCGGCGGCGCAAAAGGATCATCGCGCAGATAAAGGACATTTCCAATGTGAACCGGCGCGTTCATACGTTCCGCCGAATCGAAATACACATCCAAGCCGTCCATAAAGTTGCACAAGTCGTATACGACCGGAACTCCCGGCGATGTGTGCTTGAGCATTTTCGCTCGTGTTTCGTGTTCCAGTTGGTTGAGCCAGATATCGTACGTCCGGTTGATGTCGATATGCTCGGCCAGCCAGAAATGTCCGGCGCAACCAATATGGACCGCGTCGGGCTTGTGGCTTTTCATCTCCCGGTAGAACAACTCGGTCATCTTGCGAAAATAATTTTCCTCACCGCGCCACGACGGATCAAACGGCGGAAGCTCGGGATGCACTTTGTCGGCGAGGAAATCCGTCTTGACGCCGTCGAGGTCGTAGCAGCCCGCGTCGCTGGAGAACATCTTGCGGAATAATGGGCGGAAATATTCCTCCTGGACCCGCGGCATTGAATAGTCGCGGACGCGGCAACCGTGATGGTTGAGCTTTCCATGGGCCATGAGGTGGGCCGGATCGACCTGCGCCGCGGCTTCCACCTCCGCCCAATTCCACCAGACCACAACCTTAAAGCCCATCGCATGCAGATCGTCCACCAATCCGCGGAAGTCCGGGAAACGAGTTGACTCCGGCTCCCATTGTCCGCGGGCAACCTGCCATCCATCATCGATCAGAATCGTGCGCAGCGGCAACTTTTCCCGGAGGATTGTCTCGGCGGCATGACGAACGAAAGACTCGGTAAGAATGCGTTGTGCGGGGCCATTGTTTCCCTGCATTGCCTGCTCGCGAAGATCGGCCGGGGGCGTTACCTCCGCGGCAAAGTTCTGATCCGTCCACGTGCAGTAGACCGGCTCGCACCACCACGGGAGTCGCGTCTTGCCAGCCGGATCGGGAATCCGCCCGAGCTGCACCAGCATTGCGGCAAACTCGTCGAGTATTTGATAGATGTCGCTGCAACGGCGCAAAAATATCCGTATCGCCGGCGACGCGAACGTCTGGCCTGCCGCCAATGGCAAGCCGTGGGGATGCGCGCCGTATTGGATCCGCCAATGGCTGAGCCGGTGCTCCGCCGCTGCCAGTTCCATGCCAAATGCGCCGCAGGGAAGATCCATGCATCCAGCGAACAAAATTGAATCCATTTTGCGGAGCATCAGCATCGATGGATGCGGAGCAAACTGCCAGTCGTTGGAATAGGTGGTCGTCGAGCAACCACGGCCACCCAGCAAAAGCTCCGGCCACGTCTTACTCGTATGCGTGCGGTTGCGGAAATTGATCACATCATCCATCACGACAGCCGTGCCCTCGGGAAACAACTCCAGGGCGTTGAGCTGGACATGATGTTCCGGCGTCAACGAACATCGAATGTCAATGGCATCCTCCGCGCGGGCAAAGATCTCCAGGACCAGCTTCCCAATGCCTTCGACATTACCGTTCAGCGTTACCCCGTCTTCAGATTGCCGGCCTGGCTCGAAATGGACCTTGGCTCGTTGTCCATCAATGACGGGCGTCATCAGCGCCTGCGAATCGGTAATCAGCAGCCGGCCATCCGTTCTTCGGTCGAGCAACGTCCACCCGTGCGTCTCCTCGCTCAGGCACAGTTGCAGCGATGAACTCGATATTTCACACTTACCCATAAGGTTTGGTCACTCAGGTATCCGCACCCATTTATCGTCCGGGTTGGCGATAAAAGTCCGTCCAGTCGGGGGTCAACTGCCCTTCAGGAATGAGCCGAATAATTTTCAGGGGCGACGCACCCTTGACGAAATTCAGATCCAAGCCCGTTTCGCGCAATTCCCTGCCCGTGTACGTTCCGAACTTGAAGCTATCAACCATATCATCAACGAACCACGTGCCGTCCGGAGCCTGCGGCAACTTGAGTCTGTAGGCGCCCGGATGAATCTGATACATCAGCGCGTAGTAGCGATTTAGTTCGGCGTTCCGTGCCTCCAGCAGATAGGGAATGGGACTGCCGCGGCGCGGATTGACGATACCGGCCCAATCCGCGGCACGGCTCATCATCCCCGCTAGTGCCTCCGGCCTGTAATCCGGCGTACCCCAGAAGACAATCACCTGCCCGCGCCCCACATCGTGTACCGAGAGCGCCACCGCGCCCGAGGCGAACCGAGCCAGCACCTTGCCGTTGGTCTGATCGTTGTTCTTGTAATAGCCGAAGTAATCGCTCTGGGGCAGCCAGCGATACGGCCATACCCAGAAAGTTTTCTGCACCTGCGGATCGTCCAGATCATGCTGCATGTCAGCCAGGCTGTAGAAACTGATGCGGCGGCCCTTATCAAACAGCGGGTTATCCTCCGTCACTTCCGCATCGACACCCTTCTCGTTAATGACGAAGTTCCCCGTCGGAGGCTGAATTCCCAGTGCACGAAGCAATTGGAAGGGCTCATTGCCCAGCTCGGGACAGTATTTGCCGGTGTTGGCGCTGATCAGCATCCGCGCCCCGCCCCCAACCGCCTGCTGCAGGGTTTGGATATTTTTCTGGCTCATCACCTCGTCAAGGATATTCGGCACGAGGAGCTTATATTGACCGAGATGATCTTCGCGCAAGTCTTCCGCGTCGACAGTATCGAGCTTAAGCAACTCAAGCCAGCGGCCAAGGTCCTGCAGACGTGGTGAGAATGTCGTGCGATGCTTGCAGTAGAGGGTATAGGGATCCTGGAGCGTCGCCGCCTGCCGAGGCGTTTCCAGCAACCGGACGCCATGCAGTTCTCGAAGGATGGGTTTGAATTTTTCCAGGCGATCATAACCGGCAATGCCGCCATAGTGGGCCGGCAGCGGGTTGGTAGCGTCGGGAGAATAGTAGACATGAAGATTGGCGCCGCCACCGCCAGCCTGTGAGATCATCACATAGGTTGACCAATCCAGCACCCATCCCGCACCCTCGCTGGTGCCGAGCCCGTCGTCTCGCGGATCGCCGTAGGCGGCCCAAAAGTAGGGATGATGCGGCTCGGTAATCCAACCCATGTTCATGTCCCAGGCCTTGATCAGCCTGCCTTCGGCATGCAGAAAGTGGTTGCCCCCGTTATGTAGATAGTCAACCCATTTCGCGAGCGATTCCGGAGCAGCAAAATCGAGCCCGCCGTATGCGACCAACAAGTGTTGCTGGTCATATTCGCGAATCTGGCTGGCGGCATAGCGGAACCACCACTCACTCAAATGGACCTTGAAAAGGTTAAAATCCAACCACTGACGCCGCAGATCCGGCGCTTTGCCAAGGTGAAAGTCCGGCAACGGCGCCGTCACCTGATTCCAGTCCGTATATGCGGTGCCCCAGCGGGCATTGAGTTGTTCCAGGGACAACATCAGTTCCTTCTGAAGATACTCGCGGAATGCCGGTTGCGTGGTGGATTCATAGCCGGCGATCTGTGCATTCCACGGCCTGTCGAACACGGTCGATTCACCGCAAGGCTGCATCAGGTAATACCCCTCGAACCCCGGGTGCTCGCGATAGCGCTCATACACCGCCCGAAACGCCGCCATCCAGCCTGCGACGTAATCGGGATCGGTCAGAGAGAATCCGCCGCCGTAGATGTCTGCGAGGATCGGTCTCCCATCAAAATTGCACTGCCGGCTGTAAGGTAGGTAAGTAAACCCTTCACCCCGGCCGGGCTGATAATTGACGCCAAAGCGAATCTTCAGCGTGCAGCCGTGATCGGTCGCCGCGTCCATCAGCCGATCCAGCAGCGCCATGTCATACACCCCCGGCAGAATCAGAAATTGCTCCAGAGGAACCATGTAGGTCAAGTGCGGGGTAATCTGCGAGGCCTGATCCGCGAAGGCTTCAAAATCAGCTACGGCTTCATCTTCGCTCTTGAAGGCTTGAACTTCATTGCGGGCGTATGTGACGTGAAAATAAGCCGATTGCTTAATTTTCTGCCGATCCACCAGTTGGCCGATGCGGGTCGTTCGCGGATGCGTCAAATCCGTTTCGCGGCCCAGGACATACTGCTCCCGGTCTAAAGTTAAATCACCGCTGTGAACTTCAAACAGCAGGCGGTAAGCATCCTGGTCCGTTTGCCACGGCACGGTCACGGGAATATCCCGAAACGGCTGGCCGGCGAACTGCACGATCTGTTTCCCCTCGGCAATAGTCGTGTCGTACGCAAAAGGACGCAGACGCCAGGAAAGAGTTAATTCATCACGCCGCCTGGGGAACACTCGCACGTTCACCACGCCCGGCTCATCGCGCTCGTAGACGCCCTCGGTGTGCTGCTCGGGGTTGATCCGAAGATAGCCCAGCGCCGGCGGCGTCCGCACGTCCGCGGTGGTTGCAACAGTGGAAGGTTCCGCCGATGGTGTTTGATCGTAGCGGAGGTGATCCCCCGCCACGGAGTTTCCAGAGGCATCCGTGATCTGATAGTTGATCCAGTAATTTTTGGCTCCGCCGGTCGGGAAGCTGATCCGCTGCCGACCACTTTGCAAACCCGCTGGATCATAGACGATGGTCCGCGACAACTCCTGAACCGGCACACCCTGGAAGCGATCCTCCACCTCCACCGCCACCGTGTAGCTGCCCTTGTCCTTCAGCAGAGCGTCGGCATAGATGAAAGGAGGTTCCGCGGGCAATCGCAGCCCGGCCGTCTCTACCGAGGCGATTTGCAGCGCGCCGTGCTGCCGGCCGAACGCGTCGCTCCGTACTCTCACTTCAAACCCGCCGAATTGCAGCTTGCCGTCGGGCCAGGAATTGCCGTCGCCCCCGCGACTGTCAAAGATATTGCTCGCCGCCCCGCCGGCTTCGCTGGCATAGAAATAGTTGCTCATCCACCGGCCCCACCCCTGCGGCCCGCTCTTGACCTGCTGCGTGTCGGGCACCGGCATATAGAACAGGTTCTCGCCCGTCTGATCGATGATGAATGGACACACCGTTACCGTGGCTGCGCCATTATTGGCATTCAAAACTATTCCGTTGGCCTCAAAGAGAATTCGCGTCTCGTCGGCATTCAAAGGCCGCGAGTTCTTGAGCGCACAACGAAACCGCGCCTCCTTGAAGGTCAGATTTCCCACTTGCGTCAGCTTCTGAATATCCACGTCATAATCGATCCACAGACACCCCTCTTTTTCCGAGATGTTCACCTTGTCGTTCGGATCACACTGCACCTGCCACTGGTTCACCGGCAGGATTGGGATGATATTGTTGGCGCCTGGGTCCGGGGCGGCGATTGCCACTCCCGTAATCCCACAGATCACGGCAAGACTGACCCCAACCACCGCGGTCCGCAGCACAACCCACGTATTCAATAGCCAGGGCATCGACAGACTCCGCTTTGTTGCTCTACGGCAGACGCTGAATCCGATAGACATCAACGGCCGTCGGCGCCAGCGTAACCTCGAGCCCCGGGTCGCGCAGTTGCGCGGCCGTTCGTTGACCCAAATCCGTCCCGGAAATCAGTTCGCGCACCTGATAATTTCCATCGGGAAGCGAATAGCGCACCGTCCCGTTTTGGGAGTCCTGATTCTGCGGGGTGGGACTGCAATAGACCAGCCCGTAATACGTTGATCCCGACTTATTCGCCAGAAGATTAAGCCAAAAACGCGGCGTGCTGGCGTCCATCGGCATGAACGCACCGGCGCGGGTGGCGATATCCCGCAGCAAAGGATAGCCCCCGCTCCCCCCCTCGCTCGGCGGCACCAACGTGGATGCCCATAGCACCACCACATGCCCCTGCCCAACAGCTTTTTCACTGACGGCGATTCGATTCGGATCGTTGTCGAACAAAGCCACCGCCCGCCCAGGCTGATTGTTCCCCGCGTTCCATAATTCCCGCAGGATGAACGGCTGCGCCTGCGCTGCAAAGAGCGTATTTGGCACGGGCATCGCCTTCGTATACTGGTCGTCAATCCTCGGCCCAACGGGCGGCTCAAACCCAAACCGCCGCAGCAGCGCCCAATCATCGCCCGGCTCTTCAATACACTTTCGACCCGCATCCGCCCGCATCACCAATGTGCCGCCGTTTTCCACGTATTGAGCCAAATCGTCGATCGTCTTCTTGTGCAAATCCTCGAGATTGTTCTCGTGGCGAATCAGCAACACAAGCTTGGCCTTCTGCCAGTCAGGCCCCGGAATGACTCCCCACAATAAATGGGATTCAAAAATATCGCGAGTGGCCCAGCCATCGCTGTTCGCGTTCATGGAGTTCGTCTTGGCGTCAATCAGATAAGAGTCGAAGTCCTCGAAATAGCGGATATCCCCCGCGAGAGTCACCGTCGAGCGCAGCTCCGTCCACACCGGCATCAGTTTTTCGTACCGATCCAGCGAGTACGGTGGTTTGCGCAGCACATCCAGATTGTGCGAGGGACTTGCCATCCACAGGCCCATGTCGATGAACATCTTGCAGTTGGAATTGCCGCCGCCCCCCATCAGCATGGCAAATAAACTGGCATCGAGTTGGGTCGGGGTCTTGGCACTCCACTGTCCACAGGTCACCTCCTCGGCGCGCTGCGGAACGCCATCGGCCGCGGCGCGAATATAATCCGGAGACCCTCGCTCCGGATCGGCACAACCTCCGTTGGCCGTCATGCACCCGAGCGCGCGAAACTCGTCCAGGCGTTCGGGAATGAGCCCATCGCAATACACCATGATCAGCCGCTTCGGATCCTCGCTGCGGATGGTTTTGGCGCAGTTCAAAAGAAAATTATGGATCGCGCTCGACCGGAACTTCAGCCAGTCGAGCCAATACCGATCCGTCGCCGGCTCGCTCCGCCGTGGCGCTTGCACCGCGTCGAAACTGGTGAAATTCGTCTGCCAAGCGGAATTCAGCGCCTCAATGTTCGGATATAGCGCCGGGCATTCAGCCCGGAAATTCGCCAGCGTGTAGGGATCGTAACCCTCGTACCACCCGGCGAAGGGAGCATCGCCGGGCCACTCCAGGAGAAAATAATACGACTGCACCGCCGGGTGGCTGCGGGTATGAATCACCAGGTCCCTGAGGAACCGCAGCGCCGCATTCCGCAGCGGCGCCGCTTGCACCAGGTTCGGTCGCGCTCCGTGGAACAGATAAAGCGGATTTCCAAAAATCTCCCCCTGATCGTTCTGCGTGTAGAGCGAAGGAAGCCACTCCGGATACTCGTGCAACACCGCCCATAGCTGGACGGTGAAATCCTTCTCTCGGGCGGCGTCCAGCAGTTGATCCAGTTCGGCAAAGTCGTAGACGCCGGGAAGCGGCTCGACCTTGCTCCACAGTACCTGGTACTCCAACTCGTGCGTTGTCGCCGCCGCCTGGTCCATGAATTCGCGCAGGTAATCCACCTGGGTGTGCTGGGTGTCCGCCGGCGCATCATCCAACATTGGACTGAGCTGAAAAAGCGGCTTGTCGCCGTTGATGATCTCCTGGTAAGAGGAGACCGACGCCGGAATGCTCGCCGCCGCATCCGCCGCGGGCGGCTCGGCCGGCTGCTTGCCGACCAGGCGCACCGTTTGGTCGATGACGGTGCCGCCGGACAGCACGGTCGCCTCGATCCGGTACGCGCTGGGCGGAAATGTCGAGAGATCCATCGGCACGGTCTGGCTTTGATTGCCGTTCCAGTCCAGGTGTCCGTGCGACTGTGCGAGCACCTGCCCGGTCGTCGACATCGCGCGAATCTGGTAATCGAGATCGGGTTCGGATCCAGGCGGTTGCAGGAAGACCACCGGCACCATCAGCGGCTCTTGCGCCGTCCATACCAGAGAATCGCGGGACGGCGCCACGCGAATCATGCTGTCGCCGATCGGCGACGACTCCGGCAGCGGCGTGCGCACCACCGCCGGTTTCCCCTTGATGACAAACAGGCGGTAATCCTGTTCCGTAATCGCCTGGGGGACGGTTCCCTGGTCCGCCCAGCGCAGCTTCACTCGCACCCAGTAAGTGCCCTCCTCGCGGATGGGAAATACGATCTGTTGGCACCGCTGGATCGCATAGGGAACCAGTTTCTCCGAAGGGTCCAATTGAAAACTTTTTTTCCCCGTCAGGAACGGCTGGCCGGCGTATCGATCGCGGATATCCCAACTGATGTCGAACGATTGTCCGGAACGCCTGCCCATGTCCCCGAGAACCAGGTGGGGCAATCCGTCCAGTTCACCAAAACATTCCTGGTCGTCAAACTGATAGTGCAACTTGCTGTTCCGCGAGTTCAGATCGGTCCACGCGAAACCCCACAGGTACAGGTGATTGTCGTCAATCGCCGCGCCTTCATTGTCCCGCTTGAACGACAGGCCCTCCAGCGTCAGCGGTTCCTGCGGGCGCGGATCACCGGCGTTCACCGGCTCAAAGGTCGGCGTGGGCGTATCCATATGCTCCAGCCCCGGCGCGCTGAAACCGCATTCCGATACCCCAATCAGGCTGCTGTCCATGAACTTGCCGCTCAGCCATATCCCCTTGCTCGGGGAAGTCGGATTCAGCGATCCGTTTGACTGGGTATAGAACAGGTATTCCCGCCCGTGCGCGTCCCGCACGATCAGATTGATCCAAAGCGGCCGGCCAAACTCCTTGGCCGCCAGCGCAAAGGACAGGTCATTTCCCGCGGGAATCTGAATCGGCTGACGCAGGAGCAGCCGCGCTTCCTGTTGCTGGGGCAGCGGAATCCCAATCCCCACGCAATGATCGACGTCGGAAACGATCAGGTACTTCTCATCCCCCTGACGGACTTGCCAGGCATCGGGCGATGCCAACCCGGTTAAAGGCCGCACCGGATTCGACGGCGCCGTATCTGCCGCTGCTGCGCTGACTATCGATCCGAAGAAAACAACCGCCCAAAGCAAGCGCCCCCGCCTGACCACCTCAAACATGCTCGGCTCCTTCTTGGCTTGTCTCTATCTGAATGAACTTCCTGAGGGCCGAACAAGTTACGGGAAAGCGCGCCAAGGAGATGGCACATTAAGATAATTAGCCCAACCGCCGAAGGGTTTCAGCACCTCATTATCAACATGCCCATCCGCGAAGAGAATGTTGCTGCTGTTGTTGCTGTGCCATTGTCCAACCTGATCTTGTGGGTACCCGGCGGCGCCTACATCCCCGGGAACGAGGGAGATCGGCTGGCCGCCTTCAACCCATAGGCCGTGCTCGGACAACAACATGACTTCTGATGACTGCCTGATCTCCTTAATGGCCGCGAAAGGATAGGTTGGAGGAGTGGGAAGGTTAAAACCCACACCAATACCGACAGGAGCCGGATATTCAAGGTACGCATTGGTATCATACATGCCGAACCATATGGTCCACACACCATTGCCACTGTAGGAATAATTAGTACCCACGGGCAATGGGTACTCCGGGCAATAACCAATGCCACCCTGCTGAAAAGTCTTCTGGTTGCTAACCAGTGGCCCGGCTCCAATGATGTAACCTAAATCGTTGAATGCCTGTTGCCATTGATAAACATAGTTGCCGTAGTTATCAATCAAAATCGGATGTGGGGGGTCTGCGGCGTACAGCGGAACACTCCCATTGTAGTCATTGCTGTACATAATTATCGACAGACCCCATTGGCGCAAATTACTTTGGCACTGAACGCTCAACGCCTGGCGTTTCGCTTTATTCAACGCGGGAAGCAATATTGCTATCAGTATCGCAATGATTGAGATGACAACCAGCAATTCAACGAGCGTAAATGCCCCCATCCGTTGCACAATACAGCGCCGCTCAATCCGCTCGGATCG
>Ga0302326_10000560_pt1 | contig 102156 bp, 84 predicted proteins | sample Palsa_T0_3_FD_202264 | JGI IMG/M metagenome (GOLD analysis project Ga0302326, IMG submission 202264) | Peat permafrost microbial communities from Stordalen Mire near Abisko, Sweden - Palsa_T0_3 | ecosystem: Environmental > Terrestrial > Soil > Palsa > Peat permafrost | place: Sweden: Abisko... | reverse complement strand
TGCCCCCGAGGACCCAAACGAAGGAGGCATTGTGTTTACTTCGAATGACTTCACGTACACCTCGAAGCCGAAGAAAAAAGGGGGGTGGGAGATCGAGATCAAGCCGAACGATGTCAGAACGGATGTCAGGCAGATGTGGCTGACCATTACGGTGGACGGATATGCGACATTAAGGGTGATCGGCAACAACAGGAATCCCATCTCGTTTAGCGGTCAGGTCTTTTCGGTCGATTCGCAATAGGATGGATCGGAAAACATATCTTTAGTGCCATATATTTGTCAACATGAAAAATCTTTTCCTTATTTTATTGCTCGCGGCCACCGTCCCCGTTTGCGCTCAGACCGACAGAGCCACCGCCATCAAAGGGCTGGTCGATGCAAAAAGCTACGATTTCCACGCCACGACCGCCACGGCAATGGATGGCATGGTCAAAAATCTTACTTCGGAATACCTGGTAAAAATGACGCCAGACTCCATCGTCGCCTCCCTTCCCTATTTTGGTCGCGCCACCGCACCTACCATGGACGGCGACGGGATCAACTTTACGACAAAAGACTTTTCGTATGATTCCCGTCCAACAAAGAAAGGCGGTTGGGAGATCACGATCAGGCCAAAGGATGATGCCAAAAGGTCCGTCAGCCAGTTGTATGTCTCCATCCAGTCGAATGGTCTTACGACCGTGCGGGTGATGGGCACCAACAAGGACCCCATTTCATTCGACGGTGAGATCACCTCCCCCGGTGTGCAATAGCGGGCGGTGTTCACCGGATGACCGGCGCATATAGATCGGGTGTAGTGATCTCCATGTACAGGTCAGGATGAGCGATCGGCTTCCAGCCGAATTGACTGTATAAACCATGCGCGTCCCCTGTGAGCAATATCCAGCGACGTAGTCCCTGCAGATCCGGATGGGACATGATCTCGGCGACGAGCCGCTTTGAGAGCCCCTTCCCCCGATGCTCCGCTATGACAAACACGTCCCCGAGATATGCAATGGTCGCATAATCGCTGATAATGCGGGCGAAACCGACCTGTTGTTCGCCGAGGTAAACACCAAAACAAAGCGAATTTTCCACAGATCGCCTAACGGTATCCATCGGGATGTTCAGGCACCAATATGCCTGGGTCGACAGGAACAGATGAATGAATGGCAGGTCGAGCCTCGACTTGTCGGATGAGATAGTGTAATCGTCTGTGATACTTTGCATAAAGCGAAATTATTAATTATCTTGCCATTGTGTTTGCCGGAACAAAAAAAATCCTACTAGTCCTCCTCGCCGGTTTATGCTGGCATACCGTCGCCGCGCAGACAAGGTTTATCAAAGGCACCGTCCTCGATTCCGCTTCCCATCTGCCCGTCGCCAATGCCAGCGTCACCCTGCCAAACGGCCGTCGCGGCGTGTTGACGGACGCCAAAGGTAATTTCAGCTTTCCCGCGGACAAACCGGTCCCAAAACTCGCCATCTCGGCCATGGGTTTCGGCAGCGTATTCGTCACCGTAGGAGAACACAGGAGCGAACCCCTGATCATCTACCTCCCAAAGACTTTCGAACTGCTCCAGGACGTCATCGTCAGACGAAAGCTCAAATACCACAATAAGAACAATCCGGCGGTGGAACTGATCCGTAAGGTAATTGCCAATAAGGCCATGAACGGACCTGGCGCGGACGCCTATGACTCCTACCGTCAATATGAGAAGACGAGGCTTTTGCTGGACAATATCCCACGTTTACTGATCAATAATTTTCTGCTAAAGAGATACAGTTTCATTTTTGACAACAAGGATACGACGGTCATACCAGGCAAGTCGCTTGTTCCCGTTTATATTGAAGAAGTGTCTTCGGAGAAATACTATCGCAAGCATCCAAAGGATGAAAAGAAGATGGTCCTTGGTCATAAGAGCGTCGACTACGGGGAATTCCTGGACATGAAGGGGATCAGCGCCGTGATCAACCGGCTTTATGAGGATATCAATATCTATGATAATACGATCGACGCCTTTACCATGCAGTTCATGAGCCCAATTGCAGAGATCGCGCCGACCTTCTATATGTATTTTATCCGGGATACGGTGGTCGAAGAAGGGGTGAAGCTGGTGCACCTGGATTTTCAGCCGCGGAACCCGGAAGACCTTTTGTTTCGCGGCACGTTGTACATTACCCTGGATGGCAATTATGCCGTGCGCAAGGCCGATCTCGGCGTCGCCAGGCATGTCAACCTGAATTATGTCAGGGAATTCAAGGTCAGCCAGGATTTCGAAAAGGGCCCCGGGGACCATTACCATCTGACATCCTCGGATATGATCGCCCTTTTCAGTCCTTTTAAAACATCGTCCGGCGTAGTGGGGGAACGGATCGTAAAAGTGGACAGGTTTAGTCCTGCGCCGGTGGCCGACAGTCTGTTCAACGGCCCGGCGATCGACAGCAGCCTGCAGGTGGAGTCAAAACCGGATAGTTTTTGGACGGGAGGGCGGCCTGTGGCGCTCAGCACCAACGAGGCGAAGACCTATTCCAATACCGACAGCCTGGTGCACATGAAGTCCTACCACCGCCTGATGGACTATACCACGGCCTTTACGGCGGGGTATAAATCGGCCGGGCCGCTGGACGTAGGCCCCATCGGTAGTTTTTATACGTTCGATCCGCCCGAGGGGCAGCGCCTGAAGCTGGGAGCCCGCACCACCACCCGGCTCAATACACGGTACTACGGAGAATCCTATGTCGCCTATGGCACCAGGGACAACCGATGGAAATATTTTGGCAGTGCCACTTATGCTTTCAACAATAAATCCATCTATACTTTCCCGTTGCATTATCTGCAGGTCAGCTACATGAACGATGCGCGGGCCCTGGGCCAGGAAAACGCCTTTGCCGTCGCCAACAATTTCTTTACGTCGTTCAGTCATGGCGACAACAGCAAATGGCTTTACAGCCATCTGGCGCGGATGAGCTATATCCAGGAGTTCAGCAGCCATTTTTCCTATACACTGGGGATGAAATACTGGCAGCAGTCGCCTACTGACTCGCTGCATTATATTTATAAGAATATGGCGGATCAGTCGGATACCGTGCCCCGGCTTACCACCGGCGAACTTTCGGCTTCTATCCGGTGGGCGCCGCACGAGACCTTTTTGCAGAATAAGGCGGGGAGGGTGAATGTGACCAACCGGTATCCTATCATTACGCTACAATATGCCAGGGGGATAAAGGGATTGTTCGGTGGTCAGTTCAACTATGACGCGCTCCATTTGAATATCTATAAGCGTGTTTATGTCTCGCCGATCGGCTTTTCCGATGTCACGTTCGATGCCGGCTGGCTTGGCGGCAACCTGCCTTTTCCTTTGCTGGTGATCCATCCAGGCAATCCCTCTTATTTCTATAGCGAGAATGCCTACAACCTGATGAATGTGGGCGAGTTCGTGAGCGACCACTATGCCGGGCTGAACATCGATCATTTCTTCAACGGGTTTTTCTTTAATAAGATCCCCGGGTTCAAGCGGCTGCGTTTGCGGGAGGTTATCGCGGGGAAGATCCTTTATGGAGGGCTGCGGGATGAGAACAATCCGGCCATCAATCCCAACCAGATGAAATTTCCTTTGACCAACGGGTTATTATCCACGTATTCGCTGGGCTCCAAACCCTATGTGGAGGCCAGTGCAGGCATCTACAACATCTTTACCATCTTCCGGATCGATGTCGTCAAGCGGTTTACCTATTTAGACCATCCTAATGTCAGCAGCGTGGGACTGCGGATCAGCAGTAATTTCAATTTTTGATTGGCAGCAATTTCGATGGATCGAGCTCGATGTATCTTATTTTCTTTCGGTGCCAGGTATACACGATATGCACCATTCCGTCTGCCGACTGGACCACTGACGGGTAAGAGTATTCGCCGGTATGATCATTTTCGAGGACCAGGGCCGCCATCCACGTGTTGCCGTCCGTAGAGACGGCGACATTCAACGGGGAGCGCTCGCCCCTCGATCGGCCGTTTGGCGGCAGTACGTGGTTGTAGACCAGTAATTGGCGGCCATCGGCAAGCGTTGTGCCATCCAGTCCGGAGTTGTTGTTTGGCAAGGACGTGGGGCTCAGCGTGGTCCAGGTCTTTCCATTGTCGTTGGATGTTGTGCTGAGGATTGCGCGGTTCTTACTACGGCAGAGGGCCTGGATGGCGCCGTCTTTATGTATCAGCAGGGCGGGTTGAATGGCCTGAAGGGCGGCCGTAACGCTGTCTTCGCTATTGGGCTCCGCGCCTTCTGCCGATGGCGGCGGCGTGGGAACGGGATTCGCCATTTGCCAGCTGTGTCCACCGTCGGGACTTAATTCGAATTTCACCTGCCAGCCATTGCCTTCCCGGCTGCTCGGACAGACAAGCGTGCCATCGGCTGCGAGGATGGGTTGGTTCTTGATGGGACCGAGGAAGCCTTCCGGCAGGGGTTCCGGTTTCGACCAGGTAGCGCCACCGTCTTTACTTCGGATGAGCCAGCCTTTCCAGGTAGCTGGACTGGGTCCTACCTTGTAAAAAAGAAGGAGATCGCCCGCAGGGATCTGATACAGGACGGGATTCCAACACGGATAACGAAGCGAGTCATGTTGAATGCCGTTGGCGATATTTTGCGGTGTAGACCAATGGGTGGACCCCTGGTCTTTCCTGCTGATGTAAATGCAGACATCGGGAGCGCGTTCCCGGGTCCCCCCGAAGAAGGCTGTCACGAGTCCTTTGGATGTTTCCGCGATGGTTGCCGCATGGCATTCGGGGAAAGCCGACGTATCATAAATAAATTCCGAGCATAGGATCGGCGTTGCTTTCTGGGCAGAGACGAATAATGGGAGCAGGGATACCAGCAGTAATTTGAAAAGCCTGTTGATCATTTATTGCTCGAAAATAAGGAATTCGGCTTTTCCGCGGTTATAGATCTTCCCACCAGGCTTCGCGGGGATAGTGCCGGTTGACGATGATGGGCTCGCCGATACGGGGCGTGGTCAGGGGCAGGCCGGCCTTTGCGGCCGCGGCGGTGACCCGGCGGATGGGTTCATCCCAGGGGTGCAGCGATAGGGTGAATTTGCCCCAGTGGACGGGCAGGAGTGTTGCCGCGCGGAGGTCCTGAGCGGCTATGACAGTCTGCTCGGGCATCATATGGATATAGGGCCAGTTCTGGCCGTACTGGCCGCATTCGAGGATGGCCAGGTCGAAGGGGCCGAAGCGTTCGCCGATGGCCTTGAAATGTTGTTCATACCCCGAGTCGCCGCCCAGGAACAGGTTGTAGCCGGGCGTTTTCAGGACGAAGGAGGACCAGATGGCTCCGCCTCTTTTCAGAGAGCGGCCCGAGAAGTGGCGGGCGGGGGTCGCGGTCAGGCTCATCTCACCGGTTGCCGCTTTTTGCGGCCGTCCTTCCGCGTCGAAGTCACAGCTCTCCCACCAGTCCAGCTCGGTAATGCGCCCGGATTCGATGCCCCAGAATTCCAGGTGGGCGCCAACGCCAAGGGAGGTATAGAAGTGATTGGTCCGGTCCTTCAACTGAAGGATCGTTTTATAATCGAGATGGTCGTAGTGATCGTGGGTTAGCAAGACGGCTTCGATGGTCGCGGGCATATCGCCGACGCCGTAGGTGTTGGAGCCGGGAAAGGCTTTGGCGAAAAAGGACACCGGGGAAGCGTTGCCGCTAAAGACGGGGTCTACGAGGATATGGGTCTTGCCGATCTTCAGCAGGTAGGAGGAATGACCGAACCAGACAAGAGTCCCCTGGTCATCGGGCAGCGACCGGAGGTCGGTGACGACGGAAGGGATGGGTCTCGGCGGGGCGGTATTAGCCGGCCGGTTACGGTACTCTTTCAACATCTTCAGCATGGATGTGTCCTTCCGGGCGACAGTGGTGGGGACGAGGTTCTGAAAGCTACCATCGCTATAATTGGGGGAATGCCGGATGCGCTGCAGGCGTGGGCCGGCCGGGGCTTTGCCAAAAACGGGGAAAATGGACATGCCCAAAGAAACAATCGGGTGGGAAATTAGTTGGCTGTGATACCGGGTTTTTGGGCACCTAGTCCGTTCTCAGGCTGTTCACGGGATTGGCGACGGCGGCTTTGATGGCCTGGTAACTTATCGTGGCGAGCGCGATCAGCAGGCAAACGGCGCCGACTGCGGCGAACATCCACCAGCCGATATTGGTTCGATAGGCAAAATCCTGTAACCATTTGGTCATCGCCCACCATGCAATGGGTGACGCAATACAAATGGACAAGACGAGCAGTTTCACAAAATCTTTGGATAGCATCATAAAAATGTCGGGGACTGCCGCTCCCAATACTTTTCGAATGCCAATTTCCTTTACGCGCTGTTGTGCCGCGAATGTGACAAGGCCAAACAGGCCCAGGCAGGCTATAACGATGGCAAGGATTGAAAACAACAGGAGGATTGTTCCCATGCGTTGGTCAACGCTGTACTGTTTATTGAATTCCTCGTCCAAAAAGGAATAGCTGATCGGCTGAGAGGGCGCCATTGATCTCCACCTGGCCTTTATTGCATCCAACAAGCCCGGTATATCGTTTGTGCTGATCCGCACGGCCATGCCTCCATTGTCTTGTTGAAGGTCCAATACCAATGGCGCAACTTCCTCATGCAGGGAATTGAAGTTAAAATCCTTTATGACACCAATAACATTGTAGCTGGTTGATTGGCCTTTTAGGTCAGTGAGCATATAGAGCTTTTTGTTCACCGGGTCCACTCTTCCATACAATTTTGCCGCGGCTTCATTGATAATTACGGCACTGGAATCGGTAGGATACTGCGGAGAAAAATTCCTTCCGCTTTTCAATTGCATCTGGAATGTCGGAAGATACCGGTCATCAACATGCCACATCTGCATCATCGTAAAACCTTTGGCGTCAGACCGGGGCACAGTGACGAAACCCTGGATAGTTCTGGACCCGGTCACAGGAAGAAAACTGGAGCTGGTGACATTTTTGACCCCTGGCAGCTGCAACAAATCGTTTTTGAAAGCTTTTGTATTGTCGCCCAACGCATCCGTGTTTTGAAGGGTCAATACCTGTTCTTTATTGAAACCAAGGTCTTTGTCCCGGATGTATTGCAGTTGTTTGTAGATCACCAGCGTCCCGACCATCAATATAACGGAAATGGTGAATTGGAGAACTACCAGTGTGTTTCTCAAGGCCGAGCCCTTAAAGCCTGCCGACAGATTACCCTTCAACACCTTTATGGGCCGAAAAGATGCCAGGAAAAATGCCGGGTAGCCGCCGGAGATCAGGCTTACCAAAACAAGAAGCAGTACAATGCCCGACAAGATGGAGGGGTGTAACAACATGGATGCCTGGATCTGCTTGCCGGCTACCTGGTTAAAAAGAGGTAAAAGCAACGCGGCGAACCCAACGGCTATCACGAATGACAGCAAACAGGCAACAAAAGATTCAACCAGGAATTGGGCGATCAGGCTGTTTTGTTGACCGCCCAATACTTTTCTTACTCCTACTTCTCTTGCCCGGTTGGCGGAAGAGGCGGTCGAAAGATTCATAAAGTTGATGCAGGCGATCAATAAAATGAAAATGGCAATGGCTGAAAAGATATATACATACCGGATGTTCCCATTGATGCCGAGTTCGTCCTGCAGGTTGGAATGCAGGTGTATGGCTGTAAGCGGCATCAGGCTACAGGTTATATAGTTGCCGGCTTTCCTGAAGTCATCATTGGTGGTATTCAGTTTGGACTTGAACTCGGGGCCCAGATATTGCCCCATCGCGGTGTTCATCTGCTTTTCAAAGGGCCGCGTATCGGTGCCTGGCTTCAATACCAGGTAAGTCTGAAAGTTGTACGTGATCCAGGTATCGCTCCGGCTTGATTCCAATTCGCACATGGGCATAAAAAAATCGAAATTGAAATGGGATTGCCCGGGGATGTCTTTGATAACGCCGGTTATTTTATAATTGCTGCTATCGTTTAGCGCAAGCGTCTTGCCGATGACATCGAGGCTGGCAAAATATTTTCTGGCAGTGCTTTCGGTGATCACCAGGCTGCGGGGCGCCGCAAGCGCGGTTTTCTTGTCGCCGGCAATCATTTCCAATGAAAAAACATCAAACAGGGAGGAATCGGCATAGACGGCCCTGTCTTCCCGGATACTTTCACCGCCCTTCCGGATAACAATGCCGGAAGTCGCTTTAAACCGCGTATACTGCACGATTGCCGCAAAATCCCTGGCAAAGGCAGGCCCCATTATCCCCGGCACCTCTGCTCCATTGTAACTGAAATCCCCGAATTTGACCTGCTCGTCGATCCGGTAGATATGGTCGCCCTGCGTATTGAACCTGTCATAGCTTAATTCATCTATCACGTATAAAGCTATCAAAAGGGAACAAGCTACGCCGATCGATAATCCTATAATATTCAGGACGCTGAAGGTTTTGTTTTTCCTTAAACTCCTCCAGGCGGTTTTAAAATAGTTTTGCAGCATGACCGGTTGGACGTATACCATCAACCCCAGGTTACACGCTACCGGATAAAACTTTGGTAGATCACCTGTTCAAGCTTGGCTTCGAGGTCATAGTGGGCAACGGGGCCTTCGTTTGTCATGACCAGGCAAACGAGCCTGGCCTTAGGATCGGCCCAATAGGTGGTGCCGAAATAGCCGCCCCAACCGAAGGAACCTTCGTTGCGGGGCTGGCGGGCGGCGGACCAGGCGCTGGCTATCTCGAAACCCAGGCCGAAATTATCGTTACCATTAAAATTGAATGCCAATTGGCCGCTGGTCATCAGTTGCACGGTCCGCGGCGCGAGGATGCGGACGCCATTATAGCTGCCGCCGTTTAGCAGCATTTGCAGGAAGACGGCATAGTCCCAGGCTGTCGAGGTAAGGCCGCCGCCGCCCGAGAAATAGCGCTTATTGCGCAGGGGATAGTCGGGGTCGATGCCGGCAAAGTCGGTGGTGTAAGGCAGGATATGATGGGTGCTGTCTTCACGGTATAGGGTGACCAGGCGGGATGCCTTGGCGGCGGGTACGTTAAACCAGGTATCGTTCATACCCAGCGGACCCAATAATCGCTTACGCAGATAGTCTTCCAGGTTCATGCCGCTGATCACCTCCACCAGGCAACCCAGCAGGTCGACGTTGAGGCCATAGGTCCATTTGTCCCCAGGTTGATGCACGAGCGGCAGCTTCGCCAGCGCTTCCATCCGCTCGCGAAGATCGTAGTCGGAGACACCCAGGCCAAAAGGAATGCCTGCTTTTGCATAAATGGCCTGCATGCTTTTGGTGCCGATCACGGGATAATCCAGGCCCGACGTATGGGTGAGCAGGTCGCGAAAAGTGATCAACCGTTTGGCCGGGACGGTCGTATAGGTGGTATCGGCGACCTTGAAGCTGTCGAGCACCCGCATTTCCTCGAAGGCGGGCAGGAAATCCGCAATGGGTTCGTCCAGTGTAAATTTCCCTTCTTCCCATAGCTGCATGATCCCGACGCTCACGATGGCCTTGGTTTGCGAGGCGATCCGGAACAGGTCGTCACGCCGCATGGGCTTTTTATCCGCGATATTGGCATAGCCGTATCCCTTGTATTGAACGACGTGTCCGTCGTGGATGATGAGGGTGACGACGCCGTTGACCCATCCCTTGCGAACATATTCGCCGACAAGGGTGTCGATGCGGGCGAGACGGGAATAGTCGACTGATTGGTCGGGAGAACTGGCGGCCTGGATGGTCTGGCCCAGGGCCGGAATCGCGGAAATCAAAAGAACAAGGCTGACAGCCAGGAGGGAAAGCTGCTTCATGTGACGGCGCTGTTTATAGAAAGGTAATTCAATTTTTTGCGCCGGGAAAATTACCTTTACCAGCCATGCGCGTAGCTATCCTCATCCTTTCCTGTCTCGGACTACTATCGCTCACCCGATTGATAGGCCCCCCGGCCTACGCCCCTGGAGTGCAGACCGCCGTGGATTACTTTAAAAAAGAGTCAGCAGCCTTCTCCTCTTCCTGCACGGCATTGCGCCTGGCCGTTACGACCCTCAAGACACCCGACCAGCTCGTCGAACCCCGGAAGGCATTGCTCGAATGCCGACGCCGCTACAAATACATCGAATCTTTCCTGGAATATTTCTTCCGCAGCAGTTCGACCATCTATAACCGGGCACCAAAATTCGAGACGGAAGATGGAAGCATGGAGTATCAGTCACCGGTCGGTTTGCAGGTCATCGAGTCGATGCTCTACGATACGGCCATCGATGAACGGGCCTTACTGCAACAGGTAGATGCGGTGGAGAGTGCGGCAGCCGACCTGCCGGCCTTGTTGTATGGTCTCCGTGCGGATGACCGGCAGGAGCTCGAGAGCCTTCGCGTTGAACTGATCCGGATCATGGCGTTGGACATTACGGGATATGAGGCGCCGTTGCTGAAGAGTGGTATTATCGAGAGTCGTGCGGCGCTGGCGTCCTTTGCCTACCAGTTACAGCCTTACCTGCTGGCGGGAGAGAAAAGATCGGACAGTGTGCGTTTTTATTTGGACAGGGCGACGGGGCTGTTGAAAGCCGACAATTTCGATGGGTTCGACCGGCTGGGTTTTATGCGGGAGGCGATGTTACCCTTGCAAAAGCAATTGGGTGCATTGATCCATGAGCGTGGGCTCGAACTGAACACGACGAAGACGCTCAATTACGCAGCAGATGATCTTTTTTCCGCCGACGCGCTGTCGCCGGAGAAATTCCCCGGCGGCGGCCCGGCAAACGGCGCAATGGTACAACTGGGGCGCGCACTATTTTCCGAAACAAAACTCTCAGGCAACCAAACCAAGAGCTGCGCATCTTGTCACAATCCGGCAAAGGCATTTACCGATCAGCTACCTGTAAGCATTGGTTTTGACGGCCACCAGCAACTGGACCGGAATGCCCCTACCCTGCTATACAGCGCCTACCAATTCAATCAATTCTGGGATGGTCGGGTAAAGAGCCTGGAGGAGCAGATCCGAACGGTGATGACGGATGTTCGCGAGATGCGGGGCGATACGACGGGGCTGGTAAGCAGGCTGCGGCAAGATCATTTCTATGACCAGGCTTTTTCGGAAGCCTTTCCAAATGGAGGCGCGGATGTAGCAACCGCCATCGCCGCTTTCGTCCGAAGCCTGCATCCGATGAACTCTCCTTTTGACCGGTATATCCGCGATGAAAGCGGCCAACTGAGTCCGGATGCTATAAAGGGCGCCAACTTGTTTTTGGGAAAGGCGCAATGCGCCACCTGTCATTTTATTCCGTTGTTCAATGGGCTGATACCGCCCGAATATTCGCTCACGGAATTCGAGGTTCTCGGCACGACGGCCGATGACTTGTTCCCGGACAGCACAACCTCGGGCTCCGGCAAACCCGGCCGGCACGCCGACGGCACCGCCTTGCGCCTGAGCAAGGACGAAGGCCGGTACAAGCAATACCCCTTTCCTTTTCTGAAGGGCGCCTTCAAGACCCCGACGGTGCGCGATGCAGCGCTTACCAGTCCCTATATGCACAATGGCGCCTTCCATAGCCTGGAGACGGTGATGACATTTTACAACAATGGCGGAGGTGCGGGGATGGGACTCCATGTCCCGGACCAAACGCTTTCGTCGGCGCACCTGAACCTGTCCGAAGCGGAAATAAAGGACATTATCCAGTTCATTCATGTGTTAACAGATAGTATCCCAACCCGGTCTTAACTTTGACGTAACATACGGCGACTACTTTTATGCTACCATGCAAAAAAAGCCAGCGCTCCTCCTACTCTGCTTCCTGTCTGTGTTATTTGTCCAGGCTCAACGTCCTACCGGCCCCAGCCATGCCGTTTTATTGAGAGGCCCGTATCTTCAGGCCGCCACATCCACCAGCATCGTTATCCGCTGGCGGACGGATGTGCTGACAAGGGGCGTCGTTCAGTTTGGCAAGACCCTTGGGAATCCGGACAGGAGCGCACAGGATAGTATCCTGGTCACGGAACATAAGGTCCTGCTGACGGGATTGGAGCCGGATACAAAATACTATTATACCATCGGAGCCTACAAGGATTCGCTGCAAAGCGGGGCTGACGATTACTTTGTTACTTTACCCAGGCCGGGAACGGAAGCCTTGTATCGCATTGCCGCGGTGGGTGATTGCGGCAACAATTCCGTCAATCAACGGTCCGTCAGGGATGCATTGGTCGGTTACCTGGGCAACAATTATCTCAATGCGTGGATCCTGCTGGGCGACAACGCCTATTACACGGGAAGGGATGCAGAATTCCAGTCCAATTTCTTCAATATCTATAAGGACGATCTTCTTCCCAAGTATCCCATGTATCCCAGTCCGGGCAACCACGACTATTATGACGGGGACTCCACCGAGGAGAAAGTACAGCATACCCACCAGGTCGCCTACTACCAGAATTTTACGATGCCAGTCGACGGAGAAGCCGGTGGCGTAGCCTCGCACAATCCCGCCTTCTATTCCTTCGACCTGGGGAATATCCATTTTATCTCGCTCGACTCCTACGGTATAGAACAGGACCAATACCGGATTTACGACACCCTGGGGCCACAAGCGGAATGGGTAAAAAAGGACCTCGAGGCCAATGCGCACAAGGGATGGGTGATCGCCTACTGGCACCACCCGCCCTATACCATGGGCTCGCATAACTCCGATCACGAAGATGAACTGGTGCATATCCGGGAAAACTTTATCCGCATCCTGGAACGCTATGGCGTCGACCTGATCATCTGCGGCCACAGTCACGACTACGAACGGTCGAAGCTTATAAAAGGACATTATGGCCCCGAGACCTCCTGGGATTCCACAGCCTTTGTGGTCAACCCCTCTTCGGGCTTTTATGACGGTACGCCCAATTCCTGTCCTTATCTGAAGGACAGTTCGAGCGGTTATACGGGAACGGTATATATCGTGAGCGGGTCGGCAGGTCAGCTGGGTGGTCAGCAGACCTCCTGGCCGCATGACGCCCTCCCCTATGCCGATGTCACGCATGGCGGCGCTGGTATGCTGGAGATACAGGGTGACCGGCTTGACTGGAAATGGATCTGTACGGACGGCCAGATCAGGGACCATTTTACCATGCTTAAGAATACCAGGCAACGTCATCACGTCACCGTCAGGAAGGGGGAAGCCGTCACGCTGACGGCGGCCTTCGCGGGTAAATGGGCCAAGACCAATTCTACGGGTTCTACCCTGGAAGTGCGCCCCACGCATTCGACGGTGTATACGGTCAAAGACCCGGCCGGGTGTGTGCAGGAGACCTTTGAGGTGGAAGTGACGAAGTAGGAGGATATTACCTCCCCAGTATATAAAAATTTGTAATTTGGGGGAATATTCGCCAGTATGAACCCACCCCTTGGCCGGCTATATATTTTCCTGCTGTGCATTTGCTGCAAGGCCATGGCGCAACCCGCGGGGCGGGTTCAGACCCAACAAAAATTTAGTCTCCAACAACAGGACAGCGTCCATGCCCGGATCGTCCGCCTGCTGCAGAAGGGCAACCAATATGAAATCCAAAAGGATTATCGCCTTGCCATCGACGCCTATCTGCAAGCCATCCGCATAGCAGAAACACAGCGGGCTTATCGCGATATCCATACCGCATACGGCTGTCTGTTGAACATGTACTACTACGGTGGCGATTACGCCGGCGCCATGGCCATCGCGCAAAAGGGGCTGGCGCTCGCCGGCCAGCAAAACGACAGCGCCCTGCTCGCGCATTATGATGAGCAATTCGGTTTCATCTATCTGCAGCAGCAGGAGCCGGAGGAGTCCATCCGCTATTACCGGCAATACCTGGACCTGGCCACCAGAATGAACCAGCCGCTGATGCTGGCGCATGCCTATGCCTGTCTGGCTGATGTGTACCTGCAAGAGCAAGATTGCTCCACTTCTCTTCGGTCCCCCCCCCCCCCCCCGGCGATCTATAAGCGTAGCGATAGCCTGCAAAGACAAGCGCGCAGGGACGATTCCCAATTAGCCGGGATCATCTGCCATACTTTCTACCAACTCAGCTGCGCCTATAAGAAAGCGGGCAATAACCGGCTGGCGATGCAATATGCTGTGAACGGGTTCACCTACCGCCCCGGACATACCATCCCCTCCTGCAACAAGTACGACCTGGCCAGTTATTATATCAATGCAGGGGAGTTGTATATGGCTTTAGCCCAATATGGCCGCGCGATAGCCCTCCTGCACCAGGGACTGTCACTGTCGAGGTCCATCCTCCACCGGGAGGACATACGTGCGGCCTATAATGGCCTTTCACAACTCTATGCACGGCAACATCAATACGACAGCGCCTATCATTACCTGCAGCTGTATACGGCCCTGAAAGATTCCCTGATCAATGAACACAGCATCCGGGCCATCGAGCAGGTCCGAAGCAGGTTCGAGAGCGACCGAAAAGACGAGGAAATAGCCCTGCTCAAAAGAGAGCAGGAGGTAAAGGTCATAGCATCCCGGAACCGGAACCTGTTGTTCGTCAGTATCACGGGCTTTTCTGTATCGCTGGCCCTGGCCGCCTTTGTCATCTTGTATATCCACAACAGGCAAAAAAAACAAGAGCTCGACGACGAAAAACGATTGGCGATTCAAATCGAACGGCAAAGGATCAGCGGAGATATGCACGATGAGATCGGCACCAGCCTGTCCACGATGCTGCTGCATGTCAACATGCTGAAGGCAAAACTGGCCGGCGCCGCCGATTATCCCGCAATCGAAAAAGTGTCCAATCTCGGTCACGAGCTCGTTACCCAGCTGCGGGAGATCGTTTGGTCCTTCCATCCCGGGAACGACACCCTTGAAAGCCTGCTCGTGTTCATCCGGCAGTACTTTGGGCAGTTGTTCGAGCCGCTGGACTATGAGGCCAACCTGGTCTTCCCGGAGCCCATTCCGCCGCTGGCGGTCAACGGGATCATCAGGCGCAATATTTATTTATGCGTCAAGGAGGCCCTGAACAACGTCATCAAACATGCTCATGCCCGCCGTATTGAGCTGGCTATCCGTGTCAGCCAGCAGCAACTGACCATTATCGTCAGGGATCATGGGACCGGCTTTCCCGGCGACCCGGAAGAACGATCGCGGGGCAACGGCCTGAAAAGCATGCAGTCCCGCATGGACCAGGTCGGCGGCTCCTTTAGGTATTTCAACGAAGCCGGAGCTGTGGTCGTCATCGGGTTGGGTTTGTCAGCAGTACCCCAAAAGGTACTTGTATAATGGCCGTTCCGCCGGTACCTTCTCATTCGTTTAATCGCCGACACCATGATAGTTACAGGCCTGATCGAAGACACCGACCATTATCGCGGCGCCATCACCGCTTTGCTGAGTCTTTCCACTGAAGTGCAATTGGCCGGTTCCTGGCGGGACGCCGAGACCGCGCTCAGGGAGGCGCCCGAGATCCTGCCCGACGTGATCCTTACGGACCTCCAGTTGCCCCACCTGGACGGCATCGAATGCATTCGCCGGCTGAAAAGCGATTGCCCTAATATCCAGTTCCTCGTGCTCACCGCATTTGGCGACGATGAGAACATCTTCGAAGCGTTGAAGGCGGGGGCTTCCGGTTACCTGCTGAAAAGCTCGCCGCCCGAGGCCATCCTGTCGGCCATCAAAGAGATCCACAATGGCGGCTCGCCTATGAGTCCCGGTATCGCCCGCAAGATCATCCAGCACTTTCATCAGCCCCTGACGGAAAGTGGTTATCCCCTGTTTACTGAACGCGAAAAGCAGGTGCTGGAATTAATGTCGCAGGGTAAGCTGGTGAAGGAAATAGCCGCCGATCTACAGGTCACCCCCCACGCCATCAAAAAGCATGTCAAGAACATCTATCAGAAAATGCAAGTGCAGAACAAGGTCGAAGCGGTGATGAAATGGAAGTCCAGGTAAGGGCGGGGGTACCCGTTTGGGGACTTACGGTCTCCGGACAGAAAGTTTACTTTTATTGTTATGAAAACTATCTTTTCCAAGTTCCTGCCTGTCTCGCTTGCCTTCCTCTTATTTTTCGGCCTGTCAAGCTGCAAAAAAAGCTCCACCGGTACTAACACCAGCACCGCGCCGCCGGACCCGGCAGGGACCAACGTTGTCAACCTGCTCACGGGAACCACTATCGTTTTGGACGATACGGTCAACGCCTTCCAGCAGAACGGCTACAATACGCTGTTTTCCTTTTATACCAATAGCCTTTTCCTGGACCTGGACGCCAATTTGAATTTGAGCATGAGCTATGCCGCCGGCGTCAATGCCCCATATGGCCTAAACTATACCCTGGGTTGTTCCAATGGCATTATCAACCTGGGGCCGGTGAGCGGACTCGGCGCGATTACGACGCATCCCGCTACGGGGTATAGCAGCACCAGTCTTGCCCAAGGCGGCTCGGGCTATATCGTCGAATCGGTGGACAACAATCCCGACGGCAGCCATCTCGACGGTACTTCGACAACCACCTATACCTCCGTACCCCGCACCTTGTACTACCGCATTTATATTAGCGCAACAGTGACTACCACGGCAAATGCCGTCGCGGGGTATACCATCAAATACCAGGGGCCTTTTTAGCACGTAGTTGTAACTATCCTCCTGTTTCACCCCGGGAAGGCGGCCGAGTCCGGGAGGACAGGTCCTGGGCACACATTGGGTGTAAATACGGTTGCGAAAGCGGGCGTGAAAGCCTATATTTCGGAAACTAACCATATGAACCCCTCTTCGCAGCCGCCATCCTCGCAACCTCCATCCTCGCAACCGCCATCCTCGCAGCAACCCTCGCCGCAGCCCACACCGCGCTTTTTTCATCCCCTTTTCTGGCCGGTCCTGGCCTTGACTGTATTGATCGGCCTGATCGAATGGAACGATCAACAGGTACTGAGCACCGACGCGGCCCCCTATGGAATGCTCTCACTGGCGCTCGGCGGGCATAACGACAAGGACACCGCCATCATCCGGCAGTGGCACGACTCGATCCCCGACACAGCCCCAAAAGACTTCTGTGCGGCACATCCCGCCCCTGTCATACCCGTTCAGGTAGCTGGGCCCGCCGTCCTGCTAGACCTTGTTTTTATCATTTCGTATTCGGCATTACTGATATTATTACTGGGCTTCCTGGGCGTCGGCGGCAGGCTCGCTCTGGCCGTTGTGGTGATCGCGGCGCTTTGCGCGGTCGTAACGGATACGGGCATGCTGGAATTTATTGCCGGTAAAGGATCGGAGCCGCTGGCGGTGTGGACGCAGATCGCGGCCCTTGCCATGCTGGTGATCCTGGGAGGATTGGCGCTTTATATCCTGTTCATCTTATTTTTCCGTCACCCGGTGCTGACTACCCTCACCGGCTATACCCAGCGTAAAACGCTGCAACTTTTTCGATACCGGGTGATCCTCCTTGGCGTGCTGTTCTTTTCCGTTCCTGTCTGGGCGCTCGACCAGGGGCAGGACCTGCTGATCAACACCAACTCCGGCAACATGGGGATAGTGCTGTTCGTGGGAGTGGTGTTGATAGCCGCCGCGCTAAATTGGTGGCTGGCTAAACTCTTCTTTACAAAAGGATACCAGCCCGGTGAACCGATACTGCCCCTCTCACCGCCGGAGCCGCCCACAGCCAATGAGCTGCTCAACGAGAAAAAGGTCTCGCGGTTCCTGGGAATCTGCACCATCCTGATCCCGGCTACAGCCATTCTCAACGCCCTGCAGGCGATCCGGATGCACTACTGGGGAGATCAGCTGAACCCCATATGCTGGCTATGCGCCTTACTGACCGGCTTTTTTGTCCTGATCCGCTATGAGTGTGCCGATTCGTTGTATCGCTACTCATGCAAGAAATGGGGCGACAAGACAACAAAGGTCCTGACCCATAGTATCCTGCTCCTGCTGGCGTTCCTGGTTCCTTTGTTCATCCGGCTGACGATATTGCAGGACGACAATCGGAGTCCTTATTCGCTTAACTTCCTTTTTCTCCAGCTGTTGCTGCTGGCATTGGCTTTTTATATTTTCGTGAGCGTCCGGACAAGCCTATACGCCAACAACACCCTCCACACGCGAAAGATCGGCGCTGCGATCCTGGTAGCAGCGGGTTTGCTCGCAGCAGGCTTCCTGCTTTACAATATATTGCCCTTTGCTACTTCCAATTGGAGCGGCTGCTTTCTCAGCCTTCCGGTGCTATTGTCGGGAATCGTTTTTTACACGCTCCTGATCACCTTGCTGTTGAGGCTGGGACTGGCCAGGAAAGTAAACTTTCTGTTGTTTATCGGGGTGATCGGCGTGGCTCTGGCCATCAAGGGCAACAATCATTACCATGATGTCCGGCTGATGGCGGTGAAGTCGGCGCCGCAGCGGGATTCCCTGACGGATTACTTTCACCAGTGGCTGCTGTCGCGGGAGCGCGATATCGATAGTGTCAAAGGCGAATATCCCATCTTCCTGGTCAACAGCTATGGCGGCGGGATCCGGGCGGCGGCCTACACCAATATGGTCTTTTCGTATTTGGATGATACGCTCAGCCGCCAGGGCGGGTTTGGAAGGAGCTTTGAGCACTATGTCTTTTCCGTATCCGGCGCCTCGGGCGGGTCTATCGGCGCCGCGGTGCAATGCGCCTATCACGCCGGCCATCCCGACGGGCAGCACAATGCCAATTACCGGAATGATTTCACCAGCTTCTATCAACACGATTTCCTCACGCCCGTGCTGAGCAATATGCTGGGCAGCGATGTCTGGGCATCGCCGCTTGGCGTCAGTCTTTGGCGCGACCGAAGCGCCATACAGGAGGCCCTCTGGGCCAGGTTTGGCCAGGATTCGCTGCACCTCGGCCTGGACCAGGAATTCAACAGTCTCTGGGATACCAGCCGAACCAATCCGAGCCGATACGAAATACCGCTGCTGTTCAGCAACAGTTTGAATGTAGACGATGGCAACAAAGGCATCTGCGCGCCGGTGGACCTGAGTCACAGGGACTTCCCGGCCACCATCTTCATCCGTGAAAGGATCGACTCTTTGAACGCGCATCGAGGTGGAACGGCCGATTCACTTCAATCCATCTCCCTTATCACGGGAGCTTTCCTGAGTGCCCGTTTCCCCTATATTAGTCCCAGCGGCAAGATGGGGCCCGGTTATCATTTTATGGATGGGGGCGGCAAAGACAATTCCGGGGCTTCGACCTCCGAGTGTATCTTCCTGGCCTTATCCCGCTGGGCCATGAAATCGGCACAAACGGATCCTGTCATCCGTCGCCTGATGAGCAAGGTGCATTTTTATTTTGCGAGTATCTCCAATAACCCGCGGGTCTCGCTGGATCAGCAACCCGATCCGCGTCAGCTGGTGAGCAACAGATGGGAACCGATCAGTCCCGTAGTAGGCATCATCAATAGCGGCATCGATGGGAATGCCACGGCGGCGGATAGTATCCTGCGTTTCCGGTATTCGGGGACGGCCTTTGCGGGTGATTCGATGCGGGCGGGCTATTGCGCCATCTGGCCTACGGCGACCTGTATCGACGATGGCGGGAGTCAGCTTTACTGTCCGTTGTTGCCGCTGGGCTGGCAGATCTCGGCGCCTTCGCTCATGAGATTGAGCACTTGTTTCACCCCTGGTAATATCGTCTGCAATCCGGACGGCATTTGCAAGATCATGATGATCTGCCGGCCGCTGTGAAGACCGCTTGGGTCCCGCCCCTGCTCGCGCCGGATCAGGCGTCGCAGGCCGGCTTATTGCCGCAGCACTTCCAACGTCGAGGCGGCAGCCGCATCAGATTCGAGACGGATAAAAAGCATACCCCTCGGCGCGGCGCTGAGGTTGATACCTGCTTGCTGACCCGCGCCGCTAATCGTAAACGCGCCCGTTTGGATTAGCCTGCCGTCTGCGGTATAGACCGAGTAACGGTAGTCGGCGGACACAGCAGCCTCGAAATGCAGGATCGCATAATCGACCACTGGATTGGGATAGCAGCTGACGGAAACGGCGGCCTTGCCAGCCAGACTTATTCTTTTGACGGGAGAATAAGTGGCCGCACCGTCGATATCGGTCATCTTTAGCCGATAATAGCTGGTGGAAAGCGGTGTATGATCCGTGTAGGAATAAGTATGTGTGCCATCACCCCCTTGCGGCGTGATCGAATCCATAGCGGCGAAATCGGCTCCATCACCGGAGCGTTCGATGGTATAGGTCCTTAGCTGCGCTTCCTGCGCCATGGACCAATCCAGCTGGTTGGTGGAGCCCGTGTTGAGCGCGTCAAAGGAGATCAGGGTCAGCGGTAGGATGGCGGGGGGATACTGGACGATGAGATTGTCCAGCTCGGCGACGTTCGAATTCGAACCGTCCATATTGGCGCCGATGACGACATTAGGGGAGCCGGTATAGGTCAGGGTTGCCCCGGTATAGGTCGCGGTATAGTATACGGTACCGTCGCGCGATACCGTGAAGACCCCATCGTTGTTGTTGAAGACAAAGCGGTAGGTATGCCAGCCGGTGGCGGGAACGGCCTCGACGTTCGTCGTGTTGACCTGGCCGCTGCTTAGCGGCAGGTTCGCATAGATGTCACCGCCGGAGATGCCGAAGTCGAGGTTGCCCAGCTGAAAAAAGCTTGCGGCATTCTCTTCCTTTTGAAAATCGACGGAGACGTCGATACCAGGGATCGTAAATACGGTACCTGGAAGCGTGAGGTTGATGTTGGCGCTGCCGGTTCCTGCGTCCAAACCGTTGCCCGAACTGCCGCCCGCGACGGAGCTGGCGTTGGCACTCACCGAAGTCCCGTTGGGTCCAATGGCCGCCTGGGTCACAGGGTTGGAGTTCCAGGTAAACTCGCTAATGATCTGGGATCTGGCGGAAATTGCCAGGCCAGACAGGATCATTGTGGAGAAAATAGTTTTACGCATGGATATAGTATTGCCCATGGAAGGCAATGGGAGTGCCAGGGTGCAGATTGCTTGCAATCAGCCTATTACAAGGTGGTCCTATCCACCACTACTCCAAAAAGGAGGGGAAAAATCCAATTTTGGGAAGCAACTGTTGCGGCCGCGGTTTTGGGCTTGCCGGCCATGGCGTCGAAGTCGGACCCTTCCGGAACTACAACTGCGTGATCATGAAGGTCTGTAAGAAGCTGTAAGGGGCGGGAGACTTATTTTTTGAGGACCTGAAATATCGAGGCGGTGGCGTCACCAACATCAAGACGGACAATAAGCATTCCCTTGGGTGCGGTGCTCAGGTTGATGACGACCTGCTGGCCTGTCGTGCTGATTGCAAACGTGCCTGTTTGGACTAATTTGCCGTCTTCCGTTGAGACCGAATAACGATAGTTTGCCGGAGGCGTCTGATCGAAACGCAGGTTTGCGTAGTCGACCACCGGGTTGGGATAACAAGTGACGGTAACGTCAACATTGGACCAATTTAGTTTCTTGGCCTCGACCGAAGCTTGCGCTTTTACGGCAATCGTCAAAACAGAGAAGATCGATATGAAGAAGATGATTTTACGCATGATACTCAGGAAAGGCAAGGTCGATGCCAGGCTATAAAAATCTCATAATCAAACATTTAAAAAACCACCATGCCCACCACTACTCCAAAAAGGAGGCGGAAAATCCAGTTTTGGGATGCAATTCGCCCTATCTTTAGCGCCGAAAAAAGATATTATGGAAAAAAAGAATAGAAGGAAGTTCATTGAAAAAGGTGCAGCCACAGTTGCCGCCGCAGCACTGGGCCTGCCTGCAGCAGTGTCCGCGGCGTCCGCGAAAAATGCGGCTACCGCAGCGTCGGGTGATACTAACCGCCCCCCGATCGTCCACCACGTATTCTTCTGGTTAAAAAACCCCGCGTCTACGGAAGACCGTGACAAATTAGTCGCCGGCTTAAAGACGCTTGCGGGAATACCGCTGATCAAGGAACTATATGTAGGCGTGCTGGCCAACACGGAAAAGCGCGATGTAGTCGATGCTTCCTGGCAGGTATCGGAACTCATGTTCTTCGAAGACCTGGCCTCACAGGCCATTTACCAGCAGCACGAACTACATCTGGCGTTTGTTAAAAATTGCAGCCCTTTGTGGGAGAAGGTAGTCGTGTATGACGCGAATAACCTCTTTAACCGCATCGGGTAACACCGTTGGCCACGGCCAGCACGGCATGGCCGCTGCTAACCCTATTTGAAGGAGATCAGTTCCACGTCAAAGATCAGGGTGCTGTTCGGTCCGATCTGGGCGCCTACCTGTCTGTCGCCATAGCCGAGACTGGCGGGAATAAAGAAACGCCATTTGCTACCGGTGGGCATGAGCTGCAATCCTTCGGTCCATCCTTTGATGACGGCGTTTAGCGGGAAGGAAGCGGGCTGGCCGCGTTTTACGGAGCTATCGAAGACGGTGCCGTCGATGAGGGTGCCATGGTAATGACAGGTGACGTTGTGGGTGGCCGCAGGTTTCGGGCCGCTGCCTTCCACGAGCACTTCATACTGCAGGCCGCTCGGAAGGGTTACGACACCCGGTTTCGTTTTATTGGCTTCCAGGAAGTCCTGGCCGGCTTTGAGGTTAGCGCTGGATTTTTCTTTGTTCATGTTGAAGAGTTTGTCGGCGATGCCCATGATATTGATCTATTTATTACAAAGATAGTAAATTCTAAAAAGGAGATGAGAACAGCACCGGAGGCATCAACCAAGAGCACCTATTTCACTTACATTCTTATACTGGGCCTGCTTTCGGCGATCGGTCCTTTTTCGATCGACATGTATCTGCCGGGCTTTGAGGATATCGCGAAGAGCCTTGGGACGAGTACAGCGACGGTGGGGCTTTCGCTTGCGAGTTATTTTATTGGCATTGCAGTCGGCCAGGTCCTCTATGGGCCTTTGCTGGACAGGTATGGCAGAAAGAAGCCGCTCTATGCCGGGCTGGGGCTTTATATCGTGGCCACGGCGTTTTGCTTCCAGGCCAGGGATATCCACACGCTGATCGTCCTGCGATTTGTGCAGGCCCTCGGCAGTTGTGCCGCGCAGGTTGCGGCCATGGCGATGGTGCGGGATATGTTTGGCGCAAAGGAAAGCGCGAAGGTTTTTTCGCTGCTGCTGCTCGTAATAGGCGCGAGCCCGATGATCGCTCCTACGGCCGGCGGCTATATCGTGACGGCATTCGGTTGGCGGGCCGTATTTTTGATCCTGGGGATCTTGAGTGTGATCATCACCCTCCTTACGATCTTTTTTTTGCCGGAGAGCTATCCTGCGGACCCGAACTTTTCCCTGAAGCCCGGGCCGATCATCCGAAATTTTGTCGCCGTATCGCGCGTGCGACAGTTCCTGGTGTATGCCCTGGTGGAGGCATTTGCCTTTGCCGGTCTGTTTGCCTACGTGACGGGGTCGCCGACCTTGTTCATGGGTATCTTCGGAGTAGGTAAGCGGGCTTATGGGTGGATCTTTGCCTTCTTATCGATCGCGTTTATCGTGTTGAGTCAATTCAACAGCGTCTTGTTGAGGAAGTACACCAGCCAACAGATCATCCGTGTCGCGTTGACAGGTCAGGTGATGGTGTCGCTGGTTTTTATTGGGGGAACGGCGGCGGGATGGCTTGGGCTGGGCGGAACTATCTTTTTTCTTTTTCTCTTCCTTTTCTTTATGGGTTTTACCTATCCTAATTCGGCGGCGCTGGCGCTGGCGCCTTTCGACAAGAATGCCGGGACGGCCTCCTCTTTGCTGGGCACCCTGCAGATGGGAATCGGAGCATTGGCCTCGATAGCCGTCAGTGCTTTGGGTGGAACAACGGCCACGCCGATGGTCGCGATCATAGCGGGCACCTCGGTGGTGGCGATGGGTATATTTATGGCAGGCGGGAGACCAGTGACTCCGGTATCAGGCGAAGGACCTGATAGATCAGTTTCCATTTAATACCCGGCACGAGGACAAAGCGATTGCGGGCGCCGACGATGGCCCGGGCGATAAAGGCCGGCTCGAGGAGGAGCGATTCGGGAAGATCGAGGTGCGCCGTCATCTTGGTACGAATGTAGCCGGCGACGACCGCGTTGACGACGACTTTCCGCGACCCCAGGTATTGGCGCAGGCCGGCGAGATAGGTGGTGAAGGCGGCCTTTGTGCTGCCATATACAAAATTGCTTTTTCTGCCGCGCACCCCCGAGAGCGATGAGAGACCGATGATCCTTTCCAAATGGGGGTTGCCGCCATCCATGGCAACGAGATTGAGGATCGAGACGGCCCCAGCGTAATGGGTATTGACCATCCGGTATGTTCCCGCCCAATCGAGGAGGGCCTGCTCATTGGTGACCTGGAAGCCGGCGGCGTAGAGAACGATATGCGGTTTGGCGGGCAGGGCCGCGTAAAAAGCGGCGTGATCGGCGAAGGCGGTGGCGTCAAAGTGCCGCGTGATGACCTGGCCGGCGGGAATTCCCCGGGCGACGATGAAGTCGTCGACGCCGGTGAGCGTGCGGGAGGCCGCGATGACCTGGTAGCCTTTTTCCACCCACAAAAGCATGGCTTCCTTTGCCACATCGGAGTTGGCGCCAAGGATGAGTACGGTCTTCTCCGACCGACCCCCGCGCCGCACGTTGTCTGATTTCCCCGACCCACCCGGGCCCGTGCCATTCGCGGTTTTTTTATCTTTCACGGTTTTGTAAGCGTTTGGATGCCGTCGGGGCCTGCAATGACCGCCCGATGCGCCATGTTGTAAAATAAGGAATGCTCGAGGATACCCGGGATGGCGATGACGCGTTCATTGAGCATGGCCGGTTCGGGAAAAATGGCAAACCAGTTGTCGATCAGAAAATTTCCGCGCTCTGTGATAACGGCGCCATCCTTTTTATCGCTGAGCCGCAGTTCGGAGCGGCTAGGGTTGAAAAATTTTTGCAGCCGGTCGGACACGAAACCCAGCGCTTCGGGAACTACTTCCACAACCAGGGGATAGGTGGCGTCGAGCCGATCGACACGTTTTGAACTATCGCCGACGAGAACGAACTGGTCGGCCATTGCGGCCAGGATCTTTTCGGCTGCATGGACCCCTCCCCCGCTCTTCAGGGCGTTTAGCCGGCGATCGAATTGATCGCAACCATCAAAATACCAGTCTACCCGGGAAAGCCAGCCCGATTCAACAACAACAAAGCCTTCATGCAGCAGCCGCTGCCGGGTATTAAATGACGACGTAACGGTTTTCAGCGAACGAAAGATTGCCGGATCGTCTTTTATAGCAGCGATCAGGTGAGCCATGCTCGAGCCCGCGCCAAGACCGACGATGTCGCCGGGCCGGATCAGTTTTGATGCCTCAAGGGCTGCCTGTTGTTTAAGATCAGCCATAGGTTATTCACTGACATGTAAAAAAAAGTCGGGGATCTGGTCGATCGAACTGATGTGAATACCCCTGTAAAAGACCTCGGCTCCTTCGGACTGGAGTTGTATCCTGCCGCGCGTAAGCGGTTTTACCTTTCCGTTATCCACCTGTCCCAGATGATAGAGCATCATCACCATGACACCGTTGACAACCTGCACGCTGGTGTCACCATGACAATAGAGATCGAGCGTATTCCATTCCCCCACCGGCTTCTCGGCGTCACTACTTTTGATACAGTGGCGGCCGATCGCATTGTCGGCGCGGAAGCTAAACAACTGGCCCGACAGCTTATACACATATTCGCTATCCGCTCTTTTGACGGCAGGGATCTCGGCCGTACCTCCCGCACAGCCCCAATAGTCGCCGCAGTCCCCTTGCTGAACCTGGAATTCGTGGGAGCGCATCCACGCGCCCCAGTCGGCGCCATAAGGCCCGACGGAATGATATAGCAGACCACTGTCCTTCTTCTTGCCTTTTTTCTGACCCCAGGTAAGCGTACCCCATTTAAAAAGCACCCGCAAATGATAGTCGGCATACGCCTTTTTGCTGATCAGACCGCCGACATCCTCTCCACTGATGCGGATCATGTTCAAATCGCCGTCATGCACAACGCTGAACACATGATGAGGGTCCTTATTAAGACCAATGGGCTCATCGCTGACGCGTTTGCCGGTGCTGTCGGCGGGAGGGGCAAGATACGTGTCCCAGCCGGTGAGGTCTTTTCCGTTGAAAAGCGCTCCCCCGGCTTGCGCAGCCGGCATATGACTACCCGCATGGTCCTTAAAAGCCATGGTCGCCAGCAAGGCGAAGCCTAGCAGAAAATGATGACGCTGCATAGAAGAGGATTTGACTGGAATAGCAAACGAAAATAACGTATCTTTCGGCGCTTTTCAAATTTTTAGCATGGCACATCGTACAATCATAGTCTTCCTTCTCTGCGGCATCGGGTTCTTGCCGGTCATGGCGCAACCTGTTGCCCGGCCGAAACTAGTGGTCGGCATCGTAGTCGACCAGATGCGTTGGGATTATCTGTATCGCTACTATGATCGTTATGGCAACGGCGGTTTCAAAAGACTCCTGACTGAAGGCTTCTCCTGTGAGGATACCTATATCAATCATCTTCCTGCTTTCACGGCCGTGGGGCATAGTACGATCTTCAGCGGATCGGTGCCATCGATCGACGGCATCGCGGGCAATGACTGGATCGACCAGGCCACGGGGAAGGATGTGTATTGCGTGGAAGACAGTACGGTACAACCTGTGGGTGGCAGCTCGCCGGCGGGCAGGATGTCGCCGCGCAATATGCTGGCGACGACGATCACCGATGAGCTGATGCTGGCGACCAATTTCAGGTCGAGGGTCGTTGGTGTTTCGCTGAAGGACCGGGCCTCGATCCTTCCGGCGGGCCATACGCCTACGGGTGCGTTTTGGTTCGATGACGTGAAGGGTGTCTTTAGCACCAGCACCTGGTATATGCAGCAACTGCCCGATTGGGTGACGGCATTCAACGCCTTGAACGAACCGGAGAAACTGGCGGCGGGCGCATGGAATACTTTGTATCCTATAAATACCTACCTGCAAAGTACGCCCGACAGCACGGGCTGGGAAGGCCTTTTCAAAGATGAGAAGGCGCCGGTGTTCCCGCATGATATCCTTAAGGCCTATAAAGAAAATCATGATAATATCCGCAGCTCGCCCTTCGGGAATACGCTTACGCTGGATTTTGCCAGGGCTGCCGTCGATGGGTATGCGCTCGGTCAGCGGGATGTCACGGACTTCCTGACGATCAACTGCGCCTCGACGGACTATGTGGGGCATAAATACGGGCCCAATTCGATAGAGGTGGAAGACGTCTACCTTAGATTCGACAAAGACCTGGCGGCCTTTCTGAGTTATTTGGATGCCAAGGTCGGAAAGGACAATTACACGGTGTTCCTGACGGCGGATCATGGAGCCTCTCATGCCATCAACTTTATGAAGGCGCACCAGCTCCCGGCGGGATTCAGCGCTATGCGCAAGGTCATGCAGGGGCTCAACGACACGCTCAATGCGGTGACCGGGGTTAACAACCTGGTCATCTCGAGCACGAACTACTACGTGAATTTCAACCTTTCCCATATCCGGGCGGCGGGTCTGAGCCTGGATTCATTAAAGAAGACGGCGATCGCTTACCTGTCGTATCAGCCGGGGATGCAATATGTGGTCGACATGGCTAATGTAGCCGCGGCCAATCTGCCCGGGACGATCCGGGAGATGGTGATCAATGGATTTAACCGCAAACGAAGCGGTTCCATTCTGATGATACCCGATCCGGGTTGGTTTGATGGATATGACAAGGGGACCACACACGGCGTGTGGAATCCGCAGGACACGCATATTCCACTGTTGTTTATGGGCTGGGGTATCAGGCACGGGGTGTCCTACCGGACGGTGCATATGACCGATATTGCGCCGACGATGTCGGCCTTACTGCACATACAGGCGCCGGATGGTAATATCGGCGAAGTGATCCCCGAAGTAATCAAATAACCAGCGAGTAGGATCGCAGTCCCCTGGCTGGCGAGCGAATGTCCGCTCACGCAGGTGTCGTAGTCGTCGCCGCGGGGGTGGCGGTAGCCTTCGGGACACCGTTTCCGTTGGTTGGCGGTGCCGTAGCAGGCCCCGCATCAGGTCCTTTGGCGGCTGCCGGCACTGCATGGTCGGGCAGGTGGTACCAATCCTTGGCAAAGGGCTTCAGGAGAGCAGTGGCTGCGGCAGGTCCCCAGGTCCCGGCCGCATAAGATTTCAATTGTTTTTTGGGGTATTTCTTCCAGGCGTCCAGAATAGGCATGACCACTTTCCACGCCCATTCGATCTGGTCGGCACGCATGAACTGGGTGGCCCAGCCATCGAGTGCGTCGAGGAGCAGGGACTCATAGGCTTCGGGCAGCGATACCGAATAGTCGCCCGGGTAGGAAAAATCCATTTCCACAGGCGCAAGTTGCATGTGGAGGCCGGGCACCTTCCCTTCGAACAGGAGGCTTATTTCCAGTTCGGGCTGGATGCTGATGACGAGCCGGTTGGGGTCGATATCGTCCTTGAATATTTTATGCGGTGATTCCTTGAACTGGATCGTGATCGTAGAAGACTGACGGGGCATGTTCTTACCGGTCCGCATGAAGAACGGGACACCTTTCCAGCGGTCGTTGTCGATGAGTATTTTGGCGGCGACAAAGGTCTCGGTAGTGGAGTCTTTGGCCACCTGTCCTTCGTCGTGATAGGCGGGTCGTGCCTCGCCGTTCACTGTGCCGCCGGTATATTGCGCACGGACAACGTCTTTAAAGACCCGGTCGGTCGTGTACGGACGGACGTGTTTGAGCACTTTTACCTTGGCATCGCGGATATCCTCGGCCTCGTATTCTTTGGGACAGTCCATCGCGACGATACAAAGGAGCTGGAAGAGGTGGTTCTGGATCATGTCGCGAAGGGCACCGGCGGTGTCATAATAACCGCCCCGTGCGCCGACGCTGACCTCTTCGGCGACGCTGATCTGGATATGATCGATGTATTTGTTGTTCCACAAAGGCTCGAAGACATGGTTGGCAAAGCGAAAGGCCATGATATTCTGAACCATTTCCTTCCCCAGGTAATGGTCGATGTGGTAGATCTGTTTTTCTTCGAAGCGTTTGCCCAGGTAGCGGTTCAGTTTGCGGGCCGAGTCGAGATCGGTGCCAAAGGGTTTTTCCACGATGATCCGGTCAAGCGTATCCCGGTTGCAAAGTTTGTGCGTGCACAGTTCGTCGGCGATCGGCTCGATGAACTTGGGCGCCACGGCAAAATAGAACATACGGATGCCCCTGGCTTTTGTATCGGTCTCGAATTTCTTTATCCCATCCTTGAGTGTACCATAGGTCTCTTTTTTTGTAAAGTCGCCCTGGATATAATTGACGCGGGCGGAAAATGCGGACCATTTTTTCTTGTCGGCTTTGCCGCTACGGCTGAATTCGTCGACGCCTTCCAGCAGCCAGTCGCGATAAGCAGCGGAATCAACAGGAAGAAAATCGACACAGAAGATCGAAAAATCCGCTGGCAGATGGCCGTCAGCGTAAAGATTGTAGAGCGCCGGGATGAGCTTACGCCTGGTGAGATCGCCTTTCGCCCCGAAGATGGTGATGGCCGCGGAGAGAATCTTCTTTTGTTTTTCCATACCCTAAAGTTAAGTAAAAAGCCGCCCCGGTGGGCGGCTTTTCGTTAAGGTTTTATTGTATTATTACTGGTATCTATGTCCGGATAACGGTTATCGGGGTCGATCGTGACCTCGGTGATCTTGTTGGTGGAGGGGTAGTGTACCTTCCAGGTATCGCCCTTCATCCAGATCTCCACGGGGAGTTTGATGCGGTTGGTCGTGCCATTGTCTTCTTTCACCTCCAGCGTGACAGGCATTGGCAGTTTCTCCTTGTTCTGAATGGTGATGATAGCGCCCTTCGCCGGATCATTCTCCACATACGCCACTCCCGTGACAGCCTGGTCGATCTTCCAGTTGTTGAAGAACCAGCCGCGCCAGAACCAGTCGAGGTTTTCGCCCGCGGCGTTCTCGATGGCATGGAAGAAGTCATAGGGCGTAGGATGTTTGAAGGCCCATTGATGGACATAATACCGGAAGGCATAGTCGAAGCGTTCCTTCCCGAGTATCTCTTCGCGCAGCAGTTCAAGGCCGGTGCCGGGCTTGCTATAGGCCAGGGTACCCCATTCCATGGAGGGCATGGCATCAGGGATCGTCAGCATGGGATTGGCAAGATTGAAATAAGATTTGGCCAGGCGGCTGCGCCCGCGGAAAGGACGGAGGTATTCGCCTTTGTTAAAGGCGCTGTCGGCCACGGTATTGATAAAGGTGTTGAATCCTTCGTCCATCCAGGGATATTTGCGCTCATTGCTGCCGACGATCATGGGGAACCAGTTGTGGCCGAACTCGTGGCTGGTAACACCCCAGAGACCTCCCTTGCGGCTGTGGAAGCCGCAAAAGACGATACCGGGATATTCCATGCCGCCTACGATGCCGGCGACATTGGTGGCGCTGGGATAGGTGAATTCGTAAAGGTATTTGGAATAATATTCGATGGCTCCTTTTACATATTCGGTGGCGCGGCCCCATGCGCTGTCACCGGCGCTCTCTACCGGATACACGGATTGGGCGAGGGCTTTTTTGCCGCTTGGCAGGTCGATACGGGCGGCATCCCATATAAAGGACTTGGAAGCGGCCCAGGCCACGTCGCGGGTGTTGGTGCATTTGAACTTCCAGGTCAGGCGGCCTTTGGAAGGGCGGCTGGCGGGGTCGGTGACTTCACTCTCGCCGCGGATGGTAACGGTCTTTTCGCTGTTACGGGCCTCCGCGAGACGGTGCAGTTGGGTGGGTGTGAGCACTTCGGCGGGATTGAGGAGCTCGCCGGAGCCAACGACGATCATATCCGGAGCTACGGTAATATCATATTCGATATTGCCGTATTCCAGGTAGAATTCGCCCTGGCCGAGGTAGGGCAGGGTGTTCCAACCTACGACGTTGTCAAATACGCACATGCGGGGGTACCACTGCGCGATCTCGAAGATCCAGCCGTTTTTGGTCTCCTGCCGGCCCATACGGTCGGTGCCATAGTGGGGGATTGTAAAACCATAATCGATGGCGATCTTGATGGTAGCGCCGCTCTTGAGGGGGGCGGCAAGCTTGATCTGCATCCGCGTGTCGGAGACCAGGTAGTCGAGAGGGGCGGCCTTGTTGGTCGCCGGGTTGATCTGCTGTACTTTTTTTAGCTCATAGCCGCCGTCGAAGGCATCGCGGTTGGCCCAGCGGCCGCCGGATAGATCGGTGACGGCCACGCCACGGGACTGCAGGCTGTAGATATTCTGGTCAAGCTGGAGCCACAAGAAGGGCAGGTCTTGCGGGCTGTTGTTCTTGTAGGTGATGACCACGGTGCCGCTGAGGGCATTGTTCGCGTCGTCCAGGTTGGCGACGATCTTGTAGTCGGCGCTGTTCTGCCAGTATTTGGCACCGGGGGCGCCGGCGGCAGTGCGAACATCGTCGCCATAGGCCGGGTAAAAGATGGGGGCGAAGGCATCGTGCGGGTCATAATTGCCGGACGTGGGGTTGACTGAGGGTGAGTTGGGTGATTGTGCAATGGTCCTCTGTTGTACGAACAGCAGGGCCGCCAATGCCAGGAAACCAAAGGATTTTCTCATGATAGACTATTTTTTACGATGGCGTCTTTTGTGACGCCGGCGAAGGTAGGAAAGCGGGCGGCTGGAGGCCAGGGATTATGGATGTGTGGAAAAAAAGAAGGCTGTTTGGGCATCGGGCCGCAGAAACCGGCCGTCGGAGCGTGTGTAGTCACCCAACAGCGCGGCGGCATATTCGTCTACGGGCAGGGTATAAACCTCCCGGGGCGGACCTTGCTGGATGAGCCGGCCATCCCTCAGGATCAGGACCTCGTCTGCCCAGAAGAGGATGTCGGCAGGATCATGTGAGACCAAGATCGCGCTGATACCAAAATGCGCCATAGTCTCCAGGATCGTCTTTTTCAGCCGGCGTTTATGGATCATGTCGAGGTTGGAGAAAGGTTCGTCCAGGAGCAGCAAGCGTGGTGGCCGGACGAGCAGCCGGGCGAGGGCGATACGCTGGCGCTCGCCGCCGGAGAGTTGATCGGTGCGTCTGTCGAGCAGATGCGCGATGTCACAAAGGCGATAGAGGGCGGTAGATTCTTCAACGCTCAGGTCATTGGCATAAGACAGCACCTCCGATACGCGGTAGTTGTGCCAAAGCTCGAAGTGTTGGGAGAGATAGGCGATGCCGGGTTGTCCGGGGATAAGCCGTTCGAGGGGCCCAGGGACCCTTTGGCCTTCGAAATAGATCGTGCCCTGAGCTGGGCTGTTAAGGCCGGCGATCATCTTCAGGAGATTGCTTTTGCCGGAGCCGGTCTCACCCGCGATAGCAAGCCGCTGGCCTTTGCGTTGGGTAAAAGAGATCTTTTCAGTGGCCACTTGCAGGAATTCCATGGCAGCAAAAATAAACAATCAATTTTACCTAATTTCGCCCCGTTTGGCGCATACCCATCCCATATTATCACTGCGGGCGGTGCAGGTCACGCGTTATGTGACCCCGCTTAGAGAAGGCGGATCGCTCCCGGCCATCGCCGAAGCCGATGACGGTTTTTTGTACGTGTTGAAATTTCGCGGTGCGGGTCAGGGTGTGAAGGCCTTGATCGCCGAACTCATCGGCGGAGAGATCGCGCGGGCACTGGGTCTGCGGGTGCCCGAGATAGTGCTCCCCGGACTGGACGTAGGGTTTGGTCGCAGCGAGCCGGATGAGGAGATCCAGGATCTCCTGAAAGCCAGTGTGGGTCTAAATTTGGGTCTCCATTATTTATCTGGGTCCATGACCTTCGATCCGGTCGTCAACAAGGTCGATCCTTTGTTGGCCTCGCAGATCGTCTGGCTGGATGGGCTGCTGACCAATGTGGACAGGACGGCCCGCAATACCAATATGCTGGTTTGGAACAAGGAGTTATGGTTAATAGACCATGGAGCTGCGCTGTACTTCCATCATAGCTGGGGTTCTACCCCGATCATCGAACAGGCCACAAAACCCTTCGTACAGATAAAAGACCACGTCCTTCTTTCTCAGGCCTCACACCTTACAGCCGTCGACGAAACTTTCCGGTCGCTGCTGCCGCCCGCCCTGATCAAAGACATCGTGAGCCTGATACCCGAAGAATGGCTCATCGGCTTTCCTGGCGCCGATCCATTGGACAACACGCTAAACATCCGCCAGGCGTACATTGAATTCCTCACGACACGGCTCGCTTCGTCGAGTGTTTTTGTAAATGAAGCCCTGCATGCAAGACAAGCAATTATTTGAATACGCCGTCATCCGTGTCGTGCCACGGGTGGACCGGGAGGAGTTCCTGAACGTCGGGGTGGTGCTGTATTGTCCCAGGCCAAAATTCCTGGAGCTGATCTATACGTTGAACGAACCGCGATTGCTGGCATTCGCGCCTTCGCTCGATATCGGAGAGTTGTCGGGGTATCTGGCCGCCTTTGCCGATGTGGTGCGTGGAGGTGCAGAAGGCGGACCGATTGGGCAGCTGGATCTGCCAGGGCGATTTCGCTGGCTGACGGCGCAGCGCAGTACGGTCTTGCAGACGTCGAGGGTGCATCCTGGTTTTTGCGCGGAGCCGGCGGAGGCCCTGAAGCGGCTACATGAAGCACTAGTGCTTTAGCGTTTTGTCGATCTCGTTTAGCAAATAGCCTTTGCGGTCGGCAAAATATTCCCAGAACATGACGCCCGCCAGCTGATTTTTCTCCGTGTATTTACATTTAGCCTTGACCGAGCGCTCGTCGTCGTAGGAGATAAATATTTTTTCCTGCGGCTGAAAAAGATATGGCGCCTTTGCCTTCCGGTCCCAATAACGGTGGAAGCCTTTTTGGTCGACGAGGCTGTCTTTTATATAGGTATAGCCGCCGCCTACGCGGAAAGGACCGGCGGAGGCGCGGAAGAGCCCGTGGTTGTCATCACTTTTCATTGTCCAGCCGTGGCCATAGAAGGCGATGCCGATGACCAGTTTTGACCGGGGGACGCCGGCGGCCTCGAAGGCTTTGATAGCGCGATCCGTAGAGCGTTGAGAAGGATCATCCGGCGAGGTGAGCAGGTTGGTATGATGACCGGAAAGGCTGTCCCCACCCTCTTTGAAGTCATAGCTCATGACATTCACGTAATCGAGCCAGCGTTGGGCACTGTCCATGGCCGTGTGCAGGATGTATTCGTCCGAGGAACCCACGGCGGTGGTCACCTGGTACGTCTTCCAGGTGATCCGGCCAAGACTGTCGAGACTTTCGCGGAGGGCTTTGAACATAAGGGTATAGTGTTCCTTGTCTTCGGGCCGGAAGGTATTGTTGTCGCCCCGCATGCCGGGATATTCCCAATCGATATCGACCCCGTCGAGGCCATATTGACCGACGATCGCCGTTGCACTGGCCGCGAAGACGGCGCGGCTGGAATCGGTGAGGACGGCGTCCGAGAAGTGTTTGCTCCAGGACCAGCCGCCGATGGAGATCAGTATACGCAGTGCGGGATTGCGGCTTCGGGCTGCCGTGAGGCGGCGGAAATTGGTAGTGTCATTGCGTTCGTTGTGCAGCCAGGCTTTTCCGTCGCGGATATCGACGAAGGCGTAATTGATATGGGTGAGCTTCTCTACTTCGATGGAATCGGCATTCACGAGACCCCGGAAGCCGCCGACATAGGCGATGACCACATAAGAAGCCGGCTTTCGCGGAGGGGTCCCGAAGGCGAAATTGAGCAGGATAAGGATGATCGCTAGGGGAAGGACGGTCCGTTTCATGGTTTTACTTTTGAATAGCCGGGAGGGATCTCGAAATACGAGGGAGGAATGATCTTTTTTTGGACGTTTGTGAGGTTGACGACGACGTTACCGGCTTTACTGCGAACGACGATGCCATCGGCATCCGCGGCCTTGAGCTTTGTAAAGAGCAGGGATCCGGAAGGATAATAGTCGAACTGGGAGACCATGCAGAGCAGGGTGGTGCCGAGATCTTTGGTGATCCAGAGCTCACTTTTTTTATTTTTGATCTTTACACCATAGTGGTGGCAATTATAGTCGCCGATCTTCTCGGCTCCCAGGTCCTCGACAGTGATGTCTTCGTCCTTTAATTTGCCGATGCGGTCTTCGGTCACGGGCGCCAAATCCCCTGTGAGGGCCTCTTTATGACGGGGGGAGAGCCGGATGGCCTTGTTCGAATCGAAATCAAAGATGAGGGGATCCTGTTCTTTACCGGCTCCGATATCTGCCGCCCCTTCCTTCATGGGGTAGATCTTTGACTCCAGCAGGACTTTTGTTTTGGACGCATAAATGGTCGTCAACGTCTTATTCTTTATGGTGCAGTCATAGTAGAGTACCCCCTCGAATTGGGCGTGGACGATCTGCCAAAATCCTATTAGCGATAATACCAGGGTTAGCCGTTTCATGTATCCAGTTTTGAGTAAAGCGATTTGGCAATTTAAGGGTTTTGTTTAGGATACAACCGGATTTATCCATCCACCGGCAAATGGGGGCCATTCACCTGTCGGGGAGTTGCGTGTTCACCCGGCTATTTACCCTGTTTAGCCATCAGTAACTATCCCTTTTGTATCTGCGATTTGACTGTTATTTTAGCAGTTCTATTTCAGCAAGCCTGTCTTTATGAGAAAGTATATCGTACTTATGGCTTTTTTTGGGTTGGTAACTGGTGTCCGCGGATTTTCCCAGGGGAAGGTCAGGGGCTCGGTAAAGGGCATTATCCTGGACACGGCGGGGCGGCAGCCGATGAGCGACGCGACGGTCAGCCTTAGCCCGGATAAGGACACTTCGGACCTGCAGTTCGCGATCACGGACGGCCATGGGGCTTTTTCGTTCAAAGGCCTTGCGCCGGGGGGGTACAGTATCCTGATCACTTTTGAGGGGTATCACCATGTCCGGAAGCGGTTCTCCGTCGATGCCGTGGTGAAGGACGTCGACTTTTCCCAGATCTTCCTTCACAAGGAAGCCGATATCCTGGCAGAAGTCGTTGTCCAGCGGCCACCGATGCAGATAAAAAAGGATACGATCGAGTACAATGCGGAAAGTTTTGCCACGAAGCCCAACGCCGTCGCGGAAGACCAGCTGAAGAAACTGCCCGGCGTGCAGGTCGATGCCAGCGGCAATATTATCGCCCAGGGTGAGCCCGTGACGCGGATCCTGGTCAATGGCAAGCGCTTTTTTGGCTCTGACCCCAAACTGGCTACGCGCAATATCCCCCCGGAGATCGTCGAGAAATACCAGATCTTCGATGACCTGGATGACCAAAGCAAGTTCTCGGGTTTTGATGACGGCAACAGGATCAAGACCATCAATATCGTGACCCGAAAGGACAGGCGGCAGGGATATTTTGGCCGGGCGGTCGGGGGTGCCGGAACGGATGAAGCCTATGACGAGAGCTTTAACTTCCATCGTTTTGATAATGACCAGCAGATCTCGGCGCTGGGACAGGGAAACGATATCAACAAGCAGAATTTCACGGTGCAGGACGTGCTGGGCTCGTCGGGCAGCCGGCGGGGCAGCGGCGGGGGGCCCAGTGCGGCAGCCAACCAGAGCGCCGCGGGCATCACCACGGTTTGGGCGGGCGGTGCCAACTACAAGGACACCTGGGGAAAATTCGATGCCTATGGGAGCTATTTCTATAATTTCAACCATGTGTCTTCGACTACTGAAAGTCTGACGGAGAAATTCTTCACCTCCACCGACACCTCGAATACGACGACGCGGAGCAATCCGGCCATCAGCCGCACCACCAATCAGCGTATCAACTTCAATATCGAGAACAAGTCCGACAGCAACAATTCCTTTGTATTCCGGCCCAATATCACTTTCCAGACCACGAGCCCAAATTCCAGTTCCAACAGTTCCACGGTAGACCAGGACGGCAGGCCGGTGAGTACTTCGATAGGCAATTCTTATAGCACCAATAGCGGGTTCAACATTAACGGGTCCAACCTGACACTGAGACATAAGTTCAAGAAACCATTCCGGACCATTAGCCTGGATATCACGGGAACGGTGAATGTCAACAATGGGAATGGCTACTACAATGCCAACAACAACTATTATGCGATCGACTCCGTTCAAAACCTGAAGCAATTTTACAACGACTCGCTGCATTCCGCTAACCTTAGCCCCACCCTATCGTATACGGAGCCGCTGAGCAAGCACGCCGTGCTGGAGCTCAACTATAACCACACCTATAACCGCAGCACTACCACCAACAACACGTATGACTATGTGGATTCGCTCAAGAGCTATTCCAGCTTCGACAGCCTGTTCAGCAACTCGTATAAATTCGTGAGTAACAGCGATCGCTTCACGGTCAACTACCAGTTCCACGAGAACAAGGTCAATTTCAGCCTCGGATCGGGGCTCCAATTCACGAATTTCAATAGTCTCAATACGACTAAGGATATCGACGTATCACACAATTACGTGAACCTGACGCCCACTGTTAATTTCACCTACTCTTTTACCAACCGGCAGCGGTTACGGTTCTATTATTATGGCCGTACGGGGACGCCCACGGCGAGTCAGCTCCAGCCGCTGACGACGACCAGCGACGATATCAACTTTACCGTGGGCAACCCCAACCTGCGACCCCAGTTCACCCACAGCGTGCGGATGCTCTATTCGTCTTTCAATCCTTCGACACAAAACGTCGTTTTTGCTACCATCAATGCGAGTACGATCGTCAACGATATCCAAACGGCGATCGTCCCCAATGATAAGGGCGGCCAGACCACGACCTATGTGAATTTGGACGGGACGTATAGTGCGTCGGGGTATTTTGACTACGGCTTTTCTCTGAAGAAGCCAAAGTCGAATCTCAACCTGATCACCAATATCAACTATTCGCAGAGTCAGACCCTGGTTGACAGCACGAAAGTACCGGGGAATTACCAGCATGACTACACGCGGAATACGACCCTGGCGGAGACGATCTCCTGGACGACGAATATCAAGAAGAACTTCGATATGAACCTGAGCTCGGCGTTGAATTACAATATCGCCCGCAACTCGCTGCGGCCCGCGACCGATTTCGACTACTGGTCGGAGGTCGTGAACAGTGAGTTCACTGCTTACACCAATAGCGGGTGGCTGGTTGCGGCGACATTCACCTACACCTATACCGACAACCATACACCGGGTTACAATGCCAGCATTCCGCTCCTGACCCCGAGTATTGCCAAACAGCTATTCAAGAAGAAGAATGGGGAGCTGCGGCTGACCGTGTTCGATGTGTTGAATAAGAATACCATGGTATCCAAGAGTGTATCGCTGAACCAGGTATCGGATAGCAGGACGACGACGTTGTCGCGTTATGCGATGCTCACCTTTACGTATAACCTGAACAACTTCTCCGGCGCGCGTAACCGGCGGATGCCGGGTGTGTTCCCGAGAGGGCCGCGCGGCGACGGCGGTGGCGGCGGTGGCGGCGGACGTCGCGGCGGACCGGTCGATTAAGCACATGCGGCCACTACAGGCGGTCGACTAGATCGGTTTGATCGCGGGTGACCAAGGCTGCAGTCGTCCAGATCCCCAGGCCCTTACCGGCTTTCGTGCGTTGCACCTTATTGCGGGAAAGCAGGTGAACGCCAAGCCATCCCAGCGGTCCGAAGACGAGAACGGAGACAAGCCCTATCGTTCCCTTCCCTTTACTATATAGCGCCTTTGGCGGTTTGCTTTCTTCCGATCCGCTGGTCGACTGTGGCAGACGGGAAGCTGCGAAGGCTGTAGATGTGAAAAAAAGGATGACACAGGAAAGGATAGTTATTCGCATATGCGTAGTATTGGGAGAGACTAAAATTGGACATTTAAACCGGCCAATGCAAGCACGCCGGCGTTAAAATAATGCTAATTGGAAGGGGCAAATTGCGTAATTTCCCAAGTAATAAGCCCCTTATCATGAAAAAAACACTTACCTCGTTTCTTCTTCTCGTTTTCGACCGACGCAACAGCTTTTTCTCCTTTCTGTTTCCCGGCGTCACCCCACCCAACGGCGTTTTTCCGCTTCTGCTTCTCCTTCTCTGCTCGCTCAATGGGTTTTCGCAGGACCAGTATTCCCCCGAGGTCCAGGCCAAAATAGAACAGGTAGAGCAAGGCCTCAGCGGCCGCTTCCTGGTTGCGGGTCAGCCAAAGCACACGATAAAAGAGCGGATGGCTTTTTACCATATCAATGGCCTGAGCATCGCCGTCATTCATGACTATCATATTGAATGGGCGAAAGGGTATGGCTGGGCGGATAGTGCCCAGCAACGGCCGGTTACCGCACAGACGCTTTTTCAAGCGGCGTCGATCAGCAAATCACTGAATGCCGTGGGCGTGCTGAAACTGGCGCAGGATGGGAAATTGAACCTCTATTCCGATATCAACAACTACCTGACCAGCTGGAAATTTCCTTATGACTCGCTTTCGAAGGGTAAAAAGATAACGATCGCCAACCTGTTAAGCCATACGGCCGGTCTGTCGGTCCACGGATTCCCGGGTTACGCCAAGGGCGACACGCTGCCGACACTGCAACAGGTGCTCGATGGCCGGCGGCCGGCCAACACGGGCCCCGTTCGATCGATGTATGAACCGGGGATCAAATCTGAATATTCCGGCGGCGGCACGACCATCAGCCAGGTGATCGTGATGGACGTTACCCATGAACCTTATGACAGGTATATGCAGGACAATGTGCTGAAGCCATTGGGTATGACCAGCAGTTTTTATACCCAGCCGGCGCCGGCAGATAAACGGCAGCTGTTGGCTACGGGTTACAGAACTAACGGTGCGGCGATCGAGGGGAAATATCATATCTACCCGGAGGAGGCGCCGGCCGGGCTGTGGACCAACCCCACCGATCTTAGCGCATACATTATCGAGACCCAAAATTCCTATGCGGGAAAGTCGGCGAAAGTACTTTCACAGGAATATACCAGGCTGCGGCTGACGCCGTATATTGACAGTACGGCTGCACTGGGTGTATTCATCAATAAGATCGGCGCAGCCACTTATTTTCAGCATGGGGGCGCCAATGAAGGGTTCCGGTCGCAGTATTATGGTGCTGTAGATGGCGGCAATGGGGTTGTCGTGATGGTCAATAGCGACAATGGCGGCATCCTGCAGGAAGTCGTAGGCAGCGTGGCCATCGCCTATGGCTGGAAAGGATTTTATGAGCCGGCAGTAAAAACGACCTCCCCGCTCAAAGTGGAGCAGTTGCAAGGCTTTGAAGGCAGATACAAATACAGGGGCGCCCGGGAACTGTATTTGAGGCTAACGGTGGATAAGGACGGCCTTAGGCTCGAGCAGTCATGGGACGGGCAGGTGGTGCCATTACTGCCCGAATCGGCTACGGCATTTTTTAGCCCGGATGCGGGGCTCGAATTAAAATTCATCAAGGGGGACGATGGCAAGGTGACGAGCCTTTCGGTATTCGACCGGGATTTTTGGGATAGGGTCAATTAATTCGTGTCCTGGAACCAATTGTCCAAAAAATCCATGGAACCGGGATTGGATTTGGTTAGATAAGCAAGGTAACTGACCGCTGCAATGCAGACGAAGAATGCCCATAGCTTCACGCCGCGCGCCGCATAATCGCGGGTGTCCTCGTCGTGCGTGACAAGCCGGATGCCCAAATAGCCTAACGGCCCGAGTAAGACGCCGGCGAAAGCGCCCCCAACTTTTGCCATTACGTGTCCCACTCCGTCTCTTTCTTTATAGATCCAGCGTTTGGGTGGTTTTGCGTTGGCGGCGAAACTTGTCTGGATAACGAGGAGGAAGAATAGAAAGAAAAGTATTTTTCGCATGGCCGTCGGTTTTTTGGGGATAGATAAATATAAATAAAACCGCCCCCGGGCGCAAGCCGGCGCACGTTAAAGTATTCCCAATTGGCAGCGGGTCCGCTTCGACCATAATTCCCTCGAATGCGGGGGAGTTAGCTGAACCCCAGTACCGGATGCGGCTGATACAAACCTTCCAACTCCCTGACCTCCTCGTCGCTCAGCTTTACCGACAACGCCCCCACCGCATCTTCGAGATGCCCGGGTTTGCTGGCCCCGATAATCGGCGCAGTGACGACCGGCTTGCCAAGCATCCAGGCCAGCGCCACCTGCGCATTGGGGATCCCGCGGTTCCACGCGATATCGGAGACTTTATTGACGATCTCGAAGTCGCCGTCGGCGCCATACAATTTCTTCCCGAACTCATCGGTCTTTGCCCGATCGGTCTCGTTCCTCTCCTTAGTTCTTTTGGCCGTCAGCAGCCCTCTTGCCAGAGACGACCAGGGGATGACGGCAATCTTTTGATCGGCGCAGAAAGGCAGCATCTCGCGTTCTTCTTCGCGGTAGAGCAGGTTGTAATGGGGCTGCATGGACACGAAGCGTGTCCAGCCGTGTAGGTCGGCGGTATACTGCGCCTTTGCGAATTGCCAACTGTACATGGATGAGGCCCCGATATAGCGGGCTTTGCCGGCCTTGACGACCTCGTGAAGGGCTTCCATGGTCTCTTCGATGGGCGTGTCATAGTCCCAGCGATGGATCTGGTACAGATCGACATAGTCCATTCCGAGGCGGCGAAGACTGGCGTCTATGGCGCTGAGGATATGTTTGCGGGAGAGCCCCTTGTCGTTGGGACCGGGGCCCATGGCGTTGAAGACCTTGGTTGCGAGGACATAATCGTCGCGTTTGGCGAAATCGCGCAAGGCGCGGCCTACTACTTCCTCGCTGGCGCCGGCCGTATAGACATCGGCCGTATCAAAGAAGTTGAAGCCCAGTTCAAGGGCTTTTTTAATAAAGGGACGGGACTGTTCTTCGTTGAGGGCCCAGGGCCAGCGGTCAGTAGGCTGTCCATAGGTCATTGTGCCAAGACAAAGGCGGGAAACGGTCATGCCCGTGTTGCCAAACAGGATGTATTCCATGTTCTAAATTTCTTTAAATTTAGAACACAAAAACCACTTGCCATGATCATCTTATACCTCCTTTTGGGCCTGATCGCCCTCTTTCTCATCGTGGCCGCAATAGCCGGCACGGCATGGAGCTATGAACAATCGATCCAAATCGCCGCTCCGCCGGACAGGGTCTGGCAAAACGTAGGCAGCCTCCACGCGATCAATCAATGGAACCCCTGGATGGGGTTGGACCCCAACATGCAAGTAAAATACGTTGGCGTGGACGGCAAGCCGGACGCGGCCTTCACCTGGGACAGCCCGGTGAAGAACGTAGGCGCGGGAACCCAGATCATTCTCAAGGTCGCGGCTCCCAGCGAACTGAAGACCCGTGTCGATTTCCTTCGCCCCTTTAAGAGTGTGGGGTATGCCGATTTCAAGGTGATCCCGAACGATCGCGCGACGCGTGTCAGCTGGAGTATCCGTAGCAAAATGCCCTACCCCATCAATATCGTCAAGGTCTTTGGCGGTATCCAACGGAACATGGGCAGAGATTTTGGCAAAGGGCTGAATAAGCTCAAGACGCTCTGCGAAGGCGTGGCCTAGGGCGCTAAAAGATATGAATAAACGTCTTTCTTCCATCGACCTCCTACGAGGTGTCGTCATGGTCCTGATGGCCATTGACCATGTGAGGGTCTATTCGGGTATCCCAGCCGGGGGATCTAATCCGGGCGTCTTCTTTACGAGATGGATCACGCATTTCTGTGTGCCCGCCTTCGTTTTTTTTGCCGGTACGGGGGCCTGGCTGCAAGGGAAGAAGACGGGCGACAAAGCTGCGTTGTCGCGTTTTCTGGCGGTCAGGGGGTTGTTGCTCGTCCTGTTGGAACTGACGCTTATCCGCTTTTGCTGGACCTTCAACCTGGACTACGGGAATTTTACATTGGCGGGAGTGATCTGGATGCTGGGCTGGTGTATGATCCTGCTGGCGGCACTGGTCAGATTACCGGTCAGGGTGATTGGCATCCTCGGGCTCGGGATCATCTTCCTGCAACAATTGTTTGCATACCCGTCGCACTGGTTGCCAGACGCGGTCCGGCCATTATGGGAGTTCATCTATCCGGGCGGCGCCGAGCCCTGGAAGGGGTTGAGTATACTCTACACGCTTGTACCCTGGATCGGCGTGATGGCGGCCGGTTATGCCTTTGGGGTAGTAATGGAAAAGGAAGCCGGGGCCCGGCGCCGGATCTGCTTATGGATCGGTTTGTCGGCGACCACGCTGTTTTTGATTATCGGGACCATACTCGTGTTCTCGCATCCAGCTCCGGAAAAAGCCCTGCCGCCGCTCCTGAGATTGCTCAACCAAACCAAGTATCCGGCCTCCCAGCTTTACCTCATGATGACGCTGGGGCCGATCATTGCCCTGCTGCCCTGGGCGGAACGCGTCAAAGGTTGGCTGGCCAATATCCTGCTTGTCTTTGGTAGAGTGCCCTTGTTTTTCTATTTGTGTCATATCCTGCTGATCCATTGCAGCGCTCTCGTGGTGAATTGGCTTCGGACGGGACTGACGCATCAGGAATGGTATGTGACCGCCCCTTATGATTGGATCCCGGAACCGGACCGTTGGCCACTGGGTCTCTTATACCTGGTATGGCTGGTCGATGTGATCGCTTTATATTTTGTTTGCCGGTGGTATGCGCGGTACAAGGGCGCTCATCCGGCAAAAAAGTGGTTAAAATACATTTAGCGCTGAACTTCGTCGAAACTTCGTTCCTCGTTTCGCCTCGCTCGTAACCTTCGCTCCGCTCGGTTACGCTTCGCTCACCTACTCGCTGCGCAAACTCCTGACCGGGTTGGCCAGGGCTGCTTTTATAGCCTGGTAACTGACGGTCAGCAGGGTGATCGCCAGTGCAGCCACGCCTACGACTGCAAAGATCCACCAGGAGAGCGCGGCCCGAAAGTGGTAGTTCTGCAGCCATTGATGCATGGCATACCAGGATGCCGGGATCGCGATGAGTAACGACAGAACCACCAGCCGTATGAATTCGGTTGACAGGAGCCGCCAGATGCTGCCGACGGTGGCGCCAAGCACTTTGCGCACTCCGATCTCCTGCGTTCTTTGTTCAGCTACGAAGGAGGCCATGCCGAAGAGTCCAAGGCAGCTGATAAAGATGGCAAGCACCGCAAAACAGCCGGCCAGTTTCCCGATCCGCTGTTCGTCGGCGAACTTTTTACCGTATTCGCTATCGGCGAAGTAGTACTCGAAGGGCTGGGCTGGCGCGTATTTCCGGAAGGTTTCCGCGATTTGCCTGAGCGAGGCAGAAGCGTTTGCGCCCGGGTTGAGCCGGAGGATGACATTCTTATGCGAATAGTCATAGAGATAAAAGAACAAAGGCCGTACCTCCTCATAAGGCGACTCGACGATAATATTTTTGATTACTCCAACGATCGTATAGGGACGCCCAAACCATTTCATCGTCACGCCTATGGGATTTTTGAGACCCATGTATTTCACGGCCGCCTCATTTACGATGAAGGCCGCAGAGTCCCGCGCATAAGCTCTTGAGAAATCGCGGCCCCGGGTCAACTGCCAACCGATGGTCTTGCCGTAGTCGAAGGAGATCGCGGTCGCGGGAAAGGCATCGCTAAGCGCCGGGTCCTTGCCGGGCCACTCAAAATCGCCGCTGCCAACCCCATACTCCGAGGCAAAACTCTCGGCCTCCGCCATCTCCGTGATCGCTCCTTTACTTAACAACTCGGACTTCGCGGCCTCCCAATGATCGTGGAAATCGTCGGATTGCATGGGCACCATGACGAGGTTATTCTGATCGAAGCCGATGGGGCGGGTCTGGGCATAACGGATCTGCTGAAAGACGACGATCGTGCCGACGATAAGAATGACCGATACGGTGAATTGGAGGACAGTCAGTACACGTCGCGGGATAGCCGCCGCGGGGCCTGTTTTGAAAACGCCTTTTAATACTTTCACCGGCCGGAAAGAGGAGAGATAAAGGGCGGGATAGCTGCCGGCGATGAGGCCGGTCAGGATCGTGAACAGGATACCTACGGACCAGAAAATGGGATTGGACCAGGGCAGGAACATCTTCTTGTCCGCTATTGCGTTGAAGAAAGGCAGAGACAACTCTACGATGAGCAAGGCGCCGGCGAAGGCCAGCAGGGTTACCAGCAGGCTCTCGCTAAAGAACTGGAGGATCAGTTGTCCGCGCAGGCTCCCGATGGCCTTACGAATCCCTACTTCCCGGGCGCGTTTCTCGGAGCGGGCGGTACTCAGGTTCATGAAATTGATACAGGCCAGCAGAAGTACGAAAATGCCGATCATGCCATAGAGCCGGACGTATTTGATCTTGCCCCCGGCCTCGGCTCCGTTCTTGTATTCGGAAAACAGGTGCCACCTATTCATAGGCTGGAGGAAAAGCTGCGGCTTGGCAAGCGCATCCGACCCCTGAACATTTTTCGCTTTTACGTCTTTTATTTTTGCGGAGATGGTATTCAGGTCCGCGTTGGGGGCGAGCCTCACCAGGGTCAAAAAGGCATTCATACGCCAGGGATGTTTGTGGTCCTTCAAACCCCAGTCGTCGTAGGCTTGCTGCCACGCGCCGATATAACCCATATCTGCGAATGAAGAATTGGCCGGCAGGTCCTTGTAAACGCCGGTCACCCGGACCGTGCGTTCTTTGTCGACTGTCATGGCCTTATTGACGGGATCGGCGTCACCGAAATAGGCCCTGGCCACGCTGGCTGAAAGCATGATGGCGTCGGGATCCTTGAGTCCGTCGCGCGTTCCCCGGAGCAAAGTAAGGTCAAGGAGATCCGGGGCGCCGGGCTCAAAATACGCGCCGGACTGCTTCAGCATCTTTTCGCCATAGGCCAGCACATGCGGTCGGGTGGGCAGTCCCTTAACCACCTCTGAGAAATCACTGCTATACTTGCTGCGCAACGCATCCGCAAGCGGAAAAGGCGTGCCGCCACCCGTATACACTTCACCATTTACATGGACATTTTGCATGACGCGGGCGACCTGGTCATAATGGGTGTTATCGCGGTCGAAGGACCATTCGTCCCAGATCCACAGGCCGATGATGATGGCCACGGACATGCCTACGGACAGACCGGCGATATTGATAAAGGAATGTGCTTTGTCTCGCTTGAGGTTGCGGATGGCGACTTTGAAGAAGTTTTTTAGCATATAGTTGGATTTGGGCGACCCGACAATTGTTACTCAACACCATGCCAAAGAAGTAGCGAGATGAAAATGAAGGCTTTGGCTACGTGTCGGCGCCCGAACTATGCCCGAAAGCGGACAGGGTTTGTATCGTTTGCGACAGGGTTTCAACCGCGCGGTCGGATCAAGGTCATGATCAAGGCTGCGCTGGCAAATCCCGCAACGAGTTTGCGCTCCGAATAGGGCCGGCTGGTGTATATTGGTGAAAATTTTCACCTATGCGTCTGACTGCCGGCCTTGTTTTGTTGTTTGCGTCAACGGGCGCCTTGGCCCAGACCAGGCTGCCGATCCCTACCGATACACCGGCCTCGGCAGCCTACCGCTGGCTAAACAAACCCGTGCTGGACAGCCGCCCCCTGGATGATATGGAAGACCTCAGGACCTGGAGTTCCTTTACCACAAACGGGAGCGCCATCGTCGATGCCCGAAAAGTCATCAAGATCGTCGACTCCAATGTCAGCGTTGCGGCGATAAACCTCACCGGTGACCGGGTTCACCAGGGGCAACATTCCCTGCTGATGCTCACGCCAACCCGTCTGCCGGGTATCGCGCCTGCAACCGGCCGGGGCTGGGGCCGTTCGGGTATCCGGCGTCATTTTGAAGGCGAGGACTGGACGAAATACAACCGCATCTCCCTCTGGATCTACCCTGACCTGCCGGGTTTTTATACCACCGCGCTAGATTTTCGCCTATACAACGATGGCGTCGAAAAACTACCCGCCGTCTTTGCCCAGGAAGGAGAAACCTCGCTAATCCTGCGTAACCATGAATGGAACCATATCGTCTGGGAGATCGGCAATGTGGCAAGGGATAAGATCACCGGCTTCGAAGCCTCCTATGGACTCTCCGGCAACGCCCCGGGCGAAGCCGACAGCATCCGGTTCTTCTTTGACGATCTCACGCTTGAAAAAGTAGAGCCGGATCACACCGAAGGCTGGGATGTGTGGCCCGGCAGGATCGCCTATAGCCAGGACGGCTATCAGACGGGCGCGCCAAAGACCGCGATCATCAGCGACCCCTCCGTCACGACCTTCCGGATCGTTGATCAGCGCGACAACCACACTGTACTTTTCAAACCCGCATCCACCGTCAACACCCATATCGGCGCCTTCCAGGTGATGGATTTCTCTGAATTAAGAACGCCGGGGCGCTATATCATCGAAGCCGGCGGTGCCAAAACGAAACCCTTTCCCATCGACGCGGATGTATGGGCGGCGAGTATCCGAAAAGTATTGAATTTCTTTTATACCGAACGCTGCGGCATGGACATACCGGGCATCCATGCAGCCTGTCATCGCGACTGGACCTGTGTGCATGGCGACAAGCGGATACTGATCAACGGGGGTTGGCACGATGCCGGCGACCTCTCCCAGCAAGCGGAGGCAACCGACGAGATCACCTATGCGCTGTTTAGTCTCGCCGGGCAATTGCGCGAACGGGAGGGTGACCCTGAACTATATGCGCGGGTACTGGAAGAGGCAAAATGGGGACTCGACTGGGTGCTGAAGACGAGCTTTGGCGACGGCTTCCGCCACTTCGGTTCGATCAATAGCCGCCGGACCGATGGCATCATGGGCAACGACGATGACATCACCGCCACGGCGCGCAACAATCCCATGACCAACTTCGAAGCCGCATGGGTGGAGGCGATCGCCTACCGGGTTTTAAAAGACAGCGATCCCCGGCTGGCCGACTATGCGCTCCAAATGGCAAAGGCCGATTGGCAGTTCGCCGTGCAAGGCCTACCCCATCTTGTCAAATCACCAAATCTCTTCCGCGGCAATTTCGATTCCGACAACGTGGAAGACGAACTCCCCTCCCTGGCCATACAGGCAGCAGTGGACCTCTGGAAAGCTACGGGCGAAAAACAATACGAAGACAGCGCCACCCAATGGTCGGTCAAGATCACCGGGGCGCAGCAGCGCGAGCGGCCCGACTGGACCATTCCGTTGACGGGCTTCTTCTATACCAGCACGGCCAAAGACCGGCTCTTGCACTATTGCCATCGCGGCCGCGAGCAAGCGCCCATGCTGGCGCTGACGGCCTTGTGCAATGCCTTCCCCGATCACAAAGACTGGATGAAATGGTACAGCTCCGCTACCCTGTACAGCGAATACCTTAAAACCATCGCCGCCTACACGGGACCCTATGGCGTGCTGCCGGGCTCCGTATACTCCGATACCGAATACCTCCATGTACCCGAGAGCCGGATGGAGTCTTACCGCAAGCAGGTACTGGGTGGCATTCCGCTTGGAAAGGGTCATTATCTCCGGTTGTTCCCGGTGTGGATGGATTATCGCGGGCATTTCGGGACCATCCTGCCGCAGGCGCAGGCACTGGCGGCGGCGGGTTTGCTGCGTAACGACCAGTCGTCGGCTGACCTGGCGGAACATCAGTTGGAATGGATCCTCGGAAAGAATCCTTTCGCGGAGAGCACCATGTATGGGGAAGGCTATGATTTCGTACCGCTTTACACGCCCAGTTCGGGTGATATGGTCGGCGGCCTTCCGGTAGGGATAGAGACCCGCGGCGAAAAAGACGTGCCCTACTGGCCCGTGCAAAGTACCTGGACCTATAAGGAGATCTGGGGGCATCCGCCGACCAATTGGCTTTGGCTGCTATCGGCCATCGAGGGACCCGCTGTTATAAGAGGTCATGCCGACTCGGCGATACGCTTTTATTGCACTACGACGAAGGATTCCGTTGTCGTGAAGCCGGAGCGGGCGGATGGGCGCTTTTTTGTGAAATTACCGGAGGGCGCCTATCGGATAAAAAGCGGGGGATTGGAACAGGAGTCGACCTTTCTCCCCGGCGGCGAGTATACGCTCGATCTACGGGCGGACAGTTCGCTGACACTCACGGCCAGTCGAGTGGCGTCTGCAACGAGGGAGGTGATCCTGCACGTTGCGGTGCGGGGCCGGGGCATGCACCGGGTGGCGCTTCGGGCCGATGGTGTTGTGTTCGCAGAGCGGGAGAAGGCCGCGCAATTGCAAGCCGGCAATGAGACCGTAATGGAATTCCGGGGGAAGATCGTTTCGTCCAGAGAACCCTGGGTGGTATTGGTGGTGCCCGATGGGGATTGGCGGAAAGGAAAAGAAGTACGGGAGGAATAGTATTGCAAAATCCAAAACCGGCTAACTTTAAGGTATGGGGTTTGGGAAAGTTCTTACGACATTGTTATGTGTGCTCGGCTTTGCCGGAGGGAAAGCTCAGTCCACCGATTCGATGACGGTGCATTTCTCTCCCAACCAGTGGTCCCTGCAGCCGGAAGATCAGGCGACCATCGATCGTCGTTTCGACGCTGCAGGCCCTCGGATCAAATCGATCGAACTGGCCGGCTACTGCGATAGTGTCGGGGAAAACCAATATAATGACGGCCTTGCGCGGCAGCGGGTAGCTGTCGTGAAGAAGTATCTACTGTCAAAAGGAATAGCCGACACTCTCTTTAAGGTGCTCTATTCATATGGCAGGCGGAAACCACTGAATGATAATGGCGATGAGGAGAAGAGAAGCCTGAACCGCCGGGTGACGATCAGCTGGCGGTTGACAGCGCTACCGCCAGACGCCAGTACCTTGAGGGAAGCCTTCCGGGATACGGCGGGCATTATTGGAAAAACGATCGTACTCCCGAACGTACTCTTTTATGGGGACATGCACCGCCCCATGCCCGTTTCGTCGCCCACATTGCAGGATCTGTTTGCCATCATGAAAGAACATCCCGCTCTTCGGGTGGAGATCCAGGGACATGTTTGCTGCATGCCGGAGACCATGGATGGTTTGGATATCGAAACGCATAAAAACGATCTGTCAGTGCGAAGGGCAGAATATGTGTATGCTTACCTCGCCCGCCGCGGGATCGACACAAGCAGGATGAGCTACAAAGGATTCGGAGCTAGCCGAAAGATCTATCCGCAGGAATCGGACGAGGGGCAAATGATGAGGAACCGGAGAGTGGAGATCAAGGTATTGTCGTGGTAGTGACAGCAGGACAGATAGTGTATCAAAATAGCACAATCACCTATATTTGATCCATACATGAATCGATCTCCTTCCAATATACTGTCCACAGCGCGCCTTAAATTGCGCAGATGGGTCGACAGCGACGTTGAGCCGTTTGTGCAGATGAACCAGGATCCCGAGGTCATGCGGTATTTTCCGCGTCCTAATACGGCAGAAGAGACCATGGCTTTTATAACGCGGATCAACACTTTTTTTGACGAACATGGCTATGGGCTCTTTGCCCTTGAGTTAAAAGCCACCGGCGAATTCATCGGCTATACCGGTTTCGCGAAACCGCGTTTTGAAAGCTGGTTTACGCCTTGCGTGGAGATCGGCTGGCGAATGAAACGGGATGCATGGGGGCAGGGTTATGCGACGGAGGCGGCCAGGGCCTGTCTCGACTATGGCTTTAGCCAGCTGGGGATGCAAAAGATCTATTCATGGACCGCGCTGTCGAATACGCCCAGCGAAAGGGTCATGCAAAAGATCGGCATGGAGCGGGTCGGCGAGTTCGATCATCCCATGATAGAAGCCGGGCATCCATTGCAGCGGCATGTGCTTTATGTGCTGGATTAGTTTCCTGCGATCGGGCTTGGTGCGGATTCGACTGCCGTGGTCTCCTGTAAAGCCTTTTTGCGATCCAGGTAAGGCTGCCGGTATTGCGCCAGGAAGACCGGGCGCGAGTCATGGTAGCTGCTCACGGCGCCGATGGCATTCAGGAATTTTATGTAATAAAAGGCGAGGTCGATCTGGTAGTTCAGGAAGCCGCTGCGGGCACTGGAAGGGAAGAGATGATGGTTGTTATGCCATTCGCCTGCTACGTATCCCGGCCAGACCTGGTTGATGGAAAGGTCCTTGCGGTGGTAATCGTGGCCATCCCGGTGTTTTTCCTTGCCCTTTCCATGTCCTTCGTAGTTGAAGGTACGAACGCCTATGGCCCAGAATCCGGCTGCGCCGAACAACGTAAAGACCAGTGGCAAGCCACCGATCAGATAAAGCACCCCGCCCCAGAACGCCCAATTCGCCAGCCAGCCGGCGATGGACCAGAGCGGATTGGCGATAGAACCCCATTTCTGATATTGCGCAAAAGAGTTGGGCCTGACACCGGTGTGCGCCATGAGCTTGACCACGCGAGCATATTCACCCTCGGTCAGGCTGTGGGAGATCGGCTGGTGGTTGACATCGGCCAGAAAACAATATAGAAAACCGGCGGTAGCGTTATAGGGATCACCCGGTTCGTCGGACTTGGCATGATGGACATGGTGTGAGATCACGTAAGTCTCTTCGGGAACGATATTGATCGTCAGATTGCGGGTGATAAAGCGCCAGATCTTACTGCTGAAGGTATAGGCGCCATGTGTGCAATAGCGATGGTACCAGATGGTGCCGTGCGTGCCCATGACGATCATACTATAGAGGAAAGCCACACCCAGGAGATAAAAGTTGAAATAGTGGAAGGCAAAGATAAAGAGGCAACTGACGAGCATCAATACCCGCGACCAGCTAAAAAAGGTCAGCCAGTTCTTTTTGTTCCTGACAATATTTAACCGGGAAAAAAACTCACCGACCATCTGATTAGTTGTAGGTATAACCAATTGACCCTGCTCATCCTTCCAGCCGTAGGAAGGGGGTTCCAGTACATGATCCATAAAGCAGTTCTTTGGTTGCTGTTCGGTAGGGGCGTTGGCGGCAATCGAAGTATTGGGCATTGTACTAATCATTGTACAATGGTAACGGTAAAAAATACAATATCGTGTTTCTGTTGAGAGAAATCCACGTTATTTATGCATTATTTGTGACCTGCCGTCCCTATACCTGTAAATTATGCAAATCCGGAGGTGACCTTTTCCAGATTCAACCATAAATAGTATAAAAGCCATTGAAAATGTCGGATCAAACGACCATCGCATTCATCCGTGCCGATAAAACTGATAAAACCCTGGATTCACTGTATAGTTTCTTTCCGGCGGTCAGGAAAATGATCCTCAGGAACGGGGGGACCAGACAAGACGCCGAAGATATTTTTCAGGAGGCCCTGATCGTGTTTTACAGGAGGATAAAGGACCCCAATTTCCTGCTTACTTCTAAGCCGAGTACCTATCTGTTCAGTGTTTGCCGCTTTTTATGGAAGGATGAACTGAAAAAACGACGCCTTATCGTGAGCGGTGAGCCCGAGTTTCTTGCCGGACCGGCAGAAGCCGCCGATGCCGGTATCGGCGAAGCCATGGAAAAGGAAAACGGCGCGCGCTTAGCCGAAAAAACCCTCACGCAACTGGGTGAACGATGCCGGGAACTCCTGCTATTGTTCTATAACCGCCGGCTGAAGCTAAAAGAGATAGCCGGAATGATGGGCTATACTTCTGAAAACACGGCAAAAAATCAGAAATACAAATGCCTGGAAGGGGCGAAAAACAAACTGAGGGAACTGAAACAAGCGGCTCGAACCTTATAACCCTTTGAACTATGCGAAACGAACTGGAAATAATGGAGCGGATCGAACGATACCTGGATGGGGAGTTGTCGCCGGAAGACAGGGCGGCATTTGAAAAGCAATTGGCGGACGATCCGGGATTACGGGAAGACTTACAATTGCAACAGGACCTAATGAGCGGGATTGCCCGGGCCGCATGGAAAGACAAGGTGCAGCAAGCACGTCGACGCTATGTTCGCAGACAAAGGTTTTGGAAGGGAGGCACCGGCGGGTTTGTCGTACTGATTGTGGTGGTCGCGCTTGTTTGGCGGCCATGGGTGCACGAAGGCCATCGGAAGCCGTACATGCTACCGGCGGCTGCCAGCGTTTTGGACACCACCCACAGGACGGACACCACCCGTAAGACCGAAACAGCCAACCCGGCGGGAAGAGTCGCGTCGCCCGGGGCGGTTGGGCTACCCTGGAAAATTACGCTGCCCGGCGTTGTAGATTCAGCCGGCGCCAGGTTTGCGCTGAAAAAAGGGCAACATGACAGCACCAGCAAGAAGGTGGACGACGTCGATACACATCTCCCGCCGGAGACTTTCCGGATCGATGCGACGCGGGACACGGTGGTCGAAACAAAGGGTGGGATCGTTTTTGCGATACCGGCGGGAGCTTTCCTGCTGGACGATGGCCAGGCGGCCGACGGCGCGATCCAGTTGCTGGTGCGGGAGGCGCTTGATCCGGCATCCATCATCCGGGCCGGGCTTTCAACCCTATCGGGCGACCAGTTGCTCGAAAGCGGGGGTATGTTCTCGGTCAACGCCAGCAAAGATGGCAAGGCGCTGAGGATGGACCCTGCCCGCGGTGTCTATGCCGAAATACCCACGGACTCCGTAAAACCAGGTATGCAGCTCTATTCGGGCAAGCGCCTTACCGACGGGACGATCGACTGGGTCAATCCGCAATCTTTGGAACATGATCTCGTGCCGGTAGATATGCAGACCCTTGATTTTTATCCGCACCCCTACCTGGATTCACTTCGATCCTGGGGATATAATAGCAGGACTAAAGCGTTTACGGATAGCCTGTACTATTCCTTTGCCCAGCTCTTTGGGTCGGACCAAGGGACAGGGGTAGTGACGTTTCGCGATGAGACAATTATGCCTGGCGCCCCTCAGCGAAGCGATGACCGGCAAGTCACAGACACCGTCTACCCCCAACGTGACAGCACTTCGAACCGCCGGGATCTGCCCTGTAACATCAACCCCGCGAAAATAAAGGCGATCTGGAATAAACAGTTTCAAAACACGCTCCTGGCAACGCGGGAGTTCGAAGAGAGGTTGCGCTGGATCCATCGTACGGGAAACGGCGCCATTCTCGACCTATACGTGAGCCACCTGGATCGCAACCTTTCGGACATAGACTCGATGGCCGCTAAATTGTTGACCCGTCAAGGCAAAAAAATGCTCAGCGAAAAGTTCCGTTACTTTCATGACAGGAAAGACGGAAAAGTCCGAAATGGTTCCGGACAATTCCAACAACTCAGGGACTATTACCAGCAAAAGGAGAAGCTCTTTACGGAAGCAGCGGTACAGACGGAAAGGGAATTCCGGGCCACGCAGGCCGAAGCCGACCGGAGACGACAGGCGCACCAGGAAGACTCGGTCTCGCGTGTGTACTGGAACTACAAGCAGGAAATGGCTTTTAACCTTAGCAGGGTCTGCCGTCAATTGGGTTACGATCCGGCCCTCGCGGTCCGGCCGCCTGCCCGATACGTCTATCGCGCACGATTGAGCATTCTTGGCTGGTGCAATCTCGATAAGGCGGTCGGGAGTGCTACGAGGGACCGGGTCACAACCAGTATCATAGACGCTCAGACAGGAAAAAACGCCATCATCAGTTACTCGCCGCTAACAATCCAGGTGAGCGGGTCCGAAGCGTACGATCGCGTTAACGTTTATTTGTTGCCGGACAAGCTCAGCAGCTTTATCAGGTTATCCGGCGACAATAAAAAGTACGAAGGCAAGCTAAATGATGGCATGACATACAACCTGGTTTGCATCGCTTATAAAAAAGAACAGGCATTTTATCATTACGAAAGCAATATCGGCGCCGGCGACCATCCGCCGTTGATGCCGGATATGATCGGCGCGGCCGAGTTGGATCGACGCCTGAATTTGGTGGGCAGGGGCACCCAGGCCGTCGATATACAAAAGGAAAATGACTGGTTCAGGTTCGAGTTCACCGACCGGACAAGACAGGAAAATTGGGACAGGACGAATGCGTTGCGGTGTACTGTCATGCGCCTGCTTTTCCCCTGTCTTTTGTTAAAAGAGCGAGAATGCCAGTTCATGTATTAGCGATGCGAACCCACACCCTTGTGCCTTTACCGGGTTCGCTGTGGATAGTGAGAGCGGCATTGATGGATGCGGCGCGTTCGCGCATCCGGATCAGGCCCGGCTGGCGTTCGAGGAGCAGGGGATCGAAGCCTTTGCCATTGTCCTGAATAGTCATTTCGATATAATCGCCGAGGTCCTCGATGCTGATGTTTACTTCTCCGGCTTTGGCATGGTTGAGGACGTTGTTCAGCGATTCCTGGCAGATACGAAACAGGTCGATCCTGACCTCTCCACTGAGCCGTGCTTCGTCGTAAGACGTCTGAAAGCTGCAGGGGATACCATTCAGGATGGTGAATTCCCGGCAGTACCAGTCGAGCGTGGCGTCGAGGCCAAGGTGATCGAGCATGTTCGGGCTGAGCGAGAAGGACAGGCGACGCAGGGTGGTGACAAGAAGATCCGAGACCTTCCAGGCGTTTTCCAGCCGGCTCTTTGCCAGCGGCCTGAGTTCGTGTTCATGGCGTCTGACGAAGTCGATATCCACTTTCAGAACGGAGGCCAATTGCGCCAGTTCCTCATGCAGTTCTCTTGCGAGGTATTTCCGGTCCTCTTCCATACTGCTCTTGAAGTGGGTGGCAAGGCTTTTGAACTTATGATAGGCGCCCTCGATCTCCTCCTCAAGTTTCTTTCTTTCGGTGACCTCTTTAGCAATGGCAAAGACCTCCTCATTGTCCGGGAAATAAATGGAGGTCCACTCCAGCCAGATGGTATCGCCTGCTTTGGTGATATAGCGGTTGCGGAAATTGATAAGGGACTTGCCGGCCAGCAGCTCTTCGCGTTGCTGGAGCGTTTGCTGCATATCATCGGGATGCATGAAAGAAGAGACGTGCCGGCTCATCAGCTCCGACTCTGTATAACCGAGTTTTTCGATCACGGCGCGGTTGACCTTCCTGAAATAGCCGTCTTTGCCGACTATACAGACGAGGTCAGGTGTCATCTCGAAAAAAGTGTCTATCCGAAATCCGGATAGCTGAGTACGATCTGATTCCAAATTAGTAGATAATAGGCACTAATATAAGTAAAACGCCGTATATTAACCAGATGAGATACCTGCCTTTTCTGGATGGAAAATATGTTGTGACCCCAGGGTTAAATGCCATGACCAAGGCGGACGACTGCGAGCAGTTCGTGTTCCAGCTGGACGACCAATATGAGGGCTTTATGGACAATAAGCGCAGCTGTCGCGAAGAAGATGTTAACAAATATTATGTCGAGGAGAATTTTAATGCTGGGACGGCAGTTGCCGTCAACCAGTTTTTTGTCAACCGCCTGGTAAAAGAATATCCCGAGGTGTTTGTGTTTACTTTCGAGGGAGGGCAATTCAGCCTGTTGAACAAGCGGAAACAAGAAAGGCTGACCTGGGCGGCCGATTGGAGAAGCTGTGAGCAGCCCCGTTGGCAGTCTTTGTTTGAAGGGCTTTGCCACCAGGTGCAAGAAGATATTGCTATTTGTCAATTAGAAGGTGAGCGGGACTGGCTTGCGGCCATCCATCTTTCAGCTCCCAATCATTGGGCACCTGCCGATAAGATCGGGAGGCCTTTTGGCATGGTACATGGGCCTGTAGCCGGGATGGAGAAATTAAACCAGTCCTATTTCAAGATGCTGCTCACGGCAGTGCAGAAGGGGCCGTTCTTTCGGTTTGCATGGGGCCTTGCCACTGACACCCGGTTGAATCATCATCCCCTGGCGCCGTCCGGCGTCGACCAGGCTTTCTGGCAAGGGAGGCAGGTAGCCGTGGCTTCGAGCGAAGACATCTGGGTCCGCGTCGAGCGACAGACTATTTCAGGGCTACCAGAATGCAATGCTTTCTTTTTTACGATCCGTACTTATTTCTATCCGATTGACTCGCTATCGGCGGAAGAGAAGAAAGCGCTGTTGACGGCTGTGGAGGGTATGTCGGCAGAGTCCCTCGTTTACAAGGGGCTTGTCGGCAGTGTGGATAATCTAAGAGCGTGCCTGTCCGATGTAAATCTTTAGGGCCGACTCGATCTCATTGATCCGGAAGGGTTTTGAAATAAAATTATTCATGCCGGCCTGCAGGCATTTCTCTTTGTCCTGGGGCATGGCGTCGGCGGTGAGAGCGACGATGGGCGTCTTACCGAGTGGATTGGGAAGCCGGCGGATGATCCGCGTCGTCGTGTAGCCGTCCATATCGGGCATATTGATATCCATAAAGATCAGGTCAGGTTGTTTGTGGGAGAGCACTTCCAGCGCTTCTCTTCCGTTGGCGGCCTGTATGACCTGGAAGCCCATGCGCGTCAACAGCTCCGTTATCAGCAGCAGGTTCATCGGGTCGTCCTCGACTACGAGGACGGAAGCGCTTTCGGTGAGGCTATTGATCCTGGGAATGGCGGGATTGATCTCGTGGTGTTGACCGGGGCTCTCCAGCAACGAGAGCAGCACGTTGCTTATCTCCTTCAGTTTTACGGGTTTTTGTAAAAAGATGTGGATGCCGGCGGCCTTGGCCTCCCGCTCATAGGACATTTTTTCCAGCGAGGACAACATGAGCATGACAGGCTGCGTGTCGTCCCGTTCCTTCTTTTTTATCTCGCGTGCAAGGGTGATGCCATCCATTTCCGGCATCTGGTGGTCGGTGATGATCAGATCGAAGGGCTGTCCATCGCTTATAGCCCGGTCGATGGCCGCCAGTGCCTCTTTTCCGCCGCTGCAAATCGCACAAGGGATATACAGGTATTCGAAGATCCCCTGCATCAGGAGCCGGTTGGTGGCGTTGTCGTCCACTACCAGCACTTTTTTTAGTGAAGACAGGGGACGTGGAGCCGGCATCGGTTTGTCCTCGATGATCTCGAGCGGCAGGGAGAACGTAAATTGGCTTCCCCTGCCCGGCAGGCTCGACACTTCAAGTTCGCCATCCATCATTTGTGCGAGATTCCTTGATATCGTAAGGCCAAGACCGGTTCCGCCGTATTTGCGTGTAATGGACGTATCTGCCTGGGTAAAGCTTTCGAATATTTGGTCCAGTTTCTCCGCGGGGATGCCGATACCGGTATCCTTTACGCTGATGATCAGCATGCAATACCGTCTGTCGTCGTCTTCCCGGATCAGGTATTCGGCTTTTACTTCTACGAAGATCTCGCCTTGTTCGGTGAATTTGATCGCATTGCCCAGGAGGTTGACCAGTACCTGTCTGATCCTGACGGCATCGCCCAGCAAACGGGCGGGCAGGTTGGGGTCGACGCGACAAAGCAGCTCGAGTTGTTTTTCGAAGGCCTTGATGGTCAGCATATCGACGGCTTCCTCGGCCAGCCTGGCGGGCGAAAAGGCGGTCCTGTCGATCTCGAACTTTCCGGATTCGATGCGCGAGAAGTCGAGGATATCGTTGATAAGCGTCAGCAGGTTATAGGCAGATCTACGGACGTTGTCCAGGTAATCGCGTTGTGTGGGCTGCAGTTCGGTAGTAAGGACGAGGTCGTTAAAGCCGATGATACCATTCATGGGCGTTCGCAATTCATGGCTCATGTTGGCGATGAATTCGCTTTTGGCCCTGTTCGCGCTTTCGGCGTCTTCCTTTGCCCGGATGAGTTGCTGCTCGGTCTCTTTTTGTTCGATGACGGCGGCGAGGGTGCCGGAAAAAGAACGGAGGATGGAGAAGTCTGCTTCGGTCCATTGGCGGCGTTTGCTACAGTCGTTAAAGGTCACGAAGCCCCAGAATCGATCACCCACAAAAATGGGGATGGAGGCCAATGACCTTACCGCCCGGCCGGCCAGGAGCGTTTGCAAGCCCTCGTCTTCTAGCTCGCCGACGTTTCCGCAGTAGATCTCGTTCCGGCTGAGCGTCTCCATTACAAAGGGCATACAGGAGCTGGGTATATGCTGCATGGATGGACAACGGTATTCGACTATATCGGTTGACCGGTCCCAGGCGGCGAGTTGATCGATGAAGACCACATTCCGGCCTTCGGTGTTGTTGCAATAGATGTTTACGCGATCGAGGTCCATCCTGAAGCCTAAGAAAGCGATGACCTTGCCGACTGCGGCTTCGAAGTCGTCGTTGCGGATGAGCTCGACCGTGGCGACGGCTATGGCCTGAAGCATACGATCTTTTCTGCGCAGGTCTTCTTCGGTGCGTTTGAGTTCGGTGATATCGTGTACAAAACAGAGGACGCCGGATACGGTACCGGCCTCATCTTTGAGCGGCACGCGAACGGTCGTAACGACCTTTTCGGTTCCCTTGATGGAGATCAATTGTTCGGCGATGCGCGCTGGCTTGCCGGTCGTTATTACTTCCTGTTCTTCGGCCCATAGACCGGCCAGGCCTTTCTGCGGATTGCCAAGGACGATCTCGCGGTCCATTCCTATTTCGAGCTGCGTTTTGTTGCGATAGTAGTCGGGTGTCATGCCATTCCGGTCGGCAAAAGCCTGGTTGACCATCTGGTAGCGGTGTTGGCGGTCCATGATGAAGATCAGGTCAGGAGTGGAATCGATCATAGTCCGGAGAAGACGTTCCGACTGCCGGGACTCCGAGAGAGACTGAGCCATGCGGGAGAGTGACCTGCGCTGACGGAAGTACGCGACTGACAAAATGAGTACGGACAACAGCAGGAACGATATGACTATAAGTATAAGCGTGCCGTAAGTTAGGCCAGACGGGGCTTTCGCTCTTCGGGTCGTGGAGAATATCGGAGAAATTAGATACTTATACTTAGCAGTTATATATGTCGGGGGCCGTGGCGCGTCCTCCCGGGGCAAAATTGCCGACCCACTCTGCCATCCCCAAACCCGAAGCCCGAAAAAAGTTTGATCATTTTGGATAGTTGGTGGTAATGTGGTGAGCATCCGGGAAATCCCAGAGTTTGGCGCCGCCCTTGATGCCGTCTTCGTTGGTGAAGAGATGGATATTGTTCTCCAGGGGAATGGTCAGGCCCGATGCGTTGCCGCCTCCCAGATAGAGGCGATCGTAATTGAAGACGGTCTTGAGGATCTCCAGCACCTTCCCTACCCGCTTGTTCCATTTTTCCTTGCCTTCTTTTTTCATAGCCCTATCGCCCACATAGGCGTCATAGTCCTCGTCCTTACGGATGGGATGATGGGCCAGTTCGAGATGGGGCAGCAAGTAGCCGTCCATGACGCAAGCCGTACCCACCCCGGTCCCCAGGGTCACAGCCAGTTCGAGTCCTTTGCCGCTGACCACGCCGAGGCCGAGCTGATCAGCATCGTTGACGAGTCTCACGGGTTTTCGGAGGGCATTGCTGATCTGCTGTCCCAGGTCGATCTGTTTCCACCGTTCATTGCCGAGGTTGGGCGCGGTAAAGACCACGCCATTTCGGATATAGCCGGGAAATCCAACGGAGACCTTTTCATATTCGGGCATATCCCTGACCAACTGCAGGATGGTCTGGACAACAGCCTCCGGGGTAGCCAGGTTGGGCGTGTCCAGCTTGCTGTATTTGACTTGCTCTTCGCCTTTCGGGTTGAGGATGTTTCCTTTGATGTGTGAACCGCCGATGTCGATTGCGAGGATATTTCCGTTGGATGCCATGAGACGAAGATAACAAATTATGGGCCAGGGCAATCCACCGGTTCCCGGCGTTTCTGGCATGTTTTCTTTGGGGCCCGCTGCCAGGCTGGCACCGTAATTTTACTACGTATAACCCCCTATGTGGTGCGGGAATTCGGAAGTATATTTGGGCTCGGTTTGCAGCTTTCCGCAAATGAAAAACCCTAATTACCCGTACCCACGGAAAGCTGCAATGATCAATATCCCACGCCAATATTCTATGGAACGCTGAGCATTTAATAATCCATTCCTGGGGCCGGCATTGTTTTACCCTAACATTAAAACGATGTTGACATCCAATGTGCCTTTTTGCATTTACAGTGTAGCCTTTATGATAGGGCTTCCTTCGGCGGCTAATCCCGGCCAGCCAACTACGGAAACAGGGAAGAATGTGCTGTATAAAACAAGCACGGCTAAGCTAACCAAAAAGAAGAACGACAAGATCTCCCTGACGCTTGACAACAAGCAGGGGATGAAATTCGTGAACACCTATATCAGGAACAATGATGCGTGTCTTGTGCATGTAAAGGGAAGAAGCGAAGGTCCTTTTGAGATCATCGATTCTGTTCTTCGTCATTATGGCCTGCCCCTCCAATTAAAATACCTCGCGGTGATCGAGAGCGAGCTGAAGCCGTCGGCCGTTTCCCGTGTCGGCGCCAAGGGTCCCTGGCAATTGATGCCCCGGACGGCGCATGTATTGGGGCTGACCGTCAATCACAAGAGCGACGAACGTCAGAACTATTACCTGAGCACGAGGGCGGCGGCGAAATATTTGCGGGACCTGCACCGGCAATTCGGTGACTGGCTGCTTGTTCTGGCCGCTTACAATGGCGGGCCTGTCCCGGTCTATCGGGCTATCCGCAAGGCGCATTCCCGGAATTTCTGGGTGTTGGAAAAGTATCTTCCTGCGGAGTCGAGGCAGCATGTAAAGAAATTTATCGCCACCACCTATTATTTTGAAGGTGATGGGAGCCTGCAGGCCACGGCCGCATCGCAGCCCCGGCAGTTGGCCAGTTCTGTGGTGATGAGGAGCCCCGTGAGCCCGGCGAGTAAGACCCGGGTGAGCCCCGCGGGCCCTGTGAACAACCCGATTGCCGCTCCGCCTGAAACCGACAACGAGCGTTTTAACCGGCTCATGGAGGAATCAGCCAGGTCGCTGAAATCCAGTAATGAGCTATTGACGAACTAAAGCCGCGCGAGTGTAGGATAATCGGTGTAGCCCTTGGCGCCTGCCGTGTAAAAGGTGGTAACGTCGGCCACATTGAATACCTGGGCTGTCGCGATCCGCCGGTCGAGATCTGGATTGGCCAGGAAGGGTTTCCCGAAAGCCACCAGATCGGCGAATCCGCCATTTAGCGCCGCTTCGGCCGTTTCCGGCGTCATTGCGTTACACTGTATAATGGTTCCGCCGAATGTCTGGCGTATAGCGCCGAGCGTTGCCTGCGGTATTTTTGTTGTTACTGCCACGTGGACGTAGGCGATACCGATCCTGTCCATTTCCTGTGCCAGGTAACGGTAGGTCTCCTGTACATCCACTTCTGGGTAAGGCGGCTGGTCGCCGAAAGTATTGAAGGGTGAAAAGCGGATGCCGATCTTTTCGGCCCCGATCGCTTCGGCGATGGCTTCGGCCATCTCTATGGCGACTCTCACGCGATTTTTGATGCTGCCGCCGTAATCGTCTGTCCGGGTGTTGACGCTGGGGTTCAGGAACTGTTCGATGAGATAGCCGTTGGCGGCATGCAGCTCGATACCGTCGAAGCCGGCGGCGACTGCGTTTTTGGCGGCTTGCACGTGCTCATCGATCACTTTCCTGACGCCTTCCGTCGTCAGGGCTCCTGGTTCCGAAAAATCCTGCATACCCGATCCATCGGTCCATATCTGGCCGGCGGCCCTGATGGCGGAGGGTCCGACCAATTGACTTCCTTCGGGCAGGTTGTTGGTATGACCGATCCTTCCGGTGTGCATGAGTTGTACAAAGAAAGTACTGTTGCCGGCTTTTACGCCTGCTGTCGCCAATTTCCAGCCTTCGACCTGGGCAGCGGAGAATATCCCGGGTATCCTGGCGTAGCCGAGCCCTTCGGGAGAAGGGGACGTCCCTTCGGTTATGATGAGACCGGCGCCTGTCCTCTGGGTATAGTATTCGGCCATCAAAGCGTTGGGTATATTATCGATAGCCCGGCTGCGGGTCATGGGCGCCATGACCAGGTGGTTTTTTAATGTAAGCGGGGCTTTAGCGTAGGGGGCGAGAATTGGATTCATGTTTTGCTATTTGGCCGGAGTGATGCGCGCAACCCAACCGCCGCCGGGGGCAAGGTGGAGTTGCAGTTTATCGCCAGATCGAATGGTTAGTTTTTCCTTTGTATAGTCGGTGGCATCCCGACCGGCATTGATGCCGTCCTTATAGACCACGGCTTCATACCTCCCGGGGGGAAGGAAGGCAAGGTTGATGGTAGCATCCCGGGGAGTCCAGTTGGTGAGGGCGCCAACGAACCAGGTGTCGCCTTTTCGGCGGGCCAGGGCAAGCCACTCCCCTACCTTTCCATCCAGGGGAACGGTCTCATCGAAGGTAGTCGGCACACTGGTAATAAAGTCCAGGCATTCGCTCTCGCGCATATAGATAGTCGGGTTGTCGGCCAGCATCTGCAGCGGCGCGTCGAATATCACGTATTCCGCCAACTGCATACAACGCGTGCCCTTGCTCATGGGATTGTCGTTGATGGGCCGGTAGGCGTCCTGTGTAGCGTTGCGCATGGCGCCGGGCGTATAGTCCATGGGACCGGCCATCATGCGGATGAAGGGTATCGTCACGACGTAACGGGGTTGATCTTCGTTGGCCCATTTGAAATTTTCCAATCCTTTGACCCCTTCGTAGCCGATGACATTAGGCCAGGTACGCTGCAGGCCTGTGGGTTTTGATGTGCCGTGGTAGTCGACGAGGAGTTTGTATCCCGCGGCTTTTTGCGCGATCGCATAGGTAGACGCGATGGCGACCTGGTCATCCCTGTCGATAAAGTCTATTTTAAAACCCTTCACACCCATGTTCGCATAGAAGGGAAAGGCTTTATCCATTTGCGTGTTGATGGCGTACCAGGTGGCCCAGAGGATGACGCCGACGCCCTTTTGTTTGCCATAGTCGATGATCTCCTGCAGGTTGATCCTCGGGGATTGCTGCATTAGGTCGAGATCGTTCGACCAGCCCTCGTCCATGATGATATAAGAAAGGTGGTTTGCAGCGGCGAAATCGATATAATATTTGTAGGTGGGGGTGTTGATACCGGCCTTGAAATCGACGTGCGAGACATTCCAGTTATTCCACCAATCCCAGGCTACCTGGCCCGGCTTTATCCAGGAGACGTCCGTCAAACGGGGAGGCGATGCCAGTTTCTGTATGATGTCCTGGTTCAGCAAATCCTTATCCTGCTCGCTGATCACGATGACGCGCCATGGGAAGTTTCGGGTGCCGGTCGTTTTGGCGATGTATGGAGCCCTGTTATTTGGGATATAGTTTATGCTGTGTAGCTCCGCGTCGAGAGGATACGGGGCATAGACGCCTTTGAGTCCTTTTTGCGTGGCATTGAGATCGAGGTACATGCCGGGGTAGTCTTCGAGATCGGCTTCGAGGACGGCCACTTTCCTGTTCTGGCCAATATCCACCAGCAGGGGCAGGAAGGCGAGAGAGTCTTTCGGGAACTGCGAAAGGTTTATTTCATGGTAGAGTGCTTCGAAAGAAGAATTGAAATTTTTCCCCGCGCGATAGTCCCACTGGATAGGGATGAAGGCCTTGTCGTCGTCCGCGAAATTGAAATTGGCTGTTTCGTTTGTTATGATGAGGTCGCCTTTTCTGCTGGTCACGAAGCGATAGGCCACGGCATCGTCGTATACGCGGAAGAGGATGCTGTAGTCGCCCTTGCATCGGAGCGTCAGCTGAGTATAGTGGTCCCGGATGGTGGTTTTTTTATAGTCGATGGGTGTGATCGTCGCATCCACGGTTTGGGTGGGGGCCGCCAGGACCCGGGCATTGTCGCCCAGCACCTCGCCGTTATCCAGTTGTAGGGAGATTGCCGATGGAGTGATGATGGGCTGGCCCTTTTGATCGACGGACCAGCGGATGTGCTCGTCTACGGTCACCGTGACGACGGTGGAACCATCCGGCGACTTTACCCGATAGGTTTTTGGGCTGCCGGCATACAGGAAGACCGGCAAAGAAAGGGCGAGCGATAAAAGGAGTTTTCTCATGTTTGACGGGTGTTGTACCCGCCAAATATATTACAGTTTTGCACTTTTCTCCTTGTTTTTGATGACGATCATTTTGACGATCTTTCCGTCCTTCACGGTGAAGAAATAATCCAGGTAGGTAGGATCGGGCGATTTGCTCTTATCGTAATTGCCGTCCGTGAGCGCCGTGACAAAATAATCGCCATAGTGTTCAACTGCTTCATAGATCTCGAATGTGACCTTATCGCCGATCATTTCCTTATCGCTCCATTTTTTAATCGCATCCGTTCCCCAAAAATTACGGGCGAAATCGTTTACCAAGGCATCTTTGGCAAAACACGAGATAAAGGCGCCGCCGTCATGGTCATTGATTGCTTTGATAAAGTTTTTGACGATGGCGGGTAATTCAATTTTTTTAGACTTGGTATTCAATTTTAATGGTTAACAAAACTGATACCCCAAAATTATGCCCGCCCGGCTATCTGGCTGTTGAGCCGGACGTCCATATCCTGTTGCTAGTAGGTCAATTTTTGTTCCTGGTATTCTCTGGGGGTGATTTTGAATTGTTGTTTGAAGGCCTGGGTAAAACTGGAGTGGTTCTCATAGCCCACTTTTTCGAATACCAGCCCTGGCTTCTCGGCAGGGTTCCTGAGGAGATCGGCGGCCAGCCTGATCTTCTGTTCAACCAGCCATTTCACCGGTGAGGTGCCGTAGAGCCTGGTAAATCTGCGTTTAAAGGTCGATAGGCTGGTATTGCACAAGAAGGCCAGATCTTCCACCGTTAAGGGGTTGCATATATTACTTTCCACGGCTTTTCTCAATTGCATTTCTTCATCGTCGTCTGCTGCCAAAGACAATGATTGCAGTTTTACTGTATCCAGTTTCAACAGATACAACAAGAGCTCTTCCAATTTCAGCTGCCTGAGTTCAGGGGTCTCTGATGCCGGCGACTGAAGCAATAATTGCAGAGAAGATGCATAATTACTTATAAATGCATCCTGTCGCCAGGAAAGTATGGTCGTTTTATGTTTTGAGGTGTCGGTTTTGAAAAGCGACTGATGCTTTATCAGAAAATCCATAAATACCTGGTTGGTAAAATAAAGCACGACGCTGCTGAATAGTCCCTTTGCCGGCAAGGCTTCGGAGATCAGGCAATTGCCTTTGGAAAGGATCATCAATTCACCGGCCACCAGGTCGGTTTTATCTGCGACATTCGTAATGCTCTTATACCCGCTGATGATGATATCGACCATATTCTGGTGTAAAATAGCCTTGTTCTGTCTCGAACTGACGCCGGATCGATAGGAGCGGATGATGACCGGCGCTCCATGTTCTTCGGCGGAATCGAAGTCGTCCGGGAGGTTGTAGATCTTCACAGTCAAATATAAAGAAATACCCACAAACGGGAGGGCGCTGCGCCGCAGCCGGAAGGATTAGTTTTGTAACTTCAGGACCGATCCCCAAACCTACAAACTGTGAAAAAAATCAAGATCTTACATCACCTGGCATTTTTTGCCTTTCTGATCCTGGCCGGGTCATGCGGTTGCAAAACCCCTGTCGTCCCGCCCGACAGCATCGATCGGACGGCTGAAGATTCGGCCGTTCGCCCCCAAAAGGATTTTTACACCTATGCCAATGGAGGCTGGATCAATAGAACGACAATCCCGGCCGCCTGGGGCACTTGGGACGGGTTCCAGATCCTCGTTGAGCAAAACCTCGCCAGTCTCCGCGGCATCCTGGATTCCGTGTCCAAACAACCGGGGCTTTCCAGGGGAACCATCGAGCAGCAGGTCGGGGATCTCTACAGCAGTTTCATGGACTCTTCCGGGATCGAAGCAAGAGGCCTTCAGCCACTAAAGGAATATTTGACCAGGATCGGCGCGATTCAAAATGTGCGGGGAATTCTTGACGAGGTAGCGCTGGAACAAAAAGAAGGCTGTACGCCATTGTTTTCCCTCCACGTGAGTGCCGATGACAGTAACAGCAATGTCGAGATAGCGCATTTCGAGCAGGGCGGCCTCGGACTTCCCAACCGGGATTATTATTTCAACCAGGATTCTTCTGTGTTAAAGGTCAAACAGGGCTATCAACAATATATAACCAGTGTTTTTGTCCTAAGCGGAGAACCCCTGGCCCAGGCCTCGACGGACGCCCTTGCCGTCATAAAAGTAGAGGCTGCGCTGGCGCAAGCATCAAAACGGCCAATAGGCCTCCGGGATCCGCTCGCCAATTATCATAAATTCACCGTCATTCAGCTAAACCGACTGACCCCTGGATTGTCCTGGAAGGAATTCCTGGCAAAGCTCCGGATCAACGCTGATACCGTGCTGATGGGTCAGCCCCAGTTTTACCAGGGAATGTACCAGGCCTTGCAAAAGCTTCCCTTGAAAGATTGGAAGGCATATTTGACTTTTCACCTCGTGAATCAATATGCCATTGCATTGAGCAAGCCCTTCGTGGATGCGGGTTTCGGCTATTATAGTTTACTGAGCGGACAGAAAGAAATGCTTGCCCGATGGAAACGGGCCTGTAATGTTGTGGATCAACAATTGGGCGAAGCCCTCGGTCAGCTATACGTAAAGCGCTATTTCCCGGCCGCCGCCAAACAACGCATAGCAACCCTCGTAAACAACCTGCAGGCGAGTTTTTCGGACCATATCCAGGGGCTGGATTGGATGACCGACTCCACCAAACAAAAGGCCCTCGCCAAATTGCATGCGATCGTCAAAAAGATCGGCTATCCCGATAAGTGGATAGACTACAGTTCCCTATCCATCGGCCGGGACGATATCATCGGCAACCTGATCAATTGTGGTAAATTCGAATACCAGCGCCAGGTCCATAAGATCGGCAAACCGGTCGACCGTTCAGAATGGACCATGACCCCTCCAACGGTGAATGCCTATTATAGTCCATACAGCAACGATGTCAATTTTCCGGCCGGCATTCTCCAACCGCCTTTTTTCTTCAAAGACGGGGACGATGCAGTCAACTATGGCGCCATCGGGATGGCCATCGGTCACGAATTGACCCATGGATTCGATGACCAGGGACGTCTTTATGATGCAGCCGGCAACCTAAAGAACTGGTGGACCCCGCAAGACTCTGCACGCTTTGTACAAAAAGCCAGTCTCGTGGTGCGACAGTACAATGACTATGTAGTGGTTGATACGTTCCACATAAACGGAGCGTTGACGCTTGGGGAAAATATTGCGGACATCGGCGGGCTCTCGATTGCCTACAGCGCCTTTAAGAAAACAGCACAGGGCAAAGACAGCATCCGTATCGACGGTCTTACCCCAGACCAACGCTTCTTCATAGCCTTTGCACAGATGTGGCGCGCAAAAGATCGCCCGGAGAGAGACAGAGCCCTAATATTGACCGACGGACATTCGATGCCTCAATTCCGGGTGAATGGCCCGGCTTCCGACCTCAACGCGTTCTATGAGACCTACAACATTCAACCTGCCGACGGGATGTACAGGCCCGACAGCCTGCGACCGCATATCTGGTAGTTTTCCAGGTAATGATCCGTCGCCCGTGGATTTCAACTGAGGACTATCCCGTCCCGGAGGGCCTGGTTATAACGGGTCTTGTTAAAGGAATAGAGGTGGGGGGAACGGTGGGCGCCGATGCTGCGCTTTTCGGCCAGTTTGTTCAGCAGACCGAGGGCCAGCAGTTTTTTTGGAAAGTTACTTACGTCCAGTTTTTTCCCCAGCAGGGTCTCATAGAGTGCCCTGATCTCGGTAAGGGTGAATTTCCTGGGCAGCAGGTTATAGCCGATAGGGTAATGATAAAGTTGAAGCCGCATCGTGTGCAGGGCTTCTTTGACCATTTCGTCGTGGTCGAATTCGAGCCCGGGCAATTTTTCGATATCGAACCAGGCGCAATCGGAGCTGAAGAAATCAGTATGCAATATGGTCTTTGAGAAGTCCGTAATAGCATAAAAGCCTACCGAGATAGTCTGGTCGAGGAGCCAGTTGCTCTTCCCGTCAGGTATACCCGTTACCTTGGCCCAGGCCTCCGCGTCGAATTTGCTGATCTGCGCGCGGTCGGGATCGCCAAAGGTCTTGAATTGTTGAAGGAACAGGTTGTCAATGCCGGTGCGTTCCCGGACGATACGCGCGGCCGCCTCGACAAGGGTCTCGGTACGCTTGATATAGCCGCCGGGCAGACACCAGCCATTCATAAATTTATTCTTGATCAGGAGCAACTTGAGCTGTTGGTCGTGATAGCCGAGAATGGCACAGTCGATCGACACGTGCGGCACATAATGCAAGTGACCATTGAGCACAAATTCCCGGAATTCCGCTTCGCTGTCCATGTTCCAAAAGTAGTATTCCCGACGCAATCGCCGCGGAAAAAATTTATTTGGTTAAATCTACTAAATGAATTTACTTTAATTAGTATTTTTTACTAATTAAACGATTTTGCATGAAAGCCAACAGGAGAGCATTTATCCGTAGCGCTGCTTTAAGCGCTGCGGGTATAGCAGTTGCGGGCTCGCTTCCCGACACACTGCTTGCCAATACAAAAAACGAACTTCCGCTTGGGGGCGCCGAAAAGCCGGCGCACACACGGTCCCCGGCCGACGACCTCTTTTTCAAGATCGCGGTTTCACAATTTTCCTTCGCCAGTCAATTCTGGACCAAACAGCTAGACCCGCTCGACTTCCCTGCCAAGGCGAAGGAGCTGGGGATACCAGGTCTCGACTATTGTTCCATGTTCTTTGCCGACAAGGCAAGAGACGCCGCTTTTCTCAGCCAGCTGAAAAAGCGGGCTGCCGATGCCGGCAGCTACAACCTGCGGATCATGGTCGACGGGGAAGGTGTACTCGGTGACCTGAATGAAGCCAACCGGCTAAAGGCGGTGGAAAACCATTACAAATGGATCGAAGCGGCGGCCAGCCTTGGCTGCCCGATGATCCGCGTCAACGTGGAGGGAGAAGGCGACCCCGCGGCCGTGGCGAAAGCCGCTGTGGACAGCCTGGGCCGGCTTATCGATTATGGCGGCAAACATGGCGGCATCGACGTGATCGTAGAGAACCATGTCGGCATCTCCTGCAATGGCGCCTGGCTTGCCGGCGTCATGAAACAGCTGAACAGCCCCCATGGCGGCGTCCTGGCCGATTTTGGGAATTTCTGTATCAACCGCACCAAGCCCGAAACGCAGGACATCGCGGGATACATGAAGACCAAATGCCTGGAAGAATATGACCGGTATAAAGGCATTACGGAGCTGATGCCTTATGCCAAGGGTGTGCACGCCAAGTCGCATGTATTCGATGCGGACGGGAACGACCAGGAAACGGATTTCTATCGCATGTTCAAGATCATCAGGCAATCGGGATTCACCGGCTGGGTGAGTGTGGAATACGAAGGCGGCTTGTTCAAGATGTATACCAAAGATGCGAAATACCTGGACGACTATCCCGGTACGACCGCCACCAAAAAACTAGTTGAAAAAGCCGGGCAAATGGCCTGATCCCTTCACCATTTATTTTTCTACTTATGCAGTTGATACAATCACCAACCGTGTATGACGTGGTCGTCATCGGATCAGGTGCCGGCGGCGGAATGGCTGGCTATGTGCTGGCTAATGCAGGCATCAAGGCGTTGATGCTGGAAGCCGGTCCTTTCTTTGACCCCGCAAAAGATTCGCAACAGTTAAAATGGTCCTATCAGTCGCCCCGCAGGGGCGGCAATGCCACCCGGCCCATGGGAGATTTCGATGCCGCCTTTGGCGGCTGGCAGGTCGACGGCGAGCCCTATACGCAGAAGGAAGGGTCGGAATTTCAATGGTTCCGGTCAAGGATGCTTGGCGGACGAACCAATCACTGGGCGCGCATCGCGTTGCGGATGGGTCCCAAGGACTTCAAATGCCGGACCAGTTACGGCTCGGGTGACGACTGGCCCATCACCTATGACGAACTCAAGGCTTACTATGACCGTGTCGACAGGCTGATCGGCGTCTATGGTTCCATGGAAGGGCTGGAGAATGATCCGGACGGCATCTTTCTGCCGCCGCCAAAACCGCGGCTTAACGAACTGTTCGTGAAAAAAGCCGCAACAGGTCTGGGCATCAAGGTCATCGCGGGGCGGGGCGCCGTCATGACCGCTCCCCTACCCGGTAACAGCGACAGACAGGCCTGCTTTTTCTGCGGTCAGTGCAATCGCAGCTGTAAGATCTATGGCGATTTCTCTTCGTCGTCCTGCCTGGTCATACCGGCCATCAAGACGGGCAATCTCGAGGTCCGACCCAACGCCTTCGTCCGCGAGATCCTGACCGATTCGTCGGGTCTGGCGACCGGGGTGTCTTATATCAACAAGGATGATATGCAGGAATACCAGGTAAAGGCAAAAGTCGTCATCCTGGCGGCGAGTACCTGCGAGTCCGCCCGGATCCTGCTCAACTCCAAATCCAGCGCACATCCCAACGGCCTGGCCAATGGCAGCAATGCAGTCGGCAAATACCTGCACGATAGTACGCAAGGCGGCGGCGCCGTCATCCTTCCGCAACTGATGGGCAGGCCACGTTTCAATGAGGACGGAGTAGGCAGCCTGCACCTGTATGCCCCCTGGTGGCTGGACAATAAGAAACTCGACTTCCCGCGCGGCTATCACCTGGAAATGTTCGGCGGGATGTGGATGCCGGGGTATGGCGGGTATTTTGGCTTCGAGGGTTCGCTCGTTCCGTATCTGAACGGCTACGTCCCCGGCCCCGATGGTAAGATGAAAGATGGCGGTGGTTTTGGCAGCTCGCTCAAGAACGATTACCGACGTTTCTACGGAACAATGGCCGGTGTGGGTGGCCACGGAACAGCGACGGCCAGCGCCGACAATTACTGCGAGATCGACCCCGCCGTCGTCGACAAGTACGGCATCCCGGTCCTGCGCTTCCATTACAAATGGACTTCGGAGGACATCAACCAGGCCAAACACATGCAGGAGACTACTGCGGCGATCATCAAACAGATGGGTGGCATCTCCCTTGTCCCCCCCAAAGGACCCGAGTCCAACTACGGGTTGGATAAGCCGGGCAAGGGCATCCACGAAGTGGGGACCGTGCGTATGGGTGACGATCCCAAAAAGGCACCGATCAACAAATGGGGTCAGGCGCATGAATGTAAAAATTTGTTTGTCACAGATGGTTCCATCTTTACGCAACAATCAGAGAAAAATCCCACGTTGACCATTTTGGCGCTATCCATGCGTACGACGGAGTACCTCATCCAACAAAGAAAACAACAGAATATTTAAATTATTTGTCATGAACAGAAGAGATAGTTTACGATTATTGGGCATCGGCACGCTGTCCGCGGGGGCCGTGTTCGAAGGCTGCCAGCCAAAGGCCGATTCCGCCGGCAAGGCCGAGGAGGGTGCACCGGCCTTCGATGAGACGGGCCGCCAGGATTTCGAGATCGCCCGTGACAAAGAACTGGCGCAGGAGAAATTTTTCGATGCGCATGAGATGGCCACTATCACATTGATCGCTGATCTCATCATCCCCAGGGACGAGCATAGCGGAAACGCTTCGGACGCGGGTGTTCCGGCATTTATTGAGTTCATCGTAAAGGATGAGCCGGTGCATCAGTTGCCCATGCGCGGCGGCCTGCGCTGGCTCGACATCCAGTGCCTCAATCGAAATGGAAAGGACTTCGCGGGCTGCACGCCCGACCAACGGATAGCCATGCTGCAGGAGATCGCCTATCCGATGAAGGCCAAGCCGGAGACGCAGCAGGGTGTGGCGTTTTTCAATAAGATCAGGGACCTCACCGCCATTGGTTTTTTTACCAGCAAGATGGGCATCGAAGACCTGGGATATAAAGGAAATTCGCCCGGCAAATGGGAGGGCGTGCCCGCCGAGGTGTTGAAGCAATATGGATTGGAGAACGTCTAGGTGTTTAATGCCCCGCCATTTAGGCTTTTAACGCCCCGCGGCCCACTCCCGGAATCGCGCCTTCGCTCCGGCGCCCGCGCCCGCTATATACAACAGGATCGCCCGCGGCTGCAGATAACCCGTTAGGGGAACCATGACCGTGGCCCCATTCCGCAACTCGAAAACAATCGTATCCCCGATCTTCGCCCCTCGGATCACATTATAGAAAGCCGCCCTGTCGCGCAAGACCTGACCATTGACGGCCACAACGCCATCACCGGTATGGAGACCGGCCTTTCCCCAGCAACTGCGGGGGTCGGTTAAAATGAGATGAAAGAGGCTGTCACCGGGAGGTTGCCAGACATAGATGCGAGTATCCGCTATCGGTAGTCCCTTGTCATCGACTGTAGGCTGCCAGGTGAGTTGAAGCCGAACGCCCAGCAGCCGCAGATAGGGGTCGAAGTCGAGGGCCTTGCCCTGATCAACATAGTTCTCGAAAAAAGGGCGCACCCTGGCGCCGCCGCCGGCATCGCTGACCGCCTGCTCCACGTCACGGGCATAAAAACCGGACCGCCCGCCAAAGCGTTTATACATCAGCCGTATCGCGTCGTCGAGAGATTGGCGGCCGCCGGTATTGCTCCGGATAAGCATATCGAGCAACGCGCCGATCAACTCGCCTTGCACATGCGTGCTCGCAGAATAGTCTCCGAGCGCCCCGGGCGGGGCATTGGCCGCGAGACTCACGACGGCAGGGGAAAATACCGTATTGCCAGTGTCCGCATAATACCTGCCGATCAGGGCCGACAAGTGGGCGAGACGTGTAGAATCTTCGCAGGGCAATCCCGCACGGCGGACCAGCAGATCGGCGTAGAACATGGTCACCCCTTCGCTAAACCAAAGGACGGCCGAACGCTCCTGCGGCCCATAGTTAAGATCGGTGTAGCCGGCAGGTTCGATATTCACTAAATTCCAGGTATGGAAGAACTCGTGCGCCAATTGCTCATACAGGTCTTGCATGCGATCCGCGAGCCCGGCCGCCGGGGCGCCGATCGTTACAGAATTAGCATGTTCCAGCGCCCCATAAACACCATCCACCAGCAGGAAGTCATAGTGTGCATAGGGCGTGCCTCCGAACAAACCAACCGTTTCCGCCACGATCTTTTTGATGCTGGCAACCATCGTGGCCGTGTCGAAAACCGGCCGCCCGGCAACAGGCAGGTAAGTGACGGTATAGGGGATATTCCCTTGCGTGAAATGCCATTGCGACAGATGACCCACTAATACCGGGCAATCCATCAGCATCTTAGCCGAAGATGCCTTAAACGTTTGAGGGTGGGCTGTCGGCTCCAGACCGGTTGCGATCGTCCATCCTGCCGGCAGATCGAAGTCGACCACTGCGGGGCTCTTCGTGCTTCCCACGAGGTAGAAAAAAGAATGGATATCGCCGACCAGGCCGCCATTCCGCGAGAGGAAAGGCTGGTGGGCGAAGCGATGAGGAGGCAGCTGGATGCTGTAGTTGACGACGGCCTGATCGCCGGGAATGGAGATCTCATATACCGCGCTATCGGTCTGCACTGCAGTTGTGTGTCCACGCGCCGCGGCTACGCGGAAATTTCGCACGAATCGATAGAATTTGTCGTCGTATTCATGGTGCGTCGCCATGGCCAGCTTAAACTGATGCGGGACGTATTGCAGTCGCATCTCGACATCGTATCCCGACGTATCGCCTTCGTGAACCGTCAATCGATAATGAATGACCTGGGCATGCGCCGGCAGCCAGCAACAAACGCCGGCGATGAAACAACCCAGCAAACAAATAACTGGACGACAACCCATGGCTATAGCAATTTAAACAAAATTGCGAAGCGGATTAGGCCTGTATGAGCTGCGGATCGATTAATTGATCGCTGTCCCCGTTTTAGCATCCACCCGGAAAAGACGCAAAGATCGCACGATCCCCTCATTTACACTGGCAATGCCCGCCGCCCAGAAGACACCCGGCAGGAGTACAAAAAAGGGCACGTAAAGCCGTTTGTTGGCGTAGTCTTTCGATCCCAGCACGGTGATGACACCCAGATCACGAGGAGAAGGCGATTCTTTCCCGTCTGAAGGCAGAGAGACGTGCTCCGTCTTGCATTTTCGTCTGATGAATTGCTGACCGGCATCGGGGGTTTGTCCTATTGCCTGAACGGCCAGGCAACAAAATAAAAGGAGGAAGGGGTTAGTCCGCATCGACAGGGTTTATTGCCGCCAAAGTAATCAAAACAAGTAAACATACAAAACGGACACTGCCAGGCCCCGAAATAGTGAACGCCCCATCAATTCGTAACCCGGCCCGATTTCTCGTTGAGGCGGAAAAAACGCAAGTGTCGCTCAGCCCCATCACTGAAACTGGTCTGGCCGAAGAACACCCCAACCCCCGTTATCGGCAATATATATGGAACGTGGATGCTTTTGTGCGATAAGTGGGTGGAGCCGAAGACGTAATATTGATGCTGGATGGAAAAAATGGGAAAGAGGCTGCCATCCATCATCACATACCGCTGCTGGCCGTCGCACAGCCCCCAAACAGAACGCGTATAATACATTTGACCGTCCGCATCGGGGATGCGCAATCCCAGATCACCCGACCCGTCTTTGGAAAGTTCATAGTTTGTGAGAGAAGGGCGGTTGTTCCTGAACTCCTGGACATTGGCGTAGACGCCCCTTACCAATTTGGTCGCGGTATCCATCGGATAATCATATCGTATTCTTCCGAAGGAATCGATCTGCTGCCAGGTAACAGGCTTTTTTACCGCAAGGTCGTAGTCGAGATCGAACGAAGCTATCTTGTCCATAAATGCGGAGAGCAGCTCCGGAATGCCGTGTTCCGCCATGACCGACGAGTTGATCGCCGACGCGGTCATAGCTGTATCAAAGAAGGTCAGCGGTATATAGCGATCCGAGTCCTTGAGATAGGCTTCGAGAAGGAAAGCGATATGCCAGGACTCATCGTAGGCCGTGAGATAATTCTGGAGCCTCCGAGCCTCGGAGATCCAGAGTTCCTTTATGACGACAAGCAGATCATGTTTCCCGTTTGGGCTGGAGTAGCCTGCATTCAGGTAATCGTCCAGTTGCTTGGCTGCGGGCACATGAAAAACAACCTCCTGCTGGTCGCGACGGCGATCATTTACCAGCCCGATCCTGGACGTATCGCGTCTCAGGTCCTGTACGGTGATATGAAATAATTCCGGTGGGAAGGGCGGTCTATTCGGGTCCAACCGCAAGGTTACATATTCGGTGCTGCATCTTTTTTTTATGAATTGCTGGCCGTCATCGGACGATTGGCCCAATGAATGGATAACCAGACCGCAAAATAAAGGGATCAAAAGGTTTGACCGCATAGATAAGGGTTGTCCTTACCAATATACTCAAAACAGGCAGAAAAGTATGGTAACCGTTTGTTAAGCCTTCCGTTTGAGTGTGAGGACGGTGATCTCGGGCCAGATACCCAGCCGGCCGGAGAAGGCCAGGAAACCAAAGCCCCGGTTCACATAGAGATAACGGTCTTTTTCGTTGGCGAGGCCGGCCCAGTCGAGATAGCGGTATTGAACCGGGCTCCATCGAAAGTGATCGGTTTCGACGCCCAGCTGCGCTCCGTGGGTATGACCGGACAGGGTCAGGTGGATGGTCGTGGGATGATACCTGATCTTATCCTCCCAGTGGGTGGGGTCATGTGACAGGCATATTTTGAAGGCGTCTTTGTCGACCCCTTGCAGGGCTTTGTCAAGATCGCCGACCTGGATGAATCCGCGTCCCCAGTTCTGTACGCCGATCAGCGCGATCCGCTGACCGTCTTTTTCCAGCACCATATTTTCATCGAGCATCAGCCGGTAGCCCAGGGTCTTATGGTGGGCTTTCAACCGTTCGAGGTTGGCGGCTTTTTCATCCTCGCTGGGCCATGTCACGTAGTCACCATAGTCGTGATTGCCCAAAATAGAGAACTGTCCAAAAGGCGCCTTTAATGCGCCGAAGCTATCAATATAGGGTTCGATCTCCCAGGCCGCGTTATTGACGAGGTCGCCGGTGAAGACGAAGAGGTCGCTGTTCTGGGCGCGTGCGAGGTCGATGCCTCTTTGTACGGCAGCCTTGTTGTCGAAACTGCCGGAGTGGATATCGGAGATCTGGGTGATCGTAAACCCGTCGAAGGCCGCGGGGAGGTCGTCGAAATAAAGGGTCACCCGGTGCAGGCGGTAGTCGTATTTGCCCCGTAACATGGCGTACAGGAAGCCTGCAAATGGAACGGCTGCGACCAACACCGCGGCTTCGCTTATGAAGCGGCGACGTGCGGGGATGAAGGGATCACCGGCACCGGTTCCATCGACGGGTATGCCCGACCGGGGTCTTGGGGCGGCTATGGCGCGGACCACCCCGTATAAAAGCCGGCCGATATCACCGACTAACAGCACCAGACAAAAAAACAGCTTTGTCAGCAAGAGGGTGAGAAAGAAGCTAAAGAGCCATTCGTGTACCGGCGTCATACCGGTCGCCGTCCTGAAACTGCGGATTGTGATAATGAGCGCCAGCCCCGTCCCCACCGAGACGATAAGACAGCCCCATTTTATGCCCTGCCGCAGGCGTTCAGAACGCCACCCTGCCGTAAGGGTTTTCAGACCGTTCCAGGTATACCAGTCCATAAGAAAGTACAGGGCCAGAATGATCAAGAGTATCTTTAATAGAACGTTCCCGTGCATGTGCTGTTTATAAGATTGCAATCTACGTATCTTTATTCTCATGAAAATAGCTACCTATAACGTCAATGGCGTCAATGGGCGTCTGCCGGTATTGCTCCGCTGGCTCGGCGAGACCAGGCCCGACATCGTCTGTTTGCAGGAGTTGAAGGCGCCCCAGGAAAAATTTCCGGAGGAGGCCATCCGGGAGGCGGGTTATCATGCGCTCTGGCATGGACAAAAAAGCTGGAATGGCGTAGCCATTTTAGCACGAAGCGGGGAGCCGATCGAGGTCAGAAGGGTGTTGCCGGGTGATCCGGAGGATAGCCATAGCCGCTATATAGAGGCGACGGTGAATGGCGTCGTTGTGGGCTGTCTTTACCTGCCCAATGGAAATCCCGCGCCGGGACCGAAGCTGGATTATAAGCTGCGCTGGTTCGAACGCCTGACAAAGCATGCGGCGGATCTGCTGGCATCGGGGAAACCCGTGATACTAACCGGCGATTATAATGTCATGCCGACGGAACTGGATGTCTATAAGCCTGAGAACTGGGTGAATGACGCTTTGTTCCTGCCGGAGGTTCGCGCCGCTTTTCAACAACTGCTGGCGCAGGGGTGGACGGATGCGCTTCGCAAGCTGCACCCTGACGAGAAGATCTATACGTTCTGGGACTATTTCAGAAATGCCTATGGTCGTAATGCCGGCCTGAGGATCGACCACTTTCTGCTGAGTCCAACGGTAGTCAAACGGCTGGTCGCCGCGGGCGTCGACCGGGATGTCAGGGGCTGGGAGAAATCCAGCGATCATGCGCCTGTCTGGATCGAGTTGGCTGACAAATAAGCCTATTTTCGATACAGCACGAAATTTTTGTTTCCCGCCATGCCGGCTTCACTATCGTGTAGGGAAATACTGCCTGCCTTTCTCTGCTCTGCTTCATCCAGGAGTTTTTGGAACAACCGCTCTTCCAACCCACGTTTCTTATAGCCGGGCAGAGCAAAGAGGTTAATGAGCCTTGCCCTTATCTCCGTAACGACTTCGAAATCAGGCGGATAATGATTGAAGCAAATGCCGCCGGTCGCCACGATCCTGCCGGCATCCACCGCGACCCACATGATCAGTTCCCCGCCGGTCGGGTGTCCCTCAGTCAGGTGCTTACAATAATAGGTTTCTAGCGCTGCAGCCAGCACGTCTTCCTTCGATCCATTCGCGCCATGCCCGTCGGGCGCTTTTTCCTTTAAGAATTGCATGCGAATACGTATTAGGTCCGGGATGTCTTCTTTAACGGCCAATCTGATGTCCATAGGTTATTTATAACAAATATTCGGATAAAGGGACAACGCGGTTGCCTCGATGCGGAATTTCAAAAGCGGACACTTTGTTGATCGATACCGTACACCTCGCCTTATGCCCAAAATAGCAACTCACTGATATTCAGTCAGGAAAGAAAGTTGGCACTTCGCTGGACTCCTTATTGGCATACCGGGGACGCTCGGACAGAAACAAAAAAATCAAACACTTTTCAAAAATAAGTTTTTATGAAACGCTTAACAGTTTTAGCCGCCCTTTTGCTCACGCTCTGCACCACGTATAGTTTCGCAACACCTGCAAACGATGGAGGCATAGCGATCAGGGCATCTTTTAGCCATGACTTCCAAAATGCGCAGATCGTAAGCACGCAGGATTATAACAGCTTCACGAAAGTGACCTTTAAATTGAACGATGTAGTGATGTTTGCTTTCTATTCCACTAGCGGCGAATTGCTGGCCGTGACCCGCAATATCGTATCGTCCCAGTTGCCTGTGAACCTCCTGGCAAGCCTGAAGAAACATTATGGTGACAACTGGATCACCGACCTGTTCGAGATCAGCGGTAATGAGCAGAACTGCTACTATATTTCTTTGGAAAATGCAAACGCTAAGACGACGCTGCGGTCCAATGGAAATGAATGGGAAGTATATTCGACTAGCAAAAAACAATAAAAGATCGAGGCACAATTTCATAGAACCATTTCTTGCAAATACCAGCCCTTTGGCTTATTTTGAAGAAATTTTATTCCATGAACTTCTTCACCCGGCTGTCCAACGGATGGCAACTCGCCGAAAACAGTTTTGCCGTCCTGAAAGCAAACCGTCAGCTCATTGTTTTCCCGATCTTATCGGCCATTGCCATGCTGCTCGTCATCGGCTCCTTTGTCGTGGCCATGTTCGCCTCGGCGGGATGGGATCCGGAAGCGCTCAGGGATCAGAGCACCGTCGCGAACTACGCGATCCTCTTCTTTTATTACCTGGTGAACTACTTTATCGTTGTCTTCTTTAATACGGCGCTTGTGCATTGCACCCATTTATATTTCACCGGCGAGGAGCCCACAATTGCGAAGGGTCTCCGTTTTAGCCTGAGCCGGATCGGCGCTATTTTATCCTGGGCGATCTTTGCCGCTACGGTCGGTACGATCCTGCGGGCGATCCAGGATAAGGTCGGCGCACTGGGCAAGATCGTGACGGGTTTGATTGGTATCGTTTGGAGTGTCGCGACATTTTTCGTGGTGCCCGTGATCGCCTACGAGAACCTCGGCCCGATAAGCGCCTTCAAGCGTTCCGCCGGCCTTATGAAAGAGAAATGGGGGGAGAGCGTCGGAGCGACGTTTAGCTTTGGTATCATTCAATTCCTCTCGATACTCCTGCTGGCCATTCCGTCATTTGTGCTGGGATGGCTTGTACACCCCATTGCAGGGATGGTTTTGTTCGCGTTGGGCCTTTTCTCCATCATTGTCATCTTCAGCGCCGCAAAGGTCATCTTCGTAAGCGCAGTCTATCACGACATCAACGACGATCCCGTAAAGGTTTTCAACCAGCATTTTGCGGATAACCTGTTCGAGGGTAAATAACTAATCTCCGGTCATTGAGCAGTGGGGAAGCGGTTGATATTCTTATAAAAGATATAGGCGGAGGGTTCCTTGCCCATTGCCGTAAACCATTGCTGACAATAAGGCGCCATCCAGATGCAATCGCCTTTTTTTACAGCATACCAATCCTGGCCGAGCCGGTAGATGCCCTGTCCCCGCAAGTACAGGAGGCCATGTTCCATGATATGGGTTTCGACCAGGGGCAGGTAGCCGCCGGGGTCGAAGGTCAGGATGTTGATGGCCATATCGAAGGAAAGGTTATCAGGCAGCAGCAGCTGCATGCGGACGGCGGGGTCGTTGAGGAGGTTCCCGGCGTATATATCGGCCGTGTTGCCGATGATGACGTTTGGCGGAGGTGTCCCCTCGAGCGCTTCATAGATCTTTTGAAAGGTTAGCAGCTGGGTGCCTGCTTCGAGGTTCTTCACGCGATATTCTTTACCCGGAGGGACATAGATGAACTGCCCTGCGCTGAGATCCTTTACCTGGTTCCCGGCCGAGGCGCTGATCCGGCCATTCACGACATACAGGAACAATTGCGACTGTACTGTTCTACCGCTGATCGCTCCATCGGCCTGGTTAAAGCTGGCGATCGTCATGCAGAAGCGTGCGCCCATCTGTTCGTTGATGATCACATTGACGGTGCAGCCTGTCCAGCCGGGGATCACACTGTTCACGTATCCATCGGGAGTGATAAGGGCGTGGGTGCTTTTTACTACTGATCGCGTTGTCGCGGCAATTTCCATAGTGCTATATTTCCGCTAATGTATGGATAAAAACATCCGGCGATGGCAATGGTCTCATCAGCGTTTCAAAAACGGACACTTGTTTGATCAATAGCGTACACCTTGCCTTTCCCTCAAAATAGCAACTCATTGATTTTCAGCCGCCAAAGAAAGTTGGCACTCCGATGGACTATGTATTGGCATGCCGGGGACGCTCGGATAAAAACAAAAAAAATCAACCACGTTTAAAAAATAATTTTATGAAACGCTTAACAGTTTTAGCCGCTCTTCTTCTCACGCTCTGCACCACATATAGTTTTGCAACACCTTCAAATGGTGGAGGCGCAGCGATCACCACATCCTTTAGCCGTGACTTTCAAAATGCGCAGATCGTAAGCACCCAGGAATACACGGGCTTCACGAAGGTGACGTTTAAAATGAACGATGCAGTAATGTTTGCTTTCTATAACACCAACGGAGAATTGCTGGCAGTGACCCGCAACATCGTATCCTCTCAGCTGCCAGTCAACCTGCTGACGAATTTGAAGAAACATTATGGTGACAGCTGGATCACGGACTTGTTCGAGTTGAGTGGTACTGAACAGAACTGCTACTATATCTCCCTGGAAAATGCGGGCTCGAAGACAACGCTGCGGTCCAATGGAAATGATTGGGAAGTCTACTCCACCTCCAAAAAATAACACTATTAAGGGCTTCCCGCACGGGAAGCCCTTAATACAATTTTTTATCTCCTTTCTCTTTCCACAGACCAAATAAAGCCGCGGCTTCCGGTTCGGCCTGGTGTTCAAACGGTATCTTTCGCTCTTCGACAGGAATATTGATCTCATCATAGATGACTGCATCATCGAATCCCGCGCCGGCAGCCTCGAACCGGGTACAAGCGTAGATCACGCGCCGGGGGCGGGCCCAGTAGATGGCCCCGAGACACATCGGGCAGGGCTCGCAGGAAGTATACAGATCGCAATCCGTGAGTTGGTAAGTTTTCAATTGGTGACAGGCATCGCGGATAGCCACGACCTCGGCATGTGCCGTTGGATCATTGGTGGATGTTACCTGGTTACAGCCCTGGCCGATGATCACACCATCTTTCACGATGACACAGCCAAAAGGCCCGCCCGCTCCTAGTTCAACCCCTTTTTTTGCCTGTTCGATTGCTTTGAGTAGAAATTTTTGATCGTCTTCCGCCGCCATCTTCACAATTTACGACAATTTAAGGAGGCCTCACGGCAGTTCTTCCGCGGATCGCACCATTATTGCATGGAGGTCCGGGTCTTTCATGTCTCTGTCGAAGGGGAACATGGGCCGCTGGATCCTTTTATAGGTAAGGTGTTCGATATCCTGGTCGACGCCGCCAGGTGTAAGCGCCATGATCCAGTCCGCCCGCATAGCATAGAGTTCGGGTTCCAGGTAACCGATCTTTACTATCACGATATCTGTTTTGCGGGGAGCCAGTCCAAGCCTTGTGAAGTCGGCTTCATGGTGATAGGGTTTGCGTTTCTGTGTGACGATGACATGCAGGCTGCCGACTTTGATGACGGCCTCGACCTGGGCGTCCCTGTCGCCTGACACGATCGATTCGACGGTGCCGGCAAGATGGGCCGGCGGAGAATAACGGTTGTCGACGGTTGCTCCGGCATAACCATCCACATGCCCACCTACGCCTGCGGTTATGGCGGCCTTTATCAGATCGGGGCCGGGGATGGAAGCATAGATCAGAGACGGGCCATTGGCCGATTTGAATTCAGGGCGGGACAGCAGTTGGTTCAGGGTCCAGGTGACGTCACCTGCGCCGCCGGCGGTCGGGTTGTCGCCCATATCGCTGATGAAGAATGGATGTTTGGTGCTTTTCAACGCACTGTCCAGCGCCTCATTCCAGGGCCTGGTTGTCGCGACAAAGGCGTAACCATAACGGGCATTCCAAAAACTATCCGCCAGTTGCTCGGCGACTTTTGCCACTCTCGGCCAGCTGTCACCGGTAACCACGACTGCGGCATGATTGCGTGGCTCATCCGCCCAGGGATAACCGACCCAGATACCGCCATCGATGATGTTATCCCCTTGCAATGCCGGCGCGATGGACTTGAAGACCGACTTTGCCGGTTCGATCCGCGTACTCGTTTTTTCGCCCGGCAGCAGGATCGGTATCGGTATATAAGCCTTATACGAGGGCTTGCCGATGCCGCTTTCAAGGCGATTGAGCAAGTCTTTTACTGCACGTTCCTTGGTCTCCATGGCATCTTCGTGCGGTGCCAACCGGTAGTCGGTGATCAGATCGGTATTCTCGACCAGGGGCAGCGATACATTCCCATGAAGGTCCATCGACGTGGAGATCAGGGCCGTTTTTCCGATCACCTTGCGGATCCTCGCGATAAAATCACCTTCGGGATCGTCGAGGCCTACCACGCTCATGGCGCCGTGGATATCAAAATAGAGTCCGTCATAGGGGCCGTTCTTTTTAAGTCCATCGAGGGTCTTGTTCACCAGTGATTCATAGGCTTCTCTGGTGACGGCTCCGCCGGGCAGGGCATGGCCGACGAGGATCGGCACCCATACGGCCCGTTTGCGGATCGGGGAATCCGGCGCCATAAATGGATAGTTGGAGAAGACCGCGGTATCATATTTGGCGTGAAAGGCAGCTTCGTCGCTCAGCGCCGGGGAAAAGGTGCTGGATTCGATGCCGAGACCGGCAATGGCGATCCGGGGCTTTTTTCTGCTGCAACCCGTTTCGACAAGCAGCATCACCGACAAAAAAGATAGAACAATTAAATTTCTCACATTCAGGTATTTGTTCTAAAGATATTCTTTTTTCAGCGTTGCCAGCAGCCGGTCGAACCGGACCCAGTAAACATGACAGTCCGCGGGGCTATGTCCCGTCGAATAGAACAGGTATTTGCCATCGGGCGTCACGTATTCGCCCCAGCGGTGGGCGTCACCATTGTTGATCAGCGGACCCAGGCTGACGGGCGCCGTCCAGGTCTTGTCGGGCCGGCGAAAGGTGATCCAGAGTTCGCACTCAAAATCCGTTTTCTCCTTGGCGCTGACGACCATATACGACTCGTCCCGGGCGACAAAAAAGTCGCCGTCAAAGCCGGGGGTGTTTACCGGGCTTCCCAGGCTTTCGACCACGGTATCACCTGCTGCGATGCGAAGCGTGCAGAAATCATACGTGCTGAAATCCCTTCTCTTGCCCTGGCGCCCGTTGCTGCCGACATAATATGTGCCGCTGTTGGTGGGCATAAGATCGTATAATCCGAAATCCGTCTTCAAGAACAGCGTCGGTTCCGTCCATCCGCCATCCGGTGTCCGTTCCGAGCGCCAGATCTGGGCGTGAAGGGAGTCCGGCTGGCCGCCCTCCAGGTACATGGATTGGCCGTCCACTGAAAAAGTTGGGGCATAGTAGTGTTCGAGAAAGACAAAGGGGCCCTTCCACCCTCCCTGTTCGTATTTGAAGTACCTGATCTTCGCATTTTTGCCACTGAACCAGGTGGTGTTGCTTGGATAGTAGAATTCCTTGCCGTCGTCGGAGAAGGCCACCCTGTCAAAGGAGAACGTATCCTTTTGCGTCAGCAGGTTAAGTGCAAAGATCTGCGGAGTGTCGCCCGGTGGTTTTTGGCCCAGGTAGGCGTCCGGACTCGCCCAAAATTTGCCTTTGGCAGTTATGGCGTCCTGGCCATGGGCGAGTATGGCGCCGGCGAGAAAGATCGTACATAGGAACACACGCATGACTGACTGATTTAGGCAGTCAAGGTAGGTATTTGCCCGCGGGACGGCGATTCAATCAAAGTTCAAGTTTGTTCAAACCGCGGCAAATCCATTATATTCGGATGGTGAAACCACCACTACTCCTATTCCTATTGTTAGCCGCTTATATTTCGCCAAAGGCCCAGAACACTGACACCAGCCGTATCAACCGCTCAGCATCAGCGGAACGTCTGCTGGCGCCGCTGAAATACCTCGCTTCCGACCAGCTCCGGGGAAGGCATGTCGGTTTGCCGGAGATCGATACTGCAGCACAATACATCGCCAGACAATTCAAACAGGCCGGCGCGCGGCCAGTGCCAGGGGCCACCGGATATTACCAGATCTTCAACTATCGATTCATCCGCATTAACCTATATCCGCAGGTTGCGACAAATATGCCCCTGGCCCTCAATGGGCTGACGCTAAAGAACGTATTGGCGTTCGTGCCTGGCACGGATCCAAAACTACTTGACCAATACATCGTGCTGAGCTCGCACTACGACCATGTCGGCGTTGCCGATTCCGCGGTGGTAGAAGACGGCAAAATAGACAGCATCTTTAATGGCGCCAGGGACAACGCAACGGGTGTCGCCGCGGTCATTGCTGCGGCGCGGTTTTTTGTGCAGTTTCCACCACGGCGATCTGTGCTTTTTATTTGTTATACAGCCGAAGAAGAAGGAGAGATCGGGAGTAAGCATTATGTCAACCAGCCGCTGGTGCCGTTGGATCGAACCGTTTTCAATCTGAATGTGGACAACGCCAGTTATAATACTACCCATGCGATTTGCTTGTTCGGGCTTGGCCGTACCACGGTCGATTCACTCGTCAGTAAGGCCTGTATGGCCTACGGATTGGCAGTACTCGATGAGCCCGATGGCAGCGAAAGCCTTTTTGAGCGCAGTGACAATTATTCTATGGCCCGAAATGGAATACCGGCGCCGAATTTTAGCCTCGGCATGAAAATTTGGGACGCGTCCATCACCGATCGCTATCACCGGCTTAGCGACGAAGTCGGCAATATGGACCTGGACTACGTGGTCAAATTCATCCGGGCTTATATTCTGTCGGCGCAATACATTGCCAACGATCCGAAACGGCCGCGATGGACCGCCGGCGATCCCTATGAGGAACGCTGGCGGGCGCTGTTCAAGCAAAACGATTAGGGTCAAAACATCGTCTTCACCGTAACCCCATAGGTCCGGGGATCGGCCAGATGGACGGCGCCGAAGTCGTAGGCATATTCGATGTATTTCGTATCGGTGAGGTTGCGCGCCCAGAGGAACAGTTCCAGGTGCTTGCTGCTCACCCCTACCCTTGCATTGATCTTGCTATAAGGGCTCTGGCTGATGCTGTTCTCGAGATCAAAATATTGCCGGCCCAGGTAAAACCATTCTCCGCGGACGATCAGTCGGACAGCCGAACGCGCGTTCAGCAGCAAGCTGTACTGAGGCGCCAGCATCGAGGTGGCATCCGGCGTGAAGATCTGTTTCTTACCAGCGAGGTCGATGGCTGCCCCATTCTCGCTCAAATTCAGCGATTGATAGTGGGCATCGGTATAACCGAAGCTATAATCAACCTGCAGGCCTTTTACCGGGTTGGCGGAAGCTTCCAGTTCCGCACCTTTGCTGATCAGTTTCCCCGTGTTGCGGGTAACGGTGATGGCGGAGGGCAGGATAAGCGTCGGCACCTGGGCGTCGTTCACATGAGAGAGGAAGGCCGTGACATTCACCTGCAGTTTGTGGTCCCACCAATTGTTCTTGATGCCCACTTCGATATTGTTGCTGTATTCAGGCTGGTAAGGAAAGAGCGGCGGCTGGGTTGGATCGGTCGACAGCTGGGTAAGCCCACCTGGCCGATATCCCCGATTATAGGTCGCAAAGACCATGTTATGCTCGCCAACAACATACTTTGCTCCGACCTTTGGCGATACCGCACCAAAATGAAGTGCGGCGGCTGTGTCGGGCGTGCTCACAATGGCTGACTGCCCGTCGGGCTGGTACAATCCTTCGACATTCAGGTACCGGTGTTCGTAGTCATACCGCAAGCCCGCGATCAGTTCCAGTTTGTTGGTGATCGCATAATTTACCTGGCCATAGCCTGCCACACCGGTATTTTTTGCCTTGGTCACGTCGATCGAGGAGAAATCCGTTTCGGGCGAGCCTACCAGTGCGGCATCGGCGCCAAAATGCGTGGCCTGCTTGTTGGGCTCGTATTGGTGAAAGAAATAGGCGCCTGCAGTCCAGCTGAAGGGCGAGGTACGGCTATCGGCCGAACCCAGCCTAATCTCCTGCGTGAAGACCTGGACATTGTTCCAGGCATGACCATAGTTGTTGATGATGGTGATGGCGTCGGCGGGCGAAAAATCGCCGTCGACCGATGGGTTGTAATACCGGTAATTGTGTTGCCAGGAGGTTTGGGCGGTAAAGTCCACGAGTGACCCCGAATGTTTTACAGCCAGGGAAGCATCGAGGGTATTGTCGAACATTTCTCCGATCGCATTCTGGTCAACGTGATAGGGCTGGCTAAAGGCTTGCACTACGCTGGAGACCAGCGGAAATGTTCCCCAGTTCCGGTTGTCCTGCTGTTTGAGGTTGGCGGTCAGCGACCATTTTGCTCCCGGAAGGTATTTGAGGTAGTAGTTACCCGTAAAACCATGTTGGCGGTCATAGGAGGTATTGTTAAAGTCGTTCGTGTAATACCCGTTACGTGTATTGTATGCGCCGGAGACGCCGACAAACAACACATCGTTGACAATGGGCTTGCGGAATCCCGCGGAATATCGCTGCTGATCATAATTGCCCAGATCCACTTCCGCGAAACCATGCGTGGCATTCGTGGGTTGTTTGGTGATGATATTGATTACGCCGCCCATGGCATTGCGGCCAAAGAGGGTTCCCTGCGGACCGCGGAGGACTTCGATGCGTTCGATGTCGGACAGTTCAGGGATATAGGTATCCAGACTGAATTGATTGACACCATCGATATAAGTGGCCACGGCCGGATCGTAGGAGGTCGTCGTTATCCCGCGGATCGAGGTCACGTTGCGACCATCGCCGGAATTGCCGGAATACAGATTGGGTACGATGCCGGTGATGTCCTTGATGTCCCAGAGGCGGTAGTCATCCACCTGTTTGGCGGAGATCGCCGTCACGCTGACCGGGACGTTTTGGAGCAGCTCCTCTTTTTTGTCGGCGGTGACAGTGACCGCATCGAGCTGCAAGAGGGAACTGGTCAGGTGAAAGGTTACCGGGTTGTCGCCCTTGTCCACCGTGATGGTTTGAGCGAGGGTGGTATACCCGATGGCCGAGATATGCACGGTATACCTGCCGGAGGCGACGCGCAGAATCGAAAAGTGGCCGCTGGTATCGCTGATGACCGTGATCTCTGTGTTAAGTAAGTGGATGGTAGCGCTGGCCACGGATTGGCCTTTCCTGTCAGTGACCGTTCCAACGATGCGCGATTGTCCGTTCGCTTTGCCGGCAGCCAGCAGCGCGATCAGGACATAGAGTACTATTCCCTTCATGAATTCAGTAGTTTGTTTCATTACCGGCGGGGCGGCGCCGGCGAAGATAAGTTATTTTGCGTTGAAGGTCAGTGATGCGATACCGCCGGAAATAGGCTCGGCTGCCTTGTAAAGGAAGAAGACCCTGTGCATCGCGCCGTCCGTGGGAGCGCTGATGTGCAGGGTAGCGACAGCATATGCCAGTGCGCCAGGCTTGCCGGTCGCTGGGGTTATCGTTCCCTTGCCGATGACTTTGCCTTCAGGGCCGTCGAGCCTTGCCTCGAAGTTCAGCGGCATCTTTGGCGCCGTCTGCCAACCGCAGGTGAGGCTGATCGACTTTACGCCGGTGAGATCGACACTGTCCGATGAGGTATACCCTACGCCCGTGGGGAAGATCATGATGTTATGGCCATTGTATTTAAAAGGTGTGAAACCTTTTACTTCTTCCAGCCCGGAGAAGTAGATCGTGTTGCTGCGGAGGCTAACGCTTGTCTTGCCGGTAAGCGCTTTGATGTTGTTACCGCCCTTGTCGGTATAGCTTGCGCTGATGACCATGGATTCGCCCGGCTTCGCGCCGGCCGGGGGAGTGATCGTGCCGTTTTGGGGCAGGGACTTTTTCACTGAGGCCTTGTTACCCAGTGACAAGATCCAGGTGACGATAGCATTGAGGTCGCCCTGGGCGATGGCGGGGTGTGCCGACATGGCCACGTCGCCCCATACGCCGCTGCCGCCTTTCATGATCTTCTGGGCGAGATAGGTCGAAGCCTTGGGATCGTTCTGGTATTTCTGGGCTACGAGTAAAAAAGCCGGCCCGATGGACTTATCGGCTTCTTTATGACAGCTCTTGCAATCCAGGGTTTGGGTGAGTTGTTTCCCACTGACGGCCGCCTGTCCCTGCTGGTGTCCCATGGGGATAGCGGATTTGTCGAAGCCCTCCATATAATCTACCGAGACATAAAGGTTAGCTGGGTCGAGCTTTGTGGTATCGTTGTCCTTTACGTCCACCGAATACTTTACAGGCATGCCGGGCATGTAGAAGGATCTGTTGGCATTCGTTAAATTGATCGACACTTTAGGCTCTTCGTTTCCTGCATAGACCGAGATGCTTTCACTGTTGGCCGTTGCACCCTGGTTGTCCTTTGCCTGTACGGTGATGTTGTAATCCCCTGCGGTGGAATAGGTGTAGACGAGCGTAGAATCTGTTGTTTCCTTTTTTGTGCCATTGCCAAGATCCCAGGTATAGGTGAGGGGACCTTTTTCCGGGTCCCGGGCCGAGGCGGTTGCCTTGACGGTAAAGGGCAGGAGGCCCGAAGTCTTGTCGACGTTGACGGCGCTGACCACCGGCGCGCGGTTGCCGGCGATATAGTCGATGCGGGCCAGGCCGGCATCGGGGTTCTCGGTGAACCAGCCCGTACCGTATTCCAGCAGGTAGAGTTTTCCGTCAGGGCCGACTTCCATATCGATGACCGAGTTCATCTTTACGCCGGGGGCGAAGGGCTCGAATTTGTCGAAATCGCCGTTGGGGAGCATGGTCACGGCCTTCATCCAGCCGCGCATCCATTCATAAAAGATGAGCTTTCCGTTGTAATAGTCGGGATACCTGGTCGAATCCGGGAACATGTCGGTATAATATACCGGGCCAGCCATGGTATTGCGCCCACCCGTACCGACTTCGGGGAAATCCGGGGAGGGACCATAAGGATACCAGACAAAGGCAGGTTGTGCCGGTGGCAGCTCGCGGAGACCCGTGTTGTTCCGGGAGTCGTTGATGGGATGCGCGGGGTCAAAAGCCGCACCGTTCTTTCCCGTCGCATAGTCGTACTCGTGATAAGGATAGTTGTTGCCAACAAAAAGCGGCCATCCAAAAAAGCCGGCTTTACGAGCCTGGTTCAATTCGTCATAACCACGGGGACCGCGGGTGGCAAAGCTGTCGTCATTGGCATCGGGGCCTACTTCGCCCCAGTAGAGATAGCTGTTCTTCTGGTCGACGGAAATACGGTAGGGGTTGCGGTCGCCCATGACATAGATCTCGGGGCGGGTCTTTGCCGTGCCTTTGGGGAAGAGGTTGCCTTCCGGGATATCGTAACTGCCGTCGGGGTTAATCTTTAACCGCATGATCTTACCGCGAAGATCATTGGTGTTGCCGGCGGAGCGGCGGGCGTCATACTGCTGGTGGCCGGGGAGATCATTGAGCGGCGCGAAACCGCTGTTCACGTATTGGGCGCCTTTCTCATCGAAGGGTGTGGAGTTGTCGCCCGCGGAGAAATAGAGCAGTTTGTCCGGGCCGAAGGCAATAGAGCCGCCGGTGTGACAGCAGATCTCGCGCTGTGCCTTTACTTCCAGGATGGTTTTCTCGGTGGCCTTATCGAGCGTATCGTTTTTGAAGGTGAATCGGGACAAGCGGTTAACGGAGCTGTCCGCGGGGCTGTAGTAAATGTAGACATAACTGTTCTGGGCATAGTCGGGATCTTTGGCGAGGCCGAGCATGCCTTCTTCGGCATTGACACCGGGGGTATGCAGGGTCTTGAAGTAGACATCCAGGTACCCCACCTGTTTTACCTTTTTGGTGTCGTGTTTATAGAGCTTGATGCCGCCGCGGCGTTCGAGGATGAGCACATCGAGATTGGGAAGGATGGTCATTTCGGTGGGTTCGTAAAGTTGGGCGGTGAAGAGTTGGGTCTTCACGAAACGGTCTTCGTCCGGCGGAATGGGAGAGGTCGCTTTGGCATAGTCCAATTCGTTGTTGCCGCCGATGGCATATTGAATGCCGGCCAGGATGTGTTTGAGGTAATTGTCCTCGGTATAGCTTTCGTTGGTATGGCCGAGCTCGGTATACCAGGCGCGTCCGCCGTCGTAGTCATGATACCAGGCCATGGGGTGGTTACCCATTTTATGGCCCCCTTTATAGCTTGTTTCGTCGATGCTGAGGAGGACGTGAACGTCCGGGTTGAGCTCTTTGTAGCTATAGAACTCATCCTTTCTTATCCATGGTCTTGGCAGGAACCTGGTGGCGTCGTTGTTGGAGTCCACGACGTTGATGACACCCTGCTGGATATTGGGAAAGCTGTCGTGGATACCCGGATGGTCAAGGAAATAGCCACCCACCAGGCGACCATACCAATGCCAGTCATATTCCGCATCTGCCGCGGCATGGATGCCGACAAAGCCGCCGCCGGCCTGGACATATCTTTCGAGCGCTACCCGTTGTCTGTAGTCCAGCATGTCACCGGTGGTGCTGAGGAAGACGATGGCGGCGTATTTTTTCAAGCTGTCATCGGTGAACCAGGTGGCGTCGGTGCTGGTGTCGACGTCAAAATTGTTCTGGCTGCCGAGCTTTTGGATGGCGAGGTTGCCGTCGGCGATGGATGCATGATGGAAGCCGGTGGTCTTGCTAAATACGAGGATCCTGGGCTTACCGGGGTTGTGGTGGGAGCAGGCGGGCAGGAGCAAGGCAAGGATGGCTACTGCGAGCAAGCTTTTCGTTATAGACTTCATGCGTTTAAGGTAGGGATTTTCTATATGTCAGGAAGACGCAATCGTGTGTTTTTATTTGGGCGGCCAGACATATTATATAATATGTTTATGCTTTTATTCTTTGGCGGCGTAAAATGCCTGCCAGGGGATGGGTCTCGGGGCTTCGTCTCTGTCGACGCCATCAGGAAGGATATAGAGCAAGTTCATCTTTTGCTGACTCTGTTTGAGGGTATGCTCGATCCTGATCGGGTAGTAGCCGGTTTGCAGGGGAACGACGGAACCCTGAAGGTCCACATGATCGGTATCCGGCTGATCGATCACCAGGTGCTTATCCAGGTATAGTTTTGTGCCACCCCATGATTCACTACCGAGAATATAATACCCTTCGGAAGGGACCTTGATAAAACCAGTCAATACGCAGATATATTTTTCGGGGTCATCCATTTTCCCGAGTGTAAAAGCAGAGTCGGCCCGGCCCGAGAATACGGGTTTGGCGTGCGCAAGGTCGGCGCTATCCTTTAACCAATAATACGCGTAGTGGAGGCCGCCCGGAACCATGGATCTTGGCGCTGCTGCCGCGGAGAAGGTTTCGGATACCTGGAATGTGCCGGTTGCCGTTTTGCTGTATTCGGGTTGATTGCAGATCGCCCTGACCGTTAGTGTTCCGCCTGTCACGGAGATCCGGTCATCTGTCAGCGGCGTCGAGGCCGTCGTGGGAATACTGCCATCGGTCGTATAATAGATATCGGCAAAGTTGTCGTTGAAGCAGTGGATGTTGAACGGTTTATCCTTTAACACGAACCCTCTTGTGGGTTGGAACCCAATATTTCTTCCGGCATAATAGCCCCAATAGATGTATTTCAAGCCATCGTACACCGTTCGAAAGATCATGGAATTGTGTGTTTCGTCGCTGTATGCCACCGATTTCCAGTGCAGGCTGTTTTTGGCCTGGTCCCTCAGCACCGAGTCCATGGCCAGATCGCCCATACCCGTTAGTGGTTTGCCGCTGCGGCCGGCGATGAACAGGAATTTCAGGGTATCGGGGAGGCTGTTCAGTCTGTCCTTTGCCATCTTCTGCGCCAAGTGGTCATCCCACCAGAAGCTGGGATCGGCAAGGAGATACGCAATAAACGAATTGGGTTCTTTCAGTAAGGCGTACATGCCGAACAGACCGCCGAGGGAGGCGCCGAAGAGGATATTCTTGTTGTTGTTGGCGTATTTATTGTTGATGTAAGGCATCAGTTCTTTGGTGATAAAGCCAAGAAAGGCTTCGCCTCCGCCGGTACCCGAGGATGGGTTGTCGCGGGCAGGGTGGCTGGGGGTAAGATCGCGAAAGCGCAGGTTGCCCTTGCCCTTAACGGTATTGTCAATCCCGACGATGATATGGTGGGGGATGAATTGGATCTCCAGGAATTCCTGGATGTCTGAAACGATGTTTGTATTCCACTCGCCGTCGGTGGCGTAGATGACGCCGGTGCCGACAGCCTGGTCAGGGTGATAGTTGTCGGGGAGGACTATTTCCAACGTCCTTTCCTCTTTCAGGATATTGGAATAAATGGAATCGCGGATGACAGGGCACCCCGTCGATTGGGCGGAAGCTGTCCTGGTCAGAACAGCAGCAAGGAGAAGCAGCAGGATAAAGTTCTTTGTCATTGGTCAAAGATAGGGCTTGATCTGGTTTAAGAATATTCGCGCTTTTTCCTGGCCCTGTTCAACCCTGTTTTGGGTCGCCCTGGACTAGCTTTGCGGGTATGACAAAACAATTATCTCTTTTAGCGGAAACCCTTCCTTTGAGTGTAGACGATGCCGGTGAAGGCCGGCCTTTTTTGTTGTTGCATGGCGGCGCCGGGCCCGGTTCCATGGCGGGTCTTGCCGGCGCGTTGGCCAATTCGGGCCGGTCGATCCTGCCGACGCATCCGGGGTTTAATGCGCAACCTCGGCCCGACTGGTTTCACAGCGTAGATGATCTGGTGATCGCCTATCTTGCTTTGATCGAACGGTTGGATCTCCACGATGTCGTCGTCGTAGGCAACTCGCTTGGTGGCTGGCTGGCTGCCGAATTGGCCCTGCGCCGGTCACCGCGGATCACGGCCATCGTCCTTATGAACGCGGTGGGCATCGAGCCCAACGAGCAGACGGGCGAAATTGCCGACCCTATCAAATTAGGGCCAAAAATTGCGGAATATGCTTTTCATGATCCGGGGCGTTTTGCGCTTACTCCTACGAGCCCGGAGGCAGCCGCGGTCATGGCGGCCAATCAGCAAACCCTTCGGGTCTATAGCAGCGAACATTTCATGTATGACCCCAGGTTGCGTTCCCGCCTGCCTGCAATCACTATTCCGGCGCTGTTCGTGTGGGGCGAAAGCGATCGAATATGCACCCCAGCTTATGGCCGACAATTCTCGAACCTGGTACCGTCGTCAAGATTCGAAATCGTGCCCAAGGCAGGGCATTTTCCGCAGATCGAACAATTGAATGGCGTAACGGATATGATAAAGGCGTTTATTTAAGCCCGATCATTCGACTTGCGTGTCATTGGCTAGTTTTTTCCTGATCCTGCTGAGGAATTCCGGCGTAATACCCAGATAAGAGGCGATATACTTTTGCGGCACCTCCCGGATGATGGTAGGATAGGTATTTACGAATGACAGGTAGCGTTCTTCTGCGGAGGTGGAAAATCCTTCGATATAACGTAGTTGCTGACGCATCAGTCCCCTATGAAAGATGAGTCTGAAATAGCGCTCGAATTTCGGGAAATGGTCGAGCATATAGTCATGTGCCAGACGAGGAAGCAGCAATGCTTCGCCATCACTTAGTCCTTTAGTGGTGAAAGGTGTTGTCGGGGAGGGGCTCAGGCTGTAGGTATCGCCACTCCACCAACCTTCCGCGGAGAACTGGATGACGTGCTCGACGTCGTCCCCGTCTGTATAGCTGGTCATCAGGTAACCGGAGTTGGTGAATATCAGGTATCGGGCCGGTTCTCCGCTTTCCACGATGGTCTCACCTTGCCTGAAGGGTCTTGCGATTAATACGGATACGAGGTAATCGATCTCGTGTTGGTCCAGTTTCACAAACTGGTTGATATTTGATATGATATGTTCGGTATTCATGACAATAAATTACTATTTTTACCGCATTACGCTCTCTTTATAAAATAGCCAAACCATTTACAAACTCCGCTTGCCAGAAGGCAGGCGGCAAGCAACTATTTTATAAACTTAAGAGTACGTAATATGCAAAATAATCAGCCAATCGCCGTCATCGGCGGGACCGGTAAATCCGGAAAATATCTTGTCGGCCAATTGCTCAGCCGGGGACAAGCTTTCAAATTACTCGTCAGAGATGCCAAAAAATCCCCATTTCATCATCCGCTCATCGAATTGGTGGAAGGCGACGCTCGTCAATACGCCGCCGTGCAGTCCCTGATCCAAGGATGTGGGGCGGTGATCAGTACGCTGGGGCAGCCCAAAGGGGAATCGCCCATTTTTAGTGCGGCGACCGCCAATGTACTTCGTGCGATGGGTGAATACGGGGTCAACCGTTATATTTTGACGACGGGACTGAATGTGGATACGCCATGGGACAAGAAAGGGGCAAAGACAAGTGCGGCCACCGAATGGATGAAGGTCAATTATGCGGCCACGACGGCCGACAAACAACGGGAATATTCGTTGTTGACCGAAAGCGATATCGATTGGACCCTGGTCCGGCTTCCGTTGATCGAGTTGACCGAAAGCGAAGGCAAAATGGTGGTCAGTTTGGAGGACTGCCGGGGCGAAAAAATAAGCTCGACGGACCTGGCGAACTTTCTCATCGCCCAATTGGTAGAAATCGCCTATTTGCGAAAATCGCCGTTCCTGGCGAATATTTTAGCCACATCAAATTGACTATCAACAAATTACATCAAACAACCCACCTCTGGCGGCCGATCCCGGTCGTCGGAGGCCGGGTATCAATATTTCAAGTTATGCGTTAAAATAGCCCATGGCAACCACTTATGGCGTACCATTGCATATGTGAACGCATTCGGATGGGTTCAGGGAATATAAAAAAACTCGAATATTTATGAATGAAGGAAGATCAGTAGCACTTTGGACAAAGTATTTACCCGCCATCAGGATCTTGTTGAAAAAGGCCGTAGTCGAAGAACAGCAGATCACACTAAGCAAAATAGAGTTACAATCGGTCGACAATAGAAAGAATGTTAATTTCTCCTTTAGCCTCGAGATCTCCAACGGGAAAGTTGAGAACAACATCGCCGTGCCGGCGATGGGTAAAGACCTGTTCCAGGTACTAAATGGCGACATGCTGGTCAGAAACTTCATGCGTGATAAAAAGGTTTCGATCCAAATGTCAAGGTCATCCGCGGTGACTTTTAAATGTAATTAGACCACTATCTTTGGGGCAACCTATATACCCCTTTATGCGATCGGTCTATTATCATTATCTTCTTATTTTAGTTGTCTTGTTTTCCTGTGTCGGTTGTGTCAGCACGGGTAAGTTCAATGCCATGCAGCAGCAGGCGCAGAAGAACGATTCGTTGTACATCTGGTCTATGCGGACGCTGAAGACCTGCCAGGATTCCAATGACACGCTGAGGAAGCAGAAGACGGCCCTGGTGAGTGATGCGAATAACCTGGACATGCAGTTGACAGCCTCCAAGGAAAATAACACGCTCTTGAGGAAGCAACTGCTGGACCTCTCGGCCCTCAGCAGTTCCCAGGCAGAGAGTATCAAACGTTCACTGGACAATATTGGCGCCAAAGATGCTTATATCATGGACCTGCGGGCGGCCATATCGCATCGTGATTCGATGAACCTGGTCGTTTTGCTCGACCTGAAAGGGACCTTGGGCGCACAACCCGGTGTCAATATAAAGATCGAGAAGGGCACGCTCGCAATCGACCTCGCGGATACGCTGTTATTCACTGGCGACAGCAGCAGCTATACGCTCAATACCAAGGCAAAAACGATATTGGGCAGGCTGGCAAGAGTGCTGCACGACCAGCCGGGTATTGAATTCGTGGTCGAAGGGCATACGGACAGCATTGCACCCCCGCAGGACTTTGCATTGGACAATTGGGATCTCAGCGTCCGGCGGGCCACCTCCATCATCAGGGTATTGCAGAACGACTACAATGTCGCACCCGACCGTATGACGGCTTCGGGTCGTGGCGAATACATGACGATCGCGGGCAACGATACGCCGGAAGGCAGGGCGGCCAACCGCCGCACCCGGATCATCATCCTTCCGCAAGCGGACCGGTTGAACAGTCTGCTGTCTCACAAACAGGGAGATGATGTGCCGCCTGCACCCGCACCTTCGCCGGCGCAAACGCAGGCTGTCAGCAGCGGCTCTTAATACAGCATTGTATGCAAAAAAAGATCATGCTCCTGGGCTCAGGAGAATTGGGTAAAGAATTCGTGATCGCCGTAAAGCGCCTTGGCCAGCATGTCATCGCCGTCGATTCCTACAACAACGCACCCGCACAACAGGTCGCCGATGAACGGGAGGTGATCAATATGCTCGACGGCGCGGAGCTCGACCGGATCGTGGCCAAACACCGGCCGGACATCATCGTTCCGGAGATCGAGGCCATTCGGACGGAACGTTTTTACGTGTATGAGCAACAGGGCATCCACGTCGTTCCCAGTGCCAAAGCGGCCAACTTCACCATGAACCGCAGGGCTATCAGAGATCTGGCCGCAAAAGAGCTGGGTCTTCGGACAGCCAATTATCAATACGCCGGTAGCCTGGAGGAACTCCATGGGGCGGTGATTGCCGTCGGTATTCCCTGTGTGATAAAGCCGCTCATGTCCTCATCGGGCAAGGGTCAGTCTGTGATCAGGACAGCCGCGGATATTGAGCAGGCCTGGAACTACGCGCAGAGCGGCAAACGTGGCGACCAGGTCGAAGTGATCGTGGAAGCGTTTGTGACATTCAACTCCGAGATCACCCTACTCACCGTAACACAGGACCACGCTCCTACCCTATTTTGTCTGCCCATCGGTCACCGCCAGGAGCGTGGCGACTACCAGGAAAGCTGGCAGCCTGCAGGCATTTCTGCGACCGATCTGGCCACTGCACAGGATATGGCGGGCAAGGTCACCGCGGCCCTGGGCGGCGCAGGTCTTTGGGGCGTCGAGTTCTTCCTGGCCGATGAAGGGGTGTATTTCTCCGAATTGTCGCCACGCCCGCATGACACGGGCATGGTAACACTGGCAGGAACGCAAAATTTGAGCGAATTCGAACTGCATGCCCGGGCAGTGCTCGGATTGCCGATCCCGGCCATTACGCATGAACGCAACGGCGCCAGTGCGGTGATCCTGGCCGATGCAGCAGGAAAGGAACCGGTGTTTACCGGGGTGGAAAAAGTATTGAGCCAGCCGGGGACCGATATTCGGCTATTTGGTAAACCTACTACCCGGCCCTATCGGCGGATGGGTGTGGTACTCACCTATGGGCAGTCCGGAACGGACGTGAATGTGCTCCGTCAAAAGGCGATCGAGTTGGCTAAGGAAGTGCGGGTGACGCCAACGGCTTAGGGGTCAGGGGATCTTATCCTCTGTTGAGTCGCCTAAGGGCCGAAGCCTTGGCCGCGGACTTGAGTTCGTGGCCTACAGTCTTACCTACCTTTGCCTTGGAAGTCGTGGTCTTCTTTGGAGCTTTTTTTGCTGGAGATTTTTTGGCTGCTTTCTTTACCATAGTCCCGCGAAGTTAGGTACATTAGGTATAAAAATATACCTGCCTTGAAAAATATGTTTTTTACCATCGGGCTTTGCTGGCTTGTTGTGGGCTGCAATGGTCCCGACCAAAAGCCGGTGATAGTTAAAACCGACCCTGTCATCGGGAAAGTAGAGCTCTATGACAGCAGCGCCACTGCCATCATCGATACCAATGCCATGATCCAGGTCATCGGCCGCCATTATAAATGGGCGGAAGGGCCGGTTTGGGTGCCGGCCAGGCAAATGTTGCTTTTTTCGGCTGTTCGGGAGAATACCATTTATCAGTGGAATGGGAGGGATACCCCGGTTCGATATCTTACTCCATCGGGTTATACCGATACGGCGTTCCGGGATGGGGAAAATGGATCGAACGGACTGACCCTGGACAGGGAAGGCCGGTTGCTACTTTGTCAATCGGGCAACCGCCAGGTGGTTCGGCTGAATGCGCCCATCGATTCGCCGAAACCCTCGTTTACCGTGCTTGCGCCAAATTATCAGGGCAAAAAATTCAACAGCCCCAATGATCTTGTTGCCGACAGTAAGGATAATATTTATTTCACGGACCCGATCTATGGATTGCCAAAACACGAGCATGATCCTACCCGGGAGTTGCAATTTGAAGGTGTCTACCGGATCAGTGCCGATGGGAAGCTCACGCTTTTGATCGACAGCATTTCCCGGCCCAACGGGATCGCATTGTCAAATGACGAGCGTACGCTGTATGTGGGCAGCAGCGACGACCCGCATACCCGTTGGTATGCCTATCAGCTCGACAGCAGCGGCCGCATCCGGAGTGGCGGCATACTGCTTGATGGGACTTCGTTAAAGGCGAAGGCTGTCGTTAAACAGGGCGCGGACGGTTTCAAGATCGACAAACAGGGCAATATCTTTGCTGCAGGACCCGACGGTATCAATATCATTTCGCCCGCCGGGAAGCTGTTGGGGCTGATCAGGGTCTTTGGGCGGCCCACCTCCAATTGTGCTTTTAATACAACCAGGGACACCTTGTATATCACGGCCAGCGACTTGCTATTACGCGTGCCGGTCGCCGCGGCACGATAATGGCATAATTAAAATATGACCGGATTTCATCGATACCTGTTCGTGGGTGTCCTACTGGCCTTCACTCTGCCAGTAGCAGCCCAGTCCCCCAACGCACAGCCCTCAAAGGGTCAGCCTGCCGCGGCGCAGCCCCTGCAAAACACATCCTGGAGGGCGTACTACAAGCCGCTTACCGATACCGTTACCCTACGTTTCGGTAAGGATTCCTCCTTTATGACCTCTTCACTTGGCGTCCCTATTCTCCTCTCGACCATCAAATGGAAAGGCGACCTCATTGTCTTTCGGGACTACGGCGGCATGAACGCCTGCGCCAATTTGCAGGGTTCTTATCACGTCAAAATAGATAGCGACACCCTCACGCTGGTAATGGACGAAGATCCTTGCGATGCCAGAGGCGGCTCGCTGATCGCCAGACACTGGATCAGGAAGCCTGCTGGCCCATAGGGGTTCGATTCCCCGACACGGTACACACCATTCGAAGCACGAAAATAAGAAGACCTCCCTTTCCGGGTGGCTTTTTTTATGATCCCACCTGGGCCATAGCGGGTCTTTTTCATTGCGTATTACGAAGATTTTCGTATATTTTGGCTAAAATAATCTTCTCAAAAAATGAAAAATGATATACCACTGAAATTATCCTTCTATAGAGTAGCCTTCTTCATCATGGTCCTACTAAATGCTGCTTTCTTGATCACCGGATTTAGTGATAGAAGGAATAAGATAGAAGCCGAAGAGATCAATGCAGAAAGAATAAATATTGTCGATAGCAGTGGCAAAGTACTTATGGCCTTATCGAATAGCCGGCTAATTCCCGGTCCTTCGATAAATGGCAAAACCTATCCTCGGGAATACGCGGATGGAAGACAATTTTTCTCCGGAATTATTTTTTATAACCCCCAGGGAGATGAGGTTGGCGGACTGATTTATACAGGCTTTCCTAAAGATTCCGGGTATTATGCTATGGAGCACCTTTCCTTTGACCAATGGAAACAAAACCAGGTTGTAGCCTTACAATATATTGATAACGGCAAGACGCAAAGGGCAGGTTTGAGAATATACGACAGGCCTAAGAATGTATCCCTTGATGAGATTTTTGACCGTTTCAAGACAAGAAATGCTTTGCCGCACAATTCCCAAGCATATGATTCGATCATGAAAGAAATAAAGGCCTCAGCTGATAGAGGGGATAACGGAGCAGAAAGAATGTTTATCGGTAGTCTTGACCAAGAAGCGCAAATTCATTTCAGAGACAAAAAAGGGAATATCAAATTAAAATTATTTGTAGACGATAATGGTGAAGCGAAAATTGTTTTCCTGGACGAAAAAGGCAACATCGTGAAAACGCTTAGCGGCATAAAATAAAATACAATAAAAGTCTTTGCTCTATGGCACATTTCCGTAACCCCCTCCACAAAATTTGGCCTATGTTTCAGGTAATTACAAAGTTTTTATGTGCAAAACCTGTTGTACGAACCGCCTAAAAGGTTCGAACCAGCTCCCGGACACGGTACACGCAATTTGTGGCACAAAGTTTTGTAGGCTAGTTTAAACAATTGAATTACAACCACTTATAGAATGGTATTCTTTTGGTGGGTTGAACGTCAAATCTTAAATACAGATGAAAAAAATTGTTCCTCTCCTTACGCTATTAATAAGCATTCATTTCTCACTAGCGCAGGATTTCAGCACCTATAAAAAAGAGTTATTTATTCGGGGCAGAGATACATTGCGATACAGAATTTTATATCCTGAAAATTATAAAAAAGGAAAAAACTACCCTTTAATTGTTTTCCTGCATGGCGCCGGCGATAGGGGAAATGATAATGAACACCAGCTCGAGTTCGGCGGCACGCTGTTCTTAAGAGACACCTTGCGAAAACGATTCCCGGCCATTGTTGTTTTCCCACAATGCCCTCGGGATAGTTCTTGGAGCAGGTTTACGAAAATGACGGATACGACGACCCCGGACGTGCGGAACCGCTCATTAAACACATACGATCTTACCACTCCCGAGCGTTTGGTAAAGTTATTAATGGATAGCCTGGTTCGAAACAGGATCGCTGATAAAAAGAGAATTTATCTCGGCGGTAATTCGCTCGGCGGTTTCGGAACCTATGATTTGGCGATTCATTATCCGAATTATTTTGCAGCGGTATTTCCGATTGTCGCACAGGCCAATGTAAAAGTGTATACTGAAAAAGCGGCTGGAGTCCCCATTTGGATCTTTCATGGGGCGCTTGATGAAATTATCAATCCCCAGCCCGATAGAGATTTATTCAAGGCTTTACAAGCCGTTGGCGCGAAGAATGCGAAATATACTGAATATCCAAACGCCAACCACAAGAGTGCTGCAGACAGTGCATTTGCAGAACCAGGGCTGCTTCCATGGATATTTTCGATTAAAAAATAGAGTATGGTCACATTCAACCGAGCGAAGGATCGAGTCTTTGGTCGAAGGAAAAATTACCTCTTTTCACACTCCCGCTTGAGACCATCGATCTCCATGGTCATATAACGATCGGTGAGCGTGTGGGTAAGCATATAAAATAGACCTGCGAAAGGCCCTTGGTAGGTCATGCGAATGGTTACACTTGTCCCATTTTTGCCGGTGAGTACCAAATGCTCAGAGAGCATGACAATGCCAAAAGACCTTTTTTCCCACGTGAGTGAGCTGTCCGGAAGGCTTTCTGTAATGGTCCAGATGGCAGGAGGAAGTTTTGGTTGCAGTATCTTTATCCTGGCCCCCGTTCCAGGTCGATCATTATTCAATATAGACATTTCGGTGATCGATGCCGTCCATTGTTTCCATTGCCCGAAATCCATCAAAACTTTGAAAATATCGTCAGGGAGCGCATTGATTACTGATGTCTTTTCTACCAAATAACGCCTTTTCGTACG